>Ga0255058_10000061_pt1 | contig 61411 bp, 71 predicted proteins | sample Cases_109_9_MG_FD_188637 | JGI IMG/M metagenome (GOLD analysis project Ga0255058, IMG submission 188637) | Seawater microbial communities from Amundsen Gulf, Northwest Territories, Canada - Cases_109_9 | ecosystem: Environmental > Aquatic > Marine > Gulf | place: Canada: Northwest Territories...
CGCGACTCTTTGCCTCCCCCTCAAGTGGAGGTGCCGAGCACCTCCCCCTCAGGGGGAGGTGCCGAGCGCAGCGAGGCGAAGGGGGTCAAAGCGTTGTCGCGACCATGGCCTTGACCCCGCTCCCCCCTGAGGGGGAGCAAGAGAAGGGGCTGCTGCACCACTGCTCACGCAGCGCGGCGACGGAACATGCCTCGGAGCCCGAGACTGCTACGCCGGTGTCGGCATGTTGAGCTCAGCCCAGGTGGCGAAGTCGGTGAACGGCTTGGTCGACACCGCTCTGGCGCGCGCGATCTTTTCGTCTGCATCCGGACCCATGTAGGTGTACTGCTCGAAGTAGGCGAACATGTCCCGGAGTCCCCATGGATCGTCGGTCGCCTGCGCATAGGCAAGGTTGTGGCCCTGGCTTCTCAGCGTGGCTACCAGGTCATCCCAGCTCACCAGGTCGCCTGCCAGCGAGAGATACTGGCCGCTCCCAACATCCTCCCGATTCTCGAAAGCGCCGGCAACGAGGTCCCCAAACTCGTTGATGTCCCCGATATGCATCCCACGAGCATCGGCTCGCATGGGCTGGGTCCAGGTCGGTACCCCGTCCCGGCCGGGATCCCGCGGGTACATCGGCGAGACGAGGTTCTGGTAGTAGAACGGGGGCTCGACGAAGGTGAACGAATCGAATCCCGCCTCCTCGACGATGGCGTTCACCCGAGCCTTGTTGGTGAAGTGCGCAACCGTGAACTCATGATCGGAGATTTCGTCGACGTTTGGCAGGGTCGACCAGATGTAGTGCTCGACGCCTGCCTTCTTCGCGGCCCTGACTGCGGCGGTGCCCTGTGCGAACTCGTCGGCATCGGGCCCGGCAAAGGAGTTGGTGTTGGCAAACACGCCGTATGCCCCTTCGAGGCCCGCCGCCAGTGTTTCCGGATCGTCGAAGTCTGCCGCCACGACCTCGTCGGCCAGCCCTGCCGCTTTGTCCGGGTTTCGGGTCAAGGCTCGAACCCTGAATTTGCCTCGTTCCTGCAGGGCACGGACAACGGCACCTCCCTGAGATCCGGTGGCTCCGAAGACGGCGATTGTGCTGCTGGCTGGTGTGGTCATGCGCTCTCCCTGGGTCATGTGGTTGATAGTCCCGTGCACAAATAAATGTACTTGTGTAGACAATGATTGTCAAGCGGACTAATCTGGCGCGCATGAAGAAGGCAGCCCCAACCAACGCCGGGCCATCCCACGCCTCGCAGCTCGAGCCAACCCTCCGACCGACCGGCGCGCTCATCGCCGCCGAGACCGCCATGCGGGGCGCTATCGACCACGTCGCCGTGACACAAGTCGATCAAGACCCGACCACGCTCGACCTGCTGATGCGGCTCAGCCTGGCCCCAGACCAGGAGCTTCGGGGTGTAGACCTGTGCCGGCAGCTCCTGAAGAGTCCAAGCCATGTCTCACGGATCATCGATCGTGCCGAGCGCGACGGGTTGGTGCTCCGCCGACCAGATCCAAGCGATCGCCGGGCACAGCAGATCACGATCACCGAGTCGGGGCAAGCCGCGGTGAACGCGTTCCTGCCGCATCTGGTCGAGGTGCTCAATCAGACCATCCAGAAGGCATTGACCGACGACGAGATCGAGACCCTGGTTGGGCTCCTGGCCCGGATCGTCGAATCGGCAGAAGAGCTACTCGAGCAGCACACCGCCACCTAGGGTTCGTACTCACTGGCCCCGTCAGGATGGCCGCGAGGAAAAGGGTCGGCACATGGGCGACGAACAGGAATGGCCGAAGTTCAAGTCGAAGGTCTATTCACTCATCTATCGGAACCCGAAGTCGAACCGACTCCTCGTCGAGATCGCCGAGCTCGCCCCGGACGACCGCGTCCTGGACATCGGGTGCGGGCCCGGTGCCGCCGTACGCGGCGCCGCGGCGGTCGTCACCGACGGGCGCGCTGTGGGCGTCGATCGTTCGCCGTCGATGATCGAAATCGCCCGGAAGCGAGCGGCCGAGTTCGACAACGTCGGTTTTGCCGTAGGTCAGGCGGAGGAAATTCCGTTCCCAGACGATTCCTTCACCGTTGCATGGACCGCCCATGCATTCCATCACTGGGTCGACACCGATGCCGGGCTGATCGAAACGCGCCGCGTCCTCGCCCCGGGCGGCCGGTTGCTCATCGTCGAGTCCAAGACGACCGGCGAGCACGGCTTCTCACTCGATCGCGCCATGGATGTGCAGTTCAAGCTCGTCGAGCTTGGTTTCGCCGACGCCGCGGTCGAGCTCCACAAGAAGACCTATTTCGTCGGCGCCAGGGTTCCCGCAGCTACCTCGGCGACGACATAAGAGGGTGTCGAGCAATCCTCCAGCGTGCCGTCGCTGACTACAGAAACCGAGTCACCGCAACACTCAGCGAGCGGCGGCTCAGAGCACTCGTCATTGTTCAACGCCGTCCTAGCTAGCGGGTCGTCATTTCACTCCCCGCAGGTGGATCCGCCGTTCACCGAAGTCAGGGTGCCGCCCGGTGAGACGCTGGTGCTGAACCCCCACAACAGGTTCATATCGGTGTCGTCCAGGTCGGAGAACCATGACCCGGCCGAAGGATCGAACGGATCCTCCTGGACCACCGCGCTGGGAATAGCGGTCTGAAGCTCCTGGTTCGTCGACCCGAATGTGATGCCCGCCTCGGTGGACAGCAGCGGCGTTCCCCCGAAGTAGTAGTAGCCGAAGAAGTGCTCACCGCTGGCGTGGGTGGTCGTGCTGTTCGTGAACAGCAGCGTCAACGCGGCGCCGAATCCGCCGGCGCTCGTCCCCCATTCGACTCCCCGCACCTCGGGCTCCGGGCAAACGCCGTACGGGCTGGTGAGACCAGGGATCCAACCGGTGTCGTTGTCGGGAGCACCGAGCTCGGCCGTGGCGTAGGCAATGGTGGCCGCCGGCGTCGCACCGAAGTCGATTCCACCAATGCCGTCGTCGGCAAGCACCAGGGTGGGGAGAGCCTCGGTCGTCGTGGTCGTCTCCTCGGTGGTGGTCGTCGCCTCTTCAGAGGTGGTCGTCGACTCCTCGGTGGTTGTGGTCGCCTCTTCGGTGGTGGTCGTCGCCTCTTCAGAGGTGGTCGTGGCGCCCGTTGTGGTGGTGGCGTCTGCGGCATCGCCTTCGCCGCCGTCGTCGAAGATCAGGAACAACAGGAGCAGGAGGAGCAGCAGCGCGATCAGGCCGCCGATCCCGAACGCCGCCCATCGGATCCACTGGTTCTCCATAGACAGAACCCTAGAAGGGTGATGGTCAACGACGCGTGCAAGACGCCACCCGCTCTCTCGACAACAGCGGTGACTCGGTTTCTCTCGACTGCGACTGGTCCGCTGGGGATTTGCTCAACACTGACGAACGCGAGGCGGGGTTCCCTGGGAGCGGATAACGTCGGGCCATGACACCGTTGATCGCCGTGCTCGCAGGTGGAAAGAGCTCACGGATGGGAGCCGACAAGGCCGAGGTCGTCATCGAAGGCGAGTCCATGCTGGACCGGGTCGTAAGAGTTGCGGCCTCGGTCGGCGACGCGGTTGTGGTCGGCAGGGTCGGATCGGGCCGCTTCGACACCATCGACGATCTTCGGCCCGGTCGGCTTGGTCCGTTGGCCGGCCTGGAGTCGGCACTGGTCCATGGCGCCGGGCGCGATGTACTGCTCGTCGCCGTCGACCAGCCCTTCCTCCGCGCCGAAACGCTGACGCGTCTCGCCGAACTCGGCGGTGACGCGGTGCTCCCGGTCGACGACGGCTGGGAGCAGGTCACCTGTGCGGTGTATCGACAGGCTTTCCTTCCGGCGGTGCGGGCGGCGCTCGATGCGGAAACGGACCTGTCGATCCTGACCATCCTCGATAGGGCCCGCACCACGAAGGTCGGGCCGGAGGAATGGCGGAGTTGGGGGGAGGATGGACGCTCCTGGTTCAGTGTCGACACGCCGGAAGCCCTTCAGGTGGGACTCAGCCGATACACGTGATCTACGCTGCCCCCATGGACTCATCTATCACCGTCGAGCGCCGTGACGACGTCGCCATCGTTTGGATCGACCGCCCGAGGAAGCTCAACGCGCTCGCTCCGCCCTTCTGGCTCGAATTCCCGGAAGCGATCGAGGAGCTCGGCGCCGATCATCAGGTCCGGGCCATCGTCGTTGCTGGCAAGGGTCGAGCCTTTACGGTCGGTCTCGATCTGGAGGCCTTCGGCCCTGCGCTGGCGAGCGGGTCGATGGATCCCGACGCCGATCCGCCGGGCTCGCCCGTGGCACAGCGCCTCGCCCTGCAGAACCTGATCAAGACCCTCCAGCACACGATCTCGTCCGTTGCCGAGTGCCCGAAGCCAGTCATCGCCGCCGTTCACGGCTACTGCATCGGCGCCGGCGTCGACCTGATCACGGCATGTGACATTCGCTACGCCGCCGCCAACTCGAAATTCTCGATCAAAGAGACCCGCCTCGCCATGGTCGCCGACGTCGGCACTCTGCAGCGCCTCCCGAGGATCATCGACCCCGGCAGCGTCGCCGAGCTCGCCTATACCGGGCGCGATTTCGACGTTGGGGAGGCGGCGTCGCTTGGGTTGGTCAGCAAGGTGCTCTCCGACGCCGACGCCACCCTCGAAGCGGCACTCGAGACGGCTGAGCTGATCGCGGCGAACTCCCCGCTCGCCGTGCAGGGCACCAAGGCGGTGCTGCGTGCCGGTGATGGCCGCACCGTCGATGAGGCCCTCGACTACGTCTCGCTGTGGAATGCCGCGTATCTGCAGTCGAACGACCTCGGTGAGGCGCTTGCCGCCTTCGTCGAGAAGCGTGATCCCAAGTTTGAGGGCAATTAGGAAGCCCCCCCGGCTGCGCTGCCACTGGACTGCACCGGGTCTCGCCCGCTGCCGCCGGAAGACCATTACCACTACGATGGAGTCATGTTGAGCATCCCGCGAAACGTTCGCAGCAGCCTCTTCGCCGCTCCATAAGCGGCAACGTCGACGCCCGATTGCCGGCCCCCTACAGAAGAGGTTCACTGTGTCCGACGTTGCATCTCGCTTTCACGACATTATTGCCCCGGTCATCACCTTCGACAACGAAATCGAGGTCGTCGAAGGTCAGGGATCCTGGGTCACCGACTCCGAAGGTAAGCGGTACCTCGACTTTGGCTGCGGCATCGCCGTCACCAACCTGGGCCATCGCCCGCCGGGGGTCGAAGCCGCGGCCCGGGAGCAGCTCGGCAAGCTGTGGCATGCCGGTGGCGCCTTTCTATACGACTCGATCGTCACCGCGGCGGAGAAGATCGTCGAGGTGACCCCGGACGGCATCGATCAAGTGCTGTTCATGAACTCGGGCGCCGAATCGGTCGAGGCCGCGGTCAAGTTGGCCCGGAAAACCTCAGGCCGGCAAGGCATCATCGTGTTTCGCGGTGGATTCCATGGACGGACCATGGGATCGGTCAGCTACACGACGTCGAAGGCAAAGTACCGCGAGGGCTACCACCCGATGGTCCCTTCGGTGTTCGTCACCCCGTTTCCCCACCCGTATGGCTGGGGAATGTCACAGGAGGAGGCCAACGCCTACGCGCTCAACGAGCTGCGCCTGACGCTCAAGCACGTGATCACGCCCGACGAGGTGGCAGCATTCCTCATCGAACCGCTCCAAGGGGAGGGCGGTTACTACCCGGCGAGCCGGGAGTTCCTGACCGCCATTCGCCAGCTTGCCGACGACCACGGGATCCTGCTGATCATGGACGAGGTGCAGACGGGCTTCGGGCGCACTGGAGACTGGTTCACCAGCCAGGTCTATGACATCCGCCCGGACGTCCTCGTGATGGGGAAGGCGATCGCCAACGGGATGCCCCTGTCGTCGGTTGGTGCTTCCAAAGCGCTGTTCTCCGGGTGGGAGCCCGGCTCACACGGAACCACCTTCGGAGGCAACCCGATCGCGTGTGCGGCAGCGGCGGCGACCGTCGACGGCCTCAAGGACGCCATACCCGGCGTCGCCGAGCGGTCAGACCATGCGTTCACCAGGCTTGGCGACCTTCAGGAGCGCCATCGCACAGTGGGCGACGTCCGCGGCCTCGGCCTGATGATCGGCATCGAGCTGGTAACCGAGGATCGCGCTCCGGACCCGGCGGCTTTCGCCGCGGTCGCCGCCTACGCGATCGACAACGGCCTGGTGATCCTGGCCTGCGGCCCCGACGGCAACATCATCCGGTTCGTCCCGCCACTGAACGTGTCGATCGACGATCTGGATGCGGGGATCGACATCCTCGACGCCGCGTTGGTGGCGTACGAGAGTTAGGACCTCGGAGGGTGCTGTGCAATCCTCCAGCGGGCCGGCGCGATCGGAAGAAACCGAGTCACCGCAGCCCTCGCGCACGCGGCGGCCCATCGCACGCGTCATTGTTCAGCATCCACCTGAGGGCGGTCGCCAACGACGATTGCTATGAGCCTTCGCCTGACCAGGCGATCATGCTTCTGGGCCTCTGGCGAGCGCACGGCTCGAGAGAGGATTACCGACCACCCGCTCTAGTTCTGCGTCAGGACGCCGCGCAGACGCGGGTATTTGACCGGCTTGTGCACGTGGCAGAACTCGGCCCGGTTGTACCGGGAGAGCAGCGTTTCGCACGCCTTGTCGGTGCAAACCCTGCCTTCGTCATAGGTCTTAGGTCTGCGCGAGCGCCCCTGAGGGCGGCTGGCTTTCATGATGTCGGACATCGTGAACCTCCGGACGGTTTATTGAGAATTCCCGCTGCGCGTCGGCATATTCGCCGTGGCAGTACGGGCGTGAAGTCCTAACCACGCCATATGGTATTTCCACTACACACGCATTGCAAATTTTTCCTGTAAAGGCCCCTTCTTGCGTAGCCAGGAGCGGTATATGGCCGTCTGCTACGCAAGAACGGTCCTATTCCTCCCGGCGGCGGCCGACGAGGTCCTCGATTCCACCCTCACCCGGCCAGAACAAGGCAAAGAGCAGCGCGGCGACGCCGAGCAGTGTCGGCCAGTGCGGGAATCGGGTGAAGATCGTTGGGCCTGCGGATCGCATCGCCATGTTTCCGTAGATGACCGCTTCCTCGTAGAGCGCCGTCTTCTCACCCACCGATCCGTCGGCGGTCACGAAGGTCGAACGACCCGTGATCGCGGCATGGACCAGATCCTGGCCGACGGCGGCGGCGTTTACCCGTGTCATGTCGATCAGTTGATCCGATGCCGCGGTCCGGCCAAAGGAGCTCTCGTTGGTGGACACGACCATGAGCTGACCGCCGTTGGCCGCCACCGACTGGATGCTTCGGGCAAATGCTCCCTCAAACGAGATCACCGAGCCGAGGAAGTCCTCCCCAATGGGAAACACGACCGCCTCGGTGCCGCTCACCATGTCGCGGGGCACCTGCTCGAGTTGTGGGATGAAACCGAGCAGCCCGCGCAGCGGCACGTACTCGCCAAACGGGACGGGATGACGCTTCCGATACTCCCCGAGCCGGACCCCTTCCGGCGAGTAGAGCGCGTTCACATTGAGAAATGAGTCGGGATCGACGATTCGGGTACCCGACACGAGGAAGAAGGCGCCAATACGCGCCGCCTCGGAGATGATCGCCCCGCGAACCGCGTCGTTCGAGTCGGGTTCGAACGGGGTGCCGGTGGCATTCTCGGGCCAGATCACGAGATCTGCGCCGTTGTCCGGAATGGTCTGAGTAAGGCGCAGATGCGACTCGTAGATCCTCAGGTTCTCGTTCTGGCAGTGCACCATCGGGCACGGGGAATTGCCCTGGACGATGGCGACCCGCATCGGCGTGCCGTCCGCGGTCGGGGCAAACAGGCTCCCCGCAATGGCAAACAGCAGGATCGCCACCGCAGGGTCGACGACGAACCGCCAGTTCAGCTCGCGGCTCTCGATCAGCAGGGCGACGCCCGCGGAGAAGGCGATGGCCAGGATGCTCCACCCGGCCGGACCGAGCCACTGGACGGTTCCCAGCAACGGCGGAAATCCGCCTGCGGCAAATCCGATATTCCCCCACGGGAACCCCCCGAACGGGAATCGTGCCCTGATGAACTCGAGCACGACCCACGCGCCGATCGCGATGAGCCACCATCGCCACGCCGGCCACAGGCGAAACGACCAGACGACAAAGGCATAGATCGCAAAAAAGGCACCGAGGGCGATCGTGAGCGGGAACCAGGCGACGAATCCGAGAACCGAGATCCAGTACAGCAGCACACCGAAGAACAGGCTTCCCCACAGGAACCCGAGGGTGACCGCCTCCGATCCCCGCTCAACCCTTCTGATCGCCCAAAAGAATGGAATCGGGGCGATGAAGGCCAACGGTCCAACGTCAAGGGGTGGAAATGCGGCCCACAACAGCAGCGCGCTCAGAACGACTGCGACGTAGGGGACCATGGAGCGGGAGGCTAGTGATGGCGCCTGTTTGCCGTCGCTCCCCGCGCCGCATGGCCTGGCAACGGCTCAAGGCGTCTCGCAGAGCGCCCAGCGTGCAGTGATGGCCTGGGTTTGGAGCCTCTACCCTCGGATTGTGCACGATCTCGAAATTGCCGTCGAAGCCGCCCGCGCCGGAGGCGCCATCGTTGGTGACGCCTTCGGCCACGCCATCGACGCCGACTACAAGGGCCGGTTCGACCCGGTCACCAAGGTCGACCATGCCTCAGAGCAGGTCATCGTCTCGATCATCGGGAGGGCCCGCCCCGACGATGACATCGTCGCCGAAGAGGCAGGCGGCGTCGAGTCATCCGGCCGGCACTGGATCATCGATCCGCTCGACGGAACCGTGAACTTCATCCACGGGATCCCACAGATCGCGGTCAGCGTTGCGCTGTGGGAGGGTTTGGCCCCCGTGCTCGGCGTCGTCTATGACCCGCTGCGCGACGAGATGTTCACCGCAGCAACCGGTGCGGGCGCGCATCTCAACGGTGAGCAAATGCGTGTCTCCGACACGACCGAATTGGAGCGCGCCGTCGTCGCCACCGGGTTTCCGTATGACCACGGGGACCACGCCGAGGAGTATGCAGCTGCGCTGGCGGCAGTGCTGGAGATCGTGAATGGAATCCGCCGGTTCGGAGCGGCCGCTCTGGATCTCGCCTGGGTAGCGGCCGGGCGCATCGACGCGTACTGGGAGATGGGAATCGCTCCTTGGGACCAGGCAGCCGGGATCATCGCTGTTCGCGAGGCAGGGGGTCGGGTCACCGATCCGTTCGGAAACGACTCGGTGCCATGGACCAAGCTGGTCCTTGCCTCGAATGGTGCGCTGCACGAGGCGCTGGCATCCACGGTCGGCCCGCTGGTCCCGGCCCACCGGCGTTGAGCACGCTATTCAGTACCGAGGGCCGCGCCGTGCTCGAGGCCGACGGGAAGGTCATCGCCGTCGGGCGACCGGAAGACCTCGAATCGCAAGGCGTCGGCAAGCGCAGATACGAGGGGTTCATCATCCCCGGACTACGCGACGCCCATATCCATCCGGTGGGCTACACCGCCGCCCTCAGCGGGATCACCCTGGGCCACGTCGAGGATCTCGCGGAGATGACCAGCGTGCTGCGAGCTGCGGCCGGGACGCTTCCCACCGGCACCGCGCTGATCGCGACCCGGTTTGACGACGGGGTGGTCGCCGAGCACCGGCTGCCAACCCGATCCGACCTCGACCACGCGATTCCGGACCGGCCGATACTCATCCATCGCTACTGCGGGCACATCGCGATGGCCAACAGCACCGCGCTCGCAGCCGCTGGTGTCGATGCGTCGACTCCGGACCCGGAGGGCGGGTCGCTCGACCGCGACGCCGACGGAACCCCCACCGGTGTTCTGCGCGAAACCGCCATCGGCCTGGTCTCTCCCCATCTCGACGCCCGGATCGAGCCACGTCCCCAACAGTTGATCGACGCGATGCACGGTCTGGCCGGGCTCGGGATCACCTCGATTGGAGGAATACTCGGCCTGGGAGACGGCCCCTGGGCAAACCTCGGCGACGAGGTCGAGGCGATGGTGAAGATCAGCGAAGATCTCCCGATCAAGGTGCATGCCCTCGTGATCGCTCGTGACGAAGCGGCGCTTGCCGACGCGCGATCCAAGATCAACGCCGCAGGCGATCGGCTGCGATGGATCGGCCTGAAGCTGTTCGCCGACGGCAGCCTCGGCGGGCACACCGCCGCCATGCACGATCCCTTTGCCGACGCTCCTGATGAGATCGGCACGATGCGCCTGACCGACAATGACCTCGAGCTCGCCGATGCCGCCCTCGACCTCGGCGGCATGGTGGCGATCCATGCCATCGGGGATCGAGCCAACACCGCGGTGCTCGACTATTTCGCGTCGCTCGTTGCCGGCGGTGTCGACCCCAAGCGGCTCCGGCTCGAGCACGCCTCGGTGCTCACCGCAGAGGACGTTGAACGCATCGGCCGGCTCAGAATCATCGCCTCCGTTCAACCGGCCTTCATTGGTTCCGAGACAACATGGCTCGCCGGACGCGTCGGTGATGGGCGGCTCGCGCTGACATACCCGTTCGCTTCGCTTCTGGCCGCCGGCGCCACCCTCGCAGGCGGCTCGGACAGCCCGGTCGAGTCGCCGGATCCCTTTGCCGGCATGGCGTTGGCGCGTGACCGAGCCGGGCTCGTCGTCGAAGAGTCGCTCGACGCGGCGGCAGCGATGCGCCTGTTTACCGACGGCGGGTGCGCGGCGCTCGCCGAGCCACCCCCGCTCGCGGTCGGGTCTGCCGCCGACTTCGTTGTGGTCGATCGCGACCCGCTCCAGGCGACCCCGGACGAGCTCCGCAAGACGGCAGTCGTGGCAACCATCGTCGACGGCGAAGAAGTACCGGTCGACCGGAGTCACCCGGTTTGGGTGTGAAGCTCGATATTCCCGGCGACGGCGGCTGGGACAGCGATCAGCCCTTGTCGAGCAGATTCACCGTGGGTTGAGGGGTGCTGCTCACCAGGTCGCGGATCGGCTTGGCCACTTCCTCGTACTCGGCGTGGCGGCCCGTCTCGCGTTTGGAGTAGACCAGCGTGTCGCCGGCCATCACCTCATAGACGCCGCCCTTGGACGGGATGAGGGTCATCGTCCCAATGTCGAACTCGAACTCGTCGAGCAGTTTGTTCACCATGCTCACGGCACGGTCGGTATAGCCTCAAGTGGCGCAGTATTCGATACTTAGATCCATGGGGCCAAACCTACCATCCCTAACGGCCTTTTCTCCCTAGCATCCCTTACCGACATGGCTTCGGCAACAGACACTTTTCCTGCCATCCCACAGACCCCCCCTCCGCCGCCGCAGCAAGAGCCGCCACGGCGCCGAGGTGGATTCCTCAAGAAGGCCTCGCTCGTCGTCCTCGTCCTCGCCGTCATCTCGGTGTTCGGGGCAATCGCCTACGTCGACAGCACGGAAGGACGGATCACCCGGATCGCCTCCGAAGACCTGGTCAGCCTGGCCACCGTCGCTCCCGCCGCCCCGGGAGCCGCGCCGGGGCCGGTCAACTTCCTGGTGATCGCCACCGACGATCGCTCCAGCCTGCCCGCAGACTGGGACGACGGCTGGTTTGGCGACTTCGCCGGCCGCCGCACCGACGTGATCATGCTGGCGCACATGGTTCCCGGTGAGCGCATCCAGCTGCTCAGTCTCCCCAGGGATCTGATGGTGGACATCAGCGGCAACGGGATCAACCGCCTCAACGCGACCTTCGTCATCGGTGGCCCCGATCTGCTGATCAAGACCGTCCAGGAAGAGACCGGGATTCCGGTCCACCACTACGTCGAAATCGACTTCGGTGGTTTCGGGCGCATCGTCGACTCACTCGGGGGCGTCACCATCGCCTTCCCACATGCCGCTCGCGATGACAAATCCGGGCTGAGCGTCGACGCCGGAACCCAGAAGCTGGACGGGGAGATGGCGGTCGCCTATGCCCGGTCACGGCACACCCAAATCTTCAAGGACGGCACCTGGCAGTCGGCGAGCGGTGGCGACATCGCCCGAACCCAGCGCCAGCAAGAAATCATGGTGCAGCTCTTCAGCCAAGTCACCTCACCGTCGAGTGCGTTCAACCTGCCTGCATTCCTACCGACCCTCGCCGACAACATCACCGCCGATGAGTCGCTCGGCCTTGGCTTGATCGCCGAACTCGGCCGGGCCGCGCTCGGCCTGCGCTCGGGGGACATCGAACGTGCCACCCTGCCCGTCAAGAACCACAATGGCAGCGACGGGCGCTCCTATGTGATCCCGACCTCGGACGCCCCGGCCGTCATCGAGGCCTTCCTCCACGGAGACCCCTACCCGTAACGAGGGTGGTCGGTGATTCATCCGCGGTCAAAGTCCGCAACATACGTCATTGGCGACCACCCTCGTTCGAGGGAAACCCGCAACATACGTCATTGGCGACCACCCTCGTTCGAGTACCGTACGGAGTATGGACGCCGGCAACGGAATCACCATCGGGCTGCTCGTAGCGGCACTCTTGCTCGGGCTGCGCCACGGCATCGATTGGGATCACATCGTGGCCATCACCGACATGGCGGCAACCCAGCCCTCCCGCCGCCGCGGCATCGTGCTCGGAACGCTGTACGTGCTCGGCCACGCCGCGGTCGTCATCGCTCTTGGTCTCGCCGCCATCGTTCTCGGGTCGGCCATCCCCGAATGGCTCGACGCCGTAATGGGCCGGCTGGTCGGCATCACCCTGATCTCGCTCGGGGTTGCGGTAGTCGTCGCCCTCTACCACGAGCGTGGCAACTTCCGTGCCCGCAGCCGCTGGATCATCTTGTTCGAAGCTTCGAGACGGTTCTTCGGGGGAGAAACCAAGGTTCACGCCCACGGCCACGCGGCGATTGCCGACTCACACCATGGGGTCGACGATGCCGTCGCCGAAGCCCCCGGGCACCGGATCGCTGCACCCACCCATGATCACGAACACGCCCACGAAGGCGACGGCGGATACTCGCGAGCCTCATCGATCGGGATCGGAGCACTCCACGGCATCGGGGCCGAGACGCCGACCCAGATCGTCGTGTTTCTCGCCGCGGCGACCGCCGGAGGCGTCACCGCCGGAGTGGCGGTGCTGTTCGCATTCGTCGTCGGCCTGGTCGCGGCCAATTCGGCGATCACCCTGGCATCCGCATTCGGCCTGGCGGCTGCCGCCAAGCGCCAGCGTGTTCAGATCGCCATGGGAGTGACGACCGCAGCGATGAGCATTGCGATCGGTGTGGTATTCGTGATCGGCGTCGACGGCGTACTGCCGGCATTCCTTGCCGGTTGAGCCACGACACACCGGTATCTTGAGGGTATGCGGTTCCGGACGAGACAAATCCACGCCGGGGTAGAACCCGACCCGATCACCGGCGCCATCCTGACGCCGATCCACCAGTCGACCACGTTCGTGCAGCCATCCGTGGACGAGTACCTGGCGAGCGGCTACTCCTACTCTCGCTCCGCCAACCCGACCGTGCGGGCCTGGGAAGAGAAGATCGCTTCGCTCGAGGACGGTGCCGACGCCGCCGCTTTCGCCTCCGGGATGGCGGCCATCAACGCCGTCTTTATGACCTTCCTGAATGCAGGTGATCATGCGGTGATCTCCGACGTGGCCTACGGCGGCACCTACCGGCTCGCCACCACCATCTTCACCCGGTTCGGGGTCGACTTCTCCTTCGTCGACACCGCCGATCCGGCGACGGTCGAGGCGGCCATTACCGACCGGACAAGCCTTGTGCTCACCGAAACTCCGGCAAACCCGACTCTGAAGTACACCGACATCGCCGCAGTGTCCGAGATCGCACAGTCACACCGGATACCGCACGCCGTCGACAACACGTTCTTGACCCCGTATTACCAGCAGGCGCTTGACCTCGGGGCCGACCTGTCGATCCACTCCACCACGAAGTACCTCGATGGGCACAATGCGACCGTCGGCGGATCCGTGATCTCGGCGACGGCCGAGCTGCACGAACGGATCGGCTATGTCCAGAACGCCACCGGGACCATCATGTCGCCGCAGGTGGCCTGGCTGACCCTCCAGGGGGTCAAGACGCTATCGGAGCGGATGGATCGTCAGTCGGACAACGCCATGCAGGTCGCCCGCTTCCTCGAGGCGCACCCCAGGGTGAGCGTGGTCCAATACCCAGGGCTCGAGTCGTTCCCCCAGCACGACCTGGCCAAACGCCAAGCGTCGGGGTTCGGCGCGATGGTTTGGTTCGAAGTCGAGGGAGGCCTGGAAGCCGGCAAGCGCCTCATGGATGGCCTCGCACTGTGGACCCTTGCCGAGAACCTCGGCTCGGTCGAATCGCTCGTCACGCATCCGGTGACGATGACCCATGCCGACGTCGGCGAAGAAGAGCGAGCCAGGGTGGGGATCACCGACGGCCTGATCCGACTGTCTGTGGGATTGGAAGACGTCGAGGATCTCATCGAAGACCTGGCTCAGGGTTTGGAGCGGGCGTAAACCCTGTTCTTGCGTAGCTCCATCCGGTATACCGGACCCTGCTACGCAAGAACGGTTCAGAGCAGCCCCTGCGATCGCATCCAGTCGTCGTTGAAGATCTTCGACAGGTAGTTCCGACCGGAGTCGGGCAGCAGCACCACGACCAGGTCACCTTCACGATCCTCGGCAACGCGTAGCGCCCCAACGACGGCCATCCCGCTCGAGCCGCCGACCAGCAGGGCCTCCTCGTCTGCCATCCGCCTGGTCATGGCGAACGCGTCGGCATCGTTCACCATCTCGTATGAGTCGACGATGTCGGCGGCGAAAGTCTCGGGCCAGAAATCCTCCCCGACCCCTTCGATGAGATAGGGAGCGACTTCGTCGTCGGACGACGCGGTGTAGATCGATCCCTCCGGATCGACGCCCACCACCGTCAAGTCAGGGTTCTGTTCCTTGAGATATCGGCCCACCCCGGAAATGGTGCCGCCGGTTCCGACGCCGCAGGCAAACACGGTGACCTCGCCGTCGGTCTGGCGCCAGATCTCGGGCCCGGTCGTGTCGTACTGGGCTCCTGGATTGGCCGGGTTGGAGTACTGGTCCGGTCGATACGCACCCGGCGTCTCTGCGGTGAGACGGTCTGCTACCGAGTAGTACGACCGCGGATCATCCGGAGCCACGTCTGTCGGGCACACGATCACCTCCGCTCCATAGGCTCTGAGCAGGTCTTGTTTGTCCTTCGACTGCTTGTCCGCCATCACCGCGATCAGGTGGTAGCCGCGCAGCGAGGCCGCCATCGCCAGCGAGACGCCGGTGTTTCCCGAGGTCGGTTCGACGATGGTGCCACCCGGCTCGAGCCAGCCGTTCTGTTCGGCGCGCTCGATCATGGCCAACCCGATCCGATCCTTCCCCGAGCCGCCCGGGTTCAGGAATTCGAGTTTGGCCAGCAGGTTGCCGGGCTGGTGAACACGACCAAGCCGCACCATTGGCGTATCCCCGACCGCCTCGACGATGTCCTCGTAGATCTCCATCCCCAGGCAGGGTACCGAGGTGCGTTCGGGTCACGGCTCCGGTGTACGCTCCTGCTCCATGCCAGACCCGCTGATCACGGCCACGGGCCTCACCAAACACTTCGACGACACGGTGGCCGTCGATGGAATCGACTTTCACGTCAACCAGGGCGAATCGTTCGGTTTCCTCGGCCCGAACGGTGCGGGAAAGACCAGCGCGATGCGCATGATCGGCGCCACAAGCCCCATCACCGGCGGAGACCTCGAGGTGCTCGGGCTCAATCCCGAGACGGATGGCCCGGCGCTTCGAGCACGGCTCGGTGTCGTTCCCCAGGAAGACAACCTCGACCAGGAACTCACCGTCAGGGAGAACCTGGCGATGTACGGGCGGTACTTCGGGCTGCACCGGACGGTCATTGATGAGCGCATCGAGGAGCTCCTCGATTTCGCGCAGCTGAGAGAAAAGGCGGACTCGAGGGTGGAGGCGCTGTCGGGCGGGATGAAACGCAGACTCACCATCGCCAGAGGACTGATCAACGAGCCCGAGATGCTCATTTTGGATGAGCCCACCACCGGACTCGACCCCCAGGCCCGACATGTGTTGTGGGACCGGCTGTATCGGCTCAAACAGCAAGGCGTGACTCTCCTGATCACGACCCATTACATGGACGAGGCCGAACAGCTGTGCGACCGGCTGGTCATCATGGACAAGGGCAAGATCGTTGCCGAGGGGTCGCCGCGGTCCCTGATCAAAGATCACAGCAGGCCCGAGGTCGTCGAGGTGCGATTCCCGGTTGGCGTCCTCGAAGAAATCGCACCGCGTCTCGAAAGTTTGGCACCGCGAGTAGAGATCCTGGCCGACCGGGCGTTGCTCTACACCGACGATGCCAATGCCACCATCGAAAAGATCCACGCCGAGGGCCTCGAGCCCGAAGCGCTGCTCGAGCGCCGCTCGACACTCGAGGACGTGTTCCTTCGGCTGACTGGTCGCACCCTGGATGACTAGATCGTGAGTTCCTCGATGGCCATACCTTCTGATCGGCTCGCAGTTCGCTCGCCGATGCGACTCGCTGGCCTGATCCTGGACGACTGATGGCAATGCCCCTGGCGCTTCGGGTATTCGAATCAGAGGCGCGGGTGTACCGCAGGGTCTGGCGGGGCTCGATCTTCACTTCGTTCCTGAGTCCGGTCCTGTACCTGCTGGCCATGGGAGTCGGGCTGGGATCCCTCGTTGACGCCAACCTTCCCGCGGGCCTGGAGGGAGTCAGCTATCTGGCCTTCATCGCTCCGGGCTTGCTCGCCGCAGCCGCGATGCAGACGGGTGCCGGCGAAGGCGCCTGGAAGGTGCGGGCCGGGATCAAGTGGCTCAGGACCTACCACGCAAAGCTGGCCACGCCGATCGGGATCCCGGCGCTGGTGAACGGGCACATGCTGTGGATCGGAGCCAGGGTGATGATGGTGTCGATCGCTTTCGCCATCGTCATCGCCGTGTTCCGGGTTGCACCCCTCTGGCAGTCGCTCGCCGCCACCATCCCTGCCCTGCTGGTCGGTCTCGCCATGGGCGGGATCACAACCGCGTATACGGTGCGAACCAACAGTGACCCGGCGATCCCCACCTACTTCCGTTTCGTCGTCATCCCGATGTTTCTCTTTTCGGGCGCCTTCTTTCCCATCACCCAGCTTCCCGGATTTCTCCAGTGGGTGGCGTTCCTGACTCCGCTGTTCCACGGTGTCGAGCTGTGCCGCGCCGTGATGCTGGGTACACCGACTGCGGTTGCGCCATGGATCAGCGTGAGTTACCTACTCGCCTTCGCCGTCGTTGGCATGGCCTTGGCCGTTCGACCATTCCGAAACCAGCTGTTGCCATGAGCCAGGAAACACTCGTCACCCCCGTGGTCCCTCAGATATCGGTCCGCTGGCGCGGCCGCTACATGCTCGAGCGCGGTGCGCTCACGACGAAGGCCTGGTGGCCGGTCCTCGCTTCCGGGTTCTTCGAGCCGGTCTTCTACCTCTTCGCCGTCGGTGTTGGTGTAGGTGCGTTGGTGGGTGACATCGCTCTTTCCGACGGGAGCGAGGTCTCTTATACCGCCTTCGTCGCTCCGGCGATGCTTGCGGCCTCTGCGATGAACGGCGCCGTCTTCGAGGGCACCAACATGTTCTTCAAACTGAAGTACGGCAAAATCTATGACGGGATCCTGGCCACGCCGATGCGGCCGGTGGATGTTGCTTCGGGCGAGGTGGCGTGGTCGCTGTTACGCGGCGCCATCTACTCGGCGGCCTTCCTCATCGTCATGACGGTGATGGGGCTCATCGAGTCTTGGTGGGGCCTGTTGGCGCTCCCGGCCGCACTGCTCATCGGGTTCGCCTTCGCCTCGGTCGGCACCGCGGCTGCAACCTACATGCGCACCTGGCAGGACCTCGATCTCATCACCTTGTTCACGCTGCCGCTGTTCCTATTCTCGGCGACCTTCTACCCGATCGACGTGTACCCGCAGGCGATCCAGTACCTGACGTGGCTTTCGCCGCTGTTCCACGGTGTGCGACTGGTCCGGGGACTCACCCTCGGCATCCTCGATTGGACGATGCTGATCAACGTCGCCTTCCTGGCCACAATGGGCGCCATTGGGGCCGTCGTCACCGCCCGCAGGGTCGGTGCCCTCCTCCTCAAGTAGCGCGCGGCGCCAAACCCAGGGTTCGAGAGCGCCTATATGACGCTGTGAGCGCTGGGTGAGAGGAATCCGAGAAATACCCCACCCCACCCCGGGTGGGGCGCTATACTGTCGACCATGACGATGGACCACACCGAACACCGCCACGCTCAGCACATGAAAGCCGAGCACAAACAGTCGGCACTCAACCGTCTGAAGACCGTTCGCGGCCACCTCGAAGGCGTAATCGGCATGGTCGAAGACGAACGGTATTGCCCGGACATCATGAAGCAGGTGTCCGCCCTCGAGGGATCACTGGAGAAGGTGAACCGGGTGCTCTTGCAGAACCACGTGGAAACCTGCGTGATGCATGCCGTTGAAGACGGCCGCTCCGCTGAGATCGTCGACGAGTTGATGGAGACCCTCCGGTACACCCCGAGTGTCACCGGCGCAAAAGGAGACATTGGATGACCAACCGAACCCTGTCCGTGCCCGAGATCCACTGCGGCCACTGCAAGAGCTCGATAGAGGGCGCCGTCGGCGCCGTCGACGGCGTTGAGCGGGCTGCGGTCGACATCGATGCGAGCACCGTTGATCTCAACTACGACGGCACCGACACCACCTTCGCCGCCGTGGTCGAAGCCATCGAAGATGTCGGCTACGAAGTGCCGGCCCAGTAGCGAGTGGCCAAGACAGAAGACGTGCTCCTTGACGAACGGGATCGGGGGCTGACCAGTGGCTGAGACGGAAGACATTCTGTTTGATGTCGAGGGCATGACCTGCGCGTCGTGCGCGATCAGGATCGAACGCGTCCTCGGCAAACAGGACGGCGTCGAGTCCGCCGTAGTCAACTTCGCCGGCCAGGAAGCCAGAGCTGTGGTCGATCCCGACCTCGTTGACATCTCGCTGCTCCAGCGCTCCATCGACAAGATCGGCTACGACATCACGCCGATCTCGGACGGCGACGACCGCCGTTCCCTCGAGGAGCGTTACGACGAAGAGGTGGCTTTTCAGAAGCGCAACGTGATCGGTGCCGCGATCCTCGCCGCGCCGGTGATGCTCCTCGCGTTATTCGGCCCCGACGAGCCATGGTCCCTCGGGCTTCAGGCCCTTCTCACCGCAATCGTCGTTTTCGGTTTTGGCTGGCAATTCCACAAGGCCGCCTGGAAGCAGGTGACTTCCTTCAGCCTGGCCATGGACACCTTGATCTCGATGGGCACCCTGACCGCGTTCGTTTACTCGCTGTGGGCGATGTTCGCCGGCTACCCGGTGTACTTCGAAACGGCGGCACTGATCACGACGCTGATTCTGCTCGGCCGCTATTTCGAAGCCAGAGCCAAGGGCAGGGCGTCGAACGCCATCACCAAGCTGCTCGAGCTCGGCGCCAAGGAAGCGACCGTGATCCGCAACGGGTCGGCGCAGCTCGTACCGATCGATCAACTCACCATCGGCGATATCGTCCAGGTGCTTCCCGGCGAGAAAATCCCGTCCGACGGGACGATCGCACGGGGAGCCACCTCCATCGACGAGTCGATGCTCACCGGCGAGTCTCAGCCGGTGGATAAGACGGTCGGCGACGCGGTGTTCGGTGCCACGATCAACCAGCAGGGCAGGATCGAGGTCGAGATCACCGGGCTCGGCGCCAACACCGCCCTGGCACAGATCCTGCGGATCGTTGAGGAGGCACAGACCTCGAAGGCGCCCGTCCAGCGGCTGGCCGACCGGGTCAGCGGAGTTTTCGTGCCCACGGTCATCGGCGTCGCGGCGCTGACATTCGTCGGCTGGCTCCTCGTCACCGGGGACATCGCCGAGGCAGTACGCCCTGCGGTCGCGGTGCTCATCATCGCCTGCCCGTGCGCCCTCGGTCTGGCAACGCCCACGGCCATCATGGTGGGTTCGGGCCGCGGTGCCGAGCTCGGGGTGCTGTTCAAGAACGCCGAGGTGTTTGAGCGCGCCCACGACATCGACATGGCCGTCTTCGACAAGACCGGGACCCTCACCCGGGGAGCCATGACTCTTGCTGATCTTGATACCGGGGAAGATGAGGATCGATTCTTGCTGCTCATCGGCTCGGTCGAGGCCGCTTCGGAGCATCCGATCGGCAAGGCGGTTGCCCTCGGAGCCGAGGAGCGTGACCTCACCCTGGTCACCCCGGAGGATTTCCGCGCGCTACGCGGGCTCGGAGTCTCCGGCCGGGTGGACGGCATCGAGGTAACGGTCGGCAAGCCGAAACTCCTTGCCGACAGAGGGCTCCAGGTTCCTGATCGATATGCGGCGTCGATGGAGCGGATGGAGGACGCCGGATACACCGCCTTCCTGGCCGGCTGGGATGGTGAAGTGCGGGGTGCCCTGGCCGTTGCCGACACGGTCAGGGAAACCTCGAGCGAGGCTGTTCGCTCCCTCCGTGAACTCGACATCGGCGTCTCCATGCTCACCGGAGACAACCAGCGGACCGCCAAGACGATCGCAAACAGCATCGGGATCGATTCGGTAGTCGCCGAAGTCCTTCCGGCCGACAAGGCCGAGGAGATCATCCGCCTCCAGGCCACGGGACATTCGGTCGCTTTCGTCGGTGACGGCGTCAACGACGCACCCGCACTGGTTGCTGCGGATCTCGGGATGGCGGTCGGCTCCGGCACCGACGTTGCGATCGAGGCCGGCGACGTAGTGCTGATGTCGGGGGATCCAACGCTCGCCGTGACCGCGCTCGACCTGGCAAGAGGCACCTTCCGCACCATTCGGCAGAACTTGTTCTGGGCCTTTGCCTACAACATCGCAGCCATTCCGCTGGCGGTTCTCGGCGTACTCAACCCCATGGTCGCCGCCGCAGCGATGGCCTTCTCATCGGTCTCGGTGGTCACCAATTCGCTGCGGCTCAGGCGATTTCAAAGTGGCCCATAGATCGACGCCGCCTTCTCAGCAACCTGCAGGAGTCAATCTGTGGACCGCTTTACGGCTGACACGACCCGGGGCCCTCGGTACAACGCGACCTCGTTAGCCTTCGCGCCGTGGATGCCATACGCCGGTACACGAGACCTGCGCTTCGCAAGCCGGTGGCCATCATCGCGTTCGAGGGTTGGAGCGACGCCAGCGAAGCCGCATCGGGAGCGGTGGACCACTTGCTCGACCGATTCAAGGTGGACGAGCCGTTTGCTGAACTCGAGCCGGAAGAGTTCTACGACTTTCAGGAACATCGGCCAACGGTTTCGATCAGCGACGGCCATGTTGACGCGATGACCTGGCCACAGGTGCAGTTCTACGCCGTGGAACGATCAGAGGCCGACCGGGACTTCATCCTGGTCACCGGGGACGAGCCAACGTTTCGGTGGAAGACCTTCGCACGAAGCCTGACCAATGTGCTTTCCGACAGCGGTGTCGAATCGGTCATCGCGCTCGGTGCGTACATCGGACCGGTCACCCATGACACCCCGGTTCCGCTCGGTGCCGTCGCGACCGATCCCGGAATGCTCGGCAGTTCGAGCCTGGTCGGATCCGATTACCACGGCCCGACCGGGATCGTGAGCGTCCTGGCCGAGGCTTGTCGCGAGGCAGGGATACCGGCGATCAGCATTTGGGCGGCCACGCCGCACTACCTGGCAGCAAATCCCAATCCGATGGCAATGCGCGCCTTGCTCAAGGGTGCGGGCGAGATCGCAGGTTTCAACGGAGATGACGAGGAGTTGCGATTGCTCGAGGCCGATTTCGTTCAGCGGGTCGACGAGGCAGTTGAGGCCTCCTCAGAGCTCGCTGCCTACATCGAGGAATTGGCCGCCGAGACCGAAGACGCCCCCGATCAAGGACGGGGCTGGCTCGACCCCGGCCGTGGCCCCGAGCTGGTCGACGAGATCGAAGAGTTCCTCAAGGACGTGTGAGTCCGGGTGGGACCGAGCCGCTGCTAGAACCTGACTCAACGCCAGGGACTGATACGAATCCCTAGTCTGTCATCCGCTCACGCCTAAGAGGGAAGACGGCAGCATGAATCGCCCCCCGGCGCCAATGGACAAGCCGCTGACGTACCCCGGGCACACTCGACCTGGCTCCTACCTCTTTGATGGACATGGCTCGCCAGATCTCGACATATCGGCGGGCCGACGCCTGGGCCAGGCACGCATCCGGTGGGCGCAAGAGACCGTCGGTGGTGAGCCAACGTATGTCAATCTGAACAGATACCTGCTCGAGGTAAACGCCATCACTGTGGACCACCGATTCCCGGTCATGGCCTTTGGCTCCAACGCCAGCGAGGCCCAGCTCGAAAAGAAGTTCGTGGGCGAGCCGACCGTGATCCCGGTCATTGGCGCATCGGTGAGAGGCTTGGCGGTGGCCTACTCTGCGCACGTCGCCGACTATGGCTCAGTTCCGGCCACGCTCTATTCAATGCCCGACATGACATCACCGGTACATGTCATGTTCGTAGACGAGGGTCAAATGGCCACTCTGGTCAAATCCGAGAAGAATTACGACCTCCGCTGGCTCGACGGCGACACGTACCCGCTCACGCTCGATGCTTCCGGGGAAGTCCTGGACGGATGCTATGCGTTTGTCTCGAAGCATGGGGTTTTGAACCTGGGCGGTCAGCCCACGCTCATGTCCGGAATCGATGTTGGTTCCACCAATCTTCCCGACGAGAACCAAGCGGCAATTCTCGAAGAGGTGTTGAAGCGATGGAACAAGTCTCACGACCCGCAGATCGACGACGTCAGGTCTTTCAGCAACGCAATCCGTGAGGGTCGTCTTGACGCATCCCAAGTCACTAGTTGGCTCGTCGACAACTTTTCGCTCAACGCCAAGCTTGGATCATCTTCAAGGGCCTCAGAGATCGCTTAGGGGATTGGATCGCCGCCAGCGCACATGGATCGGTTTCGTACCATCAAGGGGGGCATGCTCATCGCCTTTGTTATTGGGATGATCGATGCCCTGGTCATCTGGACCATCGCCAACCTGTTCGACGTGACCATCCTCCTCCCCGAGAGCCCCGGCTCGGAAACGCTCACCGAGCTCACGATCCCACCCGTGCTGTTCATCATCGGGCTGTCATCGGTGCTCGCCGGGATCCTCCTGTGGGTGTTGCAACGTTTCGTCCCGGACCGCGCCCTGATCATCTTCCAGATCGTCGCGGTGATCGCGCTGGCCCTGTCCCTGGTCCTCCCGTTTACCCTCGACCAACCGATCGAGGGCCAGCTTGCCCTCCTGACGATGCATCTGCTGGTGGGGTCGGCGATCATCGCCACCTTCACCTGGGTCGCGATGAAACCGCGGCTACGCCCCCAGGACCCTGTCGAGAACTGAGAACAGGCGATCGACATCCGATTCGTCGCTGTAGACGTGGGGTGAGACCCGGATCGAGTCGCCGCGAACGCTGACGAACACCCGCGCCTCGGCGAGCGCGGCGGACAGGCCGAGAGGCCACCCGCTTGCCGCGCGCATACCGATCATGTGGGGTGCTCGATCGGTGCGCGCGATGGCTCGCAAACCTCGGGCGGTCGCCCGCTCTTCGATCGCCCCGGTCAAGCCTTGCAGCGCGGCAGCCACATCGGGGATCCCCCAGTCGAGGACTTGCTCGAGGGCAGCTATTGCCATCGGCACGAGCTGGAAACTGCTCCGCTCGCCGACGTCGAAACGACGTGCCCCCGGCGCGTAGTCGTCCTGGTAGTCGACGAGCCGGGTGAAGTCATCCGCGCCCTTTCTGACGATCCACCCCTGCTCGAGCGGCGTTCCCTCGCGATGCTGCGGCGCCATCCAGAGATAGCCGAGGCCGAACGGTCCGAGCAGCCATTTGTATCCGACTGCGTAGACAAAGTCGGGTTTGATGACGCCGGTGTCGAACGGCATGGCGCCGAGTGATTGCGATGCATCGACCACCAGCGCCGCTCCCACCGCTCGCGCGGCCCGGCCGACCGCCTCGAGGTCGACCAGGCTCCCATCGGTCCAGTGACAGTTCGGGACGGTGACTACCGCAGTCCTGTCGTCGATAGTCTCGAGCAGCGCCTCGGTCCACGACCCCTCCGCCGGGCGCGGCACCGTCACGAGCCTTCCCCCGCCAAGATCCAGTGCCGACCGCCATGGGTACACATTCGAGGGAAACTGGTCCTCGATGACGATCACGGTCCTCCCTGGGCCAACCTCTAGGTTGGCGGTGGCGATGCCCGCGCCATACGACACCGAAGGAATGATCGCCACGCCGTCGACGTCCGCCCCGATGATCGCCGCAAAGCGCTCGCGCAGACGTTCGACCGGGGAAAAGAAGTCGTCGGTCACGATAGTCCAGGGAGCATCCGCCTGATCGAGCGCCCGCTGCGCGGCCCGGCGCCGCGAGCGGAGCTGGGGCGTCAGGTACGACGCGTTGAGATACGTGACATCATCCGGAATGTCGAATAGGTAGCGCTGTGGTCCGGTGATCGCCATCGGAATGCCACCACACGCCGTGAAGCGAGTGGTGCTGAGCAGCTACTTCTTCCGCTTGTGCCGGTTGGCTTTCACACGCTTGCGGTACTTGTGCTTGCTCATCTTTTTCCGTCGCTTCTTGATCACCGAGCCCATGCAGGCATACCTCACTTGATTGCAGAATCGCAGTTGAGGTTAGGCATGAACGCAAACACACGACAGTCTGCTGAGGACGGCCTACCCCTATCATTCTCGCCATGAAACCCGTGATCGGCATCACCGCGCAGCCAGAGTCGGTCGAAAATGCCAGCGGGCCCCTCGACTCGCACCTCATCGGCCACACCTACACCGATTCGGTGCTGCGCGCCGGCGGAATTCCTGTGACGCTGATTCCCGTTCCAACCCAGGACATCGCCCAGGTGCTCGATACCATCGACGGCCTCGTCCTGTCGGGCGGGGGCGACGTGGACCCCTATCGCTACGGTCACGAGCGGCACGACACGACATCGAGGACCAACTTCGATCGAGATGAATTCGAGCTCGAGCTCATCAAAGCGGCCCGCGCCCGGAGCATGCCGGTTCTGGCGATCTGTCGGGGGGTCCAGGTCGTGAACGTCGCCTTCGGTGGCAGCCTCATCCAGGACATCCCAACGGCGATCGGGTCCAAGGACCACGACGTCATGGGACAAGCCGTTTACGAAGGGCATCAGCCGGTGACGATCGCCGCCGACTCCAAGATCGCCAAGGCAACCGGTGAAACTTCAATGCTGGTCAACTCGATCCACCATCAAGCGATCGACCAGCTGGCCGACGGTTTTCGCCCGGTGGCATGGGCCGAAGACGGCATCGTCGAAGGGATCGAACACGAGGACGAAGGCTGGGAGCTGCTCGGCGTCCAATGGCACCCGGAGTTTCTCGGCGACAACTCCGACGAACCCTCCCAACTGCTGTTCGACACCCTGGTCAAGAACGCGCACGGCCACGCTGGGTCCTGATCCTTGGCGACCGTCCTCTTCGTCTGCACCGGCAACATCTGTCGGTCGCCGATGGCCGAGTACCTGGCCCGGGCGCTGGCCCGGGACGATGAGATCAGCTTCGCATCTGCCGGCACGAACACCCATTCGCGCATCGAGCCCTCCGACGGAACCCGGCAGGTGATGAAGGAGATCGGCATCGATCTCGGCGATCACCGCTCGCAGCCGGTGTGGGAGGTCGGGGCCGACGCCGATGTGATCTACGCGCTCTCTCAGGAGCATCTGGACGCGATGGCGTCGCAGTGGCCCGACCGGGCCGATGACATTCACCTGCTCCGGCTCGACGGGGCTTCGATCGCCGATCCATACGGTCTGGACCTGGAGTCGTATCGGAAAGCCAGAGACCAGATCGAGGTCGCGATCAATGAGCGGGCCGCGACAGGCTGGGATCGATAGCAGAGCCAGCATCGGCCGAACCTGCCCGGTATCGTCAACAGTGCATGAAGCCGGTGCTCTTCGAGGTTCTCGGGTGGGGGGTGCCGACCCATGAGTTTTTCATCGGTATTGGCGTCGCGGTCGCGGCCCTCATCTATTTCCTGGAGGCCCGCCGCAAGGGTCAACTCGGTGAGCAGACCGCCTGGATCGCCGTCGGTGCACTGATCGGCGGAGCCATCCTGGCCAAGGTGGGCTCGGCCTGGCGTTTCGTCGGTTCCGGTGCCACCGTCGAGGAGCTCTTCCTCTTTGGCGGGCGTTCCATCCTCGGCGGGCTCGCCGGCGCATACATCGGGGCCGTTATCGCCAAACGGCTCGTCGGCTACCGGCGGAGTACCGGGGATCTGTTCGCACCCGCGGTAGCGATTGGCCTCGCCATTGGAAGAATCGGTTGCTTTCTCACAGAACAAGTCGGAACACCGACGACCATGCCGTGGGGCGTCACCGTGTCCGCCGAAGCAGCAGCTTCGATCCAGAACTGCCCACAGTGCCTCACCGGCGAGGCGATGCACCCCTCCTTTCTGTACGAGATCGCCTTTATGGCCATCGCCTTTGCCGTGTTGTGGTGGGGGAGGGACCGGCTCGCCGCCGGGCTGAGCTTCAAGCTGTTCCTGCTCGGCTACGGCCTGCTCCGATTCGGATTGGAGTTCGTCCGCGGCAATCCAGACATGGCGTTTGGCCTGTCGGGATCACAGATCTTCCTGCTCCTCACCATCCCGCTGCTGATCGTCCATGTCGCACGTCTGAGCTACCAAGAACGGAGAATCGCGATGTCTGGAGCCCACGCATGACCGAGGAAGGCACACCGATCGAAGACGGCGACGAATTCTTCGGGTCACAGGAACCGGATGAGCCGAAACCCAGCAAGGGCCTTGGCTGCTTCTACGGCGGCCTCGCCGTGGTTGGCACGTTCATCGGCGGCAACATTCTCGTCGGGTTGCTCTTCGCGGCGATCGGCGACATCGGGGGCGCAGGTGCGATCTTCGGATTCATACCGCTCGGCCTCCTCATCGCAGCCGGTGTGTATTGGCGAAAGATCCCGGGCTTCCTGCTCGGAATTGGGCTCACCATCGGGATCAGCCTCGCTCTGGTGACGGCATGCACGGCGGTCCTCTTCACGAACCTGGGATAACGATGACCACCGGGATGCCGACCAGAGAAGACCGGATCATGCGATACGTCAATGCGTTCTGCCCCCACTGTCACGACGAATATCCGGATCGGCCGCTCGATGAGGTGAGCCGCCTCTCCGGATACCTCAGCGTGGCAGAAGACCAGGTCTGGCTGGTGCGGGGATGCCCGGAGCACGGCAAGGTCGTCACCCTGTACGACGAGGACCCGGAGATCCTCGAGTACCTCGAGCAGTGGACCGCGCCCACCAAATACCACATCCCGGACACACCGGGGAACTACGACCCGGTGCCGTCGGCATATCTGCGTGGTCTCGGCGAAATCCAGACCCAGCACACCTGCATCCTCCTCGAAGACGTCACCCAGGAGTGCAATCTGCGTTGCCCGACCTGTTTTGCCGACTCGTCGCCACAGCTATCGGGGGTGGTAGCGGTGGAAGACATTCTCGCCAACATCGACCAACGGATCGGCCGCGAAGCGGGCAGGATTGATGTGCTGATGATCTCAGGCGGGGAGCCGACCATCCACCCCGATTTCATCGCCTTGCTCGATCGCGTCACCGAGCGGAACATCACCCGCATCGTCGTCAACACCAACGGCATCACGATCAGCCGCGACGATGAGCTCCTCGATGCATTCCACCGCCACAGGGAGCAAGTCGAGGTCTATCTCCAGTTCGACGGATTTCGCAGGGAGACCTACCTGCACCATCGCAACGCCGATCTGCGGACCATGAAGGAACGTGCGGTTGAACGGATGCGCGACGCCGGCGTGTTCATGACGCTCACCATGACCGCTGCGCTCGGAGTCAATGACGACGAGATCGGCGACGTCGTCAGCTACGCCATGGAGACGCCATACATCGGCGGGGTGTCGATCCAGCCACAGTTTGGCTCCGGTCGCTCCGGTGCCATCAATCCCCTGGAGCGACTCACCCATACCGGCGTGCTGAAGCGCCTCGGGCCCCAAACCGGCGGGATCGTCAAGTGGGATGACCTCACCGCGCTTCCGTGCTCACATCCGCACTGTTGCAGCGTCGGCTACATGATCCAGAAGGACGATGGCGAATGGCAGTCGCTGATCGGGATGATCGGCCACGAGCGGGCGAAACAACACCTCGATCTCGTGGCGAATCGGATCGCCGACGACGACCTGCCCAAGGAGGTCCGGAATGCGGTCAAGGCCTCGCTGCTCGGCCTGCTGTCGGAACAATCGTCACTCAGCCACCCCACCGTGGGGGATCTCATCCGCACCGTGTGCGAGAGCTGCGACCTCGGGGTGAGCTCGCTTTTGAGCATCGCGGCCGATGCCGGGCGAAACGGCAGCAAGCTCCGCGAGACCCTGGCGACCAGGGTCAAACGGATCACGGTCAAGCCGTTCATGGACATGAACACGATGATCGAAGAGCGCTTGATCCAATGCTGCGTGCACGTCGGCACCAAGAGCGAGGCTGACCTCGATCAGTGCGCACCATTCTGTGCGGTGCAGGCGTGGGCTCCGCTCGGGCGCCAGAAACTGTCGGAAGTCGCGGGTAGCCGGCTCGGGTCGGTGCCCCTCACCTTGGAAAGGGCAACGATATGAGACAAGAGCCGCCGGCCACATTCAGCCACCGTCCGGGCGTTGTGGACATCAGGGAAGCGCAGCAGTTCGATCCGCTCCAGCTGTGCATCTACACCACGATCGGGATCATCTCGTGGCTGATCACACCGGCGCTGACCGTTGCCATTTTCGGCGGCCTTGGCGTGGTTGGATACGTACGCGCCCGAAGGCGCGGCCTGGCGAAGAGCCGCTGCAAGCTTGGCGACACCCGGCTGGTCATCGCCTACCTTGGCGTTGCGGCGACGATCGGCGCTGCGATCACGATCTACCGCATCGCCGAACTGATCACCTGAGCCCCTCGAAATCGACGGCGAGGACCATGACGTCCCCCTCGTCGCCAAGCACCCCCTCGAGCGCCTCGACGACGGCACCGCTCGTCCCCGGGGTGGTGAATGCAATCGCGGTCGGCCCGGCGCCAGACCAGGAAGCGTGGAGCGCTCCCGCATCCGTCGCCGCTTCGATCATCAAACCGGTGACCGGGGAAAGTCCAGCTCTGGCAGCTTCGTGCAGCTCATCGCCTCGGGCCGCGGCGAGCGCCGAGACGTCCCCCGTCCGGAGCCCCTCGACCAGTGCCACCGCCCGCGCTACCGAACGCGCCGCGGCTGCCAGCGGCACTTGGTCGGCCAGCGCCTCACGGGCCTCGTTTGTGGCCAGCCGCGCCTCCGGCACCCCGACGACGGGGATGAGCCCATCGCTGATCTCGAGCGACCGCGGCCCGTCGATCCCTACGGCCATGAGTCCCCCGAACACCGCGGCGGCGACGTTATCGCCGTGGCCTTCGATCGTTGCGATGATCTCGTAGGCCCGATCACGCCCGAGATCGGTGCCGGTCGCCCGCGCAGCAGCGGCTGCGGAGGCAACGGTAACGGCCGCCGACGAGCCGAGCCCACGGGTGCGGGGCACCTCGTTGTCCACGACAAGCGCCATCGGTTCACCGCCACCGGCGATGACCGCCCGATGGAGCATGTGCTCTTCGGCGAGTGCCTGTGGACCGTCGCCATCGTCCACCGTCATCACCGACGACGGCACAGCACGCACCCCACAACGCAGGTCAACGGCAAGCCCGAGCACATCGAACCCTGGCCCAAGGTTGCCCGATGACCCCGGGGCGCTGGCCATGCCGATCATCCGTCGACCGGCTCGATGAAAACCTTCCTGGCAGCAGGGACCGCGGCCCGGATCCCGGCTTCGATCTCGGCGATCGCTGCCTCCATCTGGTCGGTGTCGAGCCCGTCGTCGAACACGATGTCCATGTTCACCAGGATCTCCTCGGGGGCGAGCTGCATGGTGAGCAGCCGGTCAATACGCTGCACTTGTTCGACGCTCAGCGTCGCGGCCCGGAGCCGCGACCGTTCTTCCCGCGTGGCCGACTCTCCAATCAGCAGAGCCTTCATCTCCACGGCAATGAACCAGGCGACGCCGGCCAGCAGCAGCCCGATGAGGATGGACGCCAGCCCATCCCAAAAGGCGTCACCGGTGACGCGAGCAAGGATCAGCCCGATCGCGGCGATGGTCACACCGACGAGGGCCGCCGAGTCCTCGAACAGCACAACGACGAGCGACGGGTCTTTGGACTCGCGAATCGATCTCGGGATCGAGCGGCCCGCGCGCAACTCGTTGAATTGCTTGAGCGCTGGGCGGAAGGCGATCCCATATTCGAACAACGCAGCCAGGCCGAGCACCCCCATGGCAAGCCAGAAGCCCTCCTCCCCGTGGTCACCGGCGTTGAGAATCTTGGTAACGCCGGTGATGATCGAGATCACCGAGCCGCCGACAAACAAGAAGACCGCAACCATGAAGCCCCAGAAGTAGAGCTCTTTACCGCGCCCGTACGGGTGCTGGACGTCGGGTTCCTTTTCCGCCGCGCTGTGTCCGCGCAACAGGAACAGCTGGTTCCCGGTATCGGCTAGGGAATGGACGCCCTCGGCGAGCATTGCCGCGCTGCTCGACACCGCGGCCGCACCGAATTTGGTGAGCGCGATCAAGAAGTTGGCGACCAGGGCCAGGATGACGAGGCGTCTCGATTCGGCTGCCATGCAGAGGGAGGCTACCGGCGCCGCGTCCGGGACCCGGGCAGCTCCCGAGAACCGTAGGCTCATGGCCGAACTCAGGAACGGGAGGTAGCCGGCAATGACGATGGCCATCGAGGCGGTCGGCCTGACGAAATACTACGGAGACACCCCCGGGATCATCGACCTCAACCTCGAGGTCGAGACGGGGGAGATCTTCGGGTTCCTGGGTCCGAACGGGGCCGGCAAGAGCACCACCATCCGGACCCTGCTCGACCTGCTCCACCCATCATCCGGGACCGCGACCATCCTCGGATTCGACAGTCACACGGATTCGGTTGAGATCAGACGGCGCACCGGCTATTTGCCTGGGGACCTTTCGATGTACGACCACATGACCGCACGCGAGATGCTTCGCTACTTCTCGTCGCTGCGCGGCATCGAAACATCGGCTCGTGTCGAAGAGTTGGCCCGGCGCCTCGAACTCGACCTCGACCGGAAGATCGGGTCCTACTCGAGCGGAAACCGTCAGAAGGTCGGGGTCGTGCAAGCGTTCATGCATGACCCGGAGCTGCTGATCCTCGACGAACCAAGCACCGGGCTGGATCCGCTCATGCAGCAGGAGTTCTATGCCATGATCGACGAGGTCAAGAACGCGGGCCGCACTGTATTCCTCTCCTCACACATCCTTCCCGAGGTGGAGCGCACCGCGGACCGGATCGGGATCGTCCGCAACAGCGAGCTCGTCACGGTGCAGACCATCGCCGACCTGAAGGAAAAGGCGCGTCGACACTTCCAGATTGTCTTCGGTGAGCCCGTGGCGCCCGACGAGTTTTCCGGGCTGCCCGGCGTTCAGTCGGTGGTCTCGTCCCACGACGGCTACGGCGTCGACATCGTCATCGAGGGCCCGGTCGACGGGATCCTCGGCGCCGCCGCCAAACACCACATGGAGAACGTGATCTCACACGAGGGGGATCTCGAGGACGCCTTCCTCGCGTTCTATGAGGACGACGATGCTGCCTAGGAGGGTGCTGAGCAATCCTCCAGCGGGCCCGTCGCGGTCGCGAGAAACCGAGCCACCGCAACCCTCGAGCAAGCGGCGGCCCATGGCACCGGTCATTGTTCAGCACCCTCCTGAGGCGAAGCGGATTCGATCAGCTCGCGGTACACAGGTTCGCCACCTACGAGATGAAGGCTCGTAAGTGATGTTTGGCTCCGTCTTCACCAAGACCATATGGGAGCGCCGGTGGGGGATGATCGGCTGGGTGCTCGGCGGGCTCGCCACCGTCATGTTCATGATTGCGGTCTACCCGATCGTTCGTGATTCCGCAGGGTTCGTCGAGGCGATCGAGAGCCTGCCAGAGGAGTTCCTCGCCTTCGCCGGGATCGACCCGGAGCTGTTCACGACCGGGGCCGGGTTCCTGCAAGCGCAGATGTATTCGCTGCTGGGCCCGCTCTTGGTTCTCATCCTTGCCATCGGGATCGGCGCCTCGGCGACCGCAGCCGAGGAGGCAACCGGGACGGCGGACCTGCTCCTGGCTACGCCGGTCACCAGGTCACGGGTCGTGATCGACAAGGCACTGGCGATGATGTTCCTCGTCGGGATGCTGGTCCTGGCGTTCGTTGTCGGCTTGCTCATTGGCCAGGTGGTGGTCGACCTGCAGCTGGAAGCACTTGGGATCATCGGTGTCAACGTCGGCTTGCTGCTGCTCGGACTCTTCTTTGGGGCCCTCGCCCTCATGATCGGGGCCTGGAGCGGAAAGCGAGCCCTGGCGACCGCGGTGGCCGGGGGCGTTGCGGGGCTGTCGTTTGTGATCGACAGCTTTGCCCCACTGGTGTCGAGCTTCGAGACCATCCAGCCGTACACACCCTTCTCCTGGTATTCGGCCGACATCCCGATCCTCGTGGGCCCAACCAGCGGTCATCTGCTGCTCCTCGCCGGGAATGTCCTGTTCACCGCGGGCGCCGTACTGCTTTTCCAGCGCCGCGACCTCGCGGTCTTCGCCGGGCTCCGGCTGCCCTTCCGCGTCGGGCGGGAACGGCAGGCGAGGAGCTCCACGAGCCCGCTGCTCACCACCATTGGTGGCAAGGGGATCTGGGACCGACGCCGGTCTTTCTGGTGGTGGCTCGCCGGGATCGGCGCTCTCGCGGCTGTCACCATCTCGCTGTTCCCGAGCCTGGACGAAAGCGGAGACGCATTTCAAGGCCTCCTCGAGGCCTATCCGCCCGAGCTTCTTGCCATGTTCGGAATCACCGACATCGGCTCGCTGCTGACCGGTGCCGGCCTGGTGTCGTCACGCGTCTACCAAGGCATCGGCCTGGTGGTGTTCCTCACGTTCGCCATCGGGATCGGCAAAGCAGCCCTCGCCGGCGAAGAGCAGGATGGAACCGCCGATCTCCTCCTCACCACGCCGTCGACCCGGGATCGGGTGGTCCTTGGCAAGGCGACGTCAATGATGCTGCTGCTGCTTGCCCTCGCGTTCGGCGTGTTCGTCTTCGTCTGGGTCGGTGACCTCATCGTCGACCTCGGCCTCAGCCTCGACGGCCTGATCGCCGCCAACGTGGGGATGGCGTTCCTCGCATTCCTGTTTGGTGCGATCGCGCTGGCGACCGGGGCGGCTACCGGCAAGCCCGGCGTGGCAATCGTCGTCGCTTCGGGGATCGGTGTGGTGACATTCCTCCTCAACGGGTTCGGGACCGTCGTCGATTGGCTGGAGCGTGTGCGCCCGCTCTCGCCGTTCTACTGGTATCAGGGCGACAGCAACCCCCTCAGCCAGAACCTCGGCTGGCAGCAGCCGCTGCTGCTCGCGATTGGGCTCATATTCGTCGCCGCTGCCGTCTTCCTCTTCAGGCAGCGCGACATCGGGACGTGACCTTCCCGATGGTCGAGGCCGGGGTGCTGCCATGGCTCTCGATCGAGCAGATGACGGAGGCCGATCGGCTTGCGGTCGAAGAGTTCGGCATCGAGCTGCTCCAGATGATGGAGCATGCCGGCTCCGCCCTGGCCTCAGTGGTGATGGCGATCGCACCTGAAGGACCCATCGCCGTGCTCGCCGGTGGGGGCAACAACGGCGGGGGTGGTCTGTGCGCAGCCCGCCACCTCGTGAACCGGGGCCGGTCTGTTTCGATCGTCCTCGCCACAGATCGTCCAGGGACGGCTGCCGGACACCATCTGCACACCCTCGCTGCGATGGGGATTCAGCCACTCGATGAGCCCGATGACCTGCCGATCGTGGTCGATGCCTTGGTCGGTTACGGCCTCGAAGGACCGCTACGAGGGAAGGCGGCTGAGCTCGCGGCGTGGTCCAAGGGCCGAACGGCAATTTCGCTCGACTTTCCCTCGGGTCACGGGCACGCCGGCGCGATCGAACCCGTCGCCACGCTCACACTCGCGCTTCCCAAGGAGGACCTTGGCGATGTGCGCCCGCTCTACCTCGCCGACATTGGCCTCCCCCGGAGCCTGTGGGCGGCCATGGGCCTCGACGTCGGGCCGGTGTTCAAGGCCGGAGGAGTGGTTGAGGTCGTCTGAGGCAAAGCGAGAGGCCCCCGCCGGGCGGGGGCCTCCTCGTCGTAGGTTTGATCTAGCTACTCGCCCATTCGGCCCTTGGCACCGGGTGTGCCGTACTTGGCCCACCATTGCTTTGCAGCATCGATGCCTCCAACGCCGAAGGCAATCGCCAGGGCAATGCCGAAGGCGGCCACCAGCAGACTGACGAGTTGGGCGGCGAACTCGATTTCAAGCAGATCGAGCGCGAACAAGACGCCAAACACGATGATCGCGACCTGGGCGACCCAGGCGAGCCACGCAACGCCGCGGTCCGCGGCGAACGGCCGAATCAGATCCGCAGTCCAGCTGGCGACGGCCGCGGCGATGATCACAACGATCGCACCGAGGATCAGCACCGGTATCCACGCCAGTAGGCGCTCGAGCAGAGCTTCGATGCCGGAGAGGTTCAGGATCCGCACCGCCACCAAGACCAGACCCACCATCAGGTAGGCATATACCACGGTTCCGGTTATGGATGCGGCGGTCTGATCCGAGTCTGCGAGCGCGCGGTTGACGCCCGAACGCTCCCAAACCCCGTCGAGCCAGGAAACGCTAAGAACCCGCTCAATGATCCGACGGACCCATTTCAGGACCCAACGCCCAATGATCAATATCAAGAGCGCGATAGCGATCAGAATCGTCCACTCGACGAGTGTCTCGCCGAGCATGCGCAGCTCCTCCAACAGTCGATCCCAAAATGACAAGATGTGCCTCCTTCTATCCCTGGCAGGGGACTATGGCATGCGGCACAGCCATGGGCCAATCGGATTGTGGAGACAGCTCGCTAGGAGGGTGTTGAGCAATCCTCTAGCGTGCCGGCGCTGACTGGAGAATCCGAGTCACCGCAACACTCAAGCGAGCGGCGGCTCAGGGCACTCGTCATTGTTCAACACCGTCCTAGTCGTCGGCCGGCGAGTCCCAGTCGGTAACGTTCTTTCCCGCTTCGCGGGCGAGAATGTCGAGGGCTGCGGTGGCTCCGGCGCCGGCGGAGATGATCGCCTGACTTCGCTCGGGCCGTGCCGATCTGCCCACCGCATAGACGCGATCCATCGAGGACGCATATTCACGGTTCACCACGATGGCCCCTGAATCGTCGAGGGCGAGGCCGAGCGACCGTGCCAGCGCCGGGTTCTTGCCCTCGGAAAAGATGAGATAGTCGTAGGTGGCGCTGTCGGACTCGGTTGCCACGGTGAATCCGCCATCGGCAGAGACTGCCGTTACCTCGTCATCGACGATGCTGCCGCCGACGGCGGTGACCTGCCCGCGGGCGATCTCTTGGAAATCCGATCCGTCGATCTCGCGGATCCCGAGGTAGTTGTGGAGATATGCGAACTGCATCGCCGTCTTGTCGGTTCCGTACACGATCGCTTCGTGCCCGTTCTTTGCCAGGAAGAGTGCCGCCGACAGACCTCCTGGCCCGTCCCCGATGATCGCAATCGATGTCATCTCGCTCCCTCTATCGCTTAGGGTCGCTCAACGCACAGATCTGCTCAGATATGCCCATGCAAGCACCGATCGCGGCAACAAAGTTCACGGTCTACGGGCGGGTGCAGGGCGTCGGTTTCCGATGGTCAACCCGACGAGTTGCCGGCGAACTAGACCTCGCAGGCTGGGCAAGAAATCGCCCGGACGGTTCGGTTGAGACATGGGCGCAGGGTTCTGCTGAGGCAATCACGCAGATGGCATCATTCCTCGAACAGGGGCCCGCCGGCGCTCGAGTCGCGGCTGTTAAGGCTGAACAGGTTGAACCCGACCATCTGCTCGAAGGTTTCCAGATCCTCTTTTGACTCGCGACTCGCGACTCAGAGGTGCTCGTTGATCTGCACGGGGGTTCCGTCGGGATCCTCCAGCACGATCGAGCGGCCGAAGGTCTCGTCGGCAATCCCTCTCGCCGGCTGGATGCCGTGGTCGGCGAGGCGCAGTACGACCGCCTCGAGGGGCTCGGCGGTCACCAGGGACAGCTCCACACGACCCCGCTGTGGCGAATTCTCGACGCGATGCACCCCGAGCGTTGCCCCACCGACATCGAACGCGGTCCACATGTCGGACTCAATGGTTGGCTTCGATCCGATCACATGGCCGTACCACTCGACGGCGGCTTCGGTGTTGCCGGTGTAGATGATTGGCTGCAGTTTCACTTCCGCTCCTTCTCGCTCAGATAGGCCTCGAGGGCGTCGGCTACGAAATCGGACAGTCGCTGTTCCGCTTCGATGGCGGCGTGCTTGACTCGCTTGATGAGCGGCTCGACCAAGTAAACATTGAATTGTTTCTTCTCTTCGGGCATTTTGCTAGTGTGTTAGTGTTCTAGCATCTTGTCAAGGGACACCATGTCACTGGATTCCGCACCGGTGGTGTCGTTCATTGCGACCACGGACGCCGAGCTGGTTCCTGGACCCTGCTGACAACATCCTGTCGATCACTCAGCGCGGCTGATAAACACTCAATCCGTGTGCACGTCCCTCGTCATGATGTCCGACAGCCCTTCGACAAAGTCTGACGTCGTGCCGAGCAGATCTGATCCCGGCCCAATCGCCCTGTTGCCGAACTTCTCCCGGAGCGCATCCACCGCCTCGTCGAGGGCTTGAAGCTCGAGCTCCTTGGGGTTGCCCGGCGATGCTTCCTCGTCGTCCACATCCAGCTCGAGCTGGAGCGCGGCACCTCGCTCCAGATTTGAGACGGAGATGCCGAGCAGGTTGAGGCCGCGATCGGGGTGATCGTCCAGGACCTTGTCGACCAGCCCCGACCCGGTTCGGTAGAGCACGGCGCTCGACGCAGTTGCGGCGCGGAGCGTCTTCGACCTGGTCACCGAGGCCATGTCGGTGAACCGTGCCCGGACGGTCATGGTTCGGCCACGCCGCCCCTTGTTCCGGAGCCGCGCCCCGACCCGCGATGAGAGCCGAGCAATCACGGCCTTGAGCTCGTCGGGTTCGCGGTGGTCTCCACCGAATGCACTCTGAGAGCCGACCGAGGAGGCGCGGCGGCTGGTCTCGACCATGCGGGCGTCGTTGTTCATCGATAGGGCCCGGAGCTGTGCGGCCCTCGCCCGGCCAACACGATCGGTGAGCATCCGCTCCGAGGTCGCCGAAATATCTCCGATCGTGGTGATCCCGAGGCTGGCCAACGCCTCCTGGGTAACCGGTCCAACCCCCCAGAGCCGTCCGACCGGCAGTGGATGGAGAAACGCGACCTCAGAGCCGGGCTCCACCACAATGAGCCCGTCGGGTTTCGCCACCTGGCTGGCGATCTTCGCCAGAAACTTCGTCGGTGCCGCACCCACCGAAACCGGAAGCTTGGTCTGCTCGCGTACCCGTCTGCGAATACTCTTCCCGATCTCTTCCGGCGTGCCGAACAGGTGCGTCGACCCCGAGACGTCGAGGAACGCCTCGTCGATCGACAACGGCTCGACGACCGGAGTGAACTCGCGGAATACCTCGAAGACGCGGTCCGAGTATTCGACGAACTCGCCGAATTCGCTGTCGAGGACGATGAGCGTTGGACACAACTTGCGCGCCTGCCCGAGCGGCATCGCACTGCGAACACCCATCGCCCGTGCCTCGTAGGTACACGAGAGCACCACGCCACCACCGACGGCTACCGGCTTCCCGATCAGGTGCGGCGCCTTGAGCAAGGCAACGGACGCGTAGAACGCGTCGAGATCAGCATGCAGGATCGTCGGCCCGTCGGCGCGCCTCATGCGGAGATCATGTCACGCCCGTGTGACAGAACTTCCCTCTTTCGTCGATCGAATCATGGTCAAGTGCGAGCACAGCGTCGGTCGATGGACCAGAATCGACGCCGTGCCAGCCAGAATCGACACCATGCCAGCCAGAATCGACACCATGCCAGCCAGATTCGACGCCCTGGGAATTGTCGTCTCGGACATGGCTGCGTCGCTCACCTTCTATCGCCAACTCGGTCTCGAGTTCAGCGACGACGCGTCCGGCGAAGGCCACCTCGAAGCCACCCTTCCCGGCGGAACACGACTGATGCTCGACACCGAGGAAGTCATGGCCTCCTTCGACCCCACGTTCCAGGCTCCCACCGGGGCAGGGCGGATCAGCCTGGCGTTTCACTGCGACTCGCCATCCGATGTCAACGGGCTGTATGCGGCCATGGTCGATGCCGGCTACACCGGGGAGCGGGAGCCGTTCGACGCCTTCTGGGGCCAGCGGTACGCGACGGTGCTGGATCCCGATGGCAATGTCGTGGACCTGTTCGCCGTTCTGTGAGGCCGACCTACTGCTGATAGATGTCGATTACCAGAGCGTCGTTTTCTGCAAGCACGACCTCACGCTTCACCTTGAGCGTCGGTGTCAATTGGCCGCCCTCGACGGTGAGATCCTCGGCAAGGATGCGGAACTCCCTGATCGACTCTGCCCGTGACACGGCCTCGTTAGCGCCATCGACTGCATCCTGGACTGCGGCCTCAAGGTCGGGATCGTCGATCAGCGCATCGAGCGTTGAGCTCGGTTTCTCGTTGGCGTGCGCCCAGGCGGGAAGCGCGTCCTCGTCGATCGTCACCAGCGCCGCGATGAACGGCTGGGCGTCGCCGATGACCAGACATTGGCTGACCAGCGCCGAAGCCCGCAGCCGGTCCTCGAGCACCGCCGGTGCGACGTTCTTGCCGCCGGCGGTGATGAGGATTTCCTTCAGCCGTCCGGTGATGCGTAGATAGCCATCGGCGTCGAGTTCGCCGATGTCGCCCGAGTGGAACCAGCCATCCGGCTCGATGGCGGCCCTCGTCGCCTCTTCGTTCCTCCAATAGTCGGCCATGACCCCGGCGCCCTTGATCATGACCTCACCGTCGTCGGCAATGCCGATCGTGGTACCGGGGAGCGGGCGCCCGACGGTGCCGATTCTCTGCTCGTCGGTCGTGTTGATATTCGAGGCGCCCGTGGTCTCGGTGAGCCCGTACGCCTCGACGGGGGTGAGCCCGATGCCGCGGAAGAAGTGCCCGAGGCGGTTCCCGAGCGGGGCCGCGGACGAGATCGCATACACCAACTCGCCGCCGAAGACTTGGCGGAGCTTGCCATAGACCAGGCGGTCGAAAACAAAGTGCTGAGCCCTGGTGGTAAAGCCGATCCTTCCCTTGGCGATGCCCTCGGAATAGGCGATGGCCACGTCGACGGCTCGGTCGAAGATCCCTCCCTTTCCCTCCGCATGGGCCTTCTGTACCGCTCCGTTGTACACCTTCTCAAAGACGCGGGGAACGGCGAACAGCCAGGTCGGCTTGACCATGGCCAGTTCCTCGAGCAGAGCGTCGACCGAGGATGCGTAGAAGATCTGTACCCCGGCGGCGATCGAGGTGATCTGGACGCTGCGCGAGGCAATGTGGGCGAGCGGTAGGAAGAGGAGGGTGCGCTCACCAGTTCGCATCATCGCGGGAACAGTGGCGTCGAGCTGGGCAATCCCGTAAGCCAGGTTGCCGTGGCTGAGCATCACTCCCTTGGGGCGCCCGGTTGTTCCCGAGGTGTAGACGAGGGTTGCCAGGTCACCGTGGTTGATCTCCTCGATCCGATGGTCGACTTCTGTGCGTAACAGGTCCGTTGCACCGTTGACGAGATGGTCCATCGCCCCATCGTCGATGACGAGCGCGTGTCGGCAGGCCGGCAGCTGCTCGGCAACCGTGTCGTACATGGCCTTCATCGCCTCGGTCTCACAGATCAGCACGAGGGACTCCGAGTCGCCGACGATCCATTCGAGTTGTTCGGTCGACGATGTCGGGAAGATGGTCACCGTTGCCGCTCCGGCGGCCCAGATCGCATAATCGAGAAGCGTGAACTCGTACCGGGTCGAACAGAAAATGGCCACGCGGTCGCCCTTTTGCAAACCGAGGGCCAGGAGGCCGGCCGCCAGTTCCTTGACCGTCGAGTGCATCTCACCAACGGTGATGTGCGCGAATCCGTCTCCGACGCGATAGCTCAGGGCGATACTGCCGGGATCCTCGCTTGCTCGCTTTGCCAGCAGCGAGACCGGATTATCGGTCGGGCCGATCGTCTGCTCCCCCGGTGTGGTGAAGGTGTGCACCGCTTCGCCTCTCTGTGTGCCTGAACCAGAGTGTATGGGGCCGCTCACTACCGTGTCGTCATGGACGGCATCGACATATTCGACCTCAATCGACTGCTCGTCCTGATGCTGCTGGCGATCGGCCTTGCCCTCGTCGCCGGGAACGGTTTCGCCATTCTGCAGGCGCGACGGGGCCGCAAGCCAAAGGACGAGGCAGGCGAGTTCAGGCCGGCCAGGGCGTGGTGGCTGTTCGGAGTCGGCCTGGTGATGACCGTCTGGGGCCTGGCCAGCCTGTGAACCGTTCTTGCGTAGCAGACGGCCATATATCGCTCCTGGCTACGCAAGAACGGGAGGGGCGGCCCCTCGCTAGCATTTGTCGACCACCGCGGGTGTAGTTCAATGGCAGAACATCAGCTTCCCAAGCTGAATACGGGGGTTCGATTCCCCTCACCCGCTCAATGAGAGTTGCCGCCGCCCAAACCGCCCCCGTATGGGGAGACCCGCAGGCCACGGCCGATGTCGTGGTCGACTGGGTTCGCAAAGCCGCGGCCGACGATGTCGATCTGCTCGCTTTCGGCGAGACGTTCCTGAGCGGATACCCCTTCTGGATCGCCCGTACCGACGGAGCGCGCTTCAACGCCCCCGATCAGAAGGAGGCGTACGCTCACTACATCAACGGGGCCGTAGACGTCGACGGACCAGAGATCGAATCGATCGCCGCCGTCGTCGCCGAGACTGGGGTGTTCACCTATCTCGGCATCACCGAGCGCTCAGCGAGCGGAGGCACGGTCTACGCCACCTACCTCGCCATCGACCCGACCGCGGGCGTCGTCAGTGCGCATCGCAAGCTCATGCCGACCTACGAAGAGCGCATGGCGTGGGGAATCGGTGACGGCAACGGGTTGCGGACGCATCGCGTCGCCGACTTCACGGTGTCGGGACTCAACTGCTGGGAGAACTGGGTGCCATCGGTCCGCCACGCGATGTACGCGCAGGGAACGACGCTGCACGTCGCCGCCTGGCCGGGATCGGTCCGGCTGACTGAGGACATCACACGGTTCATCGCACTCGAGGGACGTTGCTATGTGCTCTCAGCGGGAGGACTGCTGCGCGCCGAGTCGATTCCTACCGACTTCCCTCTCCGTGATGAAGCAGTTCAGCCCGGGGAGTTGCTCTTCGACGGCGGTTCCGCAATCGCTTCTCCTGACGGTTCCTGGCTCGTCGAACCGGTCGCCGGTGACGAACGGCTCGTGATCGCCGAAATCGACGCCGCCGTCGTCCGGGGCGAGCGGCAGAACTTCGACCCCGCCGGACACTATTTCCGCGGCGACGTCATCGAGGTGCACGTCGACCGGACGCGCCGCGACCCGGCGTCATTCACCGACTAGGAGACTCGAGTCCGGCCGGAGCCGCGGACATCGATCGCTACCATCGCCGCCGATGATCTTCTCCGACCGGACCATCCGCGAGGCCATCGAATCCGGACGCATTCGCCTCGATCCGTACGACCCCTCGTTGGTGCAGCCGTCGAGCGTCGACGTGCGCTGCGACAACCGATTCCGAGTGTTCGAGAACCACCGCTACGCGCATATCGACCCGAAATCGCCACAGGCCGATCTCACCACCGAAGTGAAGACCTCCGAGTCGGACCCGTTCATCCTCCATCCCGGCGAGTTCGTCCTCGGTGCCACCCTGGAGACGGTTGGCCTCGGGAACGACGTCGTTGCAAGGCTCGAAGGCAAATCGTCCCTCGGTCGCCTCGGTCTGCTCATCCATTCCACGGCCGGCTTTATCGATCCGGGTTTCACCGGGCAGGTGACCCTGGAGTTGTCGAACGCGGCGAACCTGCCGATCACCATCTACCCGGGGATGAAGATCGGCCAAATCAGCTTCTACGAGATGACCACCACCGCCGACCACCCATACGGATCGCCGGAGCTCGGGTCCAAATACCAGGGACAGAGCGGGCCGACGGCGAGCCGGATGCACAGCGACTTCGAGGAGGACTGAGATGGCGGAGACGCCGAGGGTCAGCGCAATCATGATGGATTGCAACGACATGGAGGCGATGGTGGAGTTCTGGGGGGCGCTACTTGATTTGGAGGTGGCGGGCCGCTATCCCGAGTTCGTTTTCATGAGCAAGGTCAACGGCGATGGTCCCACCCTCGGATTCCAGATCGTGCCGGAAGCCAAAGCGGTCAAGAACCGGGTGCATCTCGACCTCGCCTCGCCTGACCGAGAGGCCGTGGTGGAGCGGGTGATTGAGCTCGGCGGCAAGCGGCTCGCCGATCACGGCGACGATGCGTTCAAGTGGATCACCTGCGCCGACAGCCAGGGCAACGAGTTCGACGTGGCAGACGCCGAGTAGAAAGCGGCCGATCGGGCTGTCGTAGACCATCGATCGAGACTCCGTTGGCTAGCTGAACCGACTCGATCTATGGACCACGATCGATGGAGTACAACGTGACCGGCTCGGCGACGTTCTTGAGGTCGCGCTCGCCGAGCAGGGTGGCGGTCAGGCCTTCCTTGTTCTTGATATTCTCGTACACGACCGCCGAAACGCCGATCCCGCCCGGAGGGGCCTCGGCCTCGATGCGGGAAGCGATGTTGACCCCGTCGCCATGGATGTCGCCGTCGGCATGGATGACCTCGCCGAGATGGATCCCGATACGAAGCTGGAACCGGCCATCGTCTGAGACGGCCCTCTGGATGTCCTGCGCCGAGGCGACGGCGTCCATCACCGAAGCGAAACTGGCGAGTACCCCGTCGCCGGTCTCCTTGAGCATCCGGCCGCGGTTCCCTGCGAACGCAGTGCGGTGGATCCTGCCGTTGGCCTCGAGGATCTTCATGGTGGAGGCCTCGTCCTCGCCCATCATGGCGGTAAAGCCGACGATGTCGGAAAACAGGATCGCGGCGAGCTGCCGATCTTTTGACCCGCTGCCGGTGCGGATGGCTTCGTCGAGGTAGTGGCGCTTTCCGCTGAGTGCGCTCTGATACTCGTCCTTCGACAGAATGTTCTCATCGAGCCGGAAGTCGGTGCGGAGCAGGTTGTCGAAGAACGCCTCGAGCCGATCCGCATCGTTCCTCACGCCTTCGCGCATGAAGTGAGTGTCGATGTTGATGCAGATGGCTCCGACCAGTCCGTACTCGGGGCGAAAGATCGGAATCGTGGTGCACTTGAACTGCCGGGCGCCGATGTTGAGCTCGTAGTTGACCTTGTCCTCGCCGCGCTGACGGCGGGTCTTGAGGTCGAGGACGAGGTTCGTTGCACCACTCCCCACCGATCGGCCCGTCACCTCACCGTTCTCGATGGCAACCAGGGAGCGTGATGGATTGACCAGGTTATGGAGCAGGATCTCGATGCCGGTGTGAGGGAAAGAACGGCCGAGCTGGTTGACGATCCGCCGGTAGTTCTCGAGGAATTGTTCATTCTCTGAGATCAACGAATCGCCGCCATACGCAGAGTACAGCGCCTTGTACCGGGTCAGCGCGTCGCTGGTGAACGTGTCGCGGACCAGATTCTGCTCACCGATGACGATGAGCTCGCGAGCCGCCGTCTCCTTTCGATCCTCGAGGAAATACATCACTGCCTCGTCGAAGTCGTCCGCGTTGAATTCGACATGGCCGTCGGGATTGATCACGAATGGGTAGAAGCCATACTCCTCGAGGCGCTTCTGGCCGGCAGCGTCGGCCGGATCCGCTGCGCTCGACTTGGTCCTGGCGCCGGTGATGTATGCGCCGACCCCCACTGCGATCACGATCACCGTGAATAATCCGATGAGTAACGGGTCCACCGATCCGACCTCCTCGAGGTCGATTCTACGCAACTGCCTCCGGCTCGGCGGCCGGGATCTTGGCAGGACCGACCGCACCGGCCCCGGCTACGACACCTCCTGCGATGACCAGAGCGATCCCGATCCAGGTCAGCGGCTGTGGCGACTCGTCGAGGAACAGCGCCGCCCACACCACTGCCGATGCCGGCTCGAGATACATGATCACCGAAACAACGGCAACCGGGAGCTTTGCCATCGAACTCCACCAGATCACGCCGGACAGGCCCGTGAAGATCACACCCAGGATCAGGAACTCGCCCATGAATTCATACGATTCTCGTATGGCCTGCACGGTGAACGGGAACAGAACGACCGCGGCGGCGAGCGACTCCCACATCGCCACGGTGAGGCCGCCGAGCGCCGCAGCGGTCGGCTTGCCGATCACAAACAGTGCCGCCAACAGCACGGCTGACACCAAACCGACCAAGACCCCCTCCAGTGTCGCTCCCGCACCGGGGCGCACCACCAGCAGCATCCCGCCGGCGGCGAGAACGAGCCCGACCCAAGCGGAGGCCCGGTTCTCTTCGCCGAGCACCGGCACCGACACCAGCGCTGCCAGGATCGGGCCGATATAGACGACCGCCAGGGCCACAGCAACGGTCGTCAGCTGGATGGCGAGGAAGAACGTCAGCCAGTGGATTGCCAGCAGAACCCCGAGCACCACCACGCGGAGGCGATTGGTCTTGGGGACGGCGAAGCGCCCCGTCGCCAGTGCCACCCCAACCAGGAACAAGCCGCCGAGGGTGACGCGCATGGCGACCAGGTGCGTCGCAGGGATCCCGGCGCGCACGATCAGGGGAATGGCGCCAAACGAGATCGCGAGCAAGGCGATCGCCATCGCGGCAATGGCTCGCTGATTCGTGTCGTACTCATGCATAGATGCTCATCAATATGTTACTGGGCCAGCCGGCCCCATTCCGCGGGCCCGCAGCGTCATATGTCCGCCTACGAACCCTGGGTTCGTAGAGGAGGAGCCCTCACGCCACCGGGACGTCGCGGCCCATGTCGGCGAAGAGGGTGAACTCCGGAAGGAACGTCATCTGCACCTTGCCGACCGCCCCCTGGCGGTGCTTGGCTATGACGATCTCGGCGATGCCCTTGGTGTCGTTGTGGTCCGGGCTGTAGTACTCGTCGCGGTAGATGAACATGACGACGTCGGCATCTTGTTCCAACGCGCCGCTCTCGCGAAGGTCCCCAAGGCGTGGCCGCTTATCCTCGCGTTGCTCCAACGCCCGGTTGAGTTGGGAGAGGGCAATGACCGGCACCTCGAGCTCCCGGGCCAGGTTCTTGAGTGAGCGCGAGATCAGTGCGATCTCCTGCTGGCGGTTCTCGCCACCGCTGCCGTGCATCAGCTGCAAGTAGTCGACGACCACCAGGCCGAGGCCGGGGTTGCGGCGCAGCCGTCTCGACTTGGCGCGGATCTCGGTGACGGTGAGGCCGGGGGAGTCGTCGACGTATATCGGCTTCTTGTACAGGACGCTGGCGGCGTTGGACAGCTTGGTGAAATCGGCCTCATTGAGCCGTCCGGTGTTGAGTTTCTGCAGGTCGATGCGCCCGGCAGAGCACAACATCCTCGAAACCACCTCCTCCCGGCTCATCTCCAAGGAGAAGATGGCGACCGGCTTGCCTTGCAGCGCGACGTTCTGGGCGATGTTCAGCGCCAGTGCCGACTTCCCCATGGACGGCCGGGCGGCGATGATGATCAGGTTGGTGGAGTGGAGGCCGGCGAGTTTGCGGTCGAGATCGCGATACCCGGTGGGGATGCCGGTCACCTCGGCCCCGACGCGTTGCAACTCCTCGGCCTTCTCGATGGCCGGGCCGAGTAACGGGTCGATCGGTGCCAGACCGCCGCCGATGCGCCGCTCGGACACCAGGAAGACTTCCTGCTCCGAGCGGTCGAGCACGTCGGCGATCGGCTCCTGCATCTCCGTTGCGAGGGACCCGATCGTGCCCCCGACCCGCATCAGGCGCCGGCGGAGGGCATGCTCCTCGACGATGTCGGCGTAGTACTCGATATTCGAGGTCGTCGGCACCGTGTCGAGGAGCCGGGTGAGAAATTCGACGCCGCCCATGCGCTCGAGTGAACCGTCGCGGCGCAGCACCTCAGACACCGTCACCGCGTCGATGGGCTCGTTGGCATCGAACAGGCCCTGGATGGCCTCAAAGATCTGCTGATGCGCCGGCTTGTAGAAATCCTCTCCGTGCAGCTTCTCCAGGGCGATGTTGGCTGCGTCTGCAGACAGCAACACGGCGCCAAGCACTGATTCTTCTGCCTCGGAGCTGTGTGGTGCGGTGGGAAGCGCGCGGCTCATCGGGCGTTCGGCGACGCTGGTCACGAATCCTCCCTGTCCTCTCCTGGCCTGTTCCTCACACTGTCGCTACCGGGTATGACAGAAACGCGTCAGACCACAGCGGGAAGTAAGGGAAGCGGAGTCAGTGTACGCGGCTCGCTCGAAGCGTTCCTCTCGGACCGCTTGATGTTTTTCGCGACGGGCCGCCGTCAACAGTCAACAGTCAACAGTCAACAGTCAACAGTCAACAGTCAACAGTCAACAGCGGGAAGGTATCGGAGAGTCGTCGCGCGTTCTGGCTGAAGACTGAAGACTGAAAGCTGAGGACTCCTTGCTGACTGACGACTTCCTACGCTGGGATCACATCCAGGGTGACGATGAACTCGACTTCGGGGTGCGGGCGGAGCGCAACCTCGTGCAGCCCAATCTCCTTGATCGGCGCATCGAGGGAAACCAGCTTCCGATCCACGTCGATCCCGGTGAACTTGGTGATCGCCGTGGCGATGTCGGCGTCGCTGATCGAACCGAACAGCTTGCCCTCATCCCCCGCATGGGCGGCGACAACCACGCGGGTCCCCGTCAGAGACTGCGCGAACGTCTCCGCCTCGTCCCTGGCCACACGCAGCGCTTCTTCGCGCGAGGCGCGCATCGCATCGGCCTGACGAAGCGCGCCGTCGGTGGCCTTCACCGCGAACTTACGCGGAACGAGGTAGTTACGCCCATAGCCGTCGGCGACCTCGACTACATCGCCCTTGTGCCCGAGGTCTTCGACGTCCGAGGTCAGGATGAGTTTCATCGCCGCGATTTCGAAGTGGCCTGCTTCGTGGACACGTAGGGCAGCAGCGCCATCTCTCTGGCATTCTTGATGGCGATCGCCACCTCGCTCTGTCGCTTCGCGCTCAACCCGGTGACCCGCCGGCCCCGGATCTTTCCCCTGTCGGACATGAACTTGCGCAGCAACGCGATGTCTTTGTAATCGACGTAGTCGTCCTCGGCGAAACGGTGGACGGTGCGCTTCCTGCGCCTCGTGTCGTCCTTTTCTTTTCGCCGCGAGGGCTGTCTCCGTGATCGTGCCTTGGCCATCGATATCTCCTCGGTCGAGCGCTTTGCCTAGAACGGCGCCTCGTCGGGCCCGTAGTCGGTGCGAGCGACCGGGGCGGCCGCGGGAACCTGTTCCTTGTTGCTGTTGTCGCCGGCCCACGCGCCATCACGCGGGGTCTTGGTGACGGTGGTGGTCGCCCAACGGACGGAAGGACCGATCTCTTTGATGTCGACCTCGACGATGGAGCGCTTGTCACCCTCCTGGGTTTCCCACTGCCGCTGCTGCAGCTCACCGACGACGATCACGCGAAGCCCCTTCGTGAGCGACTCGGCGACATTCTCGCCCATGTCGCGCCAACACGTGCCGCCGAAGAAGCTGGTCTCCTCTTGCCATTCACCATCGCGGTTCTGATATCGCTTGTTCACGGCGAAGCGGATTTTGGTCATCGCCACACCGGATGGCGTGAAGCGAAGCTCCGGGTCGTCGACGAGGTTGCCGATCAGGGTGACGCTGTTCACGTTGCTCATATCGCTCTGCTCTCTTCTCTCTCTTGTGCCCCGCTGCCCCCGCATCATGACGGGAGCCTGTGACACGCTTCAGCTCTCGCGGTCCACTCTGCGAAGAACCTTGTGTCGGACGACGGCGTCGGAAAGGCCCAGGGCCCGGTCGAGAGCCTCGACCAGGTTGATGTCGCCGCTGAAGTCGACCACCGAGTAATACCCCTCGGACATGTGGTCGATTTCGTAGGCGAATCGCTTCTTTCCCAGGTATTCGGTCCCGGCGACGGAACCGCTGGTGTCAATGGTCGCGGAGACTTCCTCGACCTGTTTTTGAACGTCGGCTTCGGCCATGTCGGGCCGGTGAATGATCGTCAGCTCATATGAGCGCATGTCAGCTCCTCTGGACATCCCGTTGGGGAAGGCCCCGGCAAAAGGGCAGGACTATCGGATGTGACGCGAAGAGTAGCGGAGGGCGTCGCGTAGCCGAGTAGCCGAATATCCGGTACTCAGCTGGGACGGTGTTGAGCAATCCTCCAACGTGCCGGCGCTCACTGGGGAAACCGAGTCACCGCAACACTCAAGCAAGCGGCGGCTCAGGGCACTCGGAATATTCAAGAGCTCAGCCACGCGCCAGCCCGAGGCGGGGGTTACCCAAACGAGCGCACCTCGGCTACTCACTCAAGGTCGTCAAGACCGAATCGGCACCCACAAACTGCAACTCATCCGCCGGGGCCTCGACCGCATAACGGTACGGCCCACCGGCGTGGTACGTCGGGCAGTCGCCGGTGGTGCATGGCTCCATGGTCAGCATGTCGACGAAGGTCCCATCGTCTGCGAAGAAGGCGATGTCGAGCGGGATCAAGGTGTCCTTCATCCAGAAGCCGCTCTCGGTGTCGGCCTCGAAGAGGAACAACATGCCATCGACTCCCCCGAGGTCGGTGAGCCCCATCAGTCCCCGGCTCCGGGCTTCCGGTGTATCGGCGACGGCGACGACCATCTGGCGATCATCGATTGACACCGACGTCGAGAGAAGCCCTGCCAGCGTCGGCACCGGCGATGCGGTACATGCCGCGACGAATAGTGCAACGAGCGCGAGCCTCTTCATGACGCAGAAAGCTACCGCGCCGTGGCGTCACTGATCGGCGTGGGCCTCCAGGTCGGCGAGGCCGGCCAGGATCTCAGCCGACTCGGCAGGCATGTGATAGGTCTCGTCCTCCCCAGGGAACACGCCGGACTCGATGTCGGCGAAGAATCGCTCCATGGCCGCGACCGCATCGTCGGCAAGGTTGGCGTAGCGGCGGACGAACTTCGGTTGGAAGTCGCCGCTGCCGAGCCCAAGCACGTCGTGGTAGACCAGCACCTGCCCGTCACAGTGGGCGCCTGCTCCGATGCCGATGGTCGGGATCGGAATCTCCCGGGTAACGATCTCTGCAACCTTCTCCGGCACCGCTTCGAGTACCAACGAGAACACCCCGGCGTTGGCCAGCGAGTGGGCGTCGCTGATCATCTCGTAGGCCGCCTGGGCCTCTTTGCCTTGCACCTTGTAGCCGCCCATGGCGTGCACGGACTGTGGGGTGAGCCCGAGGTGGCCCATCACCGGGATCTCGGCGTCGATCACCTTCTCGATCGCCTCCAGGCGCTTTCTGCCGCCCTCGAGTTTGACCGCCTCGGCGCCTCCCTCGCGCACGAAACGACCGGCGTTTCGCACGGTGTCCTCGGGCGATACGTGGTAGCTCATCCAGGGCATGTCGCCGACCACGAGCGCATCGGGCCCGGCGCGTGACACCGCTGCGGTGTGGTGGACCATCACGTCGACGTCGACCGCCAGGGTGTCCTGGTGGCCGAGAACGACGTTGGCGACCGAGTCTCCAACCAGGATGATGTCTGCTCCCGCCCGGTCGGCGATGATTGCCGACGGGTGGTCGTAGGCGGTGATCATCTTGAGCTTGAGGCCGCCCTTGCGCGAGCGAATCCCCGGGACGGTGACCTTTGCCATTGCTGCTCCTCTCTCCCCACCGCTTCGGGTTGGGGGAACGCTTGTGCAGTCTTCTTCCTCGTGGAACCGGAAATCGGCATCGGCCGCCGCATGCGGTCGCCCGTGCCTGTGGGTCCTACGAGGGGAACGCTAGCAAACCGCCGGAGATTCCGGGACGGCTCACGAGGGCTCTGAGCGATCCACTCGCGGTGGGTCGCCGCTCGATCCATGGCCACAGTGCCATGGCGGCGGGCCGCAGCATTTGTCATTGTTCAGAACTGTCCTAGCGTTGCAGCATGGCACGCAAAGACATCTCCATGACCGACGAGGAGCTACTGGTCTTCCTCGGAGACGGGCAGAAGACCCTCCAGGTCTCATCGAACGACCACGACGGCTTTCCCCATATCGTCCCGATGTGGTTCTTGGTCGAGGAGCCAAAGGTGGTGTTCCGGTCGTTCTCCAAGTCGCAAAAGATCGTCAACCTGCGGCGGGATCCGAAGATCGCGGTGCTCGTCGAGGAGGGCAAGTCCTACGAAGAGCTCCAGGGGGCAATGATCAAGGGCGAAGCGACATTGATCGACGACGCCGACTACTGCCTCGACCTCTATGTCGGCCTAGCGGACCGGTACTCGTTCTTCTCGGGCGTCGAACCCGGGGCAACCCCCGAGCAAGAGGTGCGTGAGTACTTTGCCGGCTTCGCACCGAAACAGACTGCAGTGATCGTGGAGCCAATGGAGATCGTCTCCTGGGACTACCGGAAGCTGAGCGGTGGGTACTGAGCTTCAGAAGCACCGCATCGCTCAGATTCAGCCGATCAACGACGCCCGACTCCGATGATCGAACCCGGCATCGATGGCGACGCCTTTCTCGAGCATCTGGCCGAAGCGGTGCGGATCCGAACCGTCTCGTACGAGGAAGCGCAGCGAAACCATCCCGGTCCGTTCTACGATCTCCATTCGTTCTTGCGGCACACCTATCCGCTCACAACGCAGAAGCACTGCACGGTCGAGGCGGTCAACGATCTCTCGCTGCTGATCACCTGGGAAGGGACCGATCCGGACCTCGACCCGATCGTGCTGATGGCCCACATGGACACCGTCCCGGTTGAGGAGGGGACGGAAAAGGCCTGGGACGTCGACCCGTTCTCGGGAGACATTGTTGAGGGCGAGCTGTGGGGCCGTGGCACCCTGGACGACAAGGGCCCGCTGATTGCGGTGATGGAGGCGGTCGAGCACCTGCTCGGCATCGGGTTCGAGCCGAACCGTACGGTGATGATCGCTTTCGGCCACGACGAGGAGATCGGCGGCATCGAAGGAGCGGCCCACACGGCGGCGCTGCTGCGCGACCGCGGCGTTCGCCCCTGGTTCGTCCTCGACGAGGGGGGCTGGGTCGTCGACCATGCGCCACCGCTCACGAGCGAGCCGGTCGCTCTGGTCGGCACTGCCGAGAAGGGCTACCTCGACCTCGAGCTCACCGCCGTGGGTGAGAGCGGCCACTCCTCATCGCCACCGCGGTCGACGGCCATCGGCAAACTCTCCGCTGCCGTCCGACGGCTCGAGGAGAACCCGTTGCCGGCCCGCGTCGAGGTGATGGAACCGCAATTCAAGGCGCTCGGCGATCGCATCGACCGCCGGCTCCGCCCGTTCCTGACCAACCTGCGCGTCTTCGGGCCCCTCGTGTCGAGGGTGCTGGGCAGGCAACCACAGCTGGATCCATCCATCCGGACGACGACAGCGGTGACCATGATCGAAGGGGGCGTAAAGCCGAACGTCCTCCCGCAGAGAGCCTGGGCCGTCGCCAACTTCCGGATCCTGCCCGGCGACACGATCGCGTCGGTCACCGCGCATGTCGAGCGGATCGTCGGACCCGACATCGCCGTCGAACCCCATGGCAGAAATCGCCAGGAGCCCAGTGGGTTCTCGTCGACCGAATCCGAGGCGTGGCTGGTCTTGGAGCGCAGCATCCTCGAAACCTTCCCCGAAGCGGCCGTGGCGCCGTGGATCGTGTATGGCGCCACCGACTCGCGATACTTCAGGGACTTCGCCGGGGATGTCTATGGCTTCAACGGCTTCACCGGAGACGGCGAGCTGCTGGGGCGGTTTCACGGGACCGGCGAGCGTATTCGCACTTCGGATGCCGAGCAGGCAGTGTCGTTCTTCTGCCGTCTGATCCGCAACGCTCAGCAGACCCATTGACGGTTGGTATATCGAACCGATATAGCTATATCGATTCGGTCAGATGGCTTTCGACGCCGACTGGCGTCGACGCCATCTTCCAAGGTGTCACCCTCCGGGTGACCCGATCTGGCTGGTTCGCAGACCCCTGGCCTAGAGGCGCTCTCGCAACCAGGCGATGTCCGCGGCCTGCTGAGCGGCGTCGCCGCGGGTCTCGACGACGGCCGGAGCGTTGGCGGCCTGAACTACTCCGACCAGAAGCTCCTCAGGGATCTCTCCGTCTCCGAGGTTCTCGTGGCGGTCTCGACTTGAGCCGGCCGGGTCTTTGGAGTCGTTGGCGTGCACGAGGGCGACCCCGCCGGTGAGGGCCGTGATCAGGTCGACTGCCCCCTCCATTTCGGCGCCCGCAGCCCAGGCGTGGCAGGTGTCGAGGCACACTCCGACGTTGTAGTCGCCGATTTCCTCCCAAAGCGGGCCATAGTTGGCAAGATCCTGCATCACCGTGTTGCCGCTGCCCGCCGTGTTCTCGACCAGGATCGGGACGGTCTGTTCGAAGGAGTCCAGCGCCTTGCGCCAGCGTTCGAACCCGATTGCCACGTCCTCGTCATCCTCCACGCTGCCCCCGTGGACGATCACCCCCTTGGCGCCGATCTCGGCGGCCGCGTCGACGATATGGGCCAGGGTCTTCCGGGACGGAATTCGGACCCGGTTGTTCCCCGACGCCAGGTTCATCGGATACGGCGAGTGGACATAGATCGGCAGATCGGAGGCACGCAACGCCTCGGCATCGTCCCGTGGCTCGGGCTTCTTCCACGATTGAGGGTCGCCGAGAAAAACCTGCACGGCATCGGCGTTGCGCTCGGCCGCTGCCCGGAGCGGGTCGAGCGAGCCGACGTGGGCCCCGATGATGCCCGCACCGCGGGCCCGCTCAGCCATCGCCGTCACCCAGCAGCCGCCGGTCCCGACGAGAGGCCTCCAACGCGACGCGGGCGTGCATGACGGCGTCTTCGGGACGACGCTCCCAGCTGCCGGCATTCACTTTCAGTCTCGTCCCGTCCCACTCGGCGTCCCATGGCTCATCGGGCAGCAGCTCGGGCCGAGCGACGTCAAACACCACAACGGCGTGCGGCGACCCCTCGTCGGGGTCCGGATCCGTTGCGGTGTAGACGTCGTCGATGGCATCCCACGGGACGAATGTCGGTTTCTCCCCCGGTTTGCCGAGCTGGATCTCGACCCCGTCGTCGCGGACGACCAGCACCGGGTCGCGCCGCAGCAGCGAGAACATGGCGTATCCGAACAGGGCGGTTCCCCCAAAGAGCATCGGAATCCCCCACAGGTAGTCGGCGCGCTGTTGGTTCGAGCCCGTTGTGGTGAGCGCCTCGTTGTGGGTCTCGGGCGGAGTAGAAACGCGGTGCAACCACATCACGTCGATCGCGGTGAGCAGCAACACCAACCCGACCATTCCGATGAGGAATAGCCGGATCGGCGATCGGTGAACGGTGAGCAGTTTCACGGTGCGATCCCGAGGTCTGCCGGCGTGAATAGCGAAACGTACGCCATACCGAGCCCGGCCAACCGCGCTGCGGCAGCCCCATCGCTTCGGTCAACCAGGGCGACCGCCTGGACGACCTCGATGCCAAGATCGGTGAGCACCGCCACGGCGTCGGCGAGGGTCTCACCGGTGGTCGTCGTGTCCTCCACGACGGCAACCACATCGTTGGTCGTCACCGGCCCAACCAACCTTCCGCCGGTGCCGTGATCCTTCGGCTCCTTGCGGATCGAGAAGGCCTGGAGCGGCCGTCGTGCCCGCGCCGCCGACATTGCCGTGGCGACCGCGATCGGATCGGCTCCCATGGTCATCCCACCCACGGCGGTGACCTCTGGTTCAACAACGGCAAGGATCGCCTCGCCGACGAGGATCGCCCCCCACCCGTCGAAAGTGGTCTGGCGGGCGTCGATGTACCAATCGGCGACGACTCCGGAGGCCAACGTGAACGGACCGTCGGTCCGAAGCGCGTGGGTGCGAAGATGCTCGATCAGGTGCCCTTTTGGGTCGATTTCCGCTGCCAAGAAAAACCTCGAAAGTTGCTCAAGGAGATGGGGGGTGGGGTCGATACGTTACCTAGACAGGATGCCTTCCTACCTCCCGTCTAGCCCGAGCCGAGGCCGCCGCAAGGCGGCCTTCGGTTCGTCCGGAGGAAGTCCGGAGTCGACTCCACAGTCGAGCGCCCTATCTTCACGCCCATGGAACTCCTTTTCGTTCGCCACGGCCAGCCGGCCTGGTCAAACGTCGAAGGGTTCTCCCAAAGAGATCCCGAGCTCACCGATCTCGGGCATCGACAGGCCGATATGGCTGCGGCCCGGATCGCCAACAGGGAGCGGCCCCTCACCGAGCTCGTCGTGTCCCCGGCACTGCGCTCCCAGGAGACGGCGAAGCCGATCGCGGCCAAGACCGGTCTCCCCATCGAAACCGTCGACGATCTCGTCGAGATTCAGATGCCAGATTGGTCCGGGGAGCTCGAAGAGTCGGTGCAGCGGATCTTCATCGATGCCAAGCACCGTCCTCCAGAGGAATGGTGGGAGGGAATGGCGGGCGGCGAGTCGTTCCGCGACTTTCACGACCGGGTCACCCGGTCGATCACCCAGGTGCTTGGCGCACGCGGGGTGCACCCGGACCCGGACCGGGAGCACCTGTGGACCGCAGAGAACCCGGAACAACGCATCGCCATCGTTGCGCACGGAGGGACCAACGCCGTCGTCATCGGACACCTGCTCGGAGTCGACCCGACGCCGTGGGAGTGGGAGCGGTTCATCCTCTACCACGCCTCGTTCGCCCGGATGCGGACGATTCCGCTCGCCGGGGAATACGTCTGGTCGTTGCGCACCTTCAACGACCGCGAACACCTGCCCGAGGACGCAAGGACGCGATAAGCCCCTCTCGAGCCGTCCTCGATGCAGAGTGGGAAAATCCCTCCCGACCGCCGTGCGCAACTGCGGATGCCGGACGATCCGCTCAGATCAACACAAGCAAGAGACCACCAGCCCGCATCCGCTGCGCCCCCGGAACCGGCACGGAGATGATGTGCACCTCACCTTGGAATGTTTCCCCCCGAGGAGGGAGCGGCGAAAGATTCCTATTTGCCGTAGCGGCGCTTGCGTCGGGTGAAATCCCGCAGGGCGCGCAGGAAGTCGACGTGCCGGAACGCCGGCCAGTAGACGTCGACAAACGCATACTCGGCGTACGCCGCCTGCCAGAGCAGGAATCCGGAGAGTCGCGCCTCCCCAGAAGTTCGGATCACAAGATCGGGATCCGGCAACCCCGCGGTGTACAGGTTGGCGCCGATACCGTCGGCGTCGATGCGGCCGACGATCTGGTCTGAGGAAACCCCCTCGTCGGCAAGGGTACCGATGAGGTCGCGCACGGCGTCGACGATCTCCTGGCGGCCCCCATAGGCCAGAGCGATGGTCACTCGGCGCTGCCCATCCGGCATCTGCTCCTCGAGGCGCTTTGCTGCGGCGACGAGGTCGGGCGGCAGCAGGTCGAGGCTGCCGATGAAGCGCACTCCGACGTCGTGACGACTGAGGGCAATTGGGATCTGCTCGAACAGCTCACCGAGCACCTCGTAATAGGGGACCAGCTCCTCCTGGGGTCGTTGCAAGTTCTCCTTGGAAAGCAGCCAGCAGGTCACGGCCGGAATCTCGAGGTCCTCGGTCCAATCGAGAAACTCGATGAACTTGGTCATCCCTACCCGGTACGACGCCGCATAGTCGGGAAGGCCCTCGCTTCTGGCATAGCGACGATGACCGTCGTGGATGACGCCGATGTGGTCGGGAAGCTTGGTCCGGTCCAGTTCAGAGAGGAGGCGGTCTTCGTAGATGCGGTACAGCGGGCGAGTGGCCAGGTCGCGAAATCCCATGTGCGGCATGGTAGGAGCGTCGACGCCAAGAGCGAATGAGTCGACCGTCCTATTCGTCCCGGGGTTCTCAGTGCAACCGGCAAGTGGCAACATGGGGACGAGACATTGAAGAGGGAGCCGATATGGCGATGTCCGACGAACACAAGGCGGCGCTGGCCCAGGGTCGCGCCGAATCGAGAGCGATCAAGGCCTATTTGGCGGTGGCGACCGCCCCAAAGAAGCGGGGCCGGCCGGTGACGCGCGCATCGCTCGAGGAGCGGATCATCGCCCTCGACGCCAAGGTAAGCACCGAGGACGACCCGCTTGCCCGAGTGGACCTCATCCAGGCACGAATCGATGCCCGGCGAGCCCTCGACGATCTCGACTCGGCAGCGGATCTGGAGGCGCTCGAAGCGGGATTCACCAAATACGCCGCCTCCTACTCCGAGCGCAAGGGCATCACCTGGACGGCGTGGCGGGAGGCCGGCGTCACGGCCGCAACGCTGCGACGCGCCGGTATCAAACAAACCCGACAACGCTGAGGCTGCACCAAAAAGCGCGTGCCCAGGGTTCCAGACCCCCCCGTATACGCTGACCTGAACCCTGGGTATGGGGAACTAACCCGTTTGGGCGCCGAAATATGACTCTTGTTTTGGGCCGGGCGCACCATCAACCCAACCCTCGATTCCGGCCGATATCAGTGATATGGCAGCACCAGTCCTGGAATCCGTTATCGAGGCGCATCAGTACGCTGCGGATGTGAACTTTCGGCTGCGGCGCTGGTCGATCGGCAAGATGCAGAACCCGGTTCGTGGATTCCTTCACGGCACGACGGCCGTGCTGGGAATCCTCGGCACCGCACTCCTCTTGATGAACGCCGACACCTTGACGCACCGACTCGGGGTGCTGGTGTTCGGGCTAGCGATCGTTGGCCTGTACACCACCAGCTCGCTCTACCACTCCATCCCGTGGCGGGAGCGGTGGAAGAAGCGAATGCAACGAGCCGACCGGTCGATGATCCTGGTCCTGATCGCCGGCACCTATACCCCGTTTGCGGTCATCGTGCTCGACGCCCCGCTGCAATGGGTAGTGCTTGGCCTCGCCTGGGGCCTCGCCATTGCCGGGACCATCCAGCAGGCCTTCTTCCCCAAGATTTCCGGATCGGTGCCGGTGGCGCTCGCCACCGTGCTCGGCTGGCTGTCGCTGCTCTTCATCGTGCCGCTGATCGACCGGCTCGGTTGGCTACCAATCGTTCTCGTCGGAATCGGCGGGGTCATCTACACGATTGGCATGGTGTTCCTCGTCACCAACCGCCCCCGCCTGTGGCCGAGGGTGTTTTCGTACCACGAGGTCTTCCACGTCATGACCGTTGCCGCCACGGCGCTGCACTTCATCGTGATCTGGCAATGGGTCGTGCCGTTCGCGTCCTAGTTCTCCCGAGCCTCTGGCTCAGGAGGGTTCTTCCGCCTTCTCGAAGCCAAGCGACGCCGAGTTGATGCAGTAGCGAAGCCCGGTGGGGTTGGGCCCATCGTCGAAGATGTGGCCGAGATGGGCGCCGCAGTTGTGGCACACCGCCTCGGTGCGCTTCATCAGCAGGCTCCGGTCGTCCTTGGTGTCGACTGCGGCGTCATTGCTCGGCTGATAGAAGCTCGGCCAACCGCTGCCGGACTCAAACTTGGTGTCGCTGGAGAACAGCGCCTCGCCGCACACCACACAGGTATACGTGCCGTCGTCGTGGTTGTCCCAGTAGATGCCGGTGAACGGGCGTTCGGTGCCGGCCTCCTGGGTGACGTGAAACTGGAGGTCGCTCAGCCGGTCGCGCAGGGTGGATTTCGTGTTGTCGCTCATACGGGAAGGCTACCCCCGGTCGGTTCGATCGGAGACGCTGCGCTGCGAACACTGCACCTAGAGTTGGTCGGTGACCGTGATTTGCCCTTCGTGTAGTGCAACAGCCGATGCCGGGGCCAGATTTTGCGCGACCTGTGGCACGTCGCTTGTGGCGACCTGCCCCATGTGTGGGGCCGAGACGGCACCAGGAGCAGCGTTCTGTGCTTCCTGTGGGACCTCGCTGACCCCGCAGGAGGCCGTAACGGAGACCAGGGCGGTGGAGGAGCGCAAGGTGGTGTCGGTCCTGTTCGCCGACCTCGCCGGGTTCACCGAGCGCACCGAACGCTCCGACCCCGAGGACGTTCGAGCCCGCCTCACCATCTATCACAAGACGGCCCGCGAACAGGTCGAGGCTCATGGCGGCCGAGTCGAGAAGCTGATGGGCGACGGAGTCTTCGCCATCTTCGGGGTCCCCGCCGCCCACGAGGACGACCCGGAACGGGCGGTGCGCGCTGCGCTGCGGCTTCAGGAGGCAATCGCAGTCCTCAACGAAGACGACCCGGATCTCGCATTGTCGGTACGGGTGGCGGTCACGACCGGCGAGGCGATCGTCCAACTCGATGCCGATGACCAGGACCGCGAGACGATCATCGGTGACGTGGTCAACACCGCATCGCGCCTCGAGGCGATCGCTCCCCCGGGCGGGATCGTCGTCGACGAGCGCACCTACCTGGCGTCACGCGCCGACATCTCCTTCGAAGACCTCGACACGGTCGACCTGAAGGGCAAGGCCGACGCCACCGCTATCTGGCTCGCCACCGGAGCCCGGGCACGCCACGGCGTTGCTGTGGAAGAGCGGCACAAGGGCCCGTTCGTCGGTCGGAGCACCGAACTCGCCGTGCTGGTCGACTCGCTCGACCGGACCATCGCCGCCCAAACCGTTCAGCTGGTGACGATTATGGGTGAGCCGGGAGCGGGAAAGAGCCGGCTGCTCCACGAGTTCAAGGCCGTCCTCGACACGAGGACCGACACGATGTGGTGGAAGCAGGGCCGCTGTCTCCCCTATGGGGAAGGCATCACCTTCTGGGCGCTCGGCGAGATCGTCAAGGCGCAGGCCGGGATCCTCGAGACCAACAGCGAGACCGACGCCGATCGCAAGCTTCGCCACGCCGTGGTCACGCTGATCGACGACCCGGCCCAGGCGGAGTGGGTTGTGTCGCGCCTCGCCCTGCTCGCCGGTGGGACCGGTGAAGACCAGCAGATCGAACAGGGGGAGTTGTTCTCGGCATGGTCGCGGTTCTTCGAAGCGATGGCGCACCGCCACCCGCTGGTGATGGTCGTGGAAGACATCCACTGGGCAGACCAAGCCCTGCTCGACTTCATCGAGTACGTCGCCGAGTGGGCCGTCGACGTGCCGATCCTGCTGGTCGCCGCGGCCCGACCGGAACTGCTCTCGAGCCGTCCGAGCTGGGGCGGTGGCATCCGCAATTCGGCCACCATCAGCTTGGCACCACTCGCCAACGACGATGCGGCCGTTCTGCTGGCAGCACTGCTCGATCGCGCCGTGCTCCCGGCCGAGACCCAACAGCTCATCCTGGAGCGGGCCGGCGGAAACCCGCTCTACGTGACCGAGCTGGTTCGCCTCGCCGCAGACGCCGATCTGTTGGATGAGGCCGGCAAGATTGAGGAGCTCGCCCTACCCGACTCGGTCCAGGCCATCATCGCCGCCCGGCTCGACCTTCTCGACACCGAGGAGAAGGAGTTGCTCCAGGCGGCCGCGGTGATGGGCAAGGTGTTCTGGTCCGGGGCCCTCGCGGCGCTCAGGCCGTCCGCGCACTCGGCGCCGACGGTTCGCGAGCTGGTTCGCCGGGAGATGATCCGGCCGATCCGCGACGCTTCGATGCAAGGGCAAGAGGAGTATTCCTTCGTCCACGCCCTCGTTCGCGATGTGGCGTACGGCCAGATCGCCCGCGACGACCGGGCCGAGATGCATCAGGCAGCAGCGACATGGATCGAGGCGGTGAGCGGCGAGCGGGGTGTCGACGTGGCCGAGTTGCTCGCTTACCACCTCGGCGAAGCGCTATCGCTGACCACCGACCCCGATGCCGAACTTCGGGCGCGGGCCTACCGGGTGCTGATGCAGGCCGGTGAGCGAGCCCGCGGGCTCAACCCGACCCAGGGGGCCTCCTACTACCTCAAGGCCGTCGACGCGGCCGACGTCAACACCGATCGGGCCGAGGCGCTGTTGTGGGCAGGACAGCTCAGCCAGGACGATCTGGAGAAGTCCAAACGGTGGCTCGAGGAGTCCCTCGCCCTCTACCAGGAGGCCGGCGATCCCGAGGGGCAGGCCGATGCCCTCACACAGATGTCAGGCTGGAGCTGGTGGCGAGGCGAGACCGAACGCGCCGACGAGCAGATCCACAAGGCAATCACACTGCTCGAAGACCGGCCCGACTCCGAGGCCAAGGCGGAGGCCCTGGTGGCCAACGTGGGCAAGCTGTTTCTCCGCGGACGTGATGCGGAGGCCGTCGCGGCCGCGGACCTGGCTGCTCCCGTCGTCGATGCCGCTGGGACCGCGGAAGACCAGATCAAACTGCTGTCGCTCAGGGGTGCCGCCCTGGCCAACTCCGGGCTCAACGAGGAGGGACTTGAAGACATGGCAACGGCGATGGGGATCGCAGACGACCGCAACTTCTCGTTCCAATCGGTGACGATTCGCAACAACCTCGCAACGCTGACCCACCAGCTTCGATCGCCACAGGATGCCGTGGCGATCATCAATGAAGGCATCGAGCTTTCAAACGAGCGAGGCCTCCCGGCGTCTACCGACTGGTTGCGCTTCACCAAGTCCGAGATACTCATCTGGACCGGAGACTGGGACGAGTCGGTCGCTCTCGCCCGGGAGGTCATCGAGGCCGACGACGAGCGCGGCGGGAGCCAGGCCGGGATGGGCGCCCGATCGCACATCGGGATCATCGAGCACTACCAGGGGGTCGAACACCCCTCGGTGCGGTGGGTGGAACTCATCGAGCACGCCCGGGAGGTCCAGGATCAACAAGTGCTCTCACCGGTGCTGGCGATCGCGGTGATGATGGCGTACGACGCCGGTAACCAGACCGACGCGGTGCGCCTTGCCGACGAATACCACGCGGCTGCGATCGACCTGTATCGGACCTGGTTCCTCCCGTGGGTGACCGGACCGCTCGCCCGTATTGGCGACGTCGATCGAATCGAGGCCCTCCTCGAAGGGTCACCAGTCAACGGAAGCCACGCAAAGGTGGGTCGGGACCGTGCCGAAGGCCATCTAGCCGAGGCCCGAGGCGATCATGGAGCGGCAGCAGATCGGTTCTTCGACGCGGTCGCCACCGCCGGGCAATTCGGCCGACCGCTCGACGCCGCCCTCGCCCGGATCGACGCGGCGAGGGTGCTCACGAACGACGATCGGTTTGACGACACCGTGGCCGCGGCTCGTGAGGAGGCGGAGCGGATGGGTGCAGACCGGCTCCTGGCGCAGCTCGACGAGATCGAAGGCCACGGGCGGTCTCAGGCTGCGGGGGCCTAGGAGGGTGCTGAGCAACCTCAAGCGGGGCCTCGCGGTCGGGAGAAACCGAGTCACTGCAACAGTCGAGCTAGCGATGGCCCGTGGCACTCGTCATTGTTCAGCACCGTCCTAATCCTCGATAGCGGCCTGTACCTCGATCTC
>Ga0255058_10000062_pt1 | contig 61400 bp, 59 predicted proteins | sample Cases_109_9_MG_FD_188637 | JGI IMG/M metagenome (GOLD analysis project Ga0255058, IMG submission 188637) | Seawater microbial communities from Amundsen Gulf, Northwest Territories, Canada - Cases_109_9 | ecosystem: Environmental > Aquatic > Marine > Gulf | place: Canada: Northwest Territories...
ATTCATGTGGCGATGCTCGTGGGAATTCGGCTCTTTACTCGCCGGCCGCCAACGGGCCTTCCGGTAGCGCCACCGCCAGATCCGGACTGAAGCCCAGAGTCACGTTGGCGCCGGTCTCGTGGCCGAGCTGCTGGCCGTCGTTGACCATGGACATGGCGATCTTCCTGTCGCTCTGGGCGACGTCCAGATACACCTGCCAGAGATTGCCCTCGAATTCCTGCTGGGCGATGCGCGCCTTGACGGTGTTCTCGGGGGGGCTCGCGCCGTTGACGAACTTCAGAGATTCGGGGCGCACGAACACGAAGGCATCGTCGTTGTGCTTGAGTGTGCTGCCGTTGGTGGTGGACATGCGCGCCTTCAACGGACCCACGTTGGTATCCACCACCGCGTAGTCGCCGCTGAGTTCCGAGACCCGCCCGCGGAAGAGATTGTTCTCGCCGACGAAGGAGGCGACGAAGGAGGTGGTGGGGCGATCGTAGATGCTCGTGCCGTCACCCACCTGCTCGATGAGCCCTTCGCGCATGACGGCCACATTGTCCGACATGGTGAGGGCTTCGCCCTGGTCGTGGGTGATGTAGATGAAGGTGATGCCGACCCGTCGCTGGATGGCGCGCAGCTCCGTGCGCATGTGTTGCCTGAGCTTCAGATCCAGTGCCGAGAGCGGCTCGTCGAGAAGCAATACCTCGGGCTCGGCGGCAAGCGCTCTGGCGATGGCGATCCGCTGCTTCTGGCCGCCGGAGAGCTCGTGGACCATCTTTTCGCCCTGATCGGGGAGCGCGATGAGCTCCAGCAGCTCGTCCGCCTTCTTGCGGCGTCCGGCCTTGCTGACGCCTCGCACCTCCAGGGCGAAGGCGATGTTTTCCCACACGGCCATCAGGGGGAAGAGCGCGAGGTTCTGGAAAATCAGCGCCGTCGGCCGCTTGTTGGGACCGATGCCGGCCATGTTCTGGCCGCCGATGCTGACGGTGCCTTGGGAAGGCTCCAGAAAGCCCGACACGGCGCGCAGCAGCGTCGTCTTTCCGCAACCCGACGGACCCAGGAAGCTGAAGAACTCGCCTCCCTGGATAGTGATATTGACCTCTCGCGCGGCGACGAAATCGCCGAACTTGATCCATACGTCTTTGAGTTCAACGTCAGCGCTCATGGTGTCTCCCCTGGGGCGTGGCAGGAGAAATCAGGGCCGCGATGTGCGTGCACACGAGCTGGGTCCCCCTCCCATTCTTGCTCTTGCGGGCGACACCCTTGCTGCAGGCGACGCCGGAAATCTGCAAAGCCACTTCCCCGGGTCGAGATGACCCGGGGAAGCGCGGTCGAGACTCAAGCGTTGACGAACTTGTTGCGGTATTCCGTGCGGACGTCCGCGTACCACTGGGCCTCGGCGGGCCACGGGTTCAGGTTCTTCAGCGCGTCGCCTGGATAAGCTTCGACGAAGTTCTTCGCGTACTGGGCGCTGGCGAACTTGTCGGCACCGAGGACGGCGGAGTTGTAGCCGTGCTTGTCGATGGCGACGCCCGCGGGCTCCGGCAGGAACACGTACTCCACGAAGGCGTAGATCTGGTCGATGTTCTCGGCACCAGTCGGGATCGACATGCCGTCCACCCAGGCCAATGCGCCTTCGCGCGGCGCCTGGTAGGTGACGGGCTCGCCCTGGCTTTTGAGCGCCAATGGCGGTCCATCCCAGGTCTGGCCGACCAACACGCCCTCGTTCAGGAGGCCGTTTTTCTGGCTGTCGGCGTCGTTCCAGAAAAGCTTGATTTGCTTCTTGTTGTCGATGCAGAACTTGGTGATCGTATCCCACACCGGACGCATTTTCTCTTCCGTCTGATAGGCACGCCAGACATCGCCCGGCTTGAGCTTGCCGATGGTCTCCAGATAGAGACCCGCGCCGAGCATGCCGGAGTGCGGCCGCATCATGGTCTTGCCCTGGACTTCCGGCTGCCAGACGTTGCCGTAGCTGGGAATGCCGCCGGGCGGTGAGTACAGATCGGTGCGCCAGGCCATGGCCTCGGTGCCCCAGATGTGCGGTAGCCAGTGCACGCCCTTGCCTTCGAAATTCCACTCGCTCTCACCGATCCGCAGCATGGCGCCGTTGACGGTGGTGGTATTGACGCGGTTCATGTCGAAGGGCTGGATGAGCTTGAGTGGCTGCCACTGCAACGAACGCACGTTGGTGGGGCTGATGATGTCGAAGCCGCGGCCCTTGGTGGCCTTCATCTTGTTGATGATTTCTTCGTTGGAGCCGATGCCGGTGTAGTTGACCTTGATACCGGTTTTTTTGGTGAATCCGTCGAGCCATCCCAGCGGCAGGTAATCCGACCACATCAGAACGTTGATCTCGCCGGAAGAGGCGAGCGCCTTGGGGCTGATGATCCATGGGCCGGCGGCTACCGCGCTGAACGCGGCCGCGCCCTTGAGCACCGACCGGCGTTTGATCGTGGTCGGCGTCTGTTTCTTCTCGGACATAGTGATCCTCCCGATTATTCTAGGTGGGTTGTATACAGCTCTGGCGCCGGACCAGCGTGGAAGGGCACCCACGCCAAAAGCAATTTGTCAGTACTAAGGCGTTGTCAGCGCATTTGAACGCAGGAGTTTGCGAGGGTCAAGCGCCTCGATGGATCCGGTCCGGCAGCCGAAGTGGGTCCAGGACGGGCGGCATCCATAGGGCACCGACATGACCAGTTGGCGCCAGCCGCCCAGTTGCAAATGGCGCCCGGTCGGGTCAATAAGGCTCGCTCAGGAAGCGCTCGGCGGCGGCTTTCCCCTCGTTGCGGCACCAGCCGCGGAAGCCCCCGAGGCCCCGGTTCTGCCACTCCCAATGGGCTGCCTGCCAGGCTTTGCCACGGATCTGATTGAGGGTCTCCTGTTCGACGGCGGCATCGCCGAGGATGCGCCTCTCCTGGCGATGAAATCCGGCCGCTACGGTCTCGCTGACGAGCCCGCAGTAGCTCGCCACCTCGAGCTCGTAGTACGCATGTCGCAGGGCGTTGCGGGTCACCGTGTCCAGGTCGGCCCGCGCCGGAGAAACCAGGAGCAGAAACAACGCTGCTGTAGGAACGAGCTTGCTCTTTTTCAATGGGGTCAGACTCGATTGAGAAAGAGCAAGCCCGCTACGGGGGACCAGGTCAGTCACATGCGGCTCAAGCGGGCCAGATCCCTGTCACGGTGATCGCGAATAGCGGCCTGGGTAATGCTGGCCGCCATAGGGGTCGAGCGGGCCGGCATGGGTTGATAGGTCATCTTCTCGTCGATGGGAACGGCCGGACGCCGGGTCATTCGGTACAGGGCGAAGACGCCGATGGCCGCGTGGACCGCGGCCAGGCACCAGAAGAATCCGGCGGGGCCCGTCAGGGACATGAGCGCCGCGGCGAAGGCGGGCCCCATGCTCGCACCGATGCCGGCTACCAGAACCAGCGTGCCGCTGGCGGCAACCATCTGGTCCGGCTGCAAGTGGTCGTTCGAGTGGGCGATGCACAACGAGTACACCGGAAAGGAAAGGCCACCGAACAGGAATACCGACACCAGCAGGATCGGCCTCGAGTGCTCGCCGGCGAGCGCCCCAGTGAGGGCCGCGAGGGCGGCGAGCACGGTTGCCACCGTGATGACCACGCGCCGATCGAAGATGTCGGAGAGGTGGCCGACGGGCCACTGCAGAACGACCCCCCCGACGAGCGCCGTCGCCATGAACACCGACACGTCGGCGACGCTCATGCCGATCTCCCGGGCGTAGACGGCACCCATTCCGATGAGCGCCCCTTGCGCGATGCCGACGATGAGGCAACCCACCACGCCCAGGGGCGAGCACTGGTACATGGTCCGCCAGCTCACGTTGCTCGGGGTCTCGAACTCCGGCGCCCGGGTGATGCTGAGCGAGATCGGCACCAGGGACACCGATACCAGCACCGAGATCAGGATGAACAGCTCGAAGCCGGCGGGGCTGGCCACATTCAACAGAAACTGGCCCGCCGCCATGCCGCCGAGCACGATGACCATGTACACCGACAACAGCTGTCCGCGAGTGCGGTTGGTGGCAGCGTCGTTGAGCCAGCTCTCCACCACGACGTAGAGACCGGCGACGGCGAATCCGTTCACCACGCGAATGGCGAACCAGGTGACGGGTTCGACGAAGATGGCGTGCATCAGCATGGCAGCCGAGAGGATTGATGCGAGTGCCGCGAACACGCGGATGTGACCGACGTTCTTCACGAACTTCGGACCCATGATCGAACCGAGGAGGAAGCCGACGTAGTAGCCGGTCATCACGAAGCCCGTGGTCTGGGTGGAGAAACCCTCCAGGGAGGCGCGCACGCCGAGTAGCGTGCCCTGCAGGCCGTTGCCGAGCATCAGGAAGGCAAGTCCGAGCAGCAGTGCCCAGGCACTGCGGATGGCGGCAAACATGGGCATGCGCGGCGCCCTCGGCTGGCCCGAATCGGGCCTCGTGGGCGGCCTTATACTCCAGAGGGCGATCCGCGTCTACGGAAGAATTCACGCCTCGAGAAGGCGGATTACACGCACTGAGCACTTCGCTGGGGCTCAGGGTGCGGCGGGGCTGGTCTTCGCTTTTTCCCGTACAGCGCTCAGTGTCGTTCTGGTGCTGATGAGATCGGGATCGATGCAGAGCTCGATGACCGCGACCTTGCCGGCTTTCGATGCGCGTTCGAAGGCGGAGGCGAACTCGTCGGTGCGGGTGACGTGTTCGCCGTGGGCGCCGAAGGTTCTTGCCCACTCGGCGAAGTTCGGGTTGCTGAGTGAGGTGGCGTGCACGCGGTCGGGGTAGTCGCGCTCCTGGTGCATGCGGATCGTGCCGTACATGTTGTTGTTGATGACCAGGATCACCGGATCGATACCGTAGTGCACGGCGGTTGCGATCTCCTGGCCGGTCATCAGCATGCCGCCGTCGCCAACGAAAGCGACCACCGGGCTATCCGGACGCACCAGGCGCGCGGCGATCGCCGCCGGTACGCCGTAGCCCATGGAGCCGTTGGTGGGGCCCAGCTGTGTCGGGTAGTCCACGTATTGATAGTGCCGGTGCATCCAGGTGGAGAAGTTCCCGGCGTCCGTGGTGAGGATGGCGTTCGCCGGCAGGCACTCGCGCAGATGCGCCATGACGGCGGCCATGTCGAGATCTCCAGGGAGGCCTTGCGTGGGTTCCAGATCCTCCAGGTAGGCGGCGCGCGCGCCGGCTGACCACTTCGTCCACACGGAGTGATCCACGGGCGACATCGCGGCGGCTTCGCGCAGAAAATTTTCGACGCTGGCGCAAACGGCCAAGTCGGCCTGGTAGACACGGCCCGGCTCCGATGGATCCGGGTGCACGTGCACCAGTTGCTGGCGCGTGCGGGGCGGTACCAGCAGGGTATATCCCTGCGTGGTGGCTTCGCCGAGGCGCGCGCCGATGGCGATGACCAGATCGGCGTCGCCCATCAGTGCGCCGATGGTCGCCGATGCGCCGACGCCGAAGGGGCCGATGTAGTTGGCGTGATGGTTGTCCAGACGATCCTGATTGCGAAAGGCGGCGCCCGTGGGCAGGTTGTTGGCCTCGACGAAGCGGCGCAGATCATCACATGCGGTCTGCGACCAGCCGCCGCCGCCGGCGATGACCAGCGGGCGTTTCGCCGACGTGAGCAGGGCGCGCATGCGATGGATAGCGCCCGGCTCTACTCCCGGCTGCACGCGTTGATAGGCAGCCGCATCGGCAACGCGCACCGTGTCCGTCAGCATGTCTTCCGGGAGCGCCAGCGCCACGGGCCCCGGGCGCCCTGAGCAGGCGCGGTGCAGGGCCTGGCTCACGAGCTCCGGCAGTCGTTGCGCGGATTCCACCTGCGCGACCCATTTGCACAGGGGTGCGTAGAAAGTGTGGTAGTCGATCTCCTGGAAGGCTTCGCGGTATTCGCAATCCCGCGCCACCTGACCGATGAGTACCAGCATGGGGGTCGAATCCTGGAAACCCGTGTGCACGCCCACCGAGGCGTTGCAGGCGCCGGGCCCGCGCGTGACCATGACGACGCCGGGTTTGCCCGTGAGCTTTCCATAGGCCTCGGCCATGTAAGCCGCGCCGCCTTCCTGGCGGCAGGTGATGGTGCGGATGTTGTCGCCGGCGCCCGCCAGCGCATCCAGGGCCGCCAGGTAGCTTTCGCCGGGGACGCAGAAGACGGTGTCGACGCCGTGGATTCTGAGGGCGTCGATGAGGACTTGCCCGCCGTTACGCGGGGCAGGTGGTTCGGTCATGGGTGGTGTCCTTTGAGCACGGTCATTTGAATTCTGCGGTCTGCGGATGAGAAACGCCATGGGGTATGATGCCGGGCGATCATTGACGAATGAAGCAGGGGGAGCCATGAACGATCACCGCGACCATAGCGAGCAGATGGTGCAGCCGCGTTATACCGGCCTGGCGACCTTCATGCGCGCGCCTTTCACTGAGGATCTGTCGGAGGTGGACATCGCGATGATCGGTGTGCCCTTCGATGGCGGTGTCACCAATCGGACCGGCGCGCGCCACGGGCCGCGGGAGATCCGCAATCAGTCGAGCTTGATGCGCAAGGTAAATCAGGCGAGCGGCATTTGTCCCTACGACTTGTGCCGTGTGGCCGACATCGGCGATGCGTGGGTGCAGAGCCCTTTTCATCTGGAGACCAGCCTCGATGAGATCAAGGCTTTCTTCGAGCCGGTGCACGCGGCCGGCGTGTTGCCCCTGTCGGCGGGTGGCGATCATTCCATCACCTTGCCGATTTTCCGTGCCATCGCCAAGGATCGCCCGGTGGGCATGGTGCACATCGACGCCCACTGCGACACGGCCGACGACTACCTGGGATCGAAGTTTCACCACGGCGCCCCTTTCCGGCGCGCGGTGGAGGAGGGGTTACTGGATCCCAAGCGCACCATTCAAATCGGTATTCGCGGCGCGCTCAGCTTCCGCAATCTGTGGCAGTTCAGCCACGATCATGGAATGCGTGTCGTTTACATGGAGGAGTTCTACGAGATCGGCTACAAGGCGGTGCTGGAGGAGGCGCGTCGCGTGGTCGGCGACGGCCCGACTTACATCAGCTTCGATGTGGACGGTCTCGATCCCGTGTACGCACCGGGCACCGGCACGCCGGAGGTCGGTGGGCTTACGACCATCGAGGCGCAGCTCCTGGTGCGTGGGCTGCGGGGACTCAATCTCATCGGCGGCGACGTCGTGGAAGTCGCGCCGCCTTTCGATCCGAGCGGAAATACGGCCTTGGTGGGCGCGACCATGATGTACGAGATACTGTGCGTGCTCGCCGATTCGCTGGCGACGCGCCGGGGCTGAGATCATGGCGACCAGTGCGCCTGCCTGGGATGCGCAGGTGACCTTCTGTTACACGGCGGATTTCGAATCCACGACACACTTCTATGAGAAGTTGCTGGGTCTGCCCCTCGCCCTCGATCAGGGCAACTGCCGAATCTACCGCGTGCGCGACGGTGCTTTCATCGGCGTCTGTCGCCGCGCGAAGCCTCCGGACAGCGACGGCATTATTCTGACTCTGGTGAGCGACGACGTGGACGGGTGGTACGCGCGGCTCGAGGAACGCGGTGTCATGTTCGAGAAAGCGCCGGCGTTCAATCCGAAATTCAATATCTATCACTGCTTTCTGCGTGATCCCAACGGCTACCTGATCGAAATCCAGCGTTTCGACGATCCCGAATGGAAAGCGCACCGCGATGACTGACGGCCCTGATGATGGCCATGACCCGCGTTCCATGTTGTTGGTGGTCGACGTTCAGAACGGCTTCGTCAATGAGCACACTCGGCACGTCATCGAACCCATCAACAGGCTGATCAGTACATTCTCCGAGCGTGGCGAGCCGGTGGCCTTCACGCGTTTCGTGAATACGCCGGACAGCGGCTACCAGCGCTGGATCGGTTGGACGCGGTTTATGGGCGGGCCGGAGAACGATCTCTACGAGGCCATCGACGCGGGCGCCGGTCCGGTGTTTGTGAAGCACGGCTACACGGCATTTACGACGGAATTCGAAAATTATTTTCGCGAGCGACAGCTTGAGCGGCTGGTTCTGTGCGGTATCGCCACCGACGGCTGCATCTTGAAGAGCGCCGTGGATGCCTTCGAGCGCGGCATCGAACCGGTGGTAGTGACGGATGCCTGCGCGAGCCATGGGGGCCGCGAGATCCACGAAGCCGGCCTGCTGCTACTCGGGCGATTCATCGGCACGCGGCAGCTTACGTCGGTGGCGGAGTTCGTTCAGGCGTCAGGAACGTGTGAAACGAAATGCGACTAGAAGACCATCGCCTGCTCACCGGTCGCGGACGCTTTGTCGATGACCTTCCGTTTCCGGATGCGCTGCACGCCCATATTCTCCGCTCTCCTTATGCACATGCGCGCATTCTGTCGACCGATGTGGAGGGGGCGCTGGCGATGGAGGGTGTGGTGGCCGTTTACACGGCGGCCGATCTGAGGCGCGATGGAATTGGCGCATTGCCCTGCAGGACACCGGTAACTTCCAGAGACGGCAGCCCCATGCAGGCACCGGATCGTCCGGTGCTGGCGGAGAAGGTGGTGCGTTTCGTGGGCGATGGCGTCGCCATGGTGGTGGCGGAGACGGCGGACATTGCCCGCGATGCCGCCGAGGTCATCGATGTTGACTACGAGCCCTTGCAGGCCTGCGCGGATGTGCGCGAGAGCCGGGAACGCTGTTTCGACTGGGAGAAGGGCGACCGGGAAGCCGTGCAGGCAGCGTTCGACAGGGCGGATCGAATTTGCGCGCTCGATGTCGTCAATAACCGCATCGTGGTGAGTCCCATCGAGACGCGTTCGGCGGTCGCGGAGTACGACGCCGAATCGGATCGCTACACGCTCCACACCCAGACCCAGGGCGTGCACTCGCTGCGCAAGGCGCTGGCGGAGTCGGTGCTGGGCGTGGCGCCGGACCGGCTACGGGTCGTGACCAACGACGTGGGCGGCAGCTTCGGCATGAAGATCTTCACCTACCCGGCGCAGGCGCTGGTCCTGTATGCGGCGCGCCGAACGGGGAGGCCCGTGAAGTGGGTGGGGGATCGCGGTGACGCGTTTCTCACCGATGCTCACGGCAGGGATCATTTTCATCGCGCGGAAATCGCGCTTGACGCCGGCGGTCGTTTCCTCGCGCTGCGCGCTCACGTGCAAGCCAATCTTGGCGCGTACCTCTCCAATGCCGCGCCGTCCATTCCCACCGACGGCCTGCAGCGTGTCTTCGGCCATGTCTACGACATCCCCGCGTTGTACGTGCGCGTCGAGGGGTTGCTCACTAATACCACACCGGTGGATGCTTACCGCGGCGCGGGCAAGCCCGAGATCGTCACCACGGTCGAGCGCCTGATCGATCGCGCGGCATTGGAAAGCGGGATCGACCGCGTGACCTTGCGCCGCATCAATCTGGTGGCTGCTTCCGCCATGCCCTACACGACGGCCTTCGGCCGCGTTTACGACTCCGGTGACTTCGAAGCGGTCATGGACGAAGCGCTGGCGCTGTCGGACTGGGCAGGGTTCGCCGAACGCCGGCACGCCAGCGAAGCGCGCGGTGATAGAAGGGGCATCGGACTCGGTTTGTGGCTGCATACCACCGGCGGTAACCCCATCGAGGTGAGCCAGGTGGAGCTCGCCGCCGACTCCGTCATCGTGCGCACGGGCACCCAGTCCACCGGTCAGGGCCACGAGACGGCTTTCGCGCAGCTGGTGGCCGATCGATTGCAGATCCCCCGCGAGCGCGTGCGCGTTATCCAGGGTGATACCGATGCCATCGCCACCGGTGGCGGCACCGGTGGCTCGTCTTCGCTGCCCATCGGCGCCACCACCATCGCCCGCGCCACCGAGCAGATGCTGGAGCAGGCCCGCGAGCTGGCCGCGGACATGCTCGAGGCGGCGGCGCTGGACTTGGAGTACGGTGACGGGCGCTTTACGATCACCGGTACCGATGTGTCGCTGGGACTCTTCGATATGGGGGCGCGGCTCGATGATGAGCGGATCCGCACTTGCGTCGGCGAAAGTACCTTCGAGGGTGAACATTGCACTTATCCCAACGGTGCCTATGTGTGCGAGGTGTGCATCGATGCTGAGACCGGGCAGGTACGCATCGAATCCTTCACCTGCGTCGACGATCTGGGCACGGTGCTGAATCCTGCCATCGCTACCGGCCAGGTCATCGGCGGTGTGGTTCAGGGGATCGGTCAGGCTCTGCTCGAGCGTACGGTCTATGATGCCGACAGCGCTCAATTGTTGTCGGGGTCGTTCATGGACTACGCGCTGCCGCGCGCGGATGACGTGCCGTTGTTCACGACCTTGCTGACCGGTCAGCCGAGTCGGAACAATCCCCTCGGCATGAAGGGCGCCGGCGAGGTGGGCCCCATCGGCGCGCCGGCGGCCGTGGCGAACGCCGTGGTCGACGCCCTCGGTGGACAGGACTTCGAATTGCCGGCGACGCCGGAACGCATGTGGTTGGCCATGCGTGCTGCCGGCACTGAAAGGACCGACGGACCATGAGCAATTCGACCGATGCCGCGAAGCGGCCGTTTCGCTTCTTCGACAACCGCGAGAAGTACCTGATGTTCGTCACGACCTGTGGCGAGAAGTGGGCCATCGCGGAGCAGGTGGGTGCGGAGATGGCGAGTATCTCGCCGCGGCCACCGGCGTTGCGTCTGTTCGATGCGGGCACCGGCGACGGAACCGTGCTCGCGAGCTCGCTCAGGCGTTTACATGAGGCCTTTCCCCATGTGCCTTTTCTGGTGGTGGGCAAGGAGATCAGCGTCGAAGACCTGCGCTTGACGCTCGAGAAGCTGCCGGACCGCTTTGCCGAGCACCCGCAGATGGTGGTCGTCATGACCAACATGCACTACTCCGAGGCCCCGGGTCTGTGCCCGAACAGCGAGGATAAGCGGGCGGCGCTCAACTGGCGCGAGGTCGCCTTGGAAGGCAGCACCTCCCACGAGTTCGAAACCGGCATTAACGACTTGAGGACGTTGCTCAAAGACTGGTGGCAGGTACGCACCAGCGAGAAAACCGGCAATCCACTCTACCAGCAGCCGTCGGTGCTGGTGCTCTACCGCGGCGATCAGAAATTCGTTCTGGACACCGTGATTCCGCGCCAGGGGGCCTGCGATCCGAGTTACGATCTGGTCATCGCCGCACAACCTTACCGGGCACGCCACCCGGTGGACACCAAGGTGCGCAGCGTGCTGGCGCCGCTGGCGGGGGCGCTTGCACCCGGCGGGCGCATGATCACCATTCAGGCGACCGGCCAGGATCCGGGCATGGAGATTATCCGCAAGGTGTGGCCCGACGAGGAGCCGTTCCAGTCCCCCGCGCCGATGTTGCTGGAGGCCTTGATGCCGCGACTCGCGGAGGCGTTTCCGGATCGGCGATTCACGGCTGACGCCTCGCGCACCAAGCTGTTCCGTTACGGCCTGCATGTGATGCCCACCGAGGTGCGCGAGCACATCGGCACCTCGACCTTGCTGGCGGCCTGGAACGCGGCGGTGTACGTGGCCCAGATCGACGATCGCCAGGTCACCCAAGCCATGACCAGCGGAGCTTATCTGGATGCCACCGCCGAGGTGCTGGCGCGTCACGGCGGCCTGTGGTTCATCGACGAGTCCTTCGTGGTGGCGCGGGAGCCGTAGTTTGGGCTGAGAGTCTGTGAATCAATCACCACACCTACTGCGACGGCCCCTGAACGCGCCCTGCGGCGTTGCGGGGACCCCCAAAATCGCTTACGTAGCCCGGCTACGCGCGCAATTTTGTGCACCCCCATTGCACATGGATGTGCAGGTGCCGCGAAGCACAAGGCAAGGATTGCTCCTGCAATCCTATTGCATTCCCGCCATTGCACATGGATGTGCAGGTGCCGCGAAGCACATGGATTGTGCGAGAGCGGCCATCCATGGCGGTCAGAGGTGCGAGAGCGGCCGCGCCTTGCAGGGCACGCCCAGGAACCGTCTCGCTACGGCGGGCGATTAATTCACAGACTCTGAGCGCAGCGAAGCCCAACCTACGCCCCCGCGAACATTCGCGAGCACGCTCGCGCCTGCAAGGCAAATGAACTAGAGTCTGGCGTTCGATCGGAAGGACAAAAGAATGCTCAAATCACTCCTCATTGACCCCGGGAAATGCACCAGCTGCCTGCAGTGCGAGATGGCCTGCTCCTTCGAGCATGATGGTGTGTTCAACCCGGCGAGATCGCGTATCAAGATTTTCGAGTTCGAGCACGGCCGGACCGCCATTCCTTATACCTGCACGCAGTGCGCCGAGGCCTGGTGTCTGCACGCCTGTCCGGTGGAGGCCATCAGTCTCAATACGCTGACCGGCGCCAAGGAAGTGGCCGACGATGTGTGTGTCGGGTGCAAGGTGTGCACCATCGCCTGCCCCTTCGGCACCATCAACTACAACCAGGACACCGGCAAGGTCATCAAGTGCGATCTCTGCGGTGGCGATCCCCAGTGCGCGGCGGCCTGTCCCACGGGTGCTATTACCTACGTCGATGCGGACTGGACCGGTTACGACCGCATGCGCGATTGGGCGCAGAAGACACACAATCAAGCGTCGGCCTGACAGGAGCACGCGCAATGAGTTGGCAGAAGAAAGTCCTGCGGGTCAACCTGAGCGACGGTTCATCGTCCGTCGAGCCGCTGAACATGGAGTGGGCGAACGCCTTCATCGGCGAACGGGGCCTCGCGTCGAAGTACCTGATGGAAAACATGGATCCGAAAGTGGATGCCATGAGTCCCGAGAACGTTTTGATTTTCGCCACCGGCCCGCTGACCGGCACCATGGCGTCCACCAGTGGACGTTACGTGGTGGTGACCAAGGGACCGCTCACCAACGCCATCGCCTGCTCGAATTCGGGCGGCAAGTTCGGCGCGGAGCTCAAGTTCGCCGGCTACGATCTGCTGATTCTGGAGGGCCGATCGCCCGAGCCCGTGTACCTGCACATCGTCAACGACACCGTGGAGATACTTCCTGCCGACGATCTCTGGGGGGCCACCGTGTGGCAGACCGAAGAGCGGCTCAAGGCGCGCCATCAGAACCCGTTGCTCAAGATCGCTTCCATCGGCGAGGCCGGCGAGAACGGCGTGCGTTTTGCGTGCGTGATCAACGATCTGCACCGCGCCGCCGGGCGTTCCGGGGTCGGCGCGGTCATGGGCTCGAAGAATCTGAAAGCGGTGGCGGTGCACGGCAGCGTCGGTGTGCGGGTCAAGGATCCGAAGCGCTTCATGCAGGCGGTGGTCGAGGCCAAGGAGCTGTTGGCGAACAGCCGCGGGCGCGAGGGGCTCACCAAGCTCGGCACCAACGCCATGATCGACACCATGCAGGAATTCGGTGGACTGCCCACCAGGAATTTCCACGAGATGCAGTTCGAAGGGGTCGACAAGATCAATGCGCGCGCCATGATGACGCCGAAGCTCGACGGTCACGTGAATCTCCTCACCAACAAAGCCTGCTTCGGGTGTACCATCGCCTGTGGGCGCATTGCCCACATCGACGAGACGCATTTCACCATCGTCAATCGTAAGGAGTACTGGCACGCGTCCGGGGGGCTCGAGTACGAAACCGCCTACGCCTTCGGCCCGTTGGTGGGCGTGGACGACATCGATGCGCTGACCTTCGCCGGCTACTTGATGAACGAGCACGGCATGGATCCGATCTCCTTCGGCGGCACTCTGGCGGCCGCCATGGAGCTCTATCAAATGGGTGTCATCACGAAAAAGGACAGCGACGGCATCGCGCTGGATTTCGGCAATGCGGAAGCACTGACGGTGATGGCGGAGAAAACCGGCAAGTACGAGGGCTTCGGTCGGATTCTCGGGCTCGGCTCGCGGCTCATGTGTGAGAAGTACGGGCACCCGGAGCTGTCCATGGCGGTCAAGGGGCAGGAGTTCGCGGGCTACGATTCGCGGGCGCTCCAAGGCATGGGTCTTGGCTACGCCACCTCCAATCGCGGCGCCTGCCATCTCAAGCACGATGTGTTCGCCGAGGACATGGAAGATCAGAGCGGCAAAGGCAAGGCGGCGCCGACCAAGGAGTCCCAGGATCGTGTCGCCATGATGGACTCCACCGGTCTGTGCCTGTTCGTCACGGCGGCCTGGGGTGTGGAAGAGTTCTGCAAGCAGCTCGACGCCGCCTGCGAGGGCGACTGGACCGAGGAGCGCTTGCTGGAATCCGGCGAGCGCACCTGGAATCTCGAGCGGCAGTTCAATCTGGCCGCGGGACTCACGAGCGCCGACGACACCCTGCCCAAGCGCCTGTTGGAAGTGCCGGCGCCCGGCGGCACCGCCAAGGGCAAGGTTTGCCAGCTCGACGTGATGCTGCCCGAGTACTACAAGCTTCGGGGCTGGACGAAGGACGGCGTGCCGACGAAGGAAACGCTGGCGCGGCTGGGGTTGTGATCGTAGGTTGGGCTGAGCTTATTTTTGTGGGGACAGTTTATCTTGTTTTTGCGGGGACAGTTTAAGAGATCAGAGTCCGTTTTGGCTTCGACGCCATAAACTGTCCCCGCAAAAATAAGATAAACTGTCCCCACAAAAATAAGCTCAGCCCAACCTACGACACCGCTGTTTTGTAGAGCGCCGGGGTGATCCCATGAAGCACGTCATCATCGGTGCCGGTCCGGCCGGTATCATTGCCGCTGAGACGTTGCGCGCGGCCGACGCGCAGGCCAGCGTCACGGTGGTCGGTGACGAGCCCGAGCCTCCTTACTCGCGCATGGCCATCCCTTATTTGCTCACCGGTGGTGTCGGCGAGGAGGGCACTCATCTGCGTCGCGGTGTTAATCACTATGAGGAACTTGCCGTGGACCTGCGCCGGGATCGGGTCACGCGGGTACGCACCAAAGATGGACGCGTCGAGCTCGAGAGCGGTGAACATCTGGACTACGAGCGGCTATTGATCGCATCGGGCTCCCACGCCGTGCGGCCACCGATCACGGGCATGGATTTGCCCGGCGTCGAGAACTGCTGGACCCTGGGCGACGCCCGGCGGATCGCCGAAGGCGCGCGCAAGGGCGCACGGGTGGTTCTCATGGGCGCCGGCTTCATCGGCTGTATCGTCCTCGAGGCGCTGGCCAAGCGCGGCGTCGTGCTCACCGTCATCGAAATGGGTGAGCGCATGCTGCCACGCATGATGGACGATGTCGGCGGCGACATGATCGCGCGCTGGTGCGAGAGCAAGGGTGTGCGGGTATTGACCGGCGTGCGGGTGGATGCGGTGGCATCCAGGGAGGGTGCGCTCGCGCTCTCGCTGGACAACGGCGAGTCGCTGCCGGCGGATCTGGTTGTCTGCGCCACCGGCGTCAGTCCCAACGTGGGTTTCCTGGCGGGTACCGGTATCGACATGGAAGACGGTGTGCTCGTGGATGCGCATCTCCAGTCCAGCGTCGCAGGCGTGTACGCCGCCGGTGACGTGGCCCAGGGACCCGACTTTTCCACCGGCGGGCGCCAGGTGCATGCCATCCAACCCACCGCCAGCGAGCACGGACGCATCGCGGCGCTCAACATGGCGGGCCGGCCCACGCGCTATCGCGGCAGCCTTTCGATGAATGTGCTCAACACCCTGGGGCTGATTTCCAGCTCCTTCGGATTGTGGATGGGGGCCGAGGGCGGCGAGGGCGCGCGCGCCACCGATCCGGATCGCTTTCGTTACCTGCGCCTGGAGTTCGACGAGGATCGCCTGGTGGGCGCGTTGGCTCTGGGTCTCACCCAGCACGTGGGTGTTATTCGCGGCCTCATACAAACCCGCGTGCGCCTGGGCCACTGGAAAGACCGGCTGATGCGCGATCCCCTGCTGGTCATGGACGCCTACCTGGATTGCACGCAGCGGCGGGCCTGAGCGGATCGGCTGACATGAGGATTCAGTTCAAGACCGGTGGGCTCTTCGTCGAGCACCTGCCGGCGGGCTGCACCGGCAACACGGCGGAGCTGGAAGTGCCCGAGGGCGCCACGCCCACGGCCGTCATGCGCCAGCTCGGCATGCCGATGGACGAGAACTACCTGGTATCGCTGAACGGCGAGGTCGTGGTCGTCAGCGAACGCGACAGCCGGGTACTGGCCGAGAACGATCACCTGGCCGTCATGCCGCCGCTCAAGGGCGGTTAGGAACGGCACCCCGCAGAAGGCCCGTCGCTACCAGATTTCGTCGCCCAGCGCCTGCTTGCGGCCGTCCCACTCCGTTTTCGACAGCACCTCGATGCCGTAGTACTCGATGAGGCGCTGGAGCGCGCCATTGCGCTTCTCCAGGTACTGGGTGAGCCGGCCGTCGCCGGCGTAGACGATGAGATCGTCGGTCTTCGTCATTTGCTCGCGGGCTGCGCGCGCGCCCTCGGGACTCATGATGGTCAAGGCGTGGGCCGCGCCGTGGGTAATGCCGAGCAGTCCGTAGATCTTCATGGGCGGAATTCTGGCAAAATGCAGCCTTGCTGGCACTGGTGTAGTTTTATGCCAGATCATCGGAGGGGAGTCGTGCTCGCGCTGGACATCTTCACAACCATGGCGCAATACAATCGCTGGATGAACGGGCGGCTCTACGCAGTCTGCGCGGAGATCCCCGACGCCGAGCGTAAGCGGGATCGCGGCGCCTTCTTCAAATCCATCCACGGCACGCTCAATCATCTGCTGCTGGGAGACAGATTGTGGCTCGGCCGCTTTCTCCATCGCCCCTTCCCGGTGGATTCCCTGGACCAGGACCTATTTCCCGATTTCGACGAGCTGCGCGCGGAGCGCGAGGGAACCGATCAGGAAATACTCGATTTCAGCGGGTCCCTGGACGAGGAGGCGCTGGCTCGGGATTTCCGCTTTACCACCATCGTCGATCCCGGTGAGCATGTGTTCCCCTTTCGCCACGTGCTGCTGCAGTTTTTCAACCACCAGACTCACCACCGCGGCCAGGTTACGACGCTGATCAAGCAGGCCGGCTACGAGCCCGGCGTGACGGATCTCATGTGGCTGCCCGGGGTCGAGCAATGACGGACGCCATTGAGGCACCGTATTCCGCGGGGTTCAGCCGCGTCACGATGGGCGATCCGGCCACCGGCGAGCGCATCACGGCCGGGGTCTGGTATCCCACCGAAGCCCGCGAGGCGCGGGTCTCGGAGCAGTCGCGGACTTTCCTGGTGGCCCGGGATGCGATGCCGGCGCCCGGCAGCCATCCCTTCGTTCTGCTATCCCACGGCTCGGGCGCCTGGTACGGAGCCCACCACGACAGCGCGGAGTTTCTCGCCCGCCGCGGCTTCGTGGTTGCCTGCCTGACCCACCCCGGGGACAACTACCAGGATCTGGGCGGTTACCTGGGTGCCCAGCAGCTGCTGGGTCGCCCGCACCACATGAAGCTGCTGGAGGAATATGTGCTTGGCACCCACAAGTACGGCAGCATCATCGACAGGTCGCGCCTGGCGGGCCTGGGATTTTCCGAGGGCGCCTACACGCTCACGGTGCTCATGGGCGGCCGGCCGAACTTCGAGCGCTTCGCCGAGCATGCGCGCTGGAATCCCGATGACCCGATTCTGTTGCCCCATTGGGAGCTCACCATGAACACGCTTCGGGAGCAGCCGCCGCCGGAGTACGAAGTGCCCATCGTCTCGGCGGTGCTGATGGCGCCGGCATTCGGATTTCTCTTCGATCGTGACCGGCTGAGTCGGGTGCCTGCCCAGGTACGGCTGTATCGTGCCGAGATGGACAACGTGCTGCGCGCCGATACGCACGTGGAGCCCTATTTGCGATCCCTGCCGCTGGTGCCCGAGTACCGGATCGTCAAGGGCGCAGGACACTACGCCTTTCTGGCGCCATGCCCCGAGGCGCTCATCGAAGAGGATCCGGATATCTGCCGTGACCGTCCCGGTTTCGACCGAATCGCCTTTCACGAGCGCTTGAACGATCAGATTTTCGACTACTTCAATCGAACCCTGGGCGTGCAGGATGCTCTAAGCCCTTACAGTCTGGAACGCGCCGCCGACTGACAGCCAGCGAGCGGCAGTGGGAGAAGGGTTTGATCCGTGTGCCGCGCAGCCTGTCGTGCTGGCTCATCTCGATGGCATTGACGACCTTCGCCGGGATCACCGGCGCCGCCGAGACGCCGCCCACCGGCGTCGATGCGCTGCTTCCCTGGCTGCAGGCCGGGCACTACCAGCAGTGGCAGTCGGAATCCCGCGCCCACGAATCGACGGGACCGCATTTCGGCAAGGTGCGCGCCTATCTGAATCCACTGCTCGCCGCTTCGTTGCGCGCCGGTCGTGATGATGGCGAGCATGCCCGCGGCGTGGCGGCGGTCAAGGAGCTCTACGGCATGGGAGAGACGGTGCGCGGCTGGGCGGTTTCGCTGAAGCTCGACGGGACGAGCGCCGGCGGCTCACGCTGGTACTGGTTCGAGTATTTCGACGGACGCGTGGTTGCCGATGCCCGGGGCGCGCCCCTGTGCGCGGGATGTCACGCGGCCGGGCGGGATTTTGTCTTGGTCCCCTGGCCGTTGCACTGAGACGCCGCGGGCGTGGGGAACAAATCTGACGGCTTACCGGTCATTAGCCATAGGCGCGCCCACGACCGTGGTAGCGTGCCTGCGAACAAGCGATCCCGGGTCCGCTACGATAGCGCAAAACGGACCCGACACCTGGAGGAAGAGAATGTCTGACATCCCACAGCCGAATCATTTCAATCGCAAACCCATCGTCGCGGCGATACTCGGAGGTATCGTCGCCGTGTCATCGACGCAGATGTTGATGGCGGGGACCAATCCTCCGGCGGTCAAGAACCCGACGCTGATGTTGGCGGCGACCTGCAACCCGTGTAACCCGTGTGCGGTCAAGAAGTGCAATCCCTGCAACCCGTGCGCGGCGAAGAATGCCTGCAATCCGTGCAACCCCTGTGCGGCCAAGAAGGCCTGCAACCCCTGCAATCCGTGCGCGGCGAAGAACGCGTGTAATCCCTGCAATCCGTGCGGTGGTGCCAAGGTCGCTGCCAGGGACTTCATGCGCCCGGTCGGCTTCGCTGGCGCGGCGTCCACGGCCGCACTGGTCAGCGAGGGCAAGGCGCTCTGGAACGATACCAAGTTGAGCAGCAACGGGCTTGCCTGCCAGACCTGCCACGTGAATAACGCGGCGCTCAACGCAAGCTTCGCGAAAGGCTACCCCCATAAGGTCGGCATGCCGTCGCAGATGGCCGGTGTGGGCCCCATCCACCTGGACGAGATGGTGCAGTTCTGTATGGTGGTTCCCATGCAGGCGAAGCCAATGAAGTGGGGATCCCGCGAGCTTGCCGCACTCACTGTGTATTCGGCGTCGCTTCAGAAGGGCTTCAATCCTTGCATGGCGAAAAGGAATCCGTGCAATCCGTGCAATCCGTGTAATCCTTGTGCTGCGAAGAAGGCGTGCAATCCCTGTAATCCCTGTGCGGCAAAGAAGAATCCGTGCAACCCCTGCAATCCCTGTGCGGTCAAGAATCCGTGCAAGACGAGCTAGTCTGAAGCACCAAGGCACGCGCCCGCGCATGGCGCGGGCGCTTTTCCCCACAGCGCGAAGCGGTGTCGCGGCACTTCTTCGCGCTGGGCCGTTGTCGCTTTGCCTGGGCCTCGGGGCGCTAACCGGCGTAGCGGCGGGCGCCGGTGCGGCGGATGACGCGACTCCGGCCGTGCTGGAGATCCCCTCCGGCCCCTTCATCGTGGGATCGGACGCGGCCGAGCGTGAGGCTGCCTACCGCCTGGACGAGCGCGCTTACGGTCACAGCATTACCCGTGAGCGGCGCTGGTACGCCGATGAAGCCAACCGCGCGACGATTGCGCTACCGGCTTTTTCCATCACCCGCACCCCCGTCACCAATCGCGAGTATGCCGCCTTCGTGGCCGACACCGATCATCGTGCCCCGGACGTGGATGCGGCGACCTGGGCCGGTTACGGGCTGGTCCATCCTTTCGAGCGCACCCGGCGCCACGCCTGGCGCGATGGGCGCCCGCCCGGCGGACGCGACGCCCATCCGGTGGTGCTCGTGAGCCGCGACGACGCCGTCGCTTATGCCGGCTGGCTGAGCCGGCGAAGCGGACAGCGCTGGCGATTGCCCAGGGAAGAGGAGTGGGAGAAGGCGGCCCGCGGGCGCGATGGCCGACACTTTCCCTGGGGCGATGTCTACGATGCTGAGCGCTTGAACAGCCACGACAAGGGGCCCTTCGATACCCTGCCGGTAGGAACCTTTTCCAACGGCGCCAGTCCCTTTGGCATACTGGATGGCGCCGGGCAGGTCTTCGAGTGGACCGCGACGCCGGCGGGCAGCGGCAGGGCCATCGTCAAGGGTGGTTCCTGGGACGACAAGGGATGCGGCGTCTGCCGACCGGCGGCGCGCCACAGCCGTCCGGTGACGCTGAAGCACATATTGATCGGATTCAGACTGGTGCGTGAATGAATGACGTTGCTGATGCAGGCGTGGCTACCCTCGAGGTGGCCGCCATCGATACGCTGGCCCGCGGTCGCCTGCAAGCCATGCTGGCGGCCGGCGAAGAGATCCTCGAGTGCTACCGGGTGCTCGGAAAGCCGGGGCTGAATATCGTCGGTGAGCTTCTGAAGGGGCAGGGTACCTTCTACGAGTACGATCACTTTCCCAAGGGGGACATCTACGACGAGGAATTCAGCTCTCAGTACTACTACCACGCGCACCGGGAGGATCAGCCCGAGCACGGGCACTTCCACACTTTCCTGCGCGCCGGCGCGATCCCCGAGGGCGTGCAGCCGGTACCCTACGACGGCGACGAGCCCTGGCCGACGGGGGACGAGGCCTTGTCCCATCTCATCTCCATCTCCATGGATCCGCGCGGCTTTCCTCTGGGTCTGTTCGCCACCAATCGCTGGGTCACGGCGGAAGCCTGGTACCGGGCCGCCGACGTCATCGACATGGTGGAGCACTTCCGCATCGACCACGCCAATCCGTCGTGGCCCGCGAACCGCTGGATCACGGCCATGATGTGCCTGTTCAAGCCCCAGATCGCGGCGCTTCTGGAGCACCGGGACGCGGTTGTCGACGCCTGGGCCCGGAGCCATCCCGGCGTCGACGTGTACGAGGACCGGGATCTCGAAATCACCGGCTGGTTGCCGGTCTCGGTGGACGAGCAGCTGGCCGCCGTTCGCGCGGCGCTGGATTGATGCTGTGCAGCATCGGAGCCGATTCTGAAAGCAAATCCCTACGATCCCGGTCTCTTGTTATGTGAACTTTCCGTGAGGATTAGGTCTCACTGTTAACGAATACTGGTCACTGGCAAATTGGGAATTGGATCCCTTCGGGGAGCCACGAACACCGATAAGGAGAGTGTTGTGACTTTGTATCGTTATTTTTCGAGCTTTGTCCTGACCGCGGTGGTGCTTGCGGTCGCGAGCTTTACGGGAAGCGCATGGGCGGGTGAAGAGCCGACGGTGATCGAGCTCACCCAGACAGGATGCCAGTTTCTGGAAAGCGAGAATGGGATCGACCACGGGTTTACGACCACCAGGCAGGAAGACTGCGAGACTATCAACGCCAAGAGTGGCGATGAGCGGCTCGCGAACGCCAAGACCATGCAATTGAAACCAGGAAAGTACACCTTCCGTGTCACCAACAAGAACGTGCCGTACATGCTGGGTTTCTACCTGCGCGGCGACGGCGTGTTCAACTACGCGACACTGCCCCGTGTATCCGGTGGTGGACTGACTACCGGCAAGACCCAGGACTACACCATCGAGTTGAAGCCTGGAAGTTATGTTTACTCCTGCCCGCTCAATCCAACGCCGGACTACAGGCTGGAGGTGACGGCGGGCTGAACGGGCAGGTTCGGGTGGGGGTCTGAGAGACGTCTACAACAACGCTGAAGTCATAACGACACAATCAAGAGGAAGAATCGATGCATAAACCTACGCATATCAATCGCAAGCCACTGTACGCGGCCGTCGTCGGCGGTGTATTTGCCCTCTCCGCTTCGACCGTGATAGTCGCGGCGGACGCCGTCAATCCTGCTGCCCAGCAGAATCCGCTGATTCTGGCAGCGTCCTGTAATCCGTGTAATCCCTGCGCGGTCAAGAAGTGCAATCCCTGCAATCCGTGCGCGGCCAAGAACGCTTGCAATCCCTGCAACCCGTGCGCGGCCAAGAAGGCCTGCAATCCCTGCAATCCGTGTGCGGCCAAGAACCCCTGCAATCCGTGCAATCCGTGCGCGGCGAAGAACCCCTGCAAGACTACTTGAGTCTCGATCGGGATTACGATTGACGAGGCCGGACTTCGCGCTGCGGAGTCTGGCCTTGCCGCTCCTACAGGAGTTAACCCATCCTCACGATGACGCGTCAGCCGCGATGCGCGCGAATATGACATCGAGCTCTTTCGCCATCTTGTCGAGCTCCGCGCTGCCGTAAGGTGCGAACACGCTGCTCGGATCACGATAGGTGAGCGTCGTCGTTCCGTCCGAATTCTCCGTGATGTAAAAGCGCAACGGCGCCTCGATGCCGGCGGGAACGCTTGCATCGAGCATCCGCACGGCGAACTTCGGGTGAAACACCATCACCACCATGTTGCCGGGGATGGTAACGCCGATCTTCTTGGCGCCCAGGGTCGCGCTGGCTTTGGCGACCACCCCCATCTTGTTCTTCGCCACCGCCTTTGGCAGCTTTTCCACCATCGCCTGATAGGAATGCCCGGTCTTGATGACGTGGGTACCGGAAAAGGGCGTCGCGTCGTGGGCAGCGGCGCCGAGGGAAATCAGGATGGTGAGGATCCCTGTGCCAATCGCTAACCAGCGGCGGGTCGAATTATACATGGACTGCGTTCTCCTTAAGATGAATTGATACGTTAACATGATCGGACAGGAGACTGTCGAAGGGATGGGAAATACTCACTCGGCGTACGATTATGTGATCATCGGGTCCGGCTCGGCCGGGGGGGTGCTCGCGACTCGCCTTTCCGAGGATGTGCGAACGCGGGTGCTGGTCCTTGAGGCGGGCCCCCGGGATCGCAGCATCTACATCCACATGCCGGCGGCCTTCGCCTGGCCGCTGAAGGACGACAAGTACAACTGGTACTACGAGAGCGAGCCTGAGCCGCACATGGACGGGCGTCGACTGTACTGCCCGCGCGGAAGGGTACTCGGGGGATCGTCGTCCATCAATGGCATGGCCTACGTGCGCGGCCACGCCCTCGATTACGACCGCTGGGCCGGTAATGCGCTACCGGACTGGTCCTACGCTCACGTGCTGCCCTACTTCAAGCGCGCGGAGTCCCGGGCCAGGGGTGGCGATGCCTACCGGGGAGCCGACGGACCGCTGCACGTGTCCACCGGCGCCTGCACCAATCCCCTCTACGAAGCCTTCATCGAAGCCGGTGTCCAGGCGGGTTATCCATTCACCAAGGACATGAACGGCTACCAGCAGGAAGGCTTCGGCGCCATGGACATGACGACCCGCAAGGGTAGGCGCTGGAGCACCGCCCAGGCGTATCTGAAGCCCGCTCTGGGGCGCGCCAATCTGACACTCGCGGTGCGGGCCCTGGCGACGCGAATTCTTTTCGAAGGCGATCGGGCCGTCGGCGTCGAGTACCTGCGAGGCGGCCGCCTGCACACGGTGCGCGCCGAGCGCGAGGTGTTGCTGTGTGGCGGCGCCATCAATTCTCCGCAGCTGCTGATGCTCTCCGGCGTCGGTGACGGTGAAACCTTGCGTAAGATCGGTATCGAGGTGCGCGCCCACCTGCCCGGCGTCGGGCACAATCTGCAGGATCACCTGGAAGTCTACGTCCAGCATGCCTGCACGCAACCGATCTCGCTCTACGGCGCCACCCGGCCGTGGAACCAGCTGCGCATCGGCCTGCAGTGGCTGTTGTTCGGCGAAGGGCTGGGCGCGACCAATCACTTTGAGTCCGGGGCCTTCATCCGCCGTCACGCGGGCGTGCGCCATCCGGATCTGCAGTACCATTTTCTGCCCATGGCGGTCAGCTACGACGGGCGTGCGGCCGCCGAGGGACATGGTTACCAGGCCCATGTGGGCCCCATGCGGCCCACCGCGCGCGGTCGCGTCGCACTGCGCGGCGCGGATCCACGCCAGGCGCCGTCGATACTGTTCAATTACATGGGCACCGCGGGCGATCGCGAGGAGATGCGCGACGCGGTGCGGCTGACCCGGGAGATCTTCGCCCAACCGGCCTTCGATCGCTTTCGCGGGCCCGAGCTTGCGCCGGGATCCGAGGTGCGCAGCGACAATCACATCGATGCCTTCGTGAGGGCCAAAGGCGAGAGCGCCTATCATCCATCGTGCACCTGCGCCATGGGGGCCGGCGAGCTGGCGGTGGTGGATGGCGAGACCCGGGTCCACGGGCTGGCGGGATTGCGGGTGGTGGATGCTTCCATCATGCCGAGCATCGTCAGCGGCAATCTGAACGCGCCCACCATCATGGTGGCCGAGAAGGCCGCGGACATAATCAAGGGAGTTGCGCCGCTGGCGCCGGAATACGCGCCGGTGTACGAGCCGGAGCAGCAAAAAACGCCCCAAACCCGGTGAAAACGTGCAGGCGGAGGTGTGCTTGCAATAGTCCTGCGCATTGGATAGCGTCGATCGGAAGCCAGACAATCGGGAAGCAATACCATGAGCGCAGCGGCGGACAAATTCTTGAGCCAAACGGCGAAGGTCGATCCGGAATCGGTACAGCCCTTTCCTAATTCCAGCAAGGTCTACGAGCAGGGCTCGCGGCCCGACATTCGGGTTCCCATGCGCGAAATCCGCCTCGCCGACACCCACTCCGATGCCGGCGTGGAGCACAACCCGCCCATCTACGTCTACGATACCTCCGGTCCGTACACCGATCCGGCGGTTCAGATTGACCTGCGCACGGGCCTGCCGGCCCTGAGAGCCGCCTGGATCGCCGAGCGCAGCGACACCGAGAGCCTGGAAGGGCTGAGCTCGGAGTATGGCCGCGCGCGCCTCGCCGATCGCAAGCTCGAGCAGCTCCGTTTCACACACATGCGCGAGCCGCTGCGCGCCAACCCGGGCGCCAATGTGTCGCAGATGCACTATGCGCGCCGCGGCATCGTCACCCCGGAGATGGAATTCATCGCCATCCGTGAGAACATGCGGCGCGAGGAACACCGCGCGCCGGAGCTGCGCAAACGCCATCCGGGCATGACCTTCGGCGCCAGCCTGCCCGAGGACGTCACGCCGGAGTTCGTGCGTGACGAGGTCGCGGCCGGGCGCGCCGTCATCCCCTGCAACATCAATCATCCCGAGACCGAGCCGATGATCATCGGGCGCAACTTCCTGGTGAAGATTAACGCCAACATCGGTAACTCGGCGGTCACCTCGAGCATCGAGGAGGAGGTGGAGAAGATGACCTGGGCGACTCGCTGGGGCGCCGATACGGTGATGGATCTCTCCACCGGCAAGCACATCCACGAAACCCGCGAATGGATCGTCAGGAACAGCCCCGTGCCCATCGGCACCGTGCCCATCTACCAGGCGCTGGAGAAGGTCGACGGCAAGGCCGAGGAGCTCACCTGGGAGATGTTCCGCGACACCCTCGTCGAACAGGCGGAGCAGGGCGTCGACTACTTCACCATCCACGCCGGTGTGCGCCTGCAGCACGTGCCGCTCACGGCCGAGCGCCTCACCGGCATCGTTTCCCGGGGCGGCTCGATCATGGCCAAGTGGTGTCTCGCCCACCACCGGGAGAGCTTTCTCTACGAGCACTTCGAAGACATGTGCGAGCTCATGAAGCAGTACGACGTGGCGTTTTCCCTGGGCGATGGACTGCGTCCGGGCTGTATTGCCGATGCCAACGACGAGGCGCAGTTTCGCGAGCTCGAAACCCTGGGCGAGCTCACCAAGATCGCCTGGAAGCACGATGTGCAGGTCATCATCGAAGGGCCCGGGCATATCCCCATGCAGTTGATCAAGGAGAACTTCGACAAGGAACTCACCGACTGCTACGAGGCGCCGTTCTACACCCTGGGGCCGCTCACCACCGACATCGCACCAGGATACGATCACATCACCTCAGGGATTGGCGCCGCCATGATCGGTTGGTACGGCACGGCGATGCTCTGCTATGTGACGCCCAAGGAGCACCTCGGGCTGCCGAACCGGGACGACGTCAAGGAAGGCATTATCACTTACAAGATAGCCGCGCACGCAGCGGATCTCGCCAAGGGTCACCCGAGCGCACAGATCCGCGACAATGCGCTATCGAAGGCGCGCTTCGAGTTTCGTTGGGAAGACCAGTTCAACCTGTCACTGGATCCGGATACGGCCCGGCACTTCCACGACGAGACTCTGCCGAAGGAAGGGCACAAGGTGGCGCATTTCTGCTCCATGTGCGGACCGCACTTCTGCTCCATGAAGATTACCCAGGACGTCCGCGACTATGCGCGCAAGCAGGGTATAGCGAACGTCCAGGTGGCGCTCGAGAAGGGGATGCAGGACAAGGCGGAGGAGTTCAAAGCAAAGGGCGCGGAAGTCTACCAGAAGGCCTGAGCGTGGAGACCGTCGACTTCATCCGCATGGCGGATGGAACCCGCGAGGAGTACGCGCTCATCGCGCGCCGCGAGGAGGGACGGGATGCCGGGCTCGCCGACACGATCCTCGCGATGCTTATCCGTCTCGGCGGCAATACCTTTGGATACAAGGTCGATCGGTTAACGCACTCACTGCAATCGGCGACGCTCGCGCTTCGCGACGATGCCGATGAAGAGCAAGTAGTGTGTGCCCTACTGCACGATATCGGCGACAACTACGCGCCCCACAATCACGGGCAGTTCGCCGCGGCCATACTGCGCCCCTATGTGAGCGACGAGAATCACTGGATCATCGCCCATCACGGCATCTTTCAGGGTTACTACTATTTCCACCACTACGACCGCGATCGGCACACGCGGGAGCGATTCAAGGACAATCCCTACTACGAGCCCTGCCTGCGATTCTGTGAACGCTGGGATCAGTGTGCCTTCGATCCGGGCTACGACACCCTGCCGCTGGCAACATTCGCGCCCATGGTGCGGCGACTGTTTGCCGAGCCGCGACAGAAGTTCGTCTGATCGGCTACTGCAGCTGTCGCTCGCCTTCGGGCTCGATGGGCGCGAGCTGCAGAAAGTAACCCACTTGGGAAACACCCTTCATGATCTCTTTCGCATCGACGCGGGCGAGGCGGCGCCCCTCGTCGAGCTCGAGCTGCATGACCAGCTCCAGCGTTCCCAGCGCATCCAGCAGATCCTCGGGTACGCGTTGAAAGTTATTTTCCTCGGGCACGTAGAGATAAGTCTCGGCACGGCGCGAGCCCTTGTAAATCCATACTGTCAATCGTTTCATAGTTGGGAGTCACGCTAACCTGTTGCTCCTGCAACTTCATGACAACGATTCGAGAAGTTGCTTTGCGTCGCGGAGATCCGCGGTGTCGAATCCTTCGTCGAATGCAGCGTAGCAGTCACCCAGGAGGCGGCGGGCGTCATCGTGTCTGTTCCGCTGTTGCCATAGCCTGGCGAGGCTGGTGGCTGCCCGCAGCTCCAGGGATCGGGCTTCCTGGCTGCGGGAGATCTCGAGCGCCTGCTCGAAGCACGCTTCAGCATCCTCCGCGTCGTCGGGCGAGCCAGCGAGCATGTTCTCGCCTCTCAAGCGCCGGACTTCGGCCTCCCACCAGCGTTCGCCCCTCGCATCAATGCTCCGCTGAGCGTCGCTAAGAACCTGTAGTCCTTCATCGATCCTTCCGGCTTGCTGATACGCCTTGGCGAGGAGTGTCATGAGGTATGGCGCGTGAATGTGTACTCCCAGCCGTGACATCCCGAGGACGCTCTCCCGGAGCTCGTCGAGCGCTGAGCCCGACCGCTCGTCGTCGAAGCACATGCTCGCTTGGTGGGCCCTGCCGTTCACGATCCACAGGGGGAATCCCCCATGCGTAGCGACATCCAAGCCCCGTTGGACCAGTGTGCTCCTGTCACTTCCGCATGCCTCGGAGACGGTCGCGCCGATAAAGCACAGTGCATAGGCCAGGCTGAAAGCGTCGTCCAGCTCCTCGGCAAGCTCCACGCTCTCTCGCGTCAGACTCTGGGCTCGTTCCGGAAAGCCGAGTAGCCATTCCGTCATCGCCAGATAGCTTCGGCACGCAACGCCGGGGTCCTGGGCCGCGCGGTAAATCGTCGCACTGCGTTGCGTCGGCAGGTAATCAGAGATGCCCTTCTCGAGATACTCGCGCGCGCGCTTCGGGTTGCCCATACAGAGAGCGGTGTAGCCGAGGGTGTAATTGGCCACAACATGGAGCTCGGTGTCCTGCTTCTCATCGGCGATGCGGCGGAGCCGCATTGCGACGTCGTTTGTTTCGTCGAGCGGCCGGGCCACGACATAGGATCGCCAGAGACCGAGCAGGGTCGGGACCAGATCCGATACATCGCCCAGCTCCTCGCACAGCGTCAGGGCTCGCGCGTAGGCCGTGGCGGCTCCCATCGATCCGTGTCCTTTCGCGACGACGTTGGCGTGTCCGAGCGAGACCTGGAGTGAGAGCTCCTGGCGGGCGCGCTCCTCGCTTTCCGAGAGCTCCTGCAGCGCCTCGATGCCCTTGCCGAAGTATGCGATGGCTTCCAGATTCGCCGACTGGGCGCGCGCTCGCTCGCCCGCTTTTCGCCAGTAGTCGACGGCGTGCTCCGGGTCCGCGCCTTCGGCGTAGTGGTGCGCCAGCAGCTCCGGATGGACTTCGACGATTTCCCCGAATTGCTCCTCGAGGAGCTGCGCGACACGCTTGTGACACTGCTGGCGGGTGCGTTTCAGCAGCGATTGATATGCCGCATCCTGAATGAGCGCATGCTTGAAGATGTACTTCGAGCGAGGCAGACGGCCGCGCTGATAGAGGAGCTCGTCGGCGACCAGCTGCTCGAGACTACTCTGCAGCTGTGGCTCTTCGAGCCCCACCACCGCTCGCAGCATCTCGTAGGCAAATTCGCGTCCCAGTACCGAACCCATCTGTGCCACTTCGCGCAGTGTCGGCAGCCGGTCGAGCCGTGCCATCAGCGAGTCCTGCAACGTCGCCGGTATCGAGATTTCGGAGAGCTTTCCGGTGAGTGTGTAACGATCCTCCTCTTCGTGTAAGAACTCCGATGCGAGAATCGATTTGCTCAGCTCCTCCACATACAACGGCACTCCGTCGGACTTTGCAACGATGTGCTCCACGACCGCCGGGGGTACCTGCTTAGCGGACGCCTGGTGTCCGATCAGCGCCTCTACCTCCGGGCGCTCCAGTCGATTGAGAGTGATGGGGATCATGTGCGAGTGCATGGACCAGGAAGGTACGAAGTCCGGCCGATAGGTCAGCACGTTCATCATCGAAACCGTCGGCGACTGCTCGAGATAGAGCGCTAATAACTCCAAAGTCGTCGGATCCGCCCAATGCAGATCCTCAAACACATTGAGCACGGGTGTCTGCTCCGCCGTCTCGAGCATCCATCCGGCGATCGCATCGAGAGTCGCCTCACGCTTTCGCTTCGGGTCGAGATTCGATGGCTCGTAGCGCCCCTCCGGTAGTGGCAGTGACAACAACTCCGCATACAGTGGAATCACCTCGGCGAGCGGCAGACTCTGACTGGCCAGGCCCGCTTCGAGCTTGTCGAGTTTCTCTGCTGATCCATCCTCGGATTTCCAGCCAAGCACACGCTTCAAATGCTCGATGATCGGATAGAGCGTGCTGTTGGCGTGATAGGGCGAGCAGCGATGAGCGACCCAGACGTATTTCTGTCCGGCTAACTGCTCGCGCAACGCCTCGACCAGTCGTGACTTACCGATGCCTGCCTCACCCTGGATGAGGATCGCCTGCCCGTGCCCCTCTTTGCTCGCTTCCCACGATCGCAGCAACAGACCCAGCTCCTCCTGGCGTCCGATCAGGGGCGATCCGCCGCCGAGACGCCTGGCTTCAGAGCGGCTGTGGATATCGCGTTCGCGCAGCGCCCGCCAAACCTGTACCGGTTGTGCGATTCCCTTCAAGTCGTGCATGCCCAGATCCTCGTACTCGAACGAGGCCTCGAGCAATTGGTGCGTTGCCGATGCCACCACGATTTGATTCGGCTGGGCGACGGCCTGCAGCCTCGCCGCCAGGTTCGGTGTCTCGCCGACTACCGCGGCTTCCTCGGCAGCGCCTTGACCCACGATGTCGCCGACAACTACCGGCCCGGTGGCGACACCGACTCGAACTGCCAGTACCGCTGCGTACCGTTTTCCAATCCCGGCGTTCAGCTCGGTCATCGCATCCACGATGGCGAGGCCCGCCCTGACGGCTCGTTCGGCATCGTCCTCGTGTGCCTGTGGGTATCCGAAGTAAATGAGTATGCCGTCACCCATGTAGCGGGCAATGAAGCCCTCGTAGGGCTGGATGGCATTTCGGCAGGTATTCTGAAAGGACGATATGATCTCGCGCATATCCTCCGGATCGAGCTTCGAAGAGAGTGCGGTGGAGCCGACGAGATCGCAGAACATGACCGTCAATTGACGGCGCTCGGCTTCGCCGGTGGATGCCGCTGAGCCGGCTGTCTGCTCGGGTGGGGCGGGGGCTTGCGCGGCGGTGGCGTCCGTGGCGTCGAACGCGCCCAGTGCCTTCAGCAGACGCAGGCGGTCACCAAGTGAGACACCGAGGTCCTTGAGGTGCTCCTCGGTGAGCTGAGGCAAAACATCGAAGCCGACATCGTTTTCGACGAAAACCTCCGTGTACTTACCGAGCCCGTGCAGCTCCAGCCACTGTCCAAGGTCGCTCATGCCGGATATTCCAGACCGACGAAATCCGTTGCGGGAGGCAGACTATAGCAGAGGGAAAAGCTGTAGGTTGGGCCGAGCGAAGCGAAGCCCTACAGGAAAAAACGGTCAGTTGAGGTCGAAGCCTACCTTCGCCAGGGACGCCAGAAGTTCCGCTCCCTGTCCCTCGTCGAGATCGAGGAGCGGCGGGCGCACGCGGCGCCACTCGGGGTCATTGCGATGGCGGGCGAGCAGGAATTTCTGGGCGGGAATGACGGGGTGGGCTTCGATGGCGGTGCGCACCGCAATCATTTGCTCGTTGCGCGCATCCAGTTCCTCGGAGTTGTCGGTCCAGGCGTCCCAGACACCGCGGGCGCCGACGGCGTTGACGTTGGCGGTGGCGGTGATGCATCCGGCGCCGCCGTGATCGAGGCCCTGGCGCAGAAAGCGCTCCGAGCCCGGGAAAATGGACATGTCCGGAAAGCGCTCGATGAGATCCGCGGTATTCGACCAGTCGCCGGAGCTGTCCTTGAGGCCGGCGATAATGCCCGGGTAGTCGGTGAGCAGCAGTTCGATCAGCCCTGTCGTGATCGGTACACCGGAGAGCTTCGGGAAGTGATAGAACAGTACCCGCAATCCATCGTCGGCGACCCGCTCGATGACTTCGGCATAGCTTCGGTAGAGTCCCGCGTCGCTGACGCCCTTGTAATAGAAGGGCGGCAGCATGAGCACCTTGTGGCAGCCGTTGTCGACGGCGTGCCGGGTGAGGCGCACGGAATCCGGGAGTGCGCAGCAGCCGGTGCCGACCATGATCTGCTGCGGGCTGACGCCGGCTTCCAGTATCGCCTCCAGGAGCCCCATGCGTTCTTCCAGGGAGAAGGAGTTGGCCTCGCTGGTGGTGCCGAAGAGCGCGAGACCGTGGCAACCCTGGTCCAGCAGCCAGCGGGCGTGGACCAGAAAACGCTCGACGTCGATGGAGAAATCGTCGTGCACGGGCACCAGCACCGGTGACCAGACGCCGTGTATGGGGTGGTTCCGGGCGCTGATTTGCGGCGAATCGTCGCTTCTTCTTTCTGCGTGGGTCATTGCTGTCATCGTAATGGCTAGGCCTACAAGGGGAAAGTGTCAGGCTGTGAGTTTGTCGGGATCGGTGGCGGATTGCTGGAAATAGTGCTCCAGGTACTCGGCGAAGCTCAGCTCGTCGGACGCTTCCATGTCCCGTTGCGCCGCAAACGATCGGCTTACCTCGGCCTCGAAATGCTCGCGCCGTGCCTCGGTGAGGCGCGCGCTCGCGAAGAAATCCCGGTGCTCCTGCGACAGGCGCATGGCGTACTGGAAAAACGATTCATCGCAGGCCGCCATTTCTGCCAGCATGCGCGCGGAAGGCAGGCGTTCGGGATCGACGACGCCTTCGCGTTGGCGTTCCAGCGCCTGGGAGTAGGGCCCATCGGAATTCCCACTGTCCAGCAGCGTGCAGATCCCCTGCATCCCGGTGCAGATTTCCTCCGCCCACTCGCGCAGCCCCACATCCCGCCCGCGTCGCCTGAGCGCGAGACCCGGTTGGCGTCCGCGGGTGGCCACCGCCTGGTGGTTGTGCTCGATGTCGAGACGGTCCTGGTCGCTGATGGGATCGCTCTCACGCAGCACGCAGAAAATCAGAAAGGCCTCCAGAAAACGCATTTGCTCTTCGTTGAAGCCGCTGGGCTCGAAGGCGATGACATCCAGGGCGCGCACTTCGACGTATTCGACGCCGCGTTCCGCGAGCGCCACCGTGGGCTTTTCGCCGGAATGCGCGACGCGCTTCGGCCTGATGAAGCTGTAGTACTCGTTCTCGATCTGAAGAATGTTTGCGTTCAGTTGCCGGTATTCCCCGTCCACCTCCACACCGATGGCCTGGTACTCCGGGCTGGGTGTCTCGATGGCGCGCGTCAGACTCTCGATGTAGGCATCGACGCCGTCGTAGGAGATACACAAGCTCGCCTGGCTGTTGTTCTTGTAACCGATGTCGCTCATGCGCAACGTCGTCGCATAGGGTTCGTACCAGCTGCCGCCGTCGAGATCCTGAAGATGGCCGGGATGCTGGCCGAGAAAGCTCTTGCACACGACCGGCGAGCTTCCGAACAGATAGGGGACCAGCCAGCCCTGGCGCTGGAAGTTGCGAATGAGTGCGAAATAGCTGTCGGACACGAAGCGCTTCAACGGTTCCTTGTTGCCCAGCAGCGTCTGCAGAACGGGCCACAGCTCCTGGGGAAAGGAGTAGTTGAAGTGCACGCCGGCGATGGCCTGCATCAATCGTCCGTAACGATGACTGAGACCCCGGCGGTACACGTTCTTCATGGTGCCGACGTTGGAGCTGCCGTACTCGGCCAGGGGCACGCTTGCGTCTCCGGCGACCTTGCACGGCATGCTGGTGGCCCACAGCAGCTCGTCGTTGTCGAGATTGGCGTACACGAAGTGATGGAGGTCGTTCATGCAGTTCATCGCATCGCCCATGTCGACGTAGGGTGGCGTGATGAATTCCAGCAGCGACTCGGAGAAGTCGGTGGTGATGTAGCGGTGGGTGAGGGCGGAGCCGAGCGCCTGGGGGTGGGGCGTTTGCACGATATCGCCGTCACCGGTGACGCGCAGGCTTTCCTTCTCGATGCCGATGAGGCTGCCCCTGGTGAATATGTCCGGGTTTCCCTCTAGAAGCTCTTGCAGCCGTTCCTCGGCTATTCGGTATTTACTCATGGGTCCGTCGCCTGGCTCGCATCGAGGGGCGGATTCTGCGGCATTTTGTTGCGGAATTCATCCGCCATTCGATCACGCGTGGGATCATCGGCGCTTGCTGAACAACGGCACCCGGCGGTGCTTGAAGACCAGTATGAGCGCGGCGCCGGCGGCGAATCCACCCAGGTGGGCGGCAAAGGCCACGCCGCCACCTCCCGCGGGTGTCATGGCCGTCATCACCACCTGAAACACGAAATAAAAGCCGAGCACGGCGGCGGCCGGCAGGTAATGGGCCTTCATGATGAACCCAAGGGGAATCATCACCAGCACCCGCGCCCGGGGAAACAGCAGCAGGTAGGCGCCGAGCACGCCGGAGATGGCGCCGCTGGCGCCGATCATGGGGACCTGTGAGGCCACGTTGGGCAACGCCTGGGCGAGCACGGCGGCAACGCCGCAGAGCAGATAAAAAACGATGAAGCGGAGGTGCCCCATGCTGTCCTCGACGTTGTCGGCGAAGATCCACATGTAGAGCATGTTGCCGATGAGATGCATCCAACCGCCGTGCATGAACATGGAGGTGAACACGGTGGCCAGCGGCGGCACCATGGCGATGTCCGCCGGCAAGCGGGCGTCGCCGAATATCACCGCAGGAATGGCGCCCAGCGCATAGACCGCTTCCTGGCCGGCGCGGGCGCCGAGGCTGAGCTGCCACAGAAACACCAGCACACAGGCGCCGACCACCGCGTAGGTGACATAGGGGATGCGCGAGGTGGCGATATGGTCTCTGAGGGGTATCAACCGGGGTTCATGCGGCGCGGGCTGCCCGCGACAGATGCCTCGAGCTCGCGGCGCACGATGACCGCCTGGGACGACTCGTCCACCTCCACGTCGCTCCAGCGTACGCACTGGTTGGCGGCCACCGGGCGATTGAGAGTTACGCCGCTGGCGAGGCCGATGGGCAGGCCGCCGATCTCCACCGAGTCACTGGCCGGCATGAGCTTTCCCCAGATGGTGTAGCCGCCCTCGCCGTCGAGCTGCTCGCCGCCGGCGAGATCGCGCTTGGCAGTGGCGACCACGTCGGCGTCGAAGGCCAGGGGCGCACCGGTGGGCTCGCCGCGCAGGGCCGCCGAGGCGACACTCACGCCGAGCTCCAGGCCGATGAGGTGGCTGGGGCGGTAGAGGGAGGCATAGCGCCCGCTCTGGTCGGTGCTGACGCCGTATTGGGCAAAGCAGGCGGCCGCGTAGTCCGTCGGCGCCTGGAAAGTGACGTAGACGCCCCAGCGCAGATCGTTCTCCACCTGGCTGCCATCGCGGGCCAGCGATGAGATTACTTCCACCATCCCTGAACCTTCCAGGAGGCCGCCGTCACTCTTCGGCTTGAGCTTCTGCGCCAGCTCGTGGGTGCCGCAGGGTGGAAAGGAAAGCCCCGCGGACGGCGCCCGCAGCCCGGTGGCGTTGGCTACCGCGGCCATCTCGATGGCGGATTTGGTGCCATCCAGGAAGGAATTGAACATCTTCGAGTTCATACCCGCGTCCTGTGCCTGGCGCGGGGTGAGTCCGTAGTGGTCCCACACGGTATCCGGCGTCGAGTGGTGGTACTCGGGCAGGTACTTGGTGCCTTTGCCGGCGCACACCACGTGGAAACCGGCGGTGCGCGCCCAGTCCACCTGCTCGGCGATGAGCGCCGGCTGGTCGCCGTAGGCGAGGCTGTAGACGGTGCCGGCGTCGCGGGCGCGTGCTGCCAGCAGAGGACCCGCGAGCACGTCGGCCTCGACGTTGACCATGATCATGTGAAGCCCGTTCGCGCTTGCGGCGAGCGCGTGGCGCACACCCGCCACCGGATCGCCGGTGGCGTCGATCACGACTTCCAGCGCGCCGCTTTCCATGATCGCCATGGCGTCGTCGCTGATGCAGGTGTTGCCGGTCTTGCGCGCTTCATCGATGCTCGTTGCCGCGAAGCGATCCCTGTCCCAGCCCGTGGCCGCCAGTGACTGCCGGGCGCGGGCCACATCGAGATCGCACACCGCCACGACCTGCAGTCCCGGCGTCGTGCCCACCTGGGTGAAGAACATGCTGGCGAACTTTCCGGCACCGATGACGCCAACTCGGATGGGATTTCCCTGGTCCGCGCGCTCGCTCAGCATTTTGTGAAGATTCATGGGGGGTTCCCGGTGGCAGGTCGCTCTCGAATGGTTCGTAGTATCGTAGGTTGGGCTTCGCTTTGCTCAGCCCAACCTGCGTTTCTCCTGCGACTCGTCGCTTTCCAGCAGTGCATGCAGACGTGCGCGTTCTTCCTCGCTGAGGGGCGTGTTGGCTGCGCGTTCGGAGGCCCGGCGGCGCAGGTTCACGAGCAGCAGCACGAGAGCGCCGAGGCCGAGCACGAACGGGCCGCTCCACAGCAACACGGTCTTGGCTTTCAACGGCGGCCGGTAGAGGACAAAGTCGCCGTAGCGCGCCACCATGAAATCGATGACGTCCTCGTCGCTCTTGCCCTCGAGGATCATGCGGTGCACCTCGCGGCGCAGATCCGCCGCCAGATCCGCATCCGAGTCCGCGAGGTTCTGATTCTGACACACGAGACAGCGCAGCTCGCGAATGAGCGTCTTGTAACGGGCGAGCTGTGCGGCATCGTCGAAATTGCGCTGCTCGAAGACGATGGCGTCGGCACCGGCGGCGAGCGTCAGCAGCAGGGCGATGGCAATGGCGCGCAATGCGTTCATCCGCCGCCGCTCTGGAGGCGCTCGATGATCGGAACGAATTCGCTTTCCCAGATTTTCGTGCTGATGGCGCCGATGTGCTTGTGAACGATGAAGCCGCGCTCGTCGATCAGAAAGGTCTCGGGCAATCCGTAGACGCCCAGATCGATGCCGACACGGCCGTCGCCGTCGAATGCGCTGGCCGTGTAAGGATCACCCAAGCGCTGCAGCCATTGCAGGGCATCGGGGCGTTGATCCTTGTAGTTGAGGCCGTAGATGGGAATGTTCCCCTCGCCGGCGATGGCCAGCAGCACCGGGTGCTCGCGCCGGCATTCCACGCACCAGGTGGCCCAGGCGTTGAGGAGACTCAGCTTGCCGGTGAGATTGGTGTTGGACAGGGACAGCTCCGGGTCACGAAGCCGTGCCAGGGTGAATTCAGGCAGCGGTTTGCCCACCAGCGGTGATGGCACCTCGCGCGGATTGAGGCCCAGGCCGATGCCCAGCAACAGTACCAGCGCGACGAACACACCCAACGGCAACAGATAACGGATCATGCGCCGGACGCCTCGGCGCCGAGGGCCGCGCCGGGGGCCGGCTCGGGAAGTGCGCGCCGCGCTTTGCGCCTGCGCCGGTAGCGGCGGTCGCTGGCGGCCAGCAGTCCGCCCAGCGCCATGAAGGCAGGTCCCAGCCAGATCCAGCGAATGAAGGGTTTGTAGTAGAGACGCACGGTCCAGCTGCCGTCACCGAGGTCGTCGCCCAGGGCCACGTAAAGATCGCGCGTGAAGCCGATGTCGATGGCGGCCTCCGTCATGGGCTGGGACTGGATCGGGTAAAGGCGCTTCTCGGGAAACATCGTCGTTACCTGCCTGTCACCCCGGAACACGCGTATCTCGCCGCGCTCGGCGCGATAGTTCGGGCCGTCATGGGTGCCCACGCCGGCGAACTCGAAGCGATAGCCGGCCAGCTCTTCGGAATCACCCGGTGCCAGGCGCACGTCGCGCTCATTGCTGAAGGTGGTGGTGGCGGCGACGCCGATGATGAATATGCCGACACCCATGTGGGCGAGACTCATGCCGACGAAACTGCGCGGCAGGGCGCGCAGCCCCTTCCAGACATCGGCTTTGCCGCGCACGCGCATCAGCAGTCCCTGGGCGGTGGTCGCGAGGGTCCAGAAAGCCATCGCCAGGGCCGCCAGCAACAGCGCCGAGTATCCCGCCGTCAGCAGCACGATGGCGAGGGCGGCGATCAGGCTCACGATGAAGGCAATGCGCAGCAGCGGCACCAAGCGCTGCGCGCTGTCGCCTTTCCAGCGGGTCAGGGGACCCATGCCGAGGACGAACACCAGCGGCAGCATGAGCGGTGCAAACACAGTCTCGAAGTACGGCGGTCCTACGGAGATCTTGCCGAGCCCCAGGGCGTCGATGATGAGCGGATACATGGTGCCCAGCAGCACCGTGGCACAGGCGACCACCAGCAGCACGTTATTGATGAGTAGCAGTGTCTCCCGGGACATGAGCCGGAAGCTGCCGCCGCCGCTGATGGCGTTGGCACGCCACGCGTAGAGCGCCAGCGCACCGCCGATCACCAGGGCCAGAAAGCCGAGGATGAATATCCCGCGCCCCGGGTCGGTGGCGAACGCGTGCACCGACACCAGTACCCCGGAGCGCACCAGGAAAGTGCCCAGCAGGCTGAGCGAGAAGCCGAATATGGCCAGCAGCACGGTCCAGGCTTTGAAGGCGCCGCGCTGCTCGGTGACCGCCAGGGAGTGCATCAACGCCGTCGCCACCAGCCAGGGCATGAAGGAGGCGTTCTCCACCGGATCCCAGAACCACCAGCCACCCCAGCCCAGCTCGTTGTAGGCCCACCAGCTGCCCAGGGCGACGCCGGCGGTGAGGAACGCCCATGCCACCGTGGTCCAGGGCCGGGTCCAACGGGTCCAGGCGGCGTCCAGGCGGCCGCCCATCAGGGCCGCCACGGCGAAGGCGAAGGGCACCGCCAGGCCCACGTAACCCATGTAGAGCATCGGCGGGTGGATCACCATGCCCGGGTCCTGCAGCAGCGGATTGAGATCCCGCCCGTTCAGCGGCGCCGGTAACAGGCGCACGAAGGGATTCGAGGTCATGAGCATGAACAGCAGGAAGCCGATGCTCACCAAGCCCATGATGGCCAGCACCCGGGCTCGGAAGGTCTCGGGCAACGCGCGGCTGGCCAGGCTGACCGCCAGCGACCAGCCCGCCAGGATCAGCGTCCAGAGCAGAATCGAGCCTTCGTGGGCGCCCCACACGGCGGAGATGCGGTAAAAGAGCGGCAGCTCGGCGTTGGCATTCTGGGTCACGTAGGCGACCGAGAAATCTTTGCTTATGAAGGCGTAGGTGAGACACGCATAAGCCAGCAGCACGAACAGGAACTGGGCGCGGGCCGCCGGCACCGCAATCGCCATCCATTCCGGGACGCCCCGCCAGGCGCCCAGCAGGGGCACGAAGCCCTGGACGATGGCCACGGCGAGGGCTGTGATGAGGGCGAAGTTGCCGAGCTCGGGGATCATGGCTTACGCGGTGCGTCTTCCTCATGGGGGTTGGGTATGCTGCCGCCCTCGGCGGCGAGCTTGAGCGCCTCAGCGACTTCCGGCGGCATGTAGTTCTCGTCGTGCTTGGCGAGCACCTCACGGGCTCGAAAGACGCCGTCGTCGCCGATTTTTCCCAGCGCCACGATACCCTGATCTTCGCGGAACAGATCGGGAAGAATGCCGGTATATGCCACCCGCACGGTGGCCGCGGTATCGGTGACATCGAAGCGCACGTCGAGGCCGTTGGCCTGGCGCTCGATACTGCCTGCCACCACCAGGCCGCCGACGCGCACGTCGACGCTGCGGGGCGCCTCACCGGCGGCGATCTGGGACGGGCTGTAAAAGTACAGCATATTCTCACCGATGGCGGTGAGCGCCAGCGCCGTGGCGACGGCGACGCCGGTCAGCACCACGCCGACGAAGATCATGCGTTGGCGGCGTGGTCTCATGTTCGGCGCTCCATGCGCGCCTGGCGCGCCAGGCGCGTGCGCAACTCGCGCGCGCGCAGCACGGGCACGATGACATTGGCGACGAGGACGACGAAGGTCACGCCGTAGGCACTCCAGACATAAAAGCCGTAACCGCCCATATGCAGGAATTCGCGTACTGCGTCCATGTTCTCGATCAATTCCCGCTCCGGGCTGTACTTGTTGAGAGCATTCGCGCGGTCATTATGTTCCCCGCGCCAGCTCCTGCACCCAGGCGCTGGCGCGCTCGCGCTCCAGCACTTCGCTGCGCGCACGCATCAGCAGCACGGTGACATAGTAGAGCTTGAAAGCCAGTGCCATGGTGAGCAGCGGCACCAGCATGCTGAGGTGGATGGACGGTGCATCGATCTTGGTGACCGTGGGGCCCTGGTGCAGGGTGCTCCACCATTCCACCGAATAGTGGATGATCGGAATGTTCACCGCGCCTACCAGGGCGAGCACCGCCGCCGCGCGGCTGGCGGTGCGTTTGTCGTCGATGGCCGCGTGCAGGCCCATGACGCCGAAGTATAGGAACAGCAGCACCAGCTCCGAGGTCAGGCGCGCGTCCCAGACCCAGTAGGTGCCCCACATGGGCTTGCCCCACAGGGATCCGGTCACCAGCGCCAGGAAGGTGAAGCTCGCCCCCAGCGGTGCGCTGGCGGCGGCCATCACATCGGCGAGCTTGATGTGCCAGATGAGCCCCACGGCGCCCGCCGCCGCCATGACCATGTAGACGAACAGCGACATCCAGGCGCTGGGCACGTGGATGAAGATGATGCGGTAGCTCTCGCCCTGCTGATAGTCCGGCGGCGCGCCCACCAGTCCGCCATAGAGACCCGCGGCCATCAACAGCACGGTGATCCAGGTGAGCCAGGGCAGCAGGCGTCCGGAGATGCGGTAGAAATGCCGGGGCGAGCCGAGCTTGTGCAGAAAGGTCCACATGATGGATGGATGCGTGTCCTCAGTCGATGCTGATGCGTAGTGCCGCCGCTGCCGCTACCGGCGCGAGGCTCAGCGCCAGGACCAGTAAGGCGCTAAGCATGTAAAGCTGGCCCGTTACCGGCAGCCCGGCGGCGGAAGCCGCGACCGCGTTGGCGCCGAAGATTAACACGGGAACATAGAGCGGCAGCACCAGCAGCGACAGCAGGGCGCCGCCGCGCCGCAGACCCACCGTGAGCGCCACGCCGATGGCTCCCACCAGGCTCAATACCGGCGTGCCCAGGGCGAGCGTCAGCCACAGGGTCGCGCGGGCGTCGTCGGGCACCGCCATGAGCACCGCCAGCAGGGGCGTGGCGAGGAGCAGCGGCAACCCGGTCACCATCCAGTGAGCCACCACCTTGGCCAGCACCAGTAAGGTGCTCGGATACGGGCTCAGCATGATCAGCTCCAGGGATCCATCGTCGAAGTCGGAGCGAAACAGGCTGTCCAGGGACAGCAGGGTCGCCAGCAGCGCGGCGATCCAGAGCACCCCCGCCGCCATGGTCGCCAGGGTCTCGGGATCGGAGGTCACACCGAGGGGGAACAGGGTCGCGACGATGACGTAGAAGAGCAGCGGGTTGACGAGCTCGCCGCGGTTTCGCACCGCAAGCAGCAGATCCCGCCTGAGCAGACTCAGAAAAGCATGGCCAAGGCCGTGGCTGGTCACGATGCGAGATCGATGCTCGCGCTGCGCCCGGCATCGAGGTTGATGGGTTGATGACTGGTCAGCACCGCGCATCCATCGCCATCCAGATGTGCTTCGATGAGCGCGCGTACGGCTTCGATGCCGGACCTGTCCAGCGCGGTGAAGGGTTCGTCCAGCAACCACAGGCGCGCGCCGCCCAGGGTCAGGCGGGCAAGGCCGACACGCCGGCGCTGGCCCGCCGACAGGGTGCGGCATGGAACGTCCATGAAGTCTGCAAGATCGAGACACGCCAGCGCGGCTTCCAGCTCCGCTTCGTCGGCGCCGCTGTCCAGCGCCACGGCGATGGCCAGATTCTCCCGGGGCGAGAGCGCGAGCTTGACGCCGTCGCTGTGCCCTATGTAGCGCAGCTCGCGCAGATAGTCCGGGTCGTGGGAGCGCAGCACCCGCCCCCGCCAGCGAATGGTGCCGTCCTCGGGGAGGGTCAGGCCGCACAGAATGCGCAGCAAGGTGGTCTTGCCGCACCCGTTGGGTCCCCGCACCTCTAACGCCTGCCCGGCGTTTACGCTCAGACTCAGGTCCCGAAACAGCAGACGATCACCACGGAAGCAGGTGAGGCCGGCCGCCGCCAGCAGCGACTCCGGGGCGGGCCTTTGCGCGGGCGCTTCATGGGCTTGCGTCAATATCGGATGGTTCTTTTGAGGTGGGCGTCGGGAAGCGCAAGAAAGCTACCGGATAGGATGGCAACACGCAACTCTAAGCCCTTAAACTGTCCCCCTATAAACGGTATGGTGCGGTGGCATGAGCGAAGAAGCACCGTTGTGCCTGCACCGTGGCAGCATTCGTCCAGAGTGGATCGACTACAACGGCCACATGAATGTGGCCTACTACGTGCTGGTGTTCGACCGGGGCACCGACGCCTTGCTCGACTATCTGGGTATGGACACCGCCTACCGTGCGCGCACCGGCTACTCGACCTACGTGCTGGAATCACACATCACTTATGAGCGAGAGCTCAAAGAAGGCGACGCCTATCGCGTCACCAGCCAGTTGCTGGACTTCGATGCGAAACGCCTGCATTACTTCGAGCACCTGTACCAGGAGCTTGAGGGCACCCTGGCCGCGACCACCGAGATCATGCTCATGCACATGGATATGACGACGGTGCGTTCGACGCCGATGCCGGAATCGGTGCGCGACAGGGTCGCGTCGGTGATGGCAGCCCACCGCCGCTTGCCGCGTCCAGCCCAGGTGGGCCGGGTCATCGGTATTGGCGCGGGAAAACCGTCCTAGCATCGCCGCGCGCGGGCAGCAATGACAAATCGCAGGCAAAAAAAATCGCTCGGGGCGGAAAAGGGGGGAGGAGGGAGTCGCCGCCGAGCGCCTGAGGTTTCAGGTACGCCTGAGTTATCAGGAACTAAGTGTCTAAAGGATAAAGAAGGTTTGGGCCAGATTCTGTGAAATCCGTCACACTTATTGGGCCAGATCGCACTTTTTTCCCACTTTCCGGTGAATTAATCTCCTTGGCCTCGATATGCATGCATGCACCGATGTTGCATCACTTCGACTATCGATGGTGCAAGTTTTTGTAAGAAGTTGTTGCCCATACGAGGGCCCATACGAGGACCGATACGAGGTCGTGTCATGGCAGATGTCATGAAGACGATCATCGACGCTCAGTCTCTGCACGCGCGCTTGAACGATGCGGCGCTGGTGATCGTCGATGCACGTTTCAATCTCTTCAATGTCGATGAAGGCCGCTCGGCGTACGCGAGTGCACACATTCCCGGTGCCGTGTACGCGCATCTGGACGACGATCTGAGCGGACCGCCCCTCACCGATGCGGGACGCCATCCGCTGCCGTCGCCGGAGGCGCTGGAAACGGTTTTTTCGCGCTTCGGCGTGGTCGCTGATTCCCAGGTCGTGGCTTACGATCAGCGCGACGGCGTGACCGCCGCACGGCTCTGGTGGCTGCTGCGATACATGGGGCACGAGGCGGTGGCGGTGTTGGACGGCGGCTGGAAGGCCTGGACCGGCGCCGGCTACGCGACCGCCGGCGGCAAGGAAGCTCGCCCCACCAGCGAATTTCGCGGTGCGCCCCGCCGTGATTGGGTGATCACCGTGGACCAGGTTGTGGGTGCGCGGCGGCTGATCGATTCCCGGGATCCGCGCCGCTACCGCGGCGAGCAGGAACCGCTGGACCCGGTTGCCGGTCACATCCCCGGCGCCGTCAATCGCTTTCACGGCGAGAATCTCGACAGCGACGGCCATTTCCTCCCGGCCAGGGAGCTGGCGAGCGGTTTCGGCGAATTGCTCGCCGGCACGCCCATCGAGCAGGCCGTATTTTACTGCGGTTCCGGTGTGACGGCCTGCCATGGCCTGCTGGCAGCCCGCCATGCGGGTCTCGGCGATGGATGCCTGTACGTGGGCTCGTGGAGCGAATGGTGCGGCGATCCCGGGCGTCCGGTCGCCACAGGCCCCGAGCCCGGCACGATGGAGCAGGAATAAAAGGGGGCAGATCTATTTCGCATTTAAATGGGGTCAGACTCCTTTTATCTTTTGAAAAAAATAAAAGGAGTCTGACCCCATTTAAAAATCGGTCCTCATCATATTCCTGCCCCTCTTTGAATTCCGTTGCTACTCTGTATCGGATGACGGCCCATCCCCATCCCTGTTGCCTGCGCTTATCGGTCGTGATTCCTGCCTACAACGAGGAAAAGCTGATTGCGGGCACCATCGGAGGGTTGCGCGAGAGCCTGCGGGGTGCGGGCTTCGGGGAGGGCGCGTTCGAGATCATCGTCTGCGACAACGCCTCCAGCGACGCTACCGCGGCTCTGGCGGCCGAGGCGGGCGCCCGGGTCGTGTTCGAGCCCGAGCGCCAGATAGCCAGGGCACGCAACGTGGGCGCGTCTTGGGCACGGGCGCCCTGGCTGCTGTTTCTGGATGCCGATTCCTGGCCGGATACGGCACTCATGGTCGAGCTCCTGGCGGCCCTGGCCGATGACGGCGTGGTGGCCGGTGGCTGCACCATGCGCATGGATGATGTGCCGCGCACTATCGGCGTGGCGCTGCGCGCCTGGAATCTGACCTCGCGCCTGTGCCGCTGGGGGGCAGGGTCGTTCATCTTCTGCCGTAGGGATGCGTTCCAGGCCATCGGCGGTTTCGGGCTCGATTTTTACGTCGCCGAGGAGATCGACTTCAGCCGCCGCATCAAGCGCTGGGGCGCCGCGCGAGGCCTGCGCTTCCGTGTCCTGCACCGGCACCCGCTGCTCACCTCGGGCCGCAAGGGAGCCCTCTACAGCCAGCGCGAGATAGGATCCCTGATGCTCAGCATGCTGCGCCATCCACGGCGATTCTTCCGCGATCGGCACCTGCTCACCCTCTGGTACGACGGTCGGCGGTGAGCCGGTTCTGAGACGCTGGTCACAGGGTCGGCCGGCAGCTGCGTCAACAATGTCGGCAGCTTGTCGATATACATACAGACACCCCCTGAAGCCTCTGCGCCCGGCGCTCATGTGTCGGTTGTAAGCCTGGCGTAGATAATGTTTACAGACGGTTGCAGCAGCTACGCTACAATTTGCATTAACACCTGTGGCTAACCATGGGTTTGTCGGAGAGTGAATCAGTGACAATCTGTGCGGGATCCCCGGCGGCAGGTGGCGCGTTCGGCCACGGCGCGGGTGCTTGCGCGGGATTTCCGGCAGTTTCCGCGCCAGAGGCCAGCAACCGATGAGTTACGCCCACTCTGACACCACGACCGTGTCGGACCCGACCAGGGAGGCCGTGATCCCGGACGGCCCGACGGAGTTCGAGGCGCGGCTCGCTTTTCGCACCAAGGTGCCCGCCGAGCGCCTGCACGAATTCCTCAACTGGCCTATCTACAAGCTGCGCCGGGAGTCCGAGCACGTTTCCCGGGTGCTGAAACGCATCGCCGAGGCAGTGGTCAATTCCATGGAGAATCCCGCCAGCACCAATGCGTTCCTGCGCGATCTGGATCTGAAGTCCATTTCCCGCGACCACGACTGGCGGGCCATCTTCTCCACCATCCGCGCCCACGAGAGCGGCTATGACGGCTACAAGCGCACGGTGTTGATCCGGTACCTGCAGTATCTGAGCTTCCGCAAACGCCTGCTGGAGTACATCTATACGCGCAAGCAGGGCTTCGACGAGATGGACTCCTACGCCGACGAGCTCACCGAGTATCCGAGCCCGCCGCCCATGCCTGCTCCGGATACCGGTTTCGATGCCGCCGACAGTCCCGTGAGCGAGGATGGGCTGCGCCGCTTCACCGGCGATTTTCGCCGCATGCCCATGGGCGAGGCGTTGGAGATCCCCGTGTGCAAGGGTGAGAAGCTCGACATCATGCTCGCCGGGCATCTGTTTCGTATCATCGGCGGTCATCCGCCGAGTCTCATCGATCAGAACGGTGTTACTTACTTTCTCAAGGACGGCCGCAACATGGTGGGCCGACACCCGGAGAGTGATGTCCCCATCGATCAGAACTTCAGCGACGTTTCCCGGGCCCATGTGATCGTCGAGTGGGAGGGTGAGGATCGCATCACCGTCATCGACTTGTCTTCCAGAGGCTCCTTTATCCGCCGCAAGATTCTCGAGGCGGCCCTGACTCTGGACACGCCCGAGCATGCCTTCGACCTGCCGGGGTGGGAGAAGGACGACAAGGAAGAAGTGACCATCAACTGAGGCCACGCGTAGAATCGGGCCTTTGCACGAGGAGGCCCCGATGAATAACGCGAGTTCGGCCGATCCCGTTACTTACCCATGAGCGCCCGCTACGACTTTCTGGTGCTCGGCGGCGGCAGTGGGGGTATCGCCGCCGCCGTGCGCGCCCAGTCCTATGGTGCGCGGGTTGCCGTTGTCGAGGATCACCGGCTCGGCGGTACCTGCGTCAACGTGGGTTGTGTGCCGAAGAAAGTGATGTGGTACGCGGCCTCGCTGGCGCACATGCTCGGCGACGCTCCCGATTACGGCTTCGATCTCGAACGCCGGGGATTCGATTGGGGGAGGCTGAAGAAGGCGCGTGACGACTACGTGGCCAGGCTCAACGGCATCTATGCCAAGCGGCTGTCGGACGGCGGCATTGCCGACGTTCGCGGCACTGGGCGCTTCCTCGACGCGCACACCGTCGAGGTCAACGGCGAGCGTCTGAGCGCCGATCGGGTGCTGATCGCCACCGGCGGCGCTCCCACGGTGCCCGACCTGCCGGGGGCCGAGCTCGGCATCACCTCGGACGGCTTCTTCGAGATCGAGGCCTGTCCGCGCCGGGTGGTGACGGTGGGCAGCGGCTACATCGCGGTCGAGCTCGCCGGCATGCTCAGAGCCCTGGGCGCAGAGGTCACGATGTTGTTGCGCAAATCGCGGCTGCTGCGGGACTTCGATGAGATGCTTTCCGAGCAGGTCACGGCGGCCATGCAGGCCGACGGTGTCGAAATCTGCACCGAGACGCGGGTCCAGAGCGTGTCGCGCGGGTCCGGCGGCGGGCTCGTCGTTCAGTGTCACGACGGCCGGCGCATGGACGGCTGCGACGCGCTACTGTGGGCCATTGGACGGGCGCCACGAACCCATGATCTCGCCTTGGCGGCGGCGGCGGTCGCCTCGGGCGAGAACGGCCAGGTGCCCACGGACGCCTTCCAGAACACCAACGTCGACGGAATCTATGCTATCGGCGACGTCACCGGGCACGATGAGCTCACGCCCGTCGCCATCGCCGCCGGGCGCCGCCTCGCCGATCGCCTGTTCGGCGGCATGGCTAACGCCAAGCTCGACTACGCGCTCATTCCCACCGTCGTCTTCTCCCATCCCACCATTGGCACCGTCGGTCTGACCGAGGCCCAGGCAAGAGAACGCTACGGCGAGGACGTCCAGGTTTACCGGACGCAGTTCAATCCCATGTACCACGCCTTCACGCGCCACAAGAGCAAGGCGGCGATGAAGCTGGTTACCGTGGGAGACGAAGAGCGCATCGTCGGTTGCCATATCTTCGGTCTGGGCGCCGACGAGATGCTGCAGGGATTCGCGGTCGCGATTCGCATGGGGGCGACCAAGCAGGATTTCGACGATACCATCGCCATCCATCCGACCAATGCGGAAGAGCTGGTGACGATGAAATAAAAGGGGACAGATCTATTTTTCCATCGCCTGCAATGTAGAACCTTCGTGGAAAGCGAGGAAAAATAGATCTGTCCCCTTTTATTTCCGGTCGGATGTCGGGCTTCGCTGGGCGATGCTAAGCTACGCGCCGACTTCGCCGTTCTTTTGCTGCAGGACTTTGATGAGGCCGTCGAGTCCGGACTTCCTGACCTCCGCCGAGAAGGCGCTTCGATAGGTGGTCACCATGCTGACGCCGGCAATGCTGACATCGAACAGCTTCCACACATTGTTACGGCAATGCAGCCGGTAGTTGACTTTGACGCCGTCGCCATCGGTACGGGGTATGAGTGTTCTGACGGTGGCGAAGTTTTGGCGGGACTCCTCGCGCATCGGCAGGTACTCGACCTCGATGCCGGTGTACGACGTGACGGCGGTGGCGTAGGTGCGAAGGATCAGCGTGTGAAACTGCGTGAGGAATTGCTGCCGCTGCTCCGGTGTGGCCCGCCGCCAGTGCTTGCCGAGGACCAGCTTCGAGAAGCCCTTGAGATCCACGTGTGGAGTGATGAATTCCTCGACTAGGGCCCTCGCTCGGACGGGATCTTCACTGAGCACCCCGTCCTCGGCCTCCACCGCGGCGAACAGCGCGCCGGTCGTGTCGCGAACGACCGCGAGAGCGTCGTCACGGGTGGTGCCCTCACAGCTCCCCGCGGCCTGCAGCGTGAATGTCACGGCGCTCATTGACGCGAGCAGCAAGGTCACCACCAAGGTTCTGAGCGGCTGGATCGGGTCATTGGGGGAGAACAAGGCCATGGTGGTTCCATACCGGCGTTTTCTGTAACCGCGAAAGTAAAGCATCCCCGAGGCCGGATTGACAAGGCCCGCTTGTTTTCCTGTGACCGCGGTTACGATAATCTGACGCTACGCCCGGTGGAGTGATTCCATGACGGAAAGAGTCGAGCGCTACCAGTACTGGAGCAGTTGCGACGAGTGTGGTTTCCAGGGGCTTTTGGAATTCGCGCACCGTGACGAGGAAAACTACGACGATCCCGAGTCCCTGGGCGTGATGTTGGATGCCACCTGTCCTGCCTGCGGTCATCAGGCGGCGGTGCTGGTGGTCATCGACGAGTACCAGGCCATGATGCGCCAGGCGCGATCCGCTCGCAGGGAATAGGCGGATGGCCGCGTATCGTGTGCCCTTCCTGTCACTATTTCAGTCGCTATTTCTGTCGCTGTTCGGCGCAGCATTTCTGGCCCCGTTGCCGTCGCCGGCGTGGGCCGATCAGACCGATGCGCGCCTCGATGCCTTGTTCGAAGTGCTCGAGACGACCAGCGAGATGCAGGCGGCGCGGGCGGCGGAGGCCGAGATCTGGCGCATCTGGATCGTGAGCGGCCGCGAGGAAATCGATGCACTCATGGTCGAAGGCGTGGCGGCCATGCGCAATCAGCGATTCGAAGACGCTATTGCCCTGTTCGGCCAGATTACCGAGCGTGCGCCCGAATTCGCGGAAGGTTGGAACAAGCGCGCCACGGCCTACTATCTCAACGACGATCCCGTGGCGTCGGTTCGGGACATTCAGCGCACCCTGGCGCTGGAGCCACGGCACTTCGGTGCGATCTCGGGCATGGGGTTGATTTTCCTCAGTCGTGGCGACGAGGCGGGTGCCCTGGCTGCTTTCGAAGCGGTGCTCGCCATCCACCCCGGTGCTCCCGGCGCCCGCCAGCGGGTCGAGGAACTGCGCAAACGGCTGCGGGAGCGCGGCGCATGAGAAATTACTTTAAATTCAGGTCAAAATCTTAATATTCAATGAGTTAGAGAAAAAATGTGAGGTTGAGGCGGAGGTGATGTCGGCTTCCGGTGGTGCGCGAGGTCATGCTAGGCTTGCGCCGTCTTCGGGCGGACGGTGCCGCCACCGAGAGCAGGGCAGAGGCGGCGGGGGGAAGAAATGAAGCTGGGCAGCGAGAGCTTTTCCCACGAACAACCGATTCCGGCGCGCTGTGCGTTCTGCATCCCGGATCCCGAGCAACATGCGTGCCCGGGCAGCAACCACAATCCGGCCCTGTCGTGGAGCGATGTTCCAGAGGGCACGAAATCCCTGGTGCTCATCTGCAACGACCCGGATGCCCCCGCGCAGCCCGACAACGTCAATACCGAGGGCAAAACGATCTCGGCGCGGCGCAAGCGCGCGGATTTCTGCCACTGGGTTCTCGTCGACATCTCCGCCGACGCCGTCGGCATCCAGGAGGGTGAGTTCTCCGACGGCGTGACGCCCGGGGGCAAATCCGGACCTTCCAGCGCCCGCGGCACGCGCCAGGGAATCAACGACTACACCAAGTGGTTCGCCGGAGACGAGGCCATGGCAGGCAATTATTTCGGCTACGATGGTCCCTGCCCGCCGTGGAACGACGCCATCGTGCACCACTATCACTTCACACTCTACGCCGTGGATTTCGAACGCTGCCCGGTGGGTGGCGAATTCACGGGCCGCTCCGTGCTCGAGGCCATGGAAGGTCACATTCTGGAAACGACGACCCTGACGGGGATCTACAGTCTGAACCCCGACCTCGCCGTCTAGCTCAGGACGACTGGCGTCAGGCGCCCTTCATCGAGGTCCAGCGTATCGCCGACCGAACCCGTGCTTCGACCTTCTCCAGCGCTTCTCCGGGTGAGCTGACGATGGCGATGGTGCCGCTACCCTGCGCCAGTACGATGCCGCTGTAGTGATCGCTGCGGATGGTGGCGCGATCGCTCACCAACTGCTCGTTAATCAGGAAAACCGTTACCGGTGCGGTATCGCCCTGTACGACGATATGTCCGGAAAGCTTGCCCCGTACCAGGCAACGACCGGCATAGGTGACATCGCCGATCTCGCCATCGAGATCCAACCCTACAGGCTCCAGGGCTGCCGAGATGTCGCTGCTGCTGACCGGCTCGCCGGCGGCCAACGCGCCGGGGGCGCCGTTGACCAGCGCCACGAACTCCTCGCTCAGGCGGCGCTGCTGCAGATGCGAGGTCAGCGCCAGGGTTACCAGGCCCACCATCAGCAGCATGCTGGCGGCCAGGGCGTAGGCCCGGCGTGTGCGCCACCAGGGCCGCTCGGCCTGTGCTTCAAAGGACTGCTTCAACAGGATGCGCGACGCGAGGTTCTCTGGCACGCTGATGTCGACGGCCTCGCGAAGGCGCCGCTCGAAATGGGCGCTGCGCTCGACGGTGTCCGTGCAGTCACGGCAATCGCGCCGGTGCCTGGCGAAATCAGGGTCCTCTACACCCGGATCTGTGAGCAGAATACGGCGAAATTCCATGCAATTCATGTTCGTCGTCCTTCTCGCACAACGGATGTCTCGGCCGTGCTTTCCAATACTTTCCGCAGTTGCTGGCGGGCGCGAAACAGGCGCGTGTTCACCGTCGCCCGCGGCAGCTCCAGCATATCGGCCATCTCCGAACCGGTGTAGCCTCCGATGACCTGGAGCACCAGCACCTCGCGATACTTGTCCGGCAGCTTGGTGAGACCACGGCGCACCGCCCACACTTCGGCGTTGACGCCGTCATTGCCCGCGATCTGTTCCAGATCCACGTCGTCGAAACGGGGCTGATAGCGCTCGAACTGGCGCGCGAACTCTCGTCTCAAGGTCGTCATCAACCAACTCTTCGCCTTACGCTCGTCCCGCAGACTGTCCAGAAAGCGCCACGCCCGCATGAAGGTCTCCTGCACCAGATCTTCCGCCATGGCCTTGTTTCGGCACAGCATGAAGGCGTATCGAAACAGGTCAGACGACACGGCGTTGACCAGCTTTTCGAATCGTATCTGTGACTTTTGCATCCAGCTAACCAGCAATCGGGCCCTGCTACAGCCAATAGACCGTTGAACCTACGGCTTTATTCCGTTTCGCTCAACGGCGAGTGCGAAACTGTGAACTACGACCGGGTCGCTCGTGGGGGGGGGCAGGAATATCCGCTTGCCTGTCCCGGTCTAGAAACATAGGCCGGTCGGCGACGGAATCCCTGCCGGCGGGCCTTTTCCCGGGGCGCTGCCTGACATTGGCGCCGATCTTCGGAGGAAAGAAGTGCAATAAGAAGAATCGACGGCTGCGCCGAGTCGCATCGGCATTCGGGCGCCCGGGTAGTGCGCGCTTCACCGCCGGGGCAGGGGCCCGAAGCGGTCGTCATCTCAATTCGGCTTGTGGGAGTTGGTTCGGCACCCGTTGACAGACATACCCGACTGCAACGGGTGACCGGGCCATTTTTTTGTTCCGCTGCCGGGGGGGCGGCGGGCAGGTGCTGCTATTGGCTTTCCAGGCCTTCCGAATACTGGACGGTGTACAGGCTGGTCTTCTGATTGGCGAAGTATGTCGCCAGGTCCTCGCGATCCTGTGCGCTCAGCGCGGCCGCGAAACCGGTCATGATGGCATTCTTGCGTTTTCCGGTCTTGTAGTCTTCCAGGGCGCGGGCCAGATAGTCCTGGTACTGCCCGGCGAGAATGGGAATGGGAAAGCCGGGGCTCGGGCTGTCACCTTCGACGCCGTTGCCGTCGGCGCCATGGCACACGGCGCAGGGTGCGGACTTGGTCTTTCCGGCATCGATGTCACCGGCGGCCTGAGCGCCCGCATAGACGAGGGTCAGTGCGGCGGCGGCGAGGGTCTGCAATATACGCATCGTGGTCTCCGTGGAGGGGGCGGTTTCGCGGGTCGCCGTCTACTCGGGCTTGGACGAGAAGTAGGCGGCGATGTTCTTCATATCGTCTTCACTCAAGCTCGCCGCCTGGGCCTGCATGGTCGGATGGCTGCGCTCTTTCGACTTGTAGGCTTTGAGCGCTGCGATGATGTATTCCGGGCGCTGCCCTCCTACCCGCGGCACGTGATAGGTGGGATAAGCGTTGCTGTAGCCGGGAATGGCGTGACAGCCCATGCACGGTATGGCTTTCACCGAACCGGCCTTGGCATCGCCCTCGGCGCGTACCCCGGTGGCCACAGTCATCGCCACGCTCAGGGTCACCAAAATTGCACTGTTGAGCAGCCGTCTATTCTTCATCGTATATCTATCGCCCCTCGAGCGCCGGATGCCGATTCTGGTCGCCAGCGGACCGCGGCGAAGTATACCCGCTCGGGGCGGTTTTCCCAATATGCTGCCGCGTGCCGCCGGCCGGCCTCGGGTGGTTCAGTTTATGCCCGGAAGCCATTAGGCTAGCGAAGTCGTAACCGGAGAGCAGCAACCCATCGTGACCAGCCCTGCGGCGAATCACCTGCCTGCCTGGCAGGCCCTGCAGGCGCACCAGATTCAGGTTGCGCCCCTGCACATGCGCGAACTGTTCGCCGGCGACGAGGATCGCTTCCAACGCTTCTCCCTGCAGGCTTGCGATCTGTTCCTCGACTACTCGAAGAACCGCATTACCGCGGACACGATGGCGCTGCTCGCGGAGCTGGCGCGGCAATCCGAGGTGGAGGCCTGGCGCGACAGGATGTTCGCCGGTGATAGGGTCAACGCCAGCGAGCACAGGGCCGCTTTACACGTGGCGCTGCGCGCGCCCGCGGGGCAGCCGTTTCCGGCCCCCGTCGGGGACGTCATGCCGGTGGTGGTGGCCGCACGCCGGCGCATGCGCGAGCTGAGCGACGCATTGCGCCAGGGCCGCTGGGCGGGTCACTCCGGGAAGACTATTACCGACATCGTGCATATCGGTATCGGCGGCTCCCACCTGGGCCCCGAGATGGGGACCCGTGCGCTCACGACGCCGGGCTCGGGCGCGCCGGCATTGCGATTCGTCTCCAGCGTCGACGGGGCCAGCCTGGCCGGTGCTCTCGCGGGCCTGCAAGCGGAAACGACCCTGTTCATCGTCGCCTCCAAGAGCTTCTCCACCGCCGAGACCATGGCCAACGCTTCGAGCGCCCGGGCCTGGTTGCTGGAGCGCGGCGGTTTTCCCGCCGCGGCCGTCGCCAATCATTTTGTCGCGGTCACGGAGAATGCCGCCGGCGCCCGCGACTTCGGCATCTCGGATGGCAATGTGTTGCCCCTGTGGGACTGGGTGGGTGGGCGCTTTTCCCTGTGTTCCTGCGTTGGCCTACCGGTGGCGGTAGCTGCGGGCATGGATGCGTTCGACGAGTTGCTGGCGGGCGCCCACGACATGGATCAGCATTTCCTGAATGCCCCCCTGGCGCAGAACATGCCGGTGATTCTGGGGCTGCTCGGTATCTGGTACCGCAACTTCTTCGCCGCTGCCAGCCGCGCGGTGCTTCCCTACGACTTTTGTCTGCGAGATTTTCCGGCCTATTTGCAGCAGCTCGAGATGGAGAGCGCCGGTAAGAATGTAGGCCGTGACGGCGAGGCCCTCGATTTCGCCACCTGCCCGGTGGTGTGGGGGGCTTCGGGAAACGATGCTCAGCACAGCTTCTTTCAGCTCCTGCACCAGGGGAGCGAACTGGTGCCCTGCGATTTTCTGGTGCCGGTGGGCGGCGAGTCTGGCTTCGCGGAGCATGACGATGCGTTGCTGGCCAATGCCCTGGCCCAGGCCGAGGCGTTGATGGTGGGGCGTGACGCGAGGGAAACCCGGGCGCACCTGGAGCGCGAGGGGCTGGCCGGGGAGGCCCTGCGGGCGCTGCTGCCGCACTGCGTATTCACCGGGAACCAGCCCAGCAACACATTACTATATGAATGTCTGACGCCGCGACGGCTGGGCGCGTTGGTCGCGCTCTACGAGCACAGGATATTCGTGCAGTGCGTGTGCTGGGGCGTGAATGCCTTCGACCAGTGGGGCGTCGAGCTCGGCAAGGGACTCGCGCGCGATCTTCGAACGGAGCTGATCGACGGCACCAGCGGTGACCACGATGCTTCCACCGCCGGTCTGCTGGCCCACGCGCGCCGGCTGAGACGAAATCGTTGACGGGAATGCCAAGAGGCTATGAGGGGAATATGACGGACAGGGAGACGCCGACCAATTTCATTCGCCAGATCATCGACGAGGATCTGCGCAGCCACGGGAACGACGAACGCGTAGTCACGCGCTTTCCTCCGGAGCCCAACGGCTATCTGCACATCGGCCACGCCAAGGCCATCTGCCTCAACTTCGGTATTGCCGAGGATTACGGCGGCCACTGCACGCTGCGCTTCGACGACACGAATCCGGTCAAGGAGAGCCTGGAGTACGTCGATTCCATCAAGGAGGACATTCGCTGGCTGGGCCACGACTGGGGCGAGCATCTGCGTCACGCCTCGGACTACTTCGAGCAGCTCTACGAGTGGGCGGTGGCGCTGGTGCGGGAAGGCAAGGCCTACGTGGACAGCTCGAGCGCGGATGAGATCCGTGCCTACCGCGGCACGCTCACCGAACCGGGGCGCGAGAGTCCCTTCCGCGATCGTGGCGTCAACGAGAATCTGGACCTGCTGACCCGCATGCGCGACGGCGAGTTTTCCGATGGCAGCCACGTGCTGCGCGCGAAAATCGACATGGCGTCGCCCAACATGAACCTGCGCGATCCGGTGATCTATCGCATTCTGCACGCATCTCACCAGATGACGGGTGACGCGTGGTGTATTTATCCCATGTACGATTTTACCCAGGGCCAGTCCGACGCCATCGAGCATGTCACGCACTCCCTCTGCTCGCTGGAGTTCGAAGATCATCGGCCGCTCTACGACTGGTTCCTCGAGAATCTGGACGTCCCCAGCCGGCCGCGCCAGATCGAGTTCTCGCGCCTGAACCTCAGCTACACGGTGATGAGTAAGCGGCGCCTGAAGCAGCTGGTGGATGAGGGTCACGTGAGCGGCTGGGACGACCCGCGCATGCCGACCCTGGTGGCGATGCGCCGGCGTGGGGTCACCGCGGCGGCGATCCGGGATCTTTGTGATCGCGTGGGTGTTACCAAGAAGGACAACGTCATCGACGTGGCGTTGCTCGAGAACTGCGTGCGTGAGGATTTGGATCGCAAAGCCGCGCGGGTGATGGGTGTGCTGCGCCCGCTGCGGGTGGTTGTCGTCAACTATCCGGAAGACGCGGAAGAGGAACTCGATGCCGCCAATCACCCGCAGAATCCGGACATGGGCACGCGAAAGGTGCCGTTCTCGCGGGTGATGTACATCGAGCGGGAGGATTTTATGGAGGATCCTCCGAAGAAGTTTTTCCGGATGGCGCCAGGACGCGAGGTACGGCTTCGCTATGCCTATCTCGTTACCTGTGTGGACGTGGTGAAGGACGCGAGCGGTGAGGTGATCGAAGTACGCTGCCGCTACGATCCGGAATCCCGCGGCGGATCGGCGCCCGACGGACGCAAAGTCAAGGGCACCATCCACTGGGTGTCGGCGCGGCACGCGTTGACGGCCCAGGTGCGGCTCTACGATCGCCTGTTCTCGGTGCCGGACCCGCAAGCCGGCAATTTCTTGGAGCACATCAATGCCGATTCCCTGGAACGCGTGGAAAGCGCCCGCATCGAGCCCGGCGTCGCCGACGCCGCGCCGGGCACGCACTTGCAATTCGAGCGCCTGGGCTATTTCTGCGTCGACACCGTGGACAGCCAGCCCGGAGCGCCGGTATTCAACCGCACCGTCACGCTCAGGGATTCGTGGGCAAAAAGGGGTCGATAGGTGTAGGAGCGGTGTTTACAGCGGATCCGCCAGCGGCGTGATGCAGCGTGGCTCGTCGACGCGTGCGTTGTTGACCAGGGTGCTTACGGGATAGACGCTCATGGCTTCGGGTGGGAAGGGTTGTAGCAGGGGCAGCACTTCGGAGGACGTGGTGGTTCGGGGGGCCAGCCATCGCGCGTAGTCGTCCCGGGGCAGGATCACCGGCATGCGGTGGTGGATTTCCGCGCCGAGGGCGTTGGCGCCGGTGGTGATGATGGTACAGGATTCGACGGGCTCGCCTTCGGCGGGCTGCCAGCGCTCCCAGAGCCCTGCGAAGCAGAACGGATTGCCGTCCTTCAGATGGAAGTAATAGGGTTGCTTGCGCCCGTGCATGGATTTCCATTCGTAGTAGCCGTCCGCCGGAATCAGACAACGCCGATGCTGGAACGCGCTGCGGAAGGCGGGCTTCTCGGCAACCGTTTCCGCGCGGGCGTTGATCAAGCGGTAGTTCGAGTCGGACTTCTTGGCCCAGCGCGGAATCAGCCCCCAGTGCATGAGCGCGAGCTGCTTATCCTCGGGCTCCTCCATCCTGCAGACGGGCACGGAGCGGGTTGGCGCGATGTTGTAGCTGGGTTCCAGGGCCAGGTCGACGTCCATGCCGAGCATGCGCGCGATCTCGGGAAGCGCTGCCTTGAGCACATAGCGTCCACACATTCCACGGCCCTCCTGCCGGTGTGCGCACGCATGGTATAAGTTCGCCCCGAGGACGCCAAGCGAAGCGGGTTGTACACCGTAAGTGCTCGATAAGCCTGACCTTTTCTGTTTGAATATGATGAGGTAAGGGCGCGCCGCCCGCATGCCGACCAGCACCATGGCCAGCCTCGAATCCCAAATCCAACAGTGCATGCTTGCCGACCAGGGGCGCTTCCTACGACGTCTGCGACGCTTGGAAAAGGGCGCCCGAAGCCGCAACGGCGGGCGTGCGGGCCTGGCGGCTCTGCGCGCCGAAATCGAGCGCTCCGGGCAACGTCGACGCCGTCGCCATCGTTCGTTGCCGAGTCCGAGCTTTCCGGGCGATCTTCCCATCAGCGCCAGGGTTGCCGATATCGCACAGGCCATCGGCGCCAATCCCGTCGTCATCGTGTGCGGCGAAACCGGCTCGGGGAAAACCACACAGCTTCCAAAAATCTGCATGCAGGCTGGCCGGGGCGCCGCCGGGCTCATCGGACACACACAGCCCAGGCGGGTGGCAGCGCGCAGCACCGCCGCGCGCATCGCCAGCGAGCTCGGCACGAAGCTGGGGGAGAGCGTTGGCTACAAGCTGCGTTTCGATCAGCGGGTCGGGGAGGACTGTTACCTCAAGGTGCTGACCGACGGCATGCTGCTGGCGGAGATACAATCCGATCGGGATCTGCGCGCCTACGACACCATCATTATCGACGAAGCCCACGAGCGCAGTCTCAACATCGATTTTCTGCTCGGCTATATAAAGCTGCTGCTCCATCGGCGCACCGATCTCAAGCTGATTATCAGCTCTGCCACCATCGACACCCAGCGATTTTCGGAGTTTTTCGCATACGCGCCGATCATCGAAGTCTCCGGGCGCGGGTTTCCGGTGGAGTTGCGCTACCAGCCGCCGGTGGATACCGGAGATGGCGACCCGGACCTCCACGACAGCATCGTCACGACGGTGGAGGAGCTTTACGAACAGGAACCCGGAGACATGCTCGTGTTTCTTCCCGGGGAACGGGATATTCGCGAGCTGCGTCAGCGCTTGCGCCGCCGCTTACGAGACGATTGCGAAGTGCTGCCAATTTTCGCGCGTTTGCCGCTGGCCCAGCAACAGCGTCTGTTCCAGGCGCACAGCAAACGCCGCATCGTGCTGGCAACAAATGTCGCCGAGACGTCCATCACGGTCCCGGACGTGCGTTACGTCATCGATTCGGGGCTCGCCCGGATCAGCCGCTACGGCAGGCGCTCCAGCGTGCAGCGCCTGCCCATCGAACCCATTTCCCGGGCATCGGCGGATCAGCGCATGGGGCGTTGCGGTCGTACCGCGCCCGGGGTGTGTGTACGCCTGTACAGCGAGGAAAACTACCTGGCGCGAGGGGAGTTCACTGAGCCGGAAATTCGGCGCACCAATCTGGCTGCCGTTTTGCTGGAGATGCGCGCCCTGGGGATCCACGATCTCGATGCCTTCCCGTTTCTGGATGCGCCGGATCGCCGGCGGGTCAACGACGGTTATCGGTTGCTGCGCGAGCTGGGCGCCATCGATGCCGACGACAGGCTGACCGATCTGGGGAGGCGCCTCGCGCGCTTGCCGGTGGATCCGCCTATCGGGCGCATGATTCTCGCCGCCGAGGAGCTGGGCTGTCTTGCCCAGGTGCTGGTGGTGGCGAGTGCGTTGAGCGTTGCCGATCCGCGAGAGCGGCCGCCGGACGCGCAGGCCCCGGCGGCAGCCGCCCATCAGCGTTACCAGGACCAACGCTCCGACTTCATGGGGTTGCTGACGCTTTGGGACTTTGTCCGCGAGCAAACCCGCGGCCTCAACAGCGCCCGTTTGAAGCGTTTTTGCCGCCAGCAGTTTCTGAGTCTCCCGCGGTTGCGCGAATGGCAGGAAGTGCACCGGCAGCTTCGAGAAATCGTACGCCACATGGGTCTGCGTCCACGCCGCGAGGAGGCCAGCTACTCGCGAATCCATCGCGCCCTGTTGACCGGCCTGCTACGCAATGTCGGGATGCGCAACGCCGAGCACGGCTACACGGGCCTGCACGACGCGACATTTCTTGTTTCCGCTCAATCCGGTCAGTCGAATCGCGGCGCGCGCTGGGTGGTGGCCGCGGAGCTGGTGGAAACAAGCCGCCTGTACGCCCATCAAGTGGCGCGCATTCGCCCCGAGTGGATCGAGCGCGCCGGCGGCGATCTGTTGCGGCGCACCTACTTCGACGCCCATTGGGATGCGCACGCAGGCGAGGTCATGGTGTACGAGCAAACCAGCCTTCACGGTTTGACCGTGACGCCACGACGGCGCGTGCGCCTCGCTCCAGTCAGCCGCAAGGACGCCCACGCCATTTTTATCCAGTCGGGGATCTTAGATCGGACTCTGGCGTCGCCGGCCGGATTCCTGCAGAACAATGCCGAGGTGGTGGATGCGCTGCGTCTCTACGAGCACAAGCTGCGGCGCCCCGATGTGCTGATTGCGGATGACGACGTGTACTCTTTTTATATGGATCTGATCCCCGAGGACGTTTGCGACAGCAAGAGCTTCGAAGCCTGGCGCCGGCGTGCAGAGCGCGAGCACCCGGAGCGCATGCTCATGGACGCGGAAAGCCTGCAGCGGGGCCGTCTTCCGGAGACGGCGGATTGGGATTTTCCCGACGAGATGCTGTTCGAGGCGCAGGCTCTGGCGCTCGCCTACCGCTTCGAGCCGGGGCGCGACGGTGACGGCGTTACGCTCGAGGTGCCGCTTGCGCTTCTGCCGCGGCTGAAGGTCGAGCAGTTCGAGTGGCTGGTGCCAGGACTGCTCCCCGAGAAGGTTCTCGCCATGTTGAAGCTGTTGCCCAAGGCGAGCCGGCGGGAGCTGCTGCCGCTCGCCGAGTGCGCCCGGGGCTTTCTGGCCGAAGGTGGTCGCGAGAGCGGATCCCTCGCCAACGCGTTGCGCGAGTTTCTGCGCAGCCACCGGGGTGTCGACGTCCCGGAAGACGCCTGGCGATGGCAGCGCCTGGAGGCGAAGCTCGAACCCTATCTGCTGATGAATTTCCGGGTTATCGACGAGCACGGTGCGTGCCTGGACGAAGCCCGCGATCTGTTGCGGCTGCAGGGGCGCTTGATGGAGCACGCCGCAGATCCGGCCAAGCCACTGGCCAGTGATGGCTTTACGCGCGAAGGGCTCAGGGACTGGGTGGTGGGCGCGCTGCCCGCGGTAGTGGAGGAGCGCCGAAACGGGCGCCTGATGCGCGGGTTTCCTGCATTGGCGGACCGTGGGCAGTCGGTGGCGCTGGCCCTGTTTCCCAGCGCCGAATCGGCGGCGGAATCCCATGCGGTTGGGGTGCGGCGTCTGTTCGCCATCGGCGCCGCCCGCGAGACGCGTAAGCTCGTGCGCGCGCTTGGGCATCTGGAGGCCATGGAACTCATGCACGCCATGCTGCCTGCGGCGCCGGAATACCTGGACGTGCCGGGATCCGGCGCTGAGCTGGGCAGCGCGATCATGGCGCGTGCCGTTGAGCGGGTCATGCCCGGTGCCGCGGAAGTACGCGACGAAGTTGGCTATCGGCGGGTCGCGAAGGAAGCGGGTGCCGGCCTGTGGCCTGCCGCCGAGCGTATCGGCGAGCTGGTGCGCGGAATCCTCGAGGAGCACCGTTCGCTGATGGCCGTGCGCCGGGAACAGGGAGCCACGCTGCCCGCGGCGAGCCTCGCCGATGTCGATGAGCAGTTGGCCCACCTGATGTTTCGCGGCTTCGTGCATGTCACGCCGGACGAAGCGCTGGACAACTACCCCCGATACCTGGCGGCGCTGCGGGTTCGTCTCGAGAAGCTGCGCCGGGGCGGCGCTGGCGACAGCCGCAAGCTCGCTGGAATTGTGCCGTTATGGCAACGTTTCACGGCACGTGCCGCGGATCACGCGCTGCGCGGCCGCCGGGACCCGGAGCTGGTCCACTACCGGTGGATGCTGGAGGAGTACCGCATATCGCTGTTCGCCCAGGAGCTGGGCACGGCCTTGCGCGTCTCACCGAAACGCCTGGAAAACCAATGGCGGCAGGTATCTCTGTAGCCCGCGGGGCGATCCCTCGCAATATTGCCACAAGAGATTAGTATTAGTAGGGGAAAAATAGATCTGTCCCCATTCTTCCGGAGTATGCGTCCATGAAGAACGTCGTTATCGCGGGCTACGCGCGCTCGCCATTTACTTTTGCCACCAAGGGTGAACTGAGCAAGGTGCGCCCGGACGATCTCGCCGGGCGCGTCGTGAAGGCGCTGATCGAACGAAGCGGGGTGAAGCCCGAGGATATCGAAGATCTCATCGTCGGCTGTGCTTTTCCCGAGGGTGAGCAAGGATATAACGTCGGCCGGCTCATAGGCTTCCTGTCCGAGGTACTACCGCTGTCCGTTGCGGGCGTTACGGTCAACCGATTCTGTGGATCTTCCATGCAATCCATTCACATGGCAGCGGGGGCCATTCAGATGAACGCCGGCAGCGCATTTGTCTGTGCAGGCGTGGAATCCATGTCGCGGGTGCCGATCACGGGTTTCAATCCGATGCCGAATCCCGCGCTTTATGCCGCCTTTCCGGCGGCCTACATGGCCATGGGCGAAACGGCGGAGAATCTCGCCGAGAAGTACCAGATTACGCGCGAGGAGCAGGAAGCATTTTCAGTCGTCAGTCAGCACAGAGCGGCCGCCGCGCGCGCCGATGGGCGGCTCCGCGACGAGATCGTGCCCATCTCCCATGAAGGTGTCGCCGTCACCGAGGATGGCTGTATCCGGCCGGATACTAACGAAGAAGGCCTCGCCGGGTTAAAGCCCGCTTTTCTCGCTGATGGCAGCGTTACCGCCGGCAGTTCGTCGCCGCTTACGGATGGCGCGGCCGCGGTCCTCGTTTGCAGCGAGGAGTACGCCGAGAGCAATCAGCTCGAGTGTCTTGCGCGCATCAAGAGCATTGCAGTGGGTGGTTGCGCGCCCGAATTCATGGGCATCGGGCCCGTGGGTGTCACCCGCAAGGCCATGATCCGTGCCGGTATCGCCCTCGACGATGTGGATATCGTCGAATTGAACGAAGCTTTCGCAGTTCAGGCCATTGCCTGCATGCGCGAGCTCGGCCTCGATCACGACAAGGTCAACATCGACGGCGGCGCCATCGCGCTCGGTCATCCGCTGGGTGCAACCGGCGCGCGCATTACCGGCAAGGCGGCATCGCTGCTCAAGCGCGAGGGCAAGCGCTATGCGCTGGCGACACAGTGCATCGGCGGTGGTCAGGGCATCGCCACCGTTCTGGAAGCCGTCTCGTGAGCATCAATCG
>Ga0255058_10000063_pt1 | contig 61194 bp, 49 predicted proteins | sample Cases_109_9_MG_FD_188637 | JGI IMG/M metagenome (GOLD analysis project Ga0255058, IMG submission 188637) | Seawater microbial communities from Amundsen Gulf, Northwest Territories, Canada - Cases_109_9 | ecosystem: Environmental > Aquatic > Marine > Gulf | place: Canada: Northwest Territories...
GATGCCGGCGCGTCGTTGAAGAACTGCAACTCGCGCTTGTTGCCGCGATTCCCATAGCCGAAGAACAGCCGCTGATTGCCCCTGGCCATGTCCCGGGGTTTCAGAATGCACAGATCGGCGGTGAACTCCACCAGGCCATCGGCGTTCAGCGGCGCCTTGTCGATATCGACGATGCCTGCCTGGGCCGGGGCGCGGGGGTCCACGGCAAAGTGAACGCGCCCAGCCAGGCGCTCGTAGGCGCCGGATTCGCCGAATTCATGGCTGTCGGCAAATGGACCGCGTTGCGCAATGCGAACCTCAACCGAGTTCGTCATTCTGTACACCCCTGCGTAGTCAGGGCATTGTACCCGTAAGACGGTGATTTTCTTGACGGAGGGGGGCCGGGAAGTGAGCGACTTCGACGTCATCGTCGTGGGTGCCGGCAATGCGGCGCTGGCGGCGAGTGTTTCTGCCGTCGAGCACGGTGCGCGACGTGTTCTGGTGCTGGAGAAAGCGCCCCGCGAGATGCGCGGCGGCAACACCCATTGGAGCGGCGGACTGCTGCGTATCGCCTACGACGAGATCGCCGACCTGAAGCCCCTCGTTCCCGACGCGGAGGAGACACTGCCTGGTTTCACCGCCGGCGTGGAGCCCTACACCCGCAGTGACTTCCGCGAGGATCTGATGCGCGTCACCGGCGGGCGCAGCGATCCGATGCTGGCGTCGATTGTCATCGACAATTCCTACGACACCGTGCGCTGGATGCACGACCATGCGGGGATCCCCATGGAGCCCGCGTTCTCGCTGGGCGGCATTCGCGTGGGCAATGTCGTGAAATGGCCCAGGGGTGCCGTCATCCGCGCGCGGCACGAGGGCGTGGGCCTGTCCCGTGCGTGGTTTCAGTGTGCGGAAAACCAGGGTGTGGAAATTCGCTACGGCGCCGCCGCCACTTCCCTGGTGACCGACGCACGGGGACGCGTATCCGGTGTCCACATAAGAACCGACGATGGCATCGAGGAGCAGTCGGCGAGGGCCGTGGTTCTCGCCTGCGGTGGATTCGAGGCGAATACCCAGTGGCGGGCGCAGTACCTGGGCCACCCCTGGGATCACGCCAAGGTGCGCGGCACCGCGCACAATCAGGGGGACGGATTGCGCATGGCACTGGCGCTCGGGGCAATGCCCTGGGGCCAGTGGAGCGGTTGTCATTCCACGCCCATCAGCAACGAATGGGGCGCCTTCGCGGATCGCGCGCTCACCGACAAGAGCAACCGTCTCTCCTATCCATTCGGCGTGATGATCAACCGACGCGGGTTGCGATTCGTGGACGAGGGTGAAGATCTGCAATTCTTCACGTATGCGAAATATGGCGGCATTATCCTCAAGCAACCTGGAAGCCTGGCGTACCAGATTTTTGATCAGAAGACGGTACACTTACTGGAAGGCCGTTATCAGACCAGCGAGCCCATCACCGCGGACACGCTGGAGGCTCTGATCCAGCAGCTCGACATCGATGATCGACCACAGGCTGTGCGCACGCTGGTGGAATACAATGAAGCCGCGTGCGACGCCCGAGGCTTCGATCCGTCGAAGAAGGACGGACTGGACACGAAAACCCTGGACATCAACAAGACAAACTGGGCGTTGAAGCTGGACCGGCCACCCTTCGTCGCTTATTCGGCGACCGGTGGAATTACCTTCACCTTCGGCGGATTGAAGATCGATGAGCAAGCCCGGGTAATCGGCACCGACTGGCGGCCGGTCCCCGGTCTTTTCACCTGCGGTGAAATGGTCGGAGGATTGTTTCACGACAACTATCCCGGCGGCACGGGACTCGTTTCCGGCGCCGTCTTCGGACGCATAGCGGGACGCAACGCGGCAACCGAATCGTGAGGCAGCAAAGGATACGCGCCGTTTTCATGCGCGGCGGCACCAGCAACGGGATCGTCTTCCACCAGCAGGATCTGCCGGCGGATTGCAATCAATGGGATGCCATTTTTCTCGCCGTCATGGGCAGCCCGGACGCCACCGCGCGCCAGCTGGACGGCATGGGTGGCGGTATCTCTTCGCTTTCGAAGGTGTGCGTTGTCGGTCCGCCCACGCATCCCGAGGCCGATATCGACTTCACCTTTGCTCAGGTATCGGTGCGCGAGGCTTGCGTCGACTACCACAGCAACTGCGGAAACATGTCCTCGGCCGTGGGCCCCTTCGCGGTGGACGAATCGCTGGTCGAAGCCAACGGCGACGAAGCCCGCGTCGTCATCCATAACACCAACACCGGCAAGCTGGTGACTGCGACCTTCCCCCTGGACGACGGCGGCGCGGCGGTGGATGGTCCGCTGGAAATTTCGGGTGTGGCCGGGAGTGGTGCTCCCGTACGCCTCGAGTTCCGGGATCCCGGCGGCGCCGGCACTGGAAAGCTGTTGCCAACCGGCAATACGCTGGATGTGCTGGACGTCCCCGGGGTCGGCCGCGTGGAAGCGTCACTGGTGGATGCTGCCAATGCCTGCGTGTTCATCGAGGCCGCGCGGGCCGGCATCACGGGGTCCGAATCGCCCACCGAGCTCGACGGGCGGACCGATCTCATGCAGATGCTGGAGGCTATCCGCTGCGCCGCCGGCGTCGCCATGGGACTCGGTAATCACGCCGACGACATCCGCCATCGAAGCCCCAGCAATCCGAAGATCGGCCTGGTGGCGGAGCCGCGCGACGGCGTCGACCTGGGGGGCCGGGCGACATCCTCGGCCGCCGGCGATCTCACGGCGCGCATGATATCCATGGGCAACACCCATCGTGCCCTGCCCCTTACCGGCGCCCTTTGCCTGGGGGTGGCGGCCCACATCACCGGCACCGTGGTGAACCGGCACGCCCGGGTTGGCAGAGAGAACGACGCCGAATTGCGCATCCTGCAACCGTCCGGTGTCACGGTGGTAGGGGCGCAAGTCGACGAAAGCGACAGCGGCTGGCACGCCCGCCTCGCGTCGGTCTACCGCACCCAGCGTCGGCTGTTCGAGGGCCGCGTGCTCATCCCCGCATCGCGGTAAGCGTCGATGGGGTCGTCGGGGGGGGGCCGGGTGTTGCAATCAAGCGGGTTCTTGTTGATTCTTAGCCGCGTCGGCCGGCTGCGCACGGTGCGTGCATGGCGCAACCCACAGGAGAGGAGGGCTCCATATGTCCGAGAATAAGAAGATCGCCCGTGATTTGGAGCGAACACGCGATGTCACATCGCTGAAAGCGCTTTACCAGTGCGCCGCCATCAGCCGTCGGGCTTTCGTCTCGCGACTCGCGGCCCTGGGGATCAGCGCCAGTGTTGCCGGCGTCATCGTCGCAGGCGCACCCGTGGCAGTAGCGGCCAGTCCGAAGCGTGGCGGACGCATACGCGCGGCGGCGGGTGGGCACGGGCCGGACGACACTCTGGATCCGGCGAGATTCAATTCTGTCATCAACTTCGGACGCGGCGAGCAATTCTACAACGGGCTGACCCGCATCGACGGCTCCCTGGTGGCGCAGCCGGACCTCGCCGAATCCTGGGAGCCCGACAGCAATGCCACCGAGTGGGTATTCAGACTGCGCAAAGGTGTCGAGTTTCACAGCGGCAAGTCTCTGCATGCCGAGGACGCGCTCTACTCGATTCAGCGCCATTTGGACAAGGACGTGGGTTCCGGTGCCAAGGCCTTCGTGGAGAACGTTGCCGAGGGCATCGTCGAGGACAAGCACACGGTGCGATTCAAGCTGAAAGGACCCGACGCGGACTTTCCGGTCATCCTCGGCACCTACCAGATGAAGATCGTGCCGGCGGGAACCACCGACTTCTCGACCGCGCCCGGCACCGGTCCCTTCAAGCTCGTGGAGTTCAAGCCCGGCGTGCGATCCATCGCGCACCGCAATCCCAATTACTGGGAAGAGGGCCGGCCGTATGTGGACGAGATCGAATGGTTCGGCATCTCGGATCACCTTGCGCGCATGAATGCGCTGCTCGCCGGTGACATCGCCATGATGTCGGGACTGGATCCTAAAGCGATTCGGCAGATCGATCGGAGCGCGGGCGTGCGCGTGGTCAATACCAAGGCCGGTCAGTACACGAACTTCGTCATGATGACCGACCGCGCGCCCACGGACAGCAACGAGCTGCGCCTCGCTATCAAGCATCTGCAAAATCGCGAGCGCATCCTCAAGCTCATCCACAAAGGCAACGGCATGCCCGGAAACGACCAGCCCATCTCGCCGGTGGATCCCATGTACTGCGACGAAATTCCCATAAGGCCCTTCGACCCGGAAAAAGCCAAGCATCATTTGAAAAAGGCCGGCATGGACGGCAGCACCATCAAGATCCACACCTCGGAGGTGGCTGGCACCGGCGCCATCGAGCAGGCGCTCATGCTGCAGCGGGAGGCGGGAAAAATCGGGCTCAACGTCAAGGTGCAGCGCGACCCGGGCGACGGTTACTGGAGCGCCACCTGGGGGAAAAAGCCCTTCTTCATGTCCGGTTGGAACATGCGTCCCACCACCAACATCATGCTGACCCTGGCATTCACCTCCGATGCCCCCTGGAACGAGGCGCGCTGGAAGAACGCGCGTTTCGATGAGCTGCTGACCCTGGGCCGTGCCTCACTCGACCCCGTGCAGCGCAAGAATATCTATTGCGAGGCGCAAACCCTTATTCACGACACGGGTGGCGTTGCCATCCCCTGTTTCATTGACTACCTCGATGCCATGTCGGACAAGGTCAAGGGCTTTCTGCCGGTGCCGCTGGGACCCCTGGGCGCCAGTCAGTGGCCACGGTCCGTGTGGCTGGAGGGCTGAGCCCGGTGTTCATCGGACCCATCGACGCAATCCGGCCACCGGCAATCTGAGCCGGACAACGCCGCAGAAGGAGCTGTGCACATGTGGCTTGTCGTCCTTCGCCGCCTCGGCCTGGGTGTCATAACCCTCTGGGTGGTGTCGGTGCTGGTTTTCGTCGGCACGGAAATTCTTCCCGGCGACGTGGCGGAGGCGATCCTCGGTCAGTCGGCGACTCCGGAAGCGGTGGCGGCGATCCGCGATCAGCTGCACCTGGACCGCCCGGCGCTGGTGCGCTACGTTGGCTGGCTGACCAACCTGCTGCGCGGCGACCTGGGTATGTCCCTGGCCGCCAACATGGAGATCTCGGAGATGATCTCCGGCCGGCTCAAGAATACGCTGGTCCTCGCCGGGCTCACCGCCGCGCTCGCCGTACCCCTGGCCCTGGGCATGGGCCTCGCGGCCGCCATGTTTCCCGGCGGCCGCGTGGACCGATTGGTAACGGTTTCGACGCTGTTTCTTCTCTCCGTCCCCGAGTTCTTCATCGCCGCAACCCTGGTGCTGATCTTCGCCGTGCACCTGCAGTGGCTTCCCGCCATCACCTACTCGACGGAGTACGAGTCCATCGGGCAAATGGCGAGGTCACTGGCGCTTCCGATTCTGACCCTGACGACTTCGGTGGTGGCACACATGGCGCGCATGACCCGCGCCGCCATCATCAACGTCATGACATCGCCCTACATTGAAATGGCGATCCTGAAGGGCGTGCCCAGAGGGCGCATCGTGCTCCGCCACGCGCTGCTCAACGCAATCGGGCCGGTGGTCAACGTGGTGGCGCTGAACCTCGCCTATCTGGTGAGCGGCGTCGTCATCGTCGAGACGGTGTTCGCCTATCCGGGGCTCGCGAAGCTCATGGTGGACGCGGTGACCCGGCGTGACATGCCGCTGGTGCAGGCCTGCGCGATGATCTTCTGCAGCGCGTACATCCTGTTCATTCTCGTCGCCGACGTACTCGCGATTCTCGCCAATCCGCGCCTGAGACACCCCAAGTAGGCGATCCGGGAATTTCTCCATGAGCGAAAACAGCAACGACGCCACCCAGGAAATCGGTCTGGCCGCAGCGGACGCCAGACCACTTTTCCAGCTGAGCCTGATGGGAAAAGTCGGCGTCGGCATTCTCGGTTTCTGGATTTTGGTCGCCCTGGTGGGTCCCTTTCTGGCGCCCTATGATCCGGCGGACTTTGTCTCCGACGACAGCTTCGGGCCCATGGATGCGACGTACTGGCTCGGCACGGATTACATCGGCCGCGACATTCTCTCGAGGGTGCTTTACGGCGCCCGACTCACCATGTCGCTGTCGTTCATGGCTACGGTGCTGGCATTCCTGGTAGGGATCGGCTTTGGCTTCACCGCCGCCCTGGCCGGGCCCAGGACCGACATGGTGATCAGCCGTATCTACGACGCCTTCCTTTCCATGCCTACCATCATGCTGGGACTGTTGGTCATCGCCGCTCTCGGCTCCTCGATTCCGGTGCTGGTCATCACAGCCGGACTCATCTACTCCTGCGGCCTGTATCGCATCGCGAGAGCCCTTGCCGTCGATATCAAGGTCATGGATTTCGTCGAGGCCGCCCGTGCCCGGGGAGAGAGGTTGCCCTGGATCATCACCCGCGAAATTCTGCCCAACGCGGTCGTCCCGCTGGTATCGGAGTTCGGACTGCGGCTGGTGTTCTCGATCCTGTTCATCAGCGGCTTGAGCTTTCTCGGCCTCGGCGTGCAGCCCCCCACCGCCGACTGGGGCGTCATGGTCAGAGAAAACCTCGGCGGGCTCGTATACGGCTCTTCGGCCGCCTTCGTGCCGGCGGCTGCCATCGCCAGTCTTACCGTCGGTATCAATCTCATCGTCGACGACTTCTCCGCCCAGCGCGGCCAGGAGATCGCCGAGGAGATGATTTGATGCAGCCCCTGCTGCGGGTCGAGAATTTGCGCGTGGAAGCCAGGGTCGGCCCCAAGCGCTATGCGCCCATCGTCAAGGATGTGAGCTTCGCAATCGCGCCGGGGGAGGTTCTGGCACTCATCGGCGAATCGGGCTCGGGGAAAACCACTATCGCCCTGGCGGCACTCGGCTATTCACGGCCCGGCTGCCGCATCGCCAGCGGCCGCATCTTCCTCGAGGAAACGGATGTGTTGAGCATGGACCGCGAGAGCCTCAGAAAGCTCCGTGGCGGGCGGATCTCCTATCTCGCACAGAGCGCTGCCGCCACCTTCAATCCGGCGCTGACTATCGGCGAGCAGGTGACCGAATCCGCCGTGCTGCACGGGATCATGGACAGGGAAGCTGCCGATGCCCGCGCCGTGGACCTGTACCGGCGCCTGGATCTCCCCGGTGCGGATTCCCTCGGCCGGCGATACCCGCACCAGGTGAGCGGCGGGCAGCTGCAACGGCTGATGGCGGCGATGGCACTTTGCAGCAGCCCCGATCTGATGGTTCTGGACGAACCCACCACTGCCCTGGACGTGACAACCCAGATCGAAGTGTTGGGTGCCTTCAAGGAGATCATCCGCGACCAGGGGACTGCCGCCATCTACGTCACCCACGATCTGGCGGTAGTCGCGCAGATTGCCGATCGGATTCTGGTGCTGCGGGGTGGCGACGTCATGGAGATGGGTGATACCGGGCAGATCGTGACCAATCCCGCGCACCAGTACACGCGCAAGCTCATGGCCGCCACCCGTCCGCCTCCCAGGGTGACTGGCGACGCCGCAGCCGCCGAAGAGGCGGTGCAGCAGGAGCCGCCGGTTATCCAGGTCAAAGACCTGACCGCCGGCTACGGTCGCATCACGAATGGAAAAGCGGCGGCGACGGTCCTCTGGGACGTGGACACGGAAGTGAAGAAGCGATCGGTGCTCGGTGTCATCGGCGAGTCCGGATGCGGCAAGAGCACGCTGGCCCGGGTAGTCGCGGGCCTTCTGCCGGCTGCCAGCGGGGAGGTGTGGCTGGACGACCACATCCTCGCTGGAGGGGTGGCGGATCGTTCGCTGGAGGAGCTGCAACGGGTGCAGATCGTGTTTCAGATGGCGGACGTGGCGCTGAATCCCCGCCAGCGGATCGGTGATATCCTCGGCCGCCCCCTGGAGCTGTATCACGGCTTGAAAGGCGCCCAAAGGGACAAGCGGGTGGCCGAGCTGCTGGCCATGGTGGAGCTTCCCGGGAGCTTCTCATCGCGCTACCCGGAGGAGCTGTCCGGCGGCCAGAAGCAGCGCATCAATCTGGCGCGCGCGCTGGGCGCAAATCCGGAAATCATACTGGCCGACGAGGTGACTTCCGCCCTCGACACCATCGTCGGCGCGGCGGTGATCGAGCTGCTGGAGGGCCTGCGCGAGAGGCTGGGCGTCTCCTACATGTTCATCAGCCACGATCTCTCCACCGTGGCCTCCTTCGCCGATCGCATCATGGTTCTGTATGCCGGCCGGGTCGTCGAGGACGGATCCACCGACGACATCCTCGCCCTGCCCTCGCATCCTTATACCCAGCTATTGTTGTCTTCGGTGCCGGAGCTGCGCCAGGGGTGGCTGGAAGACGTCACGCAAAGCCGTGCCGCGCTTGCCGGAATTGCGCGGGAGGTGGAGCTTACCGAGGTCGGCTGCCCGTTCTACCCGCGTTGCCCGATAGCCATCGACGGTGTCTGCGATACCACCCCCGCCCCCTACCGCGAGCCTGTCCCCGGCCACCGCATCGCCTGTCACCGCGAAATCGCCGAGCTCACCGAGTTCGAACGAGAAGGTTAACCCACATCACCCCGGGATCCGCCGGTTGGGTCTGCCCGGCAGGGCGTTTACACTACGCCTTTCGACGTGGGGGAGCCATGCCGCTCAACAATCCTTTGCCCCAGGAGGCCCGGGAACGCGCGCTCGCGCTGTGCCTGGCGGTCTGCGCCGGGCCGACGCCGTCTCCTGCCGAGCAGGAGCGACTGTTCGCCGAGCTCGACGAGCTGCTGTTCGGAGTCGACGAGGAGTTCACCCGATGGATCCTCGAGCACCCGCAGTTCCGGCCGACGAAACAGCGCCTTCACGAAATCCGGGCCGAGTATGAATACGATCGCGAGCGTGATCTCGCCCGCGCGCTGGTGGCCGCGGGCGACGAGTCGCCACTGGCAAGCTTTCGCAGCGCCGGATGGTACGAAGAGGCGCACAAGTTCGAGCTGGAGGCCCTCGCTCCTTACGCGCCCCAGCGGCTACTGGTGGTGGGAGCAGGACCGTTTCCCACCACCGCCCTGTCCTTCATGCACGCCCATCCCGGCGCCATCGTCGCCTGCATCGAGCTTCGTGCCGAGGCCTATACCCTGGCCACGCAGGTGGCGCGTATCAGCAATTGCGAAGATCTGCAGATCATCCACGCCGACGCGCTGACTCTCGAGGACTTCTCGGATTACGATTGCGTCATCGTCGGTACTGTCGTCGGGGTCAGCGAGGCCGAGAAGAGCCGCGTCGTCGAGCATTTCCTGAAGTTCGTGCCGGCGTCGACACTGCTCATCCTGCGCACCGCCATCGGCCCGGGAAGAGTCGTCTACCCTAGCGTGGATCTGGATCAGCTGGCGGGCATCGAGTATCGAGTATTGACCGACCCGCCCCAGGAAACGTTCACCATGATTATTACCGACCGGGCCGACCGGGCCGACCGGCGCGAGCGCGAAAATTGAGCGACCCGCTAAGCCGAATTCTCGAGCTGTGCACCACTCTCGGCGCCTGCGCGGAAACGATGGATGCCTTGCGCGCCGCTCATCCGGTGGGCGCGGCGACCCAAGCGGGCGCCCATGGCGACGCGCCCCTGTGGGGCGGCACCGTAGGGACGGGAGCATCGAAAGTAAACGGCACGTCCTATTGGTTCGACGACATCGAGCCGGTATACGGCGAGCTCGACGAGCTGATCCGATATGCCACGGTCGACTTGCACGAGAGCATCCTGTCGGATCAAAGGGTTCGTGCTCTTGCACCGGCGAACCATCGGGTTCGTGCCGCCTACGAACGCGACAAAGAGCTGATTCAAGCCCGCAGCCTGGTGCAGGCCGACGATGGCCGGGCGCGCTTGAAGCACACCATAGAGCATGAGAGTTACTGGGCATTGGCCGAGGAGCTACGCAGCGCCATCGACGGTAGCCGGCGCATCCTGGTGGTCGGATCCGGTCCGCTTCCGCTTACCGCGCTATGCATCGGATCCAGTCTCGATGTGCGCGTAACCTGTGCCGAGCGTGATGCAGAATGTCATGAGCTCGGCCGGCAGCTGATCGCCATGTCCGGACTCGGCGGGAGATTTGAAAGCATCAACGCCGATGTCCTCGACCTGACGGACTTCGACGGCTACGACGCCATCGTCGGCGTCGTGCTCCTGGGCGTCAGCAACGGTGGCGGTGGCCAGCAAGAAAACACCAAAGCCGCTATCGCACGCCACATCATCGACAAGATGTCGCCGGGCATGCGCATGGTATTACGGGATCCTCACGGACTGGGGAAACTACTTTATCCGTCCCTGGACCTGGCCCCGAGCGCCGACGTGGACGTGACTCGGCACGTGCCGAAAGTCGGCCCGACCGACCCGTACCGTTCGGGTCTGGTAGTCGCCGAACGTCGCTCGCCGGGCTCCGGCCATGCACACTGAAGCTCCCTACGATTACATCAACGACTATTACTCCCTCGTCCATCGCAAGAACGCCGAAGATCCGAAAGTCGCCGAGTTCTGGCTATCGAAGCTCGCGCGCGTTCGCGGTGACAGCGTCCTCAATATCGGCTGTGGCCCCACGCTGTACGACTACATGCTGCGCTTCGGGCGCCCGCCACGGGAGTACGTGGGTCTCGATATCAACAAGAGCACTTTCGAGTTTCTGCGCCGCTCCAAAGATCCACGGCTGCTGGATGCCAAAGCGCGAGTGCGCGAGCTCGGCACGCACATAGAGCTGATCGGAGCCGACGTTTTCGATTGCGAGGCGAGGTTGGAGGGTCGCTTCGACTGTATTCTCGGGGTCGGTTTTTTTGCGACCTTTCATGGCCCGCGTTTCGAGCGATTGCTCGGTGTCATAGCGCGAGCACTGCGGCCCGCCGGCTTACTCGTGAAGCTCACCTGGCACGGACCCCACCGCACTGCGGAGGAAACACGCAAGAAGCTCGAGTACGCTTATGATAATCCGGAAGAGCCGTCAGCCGACGAACTTGTAACGGGTATCGAGAGCGCCGGTTTCTCGCTCGTGGAGCAGGAAATCCTGGAGTGCGACTCCAGCTCCTATGGATGGGATGCAATTCAATCTTGTGTATTCAGAAAAGTTTGATCCCGGCATCAAGCATTGTACCGGAGCACGATCAACTCTCGATCCTGGATCTTTTCCTGAACGACGGAGATTTTCGAGAAGTATTCGGGGATTTCCCCGAGTACTTCACCATTCATGAAGATACACGTGGCGCCGTCTTTGAGAATCTTCGGAAAAGTTGAAGCGTACAAGCCCAGCGGCCAATGACAACCGATACCTCTGTTGGAAAAAAGAAAGTCCACCTCCGTGGGCAACCTCGACCATTGTAGATTTTCATCAGCTTCGATGTATTCGTAGTTGTTGAAATCGTTCAACCGGCAGCACTCTTCGGTCAGATCCCTCTTGTTGTAAAACCTCGCTATCTTGTCGTTTCGATATCTGTTCCAGTGTCGCTTGATGTTCTCGACCTCGGCCCTCACGTTGCCGTCGACAAGCCAGAACTTCGCCTTGCCGTGCAGAGCCAGCTTGTCCAATGCAATGGACACGCGGCCGCTCCCGCAGCACAGATCGACGACCTGGGTGGTGTCCTCGGGGACAAAGGGCAACATGTCCTCGATGTCGGCCACGGTCAGTTGGTCGATCATCCAGTGGCGCCCCACATGATGGGTGAGCTGCGTTCGTATGTCCTCGTTGACGACCAGGGTAAAATCTTCCAATTCCCGCCTCCTCATGTGCCCGCGTCCCGCCACGGCGATGCCGGATGAATTTAGTGGCCCCAGGCGATTCCAAGACTCACCGGCTGACGATGCTAGTCTGACAGTGGAAACCCATCAAGCTGCCCCGGGTGGACTGAGCCGCGTTGACGGTAGTCGGGATCGGTTTGATAATCGAATCATGAATCTGGCGGGAGACAACAATCGGGAAAGTGCCCGGATCGAGTACCTCAGGGAGGGATACTTGCGTCGACCCGGATTTTTTGCCGACGAGATCGCGCTGCTGGCCGCCTTGATCGATCGCGACAAGCGGCGGCTTTTAGAGCGCGAGGACGTGACCATCGATTCGCAAGGCGGCGAAGCATCGAACCTGGGTTATCTGGGCCATGGAGACGACGTCATCACGTCCTTCGCAGCCACCGCGCGCCTGGTGAACCTGGTGAGCGAATTGCTCGCCGATCAGGTCTATCTGCTCAAGGGCAGGCTCAACATCAAATGGGGTGACGACGCGCGGGCGAAACGCGGCGGCTGGGATCCTCACCAGGACCGCGCTGCGTGGGCGAAGGAAGGCCTGCCAGGCGGTGCGGCACTCACCGCGGCCATCGCCATCGACGCATGCGACGCAGACAACGGTACTCTGGAGATCATTCCCGGATCCCACGCCGGCGGCGTCCTCGAGCACAGGGCGATCGCGTGCGGCTTCGGGATAAGCGAGGAGATCGTGCGCCCGTTACTGGAACGCAGCAGGCGCATGCCCCTGGAGATGGCGGCCGGTGACATGGTGATTTTCTCCGGTGACTTGATTCACCTGTCGAAGCAGAATCTGGGAAGCCGGCGCCGTGCCCTGTTGTTCCTGACCTTCAACGCGGTGGGCAACTGTCCCGCCCAGGGCGTGGGGCCGTCACGCTACCAGTGCAAGGGCCCCTTGGGCGCCCGAGACGACCAGGTGCTTGCCGGTCTGGCGCGGGACTTCCGCGCCGGCCGTTACACGCCGCAGCTCGACTGGGACGCCATTCAGCATGAGCGGGAGATCGATATCGCCGAGGACATCGATTCCGGTTGGACGGATCTGACGCCTACCCTGCGCTGATTGTCAGCGCTCGGGCTCGCTCTGCATCTCCAGATGCAGATCTTCCCCCGTGTAGGGATGCCTGGCGGCCACCTCTTCATTCAGCTCCACACCTATCCCCGGCGCCGTCGGTGGAATGATGTAGCCCTGCTCCCACTGGATGGGGGTATTCAGGATTTCGGCGTGAAATCCGCCCCACGCCTCGATGCCTTCCTGGATGAGGAAGTTCGGCGTGCAAGTATCGAGCTGAATGTTGGCGGCGCCTTCGATGGGGCCGCAATAGAGGTGCGGGGCGATCTGCGCATAGTGTGCCTCCGCCATGCCGGCGATCTTCTTAGCCTCGAGAATGCCGCCGACCCTCCCCAGGGCCATCTGCAGGATGGATGCCGCCTGCCTGTCCAGCACCCGGGCAAACTCGTACTTGGTGGCCAGGCGCTCGCCGGTGGCAATGGGGATAGTGGTGGATCGCGCTATCCGTGCCATTTCGTCGGCGTTCTCCGGCGGCACCGGCTCCTCGAACCACAAAGGATCGTAGGCTTCGATACGCCGGGCAAGCCGGATGGCGCTGGAGGTGGTCATCTGACCGTGGGTGCCGAAGAGAAGATCGCACCGGCTGCCCACCGCCTCGCGTATCCGGGCGACGAAAGTCTCCGCCCTGTCCAGGGCTTCGAGGGAAAGCTGCCTGGGATCGAAGGCGGTGTACGGGCCTACCGGGTCGAACTTGACGGCGGTGAAGCCCTGGTCTGCATACTCCACCGCGCGTTTCGCCGCCAGATCCGGATCCCGGTATACGTCGCTGGCGTCGCCTTCCTTCGGATAGAGGTAGGTGTAGGAACGCAGGCTCTCGTGGATCTGCCCGCCCAGCAACTCGTACACCGGCTTGCCGAGCTCCTTGCCGACGATATCCCAGCATGCGATCTCGATGGCGCTCAACACGCCCATGATCGACGTATCCGGACGCTGGCTGTAGCCCCTGGAGTAAACGATGCGCCACAAGCGTTCGATCTTGAAAGGATCGCTGCCGATGACGTGGCGATCGCAAACGTCCTCGATCATCTGCGCCACCACCCGCGGGTGAAAGGGCACCGAATACGCTTCGCCGTACCCGCTGATGCCAGAGTCGCTGGTGAGCTTGACGAATACCCAATAGAGACCCCCGTGATGGGGAGGTGGGTTCGCCACGACAAAGGTTCTCGCATCGCTGATCTTCATGGTGTGAGATCGCTCCTGATGGCCCGGTACCTCTTACGACATGCTAACTTAGAAAAGTGCATTCACACGATCACCGCCCCAGCGCCAATCGGGCCGCCAGCCGCGACGACGAAAAGCGGATCTTTCGCGCCATGTTGCTCACCGGCGGCTTCATGGCCGTGGAGGCGGCGGGCGGGATAATTGCGGGCTCCCTGGCGCTGCTTGCCGATGCCGGTCACATGCTCACCGACGCAGCCGCCCTCTGTTTCGCGTGGATTGCCTTTCGACTGGCGCGGCGCCCGGCTGACGAGCGGCGTTCCTACGGCTACCACCGCTTTCAGATTCTGGCCGCCTTCGTCAACGGCGTAGTGCTTATCGCCATCGTCGCCTGGATCGTCATCGAGGCGGCGCAACGGCTGCGAGAGCCGGTGGAGATCCTCGGTGGGCTGATGCTGGCGGTCGCCGGGGTGGGGTTGGTGGTGAATCTGATTTCCTTCGCCATTCTCCACGGAGCTAACCGCGAAAACTTGAATGTACGTGGCGCCCTGCTGCACGTCCTGGGCGACCTGCTGGGATCCCTGGCGGCAATGGTAGCCGCCGTGGTCATCATCGTGACCGGATGGACACCAATCGACTCGCTTCTATCGGTGCTGGTGGCGTTGCTCATCCTGCGCAGTGCCTGGATGCTCGTGCGCCAATCCACACACGTGCTGCTGGAAGGCACGCCGGCGGAGATCGACGTGTCCCGGCTGAAAGCAGAGCTCGTGGCCGCCATCCCGGAGGTAGATGACGTGCATCATGTGCATGTCTGGACCCTGGCCTCGGGAAAGCTGGTGATGACGCTGCACGCGCACGTGCGGGACGACGTGAACAGGGAACAGGCACTACACACGATACTCGCCATCTGTCGTGAGCGCTTCGGTGTCTCCCACGTCACCGTGCAAATCGAGCACGGTCGCTGCGCCGATGTGGCATGATCGGAACGCCCGGAAACAACCCGCCCGGGGTCGACAAACTATCGACAATCAAGCCATGGAGTCGCTGGAAAGTTTACTTGGTGAAAGTCAGCGTACCGTAATATTCACCGGCGCGGGCATCAGCACCGAGTCCGGTATCCCGGACTTTCGCAGCCCGAACGGCATCTGGTCGAAGACCACGCCCATCTACTATCAGGATTTTATTGCCTCCGAACAGGCCAGGCGCGAGGCGTGGCGGCGCAAGATGATCGCCGATCGCGAAATGCGCGAAGCCGAGCCAAATCGGGGACATCGCGCGGTGGCCGAGCTGGTCAGCCGGAATACGGTCACACGGGTGATCACTCAGAACATCGACGGCCTGCACCAGAAGTCCGGTGTGTCCGAGGATCGCCTGATCGAGCTGCACGGGAACACCACCTATGCCCGGTGCCTCGATTGCGGGTCTCGCCACGCACTGGAACCCATTCTCGAGGACTTCGCCCGCGACGAGACGCTGCCCCTGTGTAGGGCCTGTGGCGGAATCGTAAAGACCGCGACAATCTCCTTCGGCCAGTCAATGCCCCGGGCGGCCATGGCACGAGCCGAAACCGACACCCTCGGCTGCGATCTGTTCCTGGCCATCGGCTCGTCCCTGGTGGTGTATCCGGCAGCGGGATTTCCCGTGCTCGCCAAGCAGAACGGCGCCCGCCTCGCCATCATCAACCGTGAGCCCACGGAGTTGGACGGCTTGGCGGATCTGGTTCTGAACACGGAGATTGGCGAGACGCTGGGGCGTGCCGTGGGTGTGAGTTGAAGTCGGGAGCGGGAAAATACGCAAAGGAGCAGGAAAAATGGATGACGGGAGGAGGTTGCTCGGTGCCGGTGGCATCCTGCTGATGACCGTGGTCGTCACCGCCGTGCAAGGCTGTGCCAGCATTGCCGAAGGCGTGACCCGCGGTTTGACCGCCGAGGATGAGGAAAAGCCGCCACGCCCCTGTGACGTGACAGGCCCGGCCTTCCAGGGAATTTCGGAAAGACTGCGCAGCCTCGAGCTTTCCGGCTCTGCCGTCGTCGGCGCGACGGCGGATTCCCCACGTCTGAAGGTCATGATGGTGCACGGAATCGGCACCCATCCACCTGGCTACTCGGCGCGCTTTCAGAGAAATCTCACCCAGGCCCTCGGACTCACGAAACGTGAAGAGCTCATCAAGGAGATCGAACTGCGCGCACCGGAGTACTTCGGCGACGAGCCGCTTGGGCATCTGCGGGTGTTTCGTTACATGAACGAAGCGGGCACCCAGGAGATGCTTTTCTACGAGCTGAGCTGGTCGGAAATTACAGCCCCCGCAAAATCCACCTTAGCCTACGACACATCCGGCGAGTACGAGTACAAGCGCAGCGAGATCAATCACGCGCTCAAAGTATTTCTCAACGACCGGATGGCCGACCCAATGGCCTACTTCGGTGAAAGCAACGAGAAGATACTGCTATCCGTGGGAACCGGGATTTGCTGGATGACCATCGGCGACTGGGATGACCTGCCTCCCAGGGGTGCGCCAGCGTGCGATGGTTTTCAGTTCGCCGATCCACACGACTTTCTCGAGGACGAGTTCGTATTCGTCACCCATAGTCTCGGCAGTCGCATCGTCACCGATGCATTTCAAGATCAGGCGAGGACCATGCGTGAGTTCGTCGACAAGACGGCCCAAACCCCGGAGGATCGCAAAAGACTGGAGAATCTCATCGAGGCAATGCGCAACAAGCAGCTGCACGTTTACATGCTCGCCAACCAGTTGCCATTGCTGCAGTTGGGTACTCCGCTGCCGCCAATCGTTGGCCAGATAGACGCCTACTGCAGGCCCGGCGGCAACAAGTACGACGAACGCTTCATGGCGGAGCTTTCCATCATCGCATTCAGCGATCCAAACGACGCGTTGAGTTACGCCATCCCGGTCGACTACGAGGACAAGTACCTGGACTCGCGCCTGTGCCCGGAGATCGTGAATGTCAGTGTCAACGTCGTCGATGCCATCAACTTGTTCGGCATGGGTGAATTCGTGAACCCCATGGCCGCCCACGATGCCTACGAGGATGACGAGCGCGTCATCGGGCTCATGGTCGGCGGCATGGGTTACGACCTGACGGACGCAAAAGTCGCCGCCGAGTGCCGCTGGCTCGAGACCGTCAAGTAGCAGGGTCGTCTTTGCCGGCTCAGTCGAGGCAAAAGCCGTGCTCGCGGAGATAGCGGCCGAAATCGGCGCGCTGTGGCCGCGAGACCTGTCGGGCCTTGTCCTCGGACCAGCCGTAGCTTTCCTGGACGCCGAAGCGCTGGGTGTCACGCTGCTCTTCCTCGGGCACGGGCAGGAGCGCGCTTCGGCGTTCGTCATAGGCGTCCACCTCCGCCTCGAGGCGGCTGTCGTCGTAGCGGTCCCGGTGCACCGTGAGCGACATGGGTAGGCGGGGGCTCAAAGGTGCCGGCCCGGCCGGAAAGCCGGCCGCCATGCCCGCTACCGGAAATACGCCATGGGGCAGCTCCAGCATTTTTGAAAGCGCTGCGGCACTGTCGCGCACCATGCTGATGGGGCAGCATCCGAGGCCGGCGGCCCGGGCAACGCGAATGAAGTTCATCATGACCAGCGCGGCGTCGACGCTGGCATTGAACATGGCATCCAGATGGTCGTTGGCGAAGGGCCGCCCGCGTAGCTTGCAGATGCGGCGGATACGCCGGCTGTCGCCGCAGAAGATCAGCAGCAGCGGCGCGCTGGGCAGCCAATCGAGAGTCGGCACCAGCGCAGCGACCGCGGCACGTTTGGATGCGTCTTCCACGCGCACGATGCAAAGTTGCTGAAGATCGGATTTGGACGGCGCCGAGAGCGCGCAAGCCAGCAATGTCTCTGTCCACGACGAGGGAACCGGTTCATCGCTGAACTCCCGGTGACTGCGATGGGCGGCCGCCTGAACGAGCTCGTCCAGGCGCGCGAGCTCCGGTGGCACGTCGACGGTGACACCGAAACGCTGCTCCAGCAATGCAGCGAGATTCTCTGCCATGATCATGTCTCCCGATTCAGTAGCACCCCGAGTCTTGCGAGGATCATAACCACACTCGCAGCACGGTGACAGATCGGCATTTGCCGCCCACACCAACGTCTATAGTATTGCCACGGCGCCGGTACCCACCCCTCTTGCTGATACCGGGCAGGGCTTTCGATGAAAAAATGGTTGACGACGATCCTGGTTGTCGCCGTCACGGCGCTGCTGCTTGGCTATGCCCTGTGGAAGGTCGACCTGCAGGCGCTGGGCGAGGTGCTCGCCGGAGCCGACTACCGCTTCGTGGTGCCGTTTCTCGTCATTCTCACGCTGTTCTTCTGGATCAAAGCGTGGCGGTGGGCGATGATTCTCGAGCCCCTGGGCCGCTATTCTGTACGCCAGGTCGCTCCCGCCATGATGATTGGCTTCGCCGCCAACAACGTGTTGCCGGCCCATCTCGGCGAGATCGTGCGCAGCGTGTGGTTCGCGCGCCGCTATCGGCAGCGTACAAGCGCTGTGCTGGTATCACAGGTTCTGGAACGCATCCTGGATGTGGTGGCCATCCTGCTGCTGTACCTGCTGGCGGTGCCCTGGATCGAAAGTCCGCCCCAGGCGATTCGCCTCAGTGTCTGGTTGGTAACTGGTGTGGCCGCGGCCATGGCCGTGGTCATCTACGCCATGCTCGCTTCACCCCAACGGGTGTTCCGTTTGTGGCGGACGCTGAGCGGCAAGCTGCCGGCATCCATCCAGTCGCGGGGCGAGGCATTCTTGAGCGACGTGCTCCGGGCGCTCTCCTCGGTGAACTCTCCGGCGCGCTTGGCTCTCCTGCTTGTCAATTCACTCGTTCAGTGGTCTCTGTCGGGGGTTTGCGTGTGGATGTCCATGGCCGCCGTGGGTGTCACCATCGGGCCGGCGATTACCCTCATCGTCTTGACGGCAACAGTCGTCGCCGTGACCCTTCCCAATGCCCCCGGTTACGTGGGCGCGATCCAGGCGGCCTTCGTATTCGCCCTGCAGCCATTCGGCGTCTCCAGCGAGAGCGCGTTCGCGGGTAGCGTGTTTTTCCTGGTGGCCAACTGGATACCGGTAACCAGCGTTGGTGGCATGTTCATGCTCGGCTCGCGATCGCGTGCATGATCGAAGTCCCGGCGGCCTGCTAGGGCTGCAGCGGCGACAGGGTCAGTTCCTCGGTGGGCATTGCATGCTCCACCGCCCAGGTTTCCGGTATGGTAGCCGGCAGCATCTTCCACAATAAGTGATTGCGCCGGACCTGCAGCGCTTTGCCGGGCGGTTGGGCGATGGCGTGGCTGCCCAGGTTCCCCAGGTTTCGATAGTCATTCACGAGGCGCGCCAGGTCCCGGGTCCAGCGATCACCGGCATCGATGCTCAAGAGCTCCTCCACCACCGCTTGCGCTTCGGCGGCGGCGTCGGTGCGCAGCAATCCATAGACGAGGCGCTGGCGCGAGCCTCGATCCAGCGGAAAATCCCCCGCCGTTTGTCTGTCCCAGGCGATCTGCTCATCGATGGCGCCGGTGAGCAGATACACGAGGCCCAGGGCATTGCGCGCTTTCAGGCGCGTGTCGGGGCTCCTGCTTTGCGCATCCGCACGCAGCTCGCGGTAGTCGGTGGGCAACATGGATCGTTCCATGGCCCAATCCGGCCGTGCGCGGATGACAGCACTCGGGTCCAGACCACGCTCACGGTCGAAGGGAACGCCCTCGGCGCGGTAGTAGGCGGTGACGCGATCCAGATTGTCGCGATTGCGCGCATTTTCGCGCAGATAGATCCCGTGACGGAAGGAGCGGGACACCAGCAACCAACCAGGGACGCCGTCCAAGTGAGTGGTGGTGAATACCGTGTGCCACCATCCCGGAAATCCGATACCGAAGAAGACGTCCACGTTGCGACGATCGAGAACGTCGAGCAATGTTTCGCCCGGCTTCCTGCCGAGCATTTCCGTTACTGCCGAATAGTCCATGTAGACGTCGCGGTCATAGTGCTCGGCACGACCGTCCACGAAGGTGCGAAGGCGTGGCGCAAGCCAGTATCCCAGAAAGCCGCCCATGGCGTAGGAGTTGAAGAGATTGCCCTCCAGCCCCGACTCGGCGAGAAAATACACACCTTCGGCGTGAAACTTGTGGCTGCGAAAGGGCATTGAGAAATACTCGCCGGGCGAATCTCCGAAACGCGCGACGAGGTTGGTGAATCCGTATCCCAGCGTGAACCACACCGACAGCAAAAGGCTTGCGAGCGCCATCACCCAGGCGGCGACCAGGGAGATCCCGGGACGCGCCACCCGCATCCGTTTGAAAGCATGCAGAACGTAGAGCAACGGAAACACGCTCATCCAGAGGAAACGAATGGAAACCAGCATAGCCACGATGGCGGCCAGTCCCAGAGCAAAGCGCACCGGATCGAAGTCGTCCAGTGCCGCAAAGTTGCGCAGTCTCGCGAAACGCACGAAGGCCGTCACCGCGGCCATCAGGAAACCCAGGATCGCTGCGTTGGCCGCCAGCCACATGGGTAGCGTGATGGTGTCGTGATTGGCCTCGAAGTCGAAGGGGTAGAAGTGCGACCACTCGTCGGTTACGTGCCAGATGGCCGCATTCTCCGTGGACGAGAAATAGGTGAGATGTTGCTCGACGCCGCGCGGATTCAGGAGCGCGACGAACAGCCCCAGTAGCAGCGCTGCTGCCAGACGAATCGCCAGCTGTTTTCGCCGTGCACGCAGCGCCGCGCCCCCTTCAGCCGCGCGGCCCGAAAAGTGCGCCAGAGCGGCACTCAGCGCCACCCCCAGAATCGCCGCGATGAGCAGGTTGAGGCTGACGAGAAACAGCGAATGAAAGTTGACCCAGACGGCGATCAAGAGAACGTATGCCGCAACGCGTAACCACGAAGGCGGTTCTTCGCCCTCCAGCAACAGGCGGTAGCCCGCGAATGTCGCGATGATGCTGACGAGATCCGGGCGGAACTGAAACAGACGAAACCAGGCGAGGACGACGAATACGCAGGCTGCGAAGCATGCCGCGGCCGGCCATTCGCTGGCGCGCCGAAACATCGAGAACGCGAGCCAGACTGTCAATGCTACGGCGGCTGCGTGAACGACACGCAAGCCGTGGAAGCCCAGCAGCCGTTCCAATGCGTAAACGGACACCCCGAACAACCACTCGTGTTGAATCGGCGCATCGTCGCTCGCGGTATGCAGCATCCAGTCCGATTCCGGCCAGGGTCCTTCGGTGAAGTACATTTGCCCGGCCTTCAGGTGCCACCAGAGATCTTCGGTGTAAAGCGGCGCGCCGGCGAGCAACAGAACCATGAGAGTCAGCATCCCCAGCGCGGTGGCCGAGATGATCATCGGGTATCGATGGGGAGCCGGCGCAGAGTTCATGGCCTGAGAGATGCCGAGGGCGTGCAAGCTGTAAGCGTAGCAGCAAGCCCGCATTCCGGTGCAGTATGCGGGCTAATTCGCAGCGTTCACGCTGAGCCGGGGCCGACTTGGGACCTGTTCATGCTCGCCACGCGGTCGCGCGCTCAACCCGCATATTTCGCCGCAACGCGGGTTAGACGAAGCGCCGGCGAAACCTTCGCCGCCACATCCGCTCCACCAGATTCGGCACGCCGGGTATGGCATTGGTCGCCCTTGCAATCCAATCGCGGCGCGCAAGCTTGTCGGGTCCATCATCACGCACATCACAGCTTCGGCAGGCTCCGGTCTTTTCGCCCGGCGCAAGAAGCGCACGACGGGCAGCACCCAGGTCACGGTAAAGGTGGAACAAGCCGTAGCCCGGTTTGTCCAGATCACCGATTATTGCGTCCTTGTGCTCGGGCGCGTCGGAGCGGGTCTGGCAGCAAAGCATTCCGCAGCCGTTGTAGTCTATGACCACGTGCCGCACCGGGGCCAGGCAGACAGCGCGACGTCGATAGGAGGCGAGCTTAGGTACCTCGACGAGTCCGCCGCGGGTGGAGATCGCCTCTTTCGTGTAACACGGGATCTCCAGTGTGCCTTTGAGCCTGGTTCCGGTAATTGTGTAGCCGACCTTGCTGCTCGGCTCCAGATTGAGTCCGGTGCGGCGACGAAACTGACGCAGACCCTTTGCCCTGGCGTCCGGGTCCCGCTCCTTTCCATCGGGAAGATAGAGATCGAGTATGAGTCGATCGGCGCCGGCCGACTCGAGCTGTGGCAGCGTTGAACGATCCATGTAGTCGCCGTTACTGATCACGACCAGCGTTGCGCGAGGTAATGCTTGCCGCGCAGAAGCAATACGATCGAAAATAGAGTGGTCGACGAGGGCTTCATGATAACGGGACCAGGTGAGGTTTCCGTCGTAGTCGATCTCAGCCAGAGCATCGATGATCTTCTTGAAAACGCCATCCTTCATCAGCCGCAATTCGCTTCGACGATCGATGAAGCTGTTGGGGCAAAACCAGCAGATGCGATTACAGAAATTGTGATTTTCGATCTCGACCTGGTCCACGAAACGCGCGAACAACCGGCGGATCTGCTCGATGGGCAATGTGTCGTCGACGAGTTGCGGCGGGAGCAAATTAGCGAAGGCGGCCTTGGTGAGCACGTTCCCGGTGCGGGCGAGCCAGGCCCTGGTTGCAGACATTCGTGCGTGTCCTGAGCGCGTGATTCGAAGAAATCACGTCTCAGGGATACTACGACGGCGGAGTCCGACAGGTCCACCATGCACGGCCGGCGCGACGACACGATCATCGGATATCGATTTGGGCAGGCTGGCTCGTGGGATTCAGCGTGAGCCGGTGCTTTTCGGGGCCTGGCAGGAACGGTGTCGGCTCGCCCTCGCTCCAGGCGCGATGGCCGGCGCCGTAGAACGGCGACATGGGATGGCCGCTCTGCCCGCCCGGCATCTGGAAATATCCCGATGACTCGCGCCCGGGAGCCACCACGAAACGCTCGCTTGCTCCCATGGCCGGTCCCTGCACCCGCGGCATATGGATGTCGCCTGGCAGGGGCCGGGCCGGCATGTCGAGCCAGCTGGCCAGCAGCGGTACCGCACGACTGAGAGGATGCCGAATGCGTACGATATTGGCGTTGCCCCAGGTGCATCCTTCGAGATCCCCCTGCCCGCACTCCCGAGCCGCGGCATCAGCCGTCGCCAGGAGCAGCTCGTCCCAATTCTGGTAGCCCGGACCCAGGAGGTGCGCCGGGCGCTCGTCGAGAATGCGCCACAATGCTCCCTCCCACTGACGCATACCGGGTGGAAAGTCGTCCGCATCCAGATCTGCGCAGCCCACCAGGATGTCGACGAATATGCGCCGCGCCAGCGCGCGCCGGAAGCTGCGCACGAGACGGTATCCGGCATCATCGATGGCAGCTCGACGGGCGCCGGCCCGCACCACCCGCCGGAGCTCAGCGCGGCGCCCATGGTCGGCCACCGCCCTTGGGCTCAAGACCTGCAAGAGAAGCCGGCGCCAGCGTGCCAGAAACAACGCGCGGTCATCCAGCTGAATGGCCAGCATGTCGGCCTCAACGCCGCCGTCCAGCTCCAGCAGACGGTCCCGGATTTGCGTGGCCCGTGCCCCCAGGGCATAGCCCCCATCGCCGAGGGCCACCAGCGCCGCACCGTTGACGGCCCGGGTGTTGGCGCTCCAGACGGCCCCGGAAGCCGGATTCACGACCGCCGGGTAGTCGTCCGGCGGCAACCAGCCGAACCAGCCCTGCCCGCCGTCAGCCCAGCTGGCCGGCAGCATCGGGTCATAGCCTCGCCGCAGGGGGATCCTGCCCATGACGGTCCAGGCAATGTTGCCCCCGCTGTCGGCCAGCACCACATTCTGAGGCGGGATCCCGCTTGCGTGGGCAACCTCCATGGCTTGCTCCACGGTCCGCACTCCCTCCATGTCCAGCAACCTCAGGTCGGTCGCCTCCGGGTCGTGGGCGAGCCAACGCAGCGCCCGCAGCCTGCCGCTGGTGTCCCTGTCGATAACAGGCCCCCAGATGGTGCTGCGCACTATCTGGGTGCGGGGCGCCGCGCCGCGGATCCGAATGATCTCCGTGTGTTCCTCAAAGGTTGAATAACCATCGGCGGTGCGGTATCGGCTCGGGTCCCGAGGATCGGTTTCCAGCACCACCAGATCGACCCAGTCGCCATAGGTATTGGTCAACCCCCAGGCCACGTGACCGTTGCTGCCGGCCACCACCGCGGGGGTCCCGGGAAGAGTCACGCCGGACACGTCGATACCCGGCGCCGGCGGCTCGGCGGCCGCAACCTGCAACCGCAGCCGGAACCAGGTGTTCGGCAGCGCCAGACCCAGGTGCATGTCGTTGGCCAGCATGGCCACCCCATCCCGGGTACGGCGCGGAGCTACTGCCCAGGCATTGCTACCAACCGGAATGCCCTCCTCGAGCCCGGCGGATGACTCCCGTGCATAGTCGGCGAGCGGATTGTGCTCCAGGCGACGCAGGTCGCAGACCTCGACGCCGGGCACCGGCAGCGAAGCCATGGCGCCACCCACCAACGGCGCATCCCATGGTGTGCCCGCCTGGCTGAGGAAGGCGTACATAGCCGGCGGCAGCGCGTCGTGCAGACGCCCGAGACGGGACTCGCGCGTGGCGCGCTCATCGTGGAGGCGAAAATACATGGCCAGCACCACCAGCACGGTGTCCTCGGCAAGCCACGGTGACGGATCCTCGCGCAGGATCAGATACTCGAAGGGACGCACGGGCAGTGCTTGGATGCCCGCATTTACGCCCGCGGCGTAGGCATCGATAATTGTCCGCTCGAAATTATTCGCGCCATCGATCACCCGGCGAGCGACGTTGCGTAAGCGATGAACGCGTTGCCGCATATCATGGTCGGCGGCGGCCACTCCCACCAGTGCGGCCAATTCTCCCGCCGCCAGGCGGCGCATCAAGTCCATCTGGAAGAAGCGTTCCTGGGCGTGCACGAAGCCGGTCGCAAGGGCAGCATCGCGGCGGTCGCCGGCGCGTATGGTCACGACACCCGTTTGATCGCGGCTGATCTGAACGGGCGCGGCGAGTCCTGCCAGCGCGCGCACTCCATCGAGCTGCGGCAGGCTCGCACGCACTGCGAACCACAACGCTACGACGGCGATAATCACGAGGCTTCCGGAGATGGTGACGAAGCGCTTCAGGAATCGCATGCTGCGTGAACGGCGTAGATTTCCACCGGCGCGCTCTTGCCGCGTACGTTCATCGCCCCCATTGCTTCCACGCGATAGTCTCCGTGAAGCAACGAGACGGTCTCGGCGGAAATCAGAATGCGCGTACCATGCTCCTTGTTGAGCTACTCGAGGCGCGCGGCCAGGTTCACCGCGTCGCCGTGAACCGTGTAGTTGATGCGCTCTCCCGATCCGACGTTTCCGGCGATAACCTTGCCCGTCGCGATGCCAATGCGGGTCTTCAACTGAACGCCGGCGAACTGCTTTCCGTCCACCGCTCGCTGCATCTCGAGCACCGCGCGCACAGCATGATCCGCGTGCTCGGCGTCGGCCACCGGAACGTTGAAAGTTATCAACATGGCATCGCCCTGGAATTGATTGACGATTCCTCCGTATTTTTCGACGGGCTCGATAACGGCTGGAAAGTACTCGTTCAGCATCTGCACGACCTGCTCCGGGGGCATGGTTTCGGCGATACTGGTGAAGGCCTCGATGTCGCTGTACAGAATGGTGGCCGTGGCATGGGTGGGTTTGAGCTGCCCCTGATCGGCAACGACCTGGGCGGCAACGCTGGCCGGAACGTACTTGCCGAATACCTCGCGGATGACCGCCAGCTGGCGCACCACCTCGTCGCGCAGACGCTTCTTCTCCAGAACCGCGGCGATGCGCGCCCTGAGTAGCGTTGCATTGAAGGGCTTGGGGAGATAATCCTCAGCGCCCGGTTCGATGCATCGCACCACGCTGTCGAAATCATCGATAGCGGAGATGACGATGACAGGGAGACTCGCGAGACGCCCGCTTGCACGCAGGTTCTCGAGCACGGAGTAGCCGTCCATCTCCGGCATCATGATGTCGAGCAACACCAGGTCGAAATCCGTTTCCGCCAACCGCGCCAGCGCCTCCCGGCCGTCGGCGGCAGCCGTCACGTCCGTGTACCCTTCGCGGCGCAGGCGCCGCGTCAAGGTATAGCGGTTGTCTTCGTTGTCATCGACGATCAGAACCCGGCATTCGGAAGCGCTCATCGGAGCTTACCGTCGCGGTTGCGGCGGTCGTTTCCTCACCTGGCGTCAGTGCGCCATGAGCAGAGGAATGGGGGTATTGTTCAGCAGGTGCCGCGTGGCACCGCCGAAGACCAGTTGGCGCAGGCGGCTGTGAGTGTACGCGCCCTTGACGATGAGATCCGCGTTCAAGTCCTTCGTCTCATCGAGAATCGCCTCACCCACGGAGCGGCTGCCGGAGTCCACCGCCCTCGCGGTGGCTTTGATGCCGTTTCGCTGTAGATGGGCGCTTACCTGATCGCCGCCCGGCCCTGGCACCTGCCAGCCCTCGACGGTCAACACCACGACCGAATCGGCTCGTTCCAAGAACGGCATGCTGAGTGCGATACAACGCGCGGTCTCGGTGCTTCCGTTCCAGGCAACCACGATGCGCTCACCGATCGACGACGGCGTCTGCGACCCCGCCACGAGCACGGGCCGTCCGGTTTCGAACAACGCCGCCTCACACATGACGCTCCAATCGATCCACGGCTGGCCGAAATTGCGTCCGATTACGATGAGGTCGAACAGACGGCCGTAGTCACCGATGACCTGACCCTCCAGCCCTTCGGTCTCCCGCCATCCGGCGGTCACGCCCTCGGCCGGAGTGCTGACTTCCGCGATCGGCACGCCGCGGGATTCTATGACCGACTGAAAGCGCTGATGGGCGCTTTCCGCGAGTCGGCGTTCCTCGTCCTTGAGCTGAGTCATATAGGAGCCCGCCAGAGCGATTCCTTCGCCGTCGAATATCTGAGGCGGACGCATGACGAACAATGCCTCGACATAGCTCGAGAATCGTTCGGCGATCAGCCACGACGTGCTGAGCGCACTTTGTGCAATATCGTCGTCGTAAAAGGGCACCAGGATGGTCTTCATGGGAACACGCGGTGCTTCAATCGAAGGGCTCGAGCACTAGACTAGCATCGTGGGCCGGGATTCGCACCTCGCGCCGGGCATCGGCAATCAGCTGTCCATGCTGACGAGCACCACCCCGGGTACAACCAGCAGCACAGCGAGCACTACACGCCCGGTGACCGCCCGCTCGCGAAACAGGGAAACGCCCAGAAGCAGCGTGAACAATGGTGCGCAGGCGACGATTGGTGCGACCACCGACAACCGTCCGCAGTCGAGCGCGCTGTTCAGGAACAGTATCGCCAAGCCATAGCTCGCGCCTGTCAACACCAGCCAGCCGCAACCGCGATTGAAGGCCGTGTGCAGGGCGGCGCCGCGCCAGCGGTGGTCGGCGGCGGCGACCAGAAAAGACACGCTGTACCCCACCAGACCGACGAAGTACGGGCTCGGCAGGCTTTCCATGCCCAGCTTGGCAAAGGCCTGCGCGACGCTTCGCAGGCACGCGGCGCCGATTGGCAGCGTGAGCGCCCACCAGGGCCAGGCCCGCGAGACATCGTCCCGCCAGGAAAGCACTACCACGCCAGTGACAATAGCCGCGGTGCCGAACGCCACTTCGAGACCGAGATACTCGCCAAGCAGCAGCACCCCCAGGGCGACGCCAAACACCGGCGACGCGGACGCCAGGGTGCTCGAAATGGTCGCCCCCAGATACCGGGTACCGGCCATGGACAGGTTCGAAGACAGAAAGGGGCGGAACAAGCCGATGGCGGCAAACAGCGCAATCGCGGGCGACATCCAATAGTGGCGTTCGAGCAGCCACGGTGAAACCGCCCAGTAAAGTAACGCGGCGGTGCCGATACTCACCAGGGTTCCTGTGCGCGAATCGATGTGCCGTAAACCCTTGCGGGTGAACTGTATGCCGAGGGCAAAGAGAAAAGCGGCACCGATTGCAAGCACCACCGGCGCTGCCGTATTCGCGCAACTACCCATGCGGGCTAGGCTACCGTAGGTTGGGCTGAGTTTGCGAAGCCCAACACTCGACGGTGGGGGCGCAGAGAGAAGCGGTTCTTAAGCGACGCCCATGGTCAGAGCACCGTGCGCGCCGGATTCCTGCCGCTCGGCGCGCTCGAAAATCTCCAGGGGCTGAGGTGGGCAGATGCCGTAACCCTGGGCGTAGTCGACCCCCAGCTCACGCAGCACCTCGACAATGGCGTCGTTTTCCACGAACTCGGCAACGGTTTCCATACCCATCAGATGACCCACCTCGTTGATGGACTGCACCATGGCAAGGTGGATCGGATCCTCATGGATATCTCGGATGAACATGCCGTCGATCTTGAGGAAATCCACCGGAAGTGTCTTCAAGTAAGCGAAGGACGACAGACCGCTGCCGAAGTCATCGAGGGCGAATCGAGAGCCCAGGGCTTTCAGAGTGCCGATGAATCGGCTGGCGTGCTCCAGGTTGGCGATTGCCGCTGTCTCGGTTATCTCGAAGCATATCTTGCTCGCGGGGACCCGGCTCGAGACGAACAGATCGACCACGAAATCCAGGAATTTGTCGTCGCCCAGGGAGCGTCCCGACAGGTTGATGGCGCAAAGACTCAGCTCGTCGACGTGGCGGGGGTGGCTATCCAGCCACGCGAATGCCGAGGACAACACCCAGCGGTCCAGCTTGGTGGACAAACTATAGAGCTCCGCGGCCGGCAGGAACGCACCCGGCGCGATTATGTTACCGAACTCGTCCTGCATACGAATCAGTAGCTCGTAGTGGACCGGAGGCTTGTCGCCGGGTTTAATTGGCGCGATGGGCTGAAAGCTCAACCGAAAGCGGTTTTCATCCAATGCCCTGTTGATGCGCGATACCCAGCGCATGTGGCCCTGGCGCTTCGCGAGCTCCGTGTCGCTGTGGCTGAACATGAACACCCGGTGACCACCCTTGTCCTTGGCGGCGTGGCAGGCTGCATCGGCGGAGCTGAGCACGTTCGATACGCTGCTTTCGGGGCCGGTCAATGGCACCAGTCCGATGCTCGCCCCGACGGCGTATCGTTTCCCATGCCAATTGAAACGGAGTTCGCCGAGTAGTTCCAGGAGATTTTCGGCCACGTGCTCCGCGTGCTCGAGGGAGCAGTCGCGCATGATAATGCCGAACTCGTCGCCGCCGATTCGCGCCAATGTGTCACGGTGCCGGACACGCTTGCGAAGCAGGCCGGCGAGCTCGACGAGAAGCTCGTCGCCAGCGGAGGGGCCACAGGTTTCGTTGATAACCTTGAAGCGGTCGATATTAATATGGCAAACGGCGTGCTCAATCGGCTGCGGTGAATTCTGTTTGAGCAGGTCGTGCAGGCGTTCTTCGAACTCGCGGCGATTGAGAAGACCCGTAAGGCTGTCGTGGCTTTCCTGGTACGAGAGTTTCGCGGACAGGTCGGTGCTGATTTTCAGGGCCTTGTAAAATCGCTCACGGCTACGGTCCAGTGCCTGGTTGATACGCGCTATGGCAAACAGCAACACGGCAACCGTCAATGAAAAACAAAAGGCGCCGAGACAGAAAGCCCGAACGATCTCTCCTTCCACGTAGAAGGCGCTCAGCAGCAGCAATCCGGATATGAGCAACGCCGCCGCAGTGAAGGCGTTCAAGAGCTGGCCGAGCTTTGTCGGCTGGTTGTCCGGCTGAATGTCTGCCACCAAAGAGGCCCTCCGCAGCGCGAGAATAGGAACGGCATCCCTGATGGGCCCTGAACCTGTCTAGGGACATATCGGACGGGAGGATTTGCCCTTTACACAACCCGGCCGGACACCCGCGTAAAGTGCCCGCGAAGTGGGATGGCCGTCACAAATACCGCGTGTGCGCTGGGCGGGGGCAGCGCGGCTCAAGAATTAAACTCCGCAAGCAGATTCTTCCAGTCCGCTTGCCGGTCGCCGAATGCGACAAAAGACGGGTTTTCCATAGATGCCGACCCGTTGTAACGCAACGGTTTCAATGCGCGATCGGTCAGCCCACCACCAGCTTCCTCGAGGAGACACTGGCTCGCCGCCGTGTCCCACTCGCTGGTAGGTCCGAAAGCCGGATACAGATCGGCAAGCCCGCGCGCCACCAGACATGCCTTAAGCGAACTGCTGGCGCGAATCACGCGCACGCCGCCAAGCTTCGCCATCAGCCTGTCCACTTCGGCGTGCCGGCGGGTACGGCTGCGCAACACGACCACCTGGTGGGTGGGCAGCCGGCGGGTACGAATGCTCTCGCGGATCCCATCCGCGTGCTCGAAACGCGCGCCACCCCCGCGCACGGCTGCGCAACAGGTAGCGGAGACCGGCACCGCCACCACGCCGAGAATTGGCTCGCAATCGCTGATCAGCGCGACATTGATGGTGAACTCACCGCTGCGTGCGGCGAATCCGCGCGTGCCGTCCAGGGGATCCACCAACCAGTAGCTCTGCCAGCGGGCACGTTCCTCGAAAGGGGGGATCTCGCCCTCCTCGGACAGAATCGGCATACCCGGCTCGAGGGCAGCCAGACCCTCACTGATTATGTCGTTGGCCGCCAGATCCGCACTGGTTACCGGCGAATTGTCCTGCTTGTGGCGCACCTCGAACTTTGTCTGGTAGATGGCCATGACGCGACGCGCGGCGCTCGCGACGGTCACCGATACGCGATCAGCGAGACGCCAGAGGCGAGCGACGGCATCTTGAGTCATCGAGTCGAGCCCGCAGCCATCACGCCGGTACTCGCCGCTGGAAACGCAGGTCCAGGACTCCGTGTCCCAGCCGTCGTCCGCGGCGCTCGAATTTCGTCATCGGCCGGTGCGTACCTCGCGTACAGAAGTTGCCCTGCCCGGCCAGGTTCACGAACGCATCTTCCGACTCCAGCACCGCCAGCATGGTCTCGGCGTAATCCTGCCAGTCGGTGGCCAGATGAAAACGTCCGCCGGGCACCAACCTGCCCGCCACCAGCTTCACGAAATCCGCTTTCACCAGGCGGCGCTTGTGGTGGCGTTTTTTCGGCCACGGATCGGGAAACAACAGCAGCACCGTATCCAGGCTGGCCGGGGCAACCCGCTCGCGCAGCACGTCCACGGCGTCGCCGCGCAGCAGCCTTACATTGGTGAGGTGCTTTTCGGCGACTGCCGCGAGGGCCCGGCCTATCCCGGGCTCGTAGACATCGACACCCAGATAGTCACACTCCCCATGGGACTCGGCCAGGCTGACCAGGGTTTCGCCATTTCCAAAGCCGATCTCCATCACCCTGGTGGCCCGGCGCCCGAATACGGCGTCGAGATCCAGCACGCCCGCGCCTTCGAGGCCGTAGGTCGGCCAGCGGCGCTCGATAGCGGCCCGCTGGGCCGGCGTCATGCGCGCCGAGCGGCGTACGAAGCTGCGTACCGGTCGGTGGCGGGCCTCCGGGATCACTGTCCGGCGCCAGATCCCGGCTGGAGAGGCGGCGCGTACAGCCCCGACCCTGGTCTGAACGGTTCATGCGAATCATTCCCGAATGTAAGCAATTTGATTAACTCCATGAAACAAACCTGCTAAATTACGGATTGGAGGGGAGATATTCCGGCCGGGTATGGTCGATTAATAGTCTAATTGGGGTTCCCCGGTGCCAGGAAAAAGCCCAGAGATCGTCGTCATCGACGACAGCCTGACGTCGATCTCCCTATACGAACTCAGCATCGGTCCCCTCGATGTGAAGCTGAGGTCCTTCCAATCCCCCACGGAATCTCTCAGCTATCTCCAGGATCACGGCGTCGACCTGGTCTTTCTGGACGTCCTCATGCGCGAAAAGGACGGTCTCACCCTGCTCAAGAAGCTCAGGGGGATGAAGCGTCATCAGAATACCGTAGTCGTGATGGTGACGTCGAAGGACTACCATCAGGACCGGCACATCGCCAGGGGGCTGGGGGTGCGCGAATATCTCGTCAAACCCCTGCGATCTCAGGAAATTCGTGAGATTATCTGCAAGTACACGGACGCCCAGCCAAAACCCGGCCACTAGACATGGTCCATGACTGAAAATTACCTGCGCTTCTGGGGAGTGCGTGGCTCTTATCCGGCCCCGTTCGACAGTCATTGCAAGGTCGGCGGTAATACTTCCTGCGTGGAGATCCGCGTCGGCGACCAGGTCCTGGTCTGTGACGCGGGATCCGGCATCATTCCGCTCGGCAACGAGCTGATGAAGCAGGACGATATCCGCGAACTCACCGTGATTCTCACCCACTACCACTGGGACCACATCTCTGGCCTGCCCTTCTTCGTGCCCGCATTCGTGCCCGGATGGAAGATTCACTTTTTCGGCCCCGGTGAAACCGAGCACGACATCGCCAAGCACATATCGGACCAGATGAAGGCGCCGTATTTTCCGGTGGAGACGGAAACCTGGCTCGCCGACGTCAAATACCTGGAATCCGGATTGAATCCCCTGGACATCGGCTCCATACACATCGAACACTTCAACGTGCACCACCCGGGCAGCACCTTCGGTTACCGCATTCAGGCCGGCGATACGACCATCGTCTATGCATCGGACAACGAGCTCGCTTTCATCGACGAATCCATCGAGCGCCGCAAACCGGAGTTCGACGCCCACGAGCAGAACCTGCTGGACGCTATGAAGGAAGAAGAGCGGCGGCGTGTGAGGGAATTCATGCAGGACGTGGACCTGCTCATACACGACGCCCAGTACACGCCGGAGGACTACCGGAAGAAGCGTGGCTGGGGACATTCCTGTTACATCGATACGGTCAATTCCGCCATCGATGCGGGTGTCAAGGACCTCTACCTGTTCCACGTGGATCCGAACTACGACGACGATCAAATCGACGTCATCCACAAGCACTCCGACGAAATCATCAAGAAGGCGAATTCGAGCATGCGCTGCCACGTGGCACGCGAAGGTATGCGGATCGATCTGGGTTAGTCGGAGGGGGGGACAGATTTCAAATCTGTCCCCTATAACACGCCGTTATAACACGCCGTCGATGGGTGAAGAGGCGCTGGCAAAACGCTTGCGCGGCATGCGCCCGGCAAGATAGGCCTCGCGCCCCGCCTGGATAGCCTTGTTCATTGCCGAGGCCATCAGCACCGGATGCGTCGCCGCCGCGATGGCGGTATTCATGAGCACGCCGTCACAACCGAGCTCCATGGCGATTGCCGCATCCGAGGCGGTGCCGACGCCTGCGTCCACCACAATGGGGACATTGGCATTCTCGACGATGGTGAGGATGTTGTAGGGATTGCGTATTCCCAGCCCGGATCCGATGGGCGCCGCCAACGGCATGACCGACACGCAGCCCATGTCTTCCAGACGTTTGGCCATGATGGGGTCGTCGTTAGTGTAAACCATCACCTTGAAACCGTCCTTGACCAGCTCCTCGGCAGCCTCGAGGGTCGCCGTGATATCGGGAAACAGGGTCTTCTCGTCGCCGAGCACTTCGAGCTTCACCAGATCGTGGCCATCGAGAAGCTCGCGGGCGAGCTTGCAGGTGCGAACCGCGGAATGCGCGTCGTAGCAACCGGCTGTGTTCGGCAGAATCGTGTACTCATCGGGCGAGAGGAAATCCAGAAGATTGGGCTCGCCTGGATTCTGACCGATGTTGGTGCGGCGAATGGCAACAGTGACGATGCGGGCGCCGCTCGCCTCGATGGCCTGGCAGGTTTCCTCGAAATCCCGGTACTTGCCGGTACCCACCAGCAACCGCGAAGAGTACTCCACGCCGGCCACGACCAGGGGCGAGGCGGCGGCAGCCACCGCCGAATCTCTCTCCAGCTCCTCGATTATCGACATGGGGACCCCGGCCTGAATTCCAAGGCTCATCCGCCGCCGATGGCGTGCACGATCTCCACCCGATCGCCGTCGTGCAACCGATACCCGGAATGCAGGCTGCGCGGCACCACCTCCTCGTTGACCTCCACCGCCAATCGCTTACCGGTTAACTCGAGCCGGTCGATGAGGCCGAGCAAGGTCAACGTGTCTTCGAGGCCGCGCTGCTCGCCATTGAGGACAATATTCATGCACCTAGACTACGAGTGGCTCGATGCGAAATCAATACACCCGCGGAAGCCCCGAGTGGGCACACTTCGGGGGCTGGAGTGTCGCAGTGTTGTAGGTTGGGCTGTCTTTGTAGCGAAATTCCGCGCGGCTATCTAGAATCCAGGCGTGTGCGGGTGTAGTTCAATGGTAGAACTTCAGCTTCCCAAGCTGATAACGTGGGTTCGATTCCCATCACCCGCTCCAGACCGTTTCCCATGACAATGGCACACATTTATCAGGACTAGGAGTGTGTGCGGCATTGGCGGCCGTAGCGAGGGAGGCTTGGTTTCGTGAGCAGCACAAAGAAGCCCACCCCGGATCGCTCCGAGTTTCTCGCACGTAAAGTCGATGAGCTGAGCATCCCGAGCATTCGGCGGCACATCTTTTTGTGCGCCGATCAGACGGAGCCGAAGTGCTCGCAAAAGAAAGTGAACCTCGCGTCCTGGAGCTTCCTGAAAAGGCGCCTGGATGAGCTTGGCCTGTCTGGTGAGGGTGGCATCTACCGTACCAAGGCAAATTGCCTGCGGATCTGCCAGCAGGGTCCGGTGGCCGTGGTCTACCCGGAGGGCGTCTGGTATCGGGGATGCACGCCGGAGATTCTCGAGCGCATCATTCAGGAGCATCTCATCGGCGGTACGCCCGTGGAAGAATTCGTGATCACCATCAATCCCTTATCGGTGATCTGACGTCGAGCGGGCGCGGCAGCGCGGGATCAAGAGCGCACCTTCAGCACCATCACCTTCAAGCCGTTGCTCTGCAGCTCCGAGCGCGCGTCGTTCAACGCCTGCAGGTTGGTGAACGGGCCGACCCGCACTCGGTGCCACTTGCTCCCGCCCTCAATGGAGACGGTCTGGATCTTGACCGGCATTCCGATGAGCGCCAGCTCTGCCTTCAGGCGATCCGCCTGGGCGAGCTGACGAAAGGATCCGGCCTGCAGAACGTAGGTGACGTCGTCATTGTCCGAGTTCCGGCTCGCGGTGGTGCTCCCGGCGGTCAGCTCGTGCTCGGGAACTGCGACCTCCATCTCCGGCAATAAGGTGTAGAACTCGAAGCGCGGGCGTTTGGCCTTTTTCTCGGGCTTCTGCTCCTTGGCCTCAGCGCTTGCTTCAGACCGATCGCTGCTGGTCGCCTCGCGAACGGCCTGCACGACGCCCTCGGCGGAGAAGTATTCCTGAAATTCCGCGAACAAGGTGCCTGCCACACCGATAAGCAGTCCGGCCAGGAACCACAGCCAGCCACGGGCACGCTTGGGCTTCTTACTGCTCTTTCGCCTGTGCTTGTAATCCTTGGGTGCCATCGAGCTCTGCCTTGAAAACGGGCCTACATCTCCTCGGGGGCCGATACCCCGAGAAGCGCCAGCCCGTTGGCCAACACCTGTCGCGTTGCCGCTACCAATGCCAAGCGGGCCGTTCGCAACGCGGCGTCGTCCACCAGAAACGTGTGAGCGTTGTAATAGGTATGCAGGTCATTGGCAAGCTCACGTAGATAATGGGCAAGCTGGTGTGGCTCCAGATCCGCGGCCGCAGAGTCGATGACATCCGGATAGCGTGAGAGAGTGCGCAGAAGAGCGAGCTCGTGGGCCTCGCTCAGCCGGGCTGCATCGACAGCCGTTTTGCCTGGGTTGAATTCCATTCCGCGGGCCGCGGCTTCGCGCAGCACGCTGCAGATGCGCGCGTGGGCGTACTGAATGTAATAGACGGGATTGTCACTGGACTGAGATTTCGCCAGGTCCAGGTCGAAATCCAGATGCTGCGCGCAACGGCGTAAGATATAGAAGTAACGCGCCGCGTCGTTACCAACCTCTGAGCGCAGCTCACGCAGAGTGATGAATTCGCCGCTGCGCGTGGACATCTGCATCTTCCTGCCGCCGCGATAGAGCGTGACGAACTGCATCAACAGCGCGTCGAAATCATCCGGGTTGTCCCCGAGGGCCTCCAGCGCACCCTTTACCCGTGCCACGTAACCGTGATGGTCCGCGCCCCACAGATCAATGACGCGCTCGAAGCCACGCTCGAACTTCTCCATGTGATAGGCAATGTCCGAAGCGAAGTAGGTGGGCTGACCATTCTCGCGAAAGATAACGCGGTCTTTTTCGTCGCCGAACTCCGATGCTCGAAACCAGACCGCGCCGTCCTTGTCGTAGACATAGCCGGCTGCGCGCAGGCGCGCCGTGGCGCGGTCGATGGCGCCGCTGGTGACCAGCGATCGCTCCGAGTACCAGCGGTCGAAGGTCACGCCGAACTCTTCCAAGTCCTCGCAAATCTCGGCCAGCTGACTGTCCAGGGTGAATCGATGCACGGCCTCGAAGCCAGTCGTGCCGAGCAGTTCCTGTGCACGAGCGATGAGCGCGTCGATGTACGCCTCCTTGTCGCCGCCCTGACCCTCGTCCGCGGGGAGATCTCTGACAACGGCCCCGACTTCCTGTTTATAGGTGTCGCCGTCCCGTGCCTGCAGCGCCCCACCTAAGGCGCTCACGTAATCGCCCTGATAACCGTTGGCCGGAAACGGTAGCGACTCTCCGCAGGCCTCCAGATAGCGCAACCAGACGCAGGTGGCGAGGATGTTCATCTGACGCCCGGCATCGTTGACGTAGTACTCGCGCTGCAGGTTGAAGCCCACGGCGGCAAGCAGATTGGCGACCGCTGCGCCGTATGCCGCGTGGCGCCCGTGGCCGATGTGCAACGGCCCGGTGGGATTCGCCGATACGAATTCCACCTGCACGGGCCGACTCTCGCCGTGCTCCGATCGTCCGAATTCTTCGCCGGCCGCGAGGATTCTGTCCACGAGCGTCGCGCGGACGGTTTCCGCGATGGTGAAGTTGATGAATCCCGGACCGGCAATCTGCACTTCGGCGATCTCGGGCGAAGCCTGCAGCCGTGACACGATGAGCGCGGCAATCTCGCGGGGATTCTTATGCGCCTCACGCGCGAGCCCCATTGCCACGGGGCTCGCGTAGTCTCCATGGCTGCCGTCGCGGCTGCGCTCAACGGGGATCTCGGGCAGCGCGCTCAACGAGAGCTCGCCGCTATCCACGAGGCTCTCGAGAGCCTGCTTCAAAAGAGATTGCAGTGTTTCTTTCAAGACTCTTGTCGCGCTGCGGGGCGAGCAGCGTATTGTGAAGACTTCCCGCCCACCGCTTCAAGCTCGGCGACACGGAAACTCACAACATCTCCTGGGGATCGACGTCAAGAGACCAGCGTACGCGGCGGCCGGATTTGAGCGTCTCGAGCTCCTCGAGCCACGGCAGCAACAAGCCATGCAGAGGACCGCGTTGGTCGGATTGCAGCAGAAGCTGTGCGCGGAAACGCCCGGCGCGCCGCTCCATGGGTGCCGGCACCGGTCCCAGAGCCTGAACGTGATTGTCCCCCAGGCGCAGGGCACTGGCCCGTGCTTCAGCGAGGAAGCACATGGCACGATCCCGCTCCGGCGCTTCCGCACGCAGCAGTGCCAGACAACTGAATGGCGGCAGAGCCGCCTGCTCGCGTTCGCCGAGCGCCACTGCGCCGAAGTGCCGGTAACCTTCGCGCACCAGTACTTTCAGTAAAGGATGGTCGGGATGATGGGTCTGGATCAGCACGCGACCAGGGCGCTGGCCGCGGCCGGCCCTGCCGGCGACCTGCACCAGCAACTGCGCCATGCGTTCGGCAGCGCGGAAGTCGACGCCGAACAATCCGCCGTCCGCATCCAGAATCCCCACCAGCGTGACATTGGGGAAATGATGACCCTTGGCGAGCATCTGAGTGCCTACGAGGATGTTCGTGCTTCCTGAGTGGATCGCGTCGAGCACCTCTTGCAGAGCGCCTTTGCGGCGCGTGCTGTCGCGATCGACGCGGTCGATTCTCGCCTCGGGAAAGCGGTCCTGGAGCGCGGCGGCCACACGTTGGGTACCGAGGCCGAGGGCGCGCAGATCGCAACCGCCGCACTCCGGACAGGTTGCCGGAACGTCACGCTCGGCGGCGCAGTGGTGGCAGCGTAGACGCCCGCTGGCGCGATGGTAGACCATGTGCGCATCGCAGCGGCTGCAGTCTGCCTGCCAGCCACAAGCATGGCAAATGAGTATGGGCGCGTAACCGCGCCGGTTGACGAACAGCAGCACTTGCTCGCCGACCCTTAAGCACTGCTCGATGGCGTTGGCGAGTTTTTGCGAGATCCCGTCCTCGAAGGGCTGGCCGCGCAAATCCAGAACCTCGACCGCGGGCACCAGCGCACCCTGCGCACGTCGGGAGAGTTGCAGGCCCTGGTGGCGGCCACTGGCGATGTTGTTGAGACTCTCCAGCGACGGGGTCGCGCTACCCAGTAATACCGGGACCGCGCATTGGCGCGCGCGCACGATGGCGAGATCCCGGGCCGAATAACGAAAGCCCTTCTGTTGCTTGAAGGAGCTATCGTGCTCCTCGTCGACCACGAACAGACCCGGCCGTGCCAGGGGCGCGAACACCGCCGAACGTGTCCCAACCACGACTGCGGCGCTGCCATCACGGGCCGCAGCCCAGGCCTGCAGGCGTTCCCCGTCGCTCAAGCCCGAGTGCAGCACCGCCATCGGCACCGACAACCGCTCTCGAAGGCGTGTGACGATCTGTGGCGTCAAGCCGATTTCGGGAATCAGCACCATGGCCTGGCGCCCCAGCGCGATGATGCGCTCGATGACGGCCAGGTACACCTCTGTCTTGCCGCTGCCCGTCACGCCGTCCAGCAGAAAGCTCTGGAAACGATCCCGTGCCGCGTAGACGGTCTCGATGGCGTGGCGCTGCTCGTCGTTGGGGGTAGGTGAGGGCTCGCGGGGCGCGGGATCCAGCCTGGCGACGGCAACTATCGGAGCCTCGAATTCCTCGATCCAGCCTTTTGCGCACATGTCGGCCAGGGCCCCGCGCCAGGCTCCGTCAAGACGCGCCAGATCCCCTCGGCCCGCGCCGCGGGGAAGCCCGCGCAACAGCTCCCAGACGGCCGCCTGGCGAGGCGCGCGCCGAAACTGCTCAGCGGGCAATCCCTGTCCCGATTCGGTAAGTCGCCAGCGCGGCTCACGGCTCGTCGGCAAGGGCTTGCCCGCGCGCAGTGCCGATGGCAGGGCGCCGAGGACCACTTCTCCGATGGGGTGGTGAAAATAGTCGCTTGCCCAGCGTAGAAACGCGAGGTTTTCCGCACCGAGGAGCGGCTCACCATCGAGGACGCTGGAGATGCGTTTGAGGCGCTCCCGCGGCACCCGCGTGTGGTCCACGTGCTCCAGCACCACACCGACCCGTGTACCCGGACCGAAGGGCACGCGCACCCGTGTCCCCGGGGCCGGGAGCTCCAGGCCCTGCTTGTCAGGCGGCAGGTAATCGAACGCCCGGCGCAGCGGTGACGGCACCGCGACCCGCAACAGCCGCAGCCGGGGCGCACCGGCGGATCTGGAAGACGGGTCCGGGGTGTCGGTCAAAGGTTGCGGCCGCTAGGAGGAGCCCGCGTGGGTCACGACTGATGGCCCGCAAGCGCTTCTACCGCCCGCAGAGCGGCGCGCCGCATGGGCCGGCCATCCACGGGGCTCAGGGGCACGCGCCGGCGTGCGCGCTCGGCGAATACCACCAGCTCCACCGGAACGTCGTCGGCCATGAATCGGTAGGTGGGAAGGCGCTCGGTGTCGTCGCTGGCGAGCCTCATGCTGCGCTCGCCATGTTCGTGGGGAACACCGTTGTCGAGGAGAAACAATCCCACCTCCTCGGCGGTCTCGGTAAACAGATGCAGGCACACATCGCTGTGCTCGTCGGCGGTGCCGCTCAGCACCGCCCCCACCAGGCGCGGTTGAAAGCGCACCAGAAAGCGCATGGCGCGAACCGCCGTGCGGCGCAGCTGCGCCAGTCGCCGGGGCTGACTGTGGGCACGAAACAGGCGCTGATACTCGGACACAGCCGACTCGATTTCCCCATTGCTGGGAAGATTGCGTTGACCCGGGATGCGCAGGCGCTCGAGCGCTTTACGCTTGGCAAGCTGAAAATCGTGAATCCCGGCCTCGCACATGAGGCGCGCCGCCTCCTTGGCGATGCGCTCGCGAAGCTGTGTGGACTTCATGCTGGTGTGGGCAGGCACGGGCTGACTGGTAATGCTGGCGTTAACTAGTGTCCACCCAAAAAGAACAATTCTCGCAAAGACGCAAAGACGCAAAGGTCGCAAAGTCATAACTTGTTGTTATTAAAGGCATACTAATATCCTTATCTTGGTGTCTTTGCGCCTTTGCGAGAGAAATTTCGACGTTTATGGACAGACACTAACTAGAACAATTGCTCCGTGACCCCCGACTCGGGCGTCGACGTCGGCGTCGAACCGGGAGTGGTGGATGTCTCCACGAGACCTTGCCGGGGCACGTTCTGGCTGCGGAATGTCTCGAACACGGCGCCGGGTTGCGAGGCGCTGGCGAGCATTCCCGACTCGGGGTCGATGCGCACCGTCACCAGGCCATCGGGCTGCGCCAGGATTTCCTGGGGCACACCGTCCAGAGCCACGCGCATGAAATCGATCCACATGGGCAGCGCCGCTCCGGCGCCGGTTTCGCGGCGACCGAGCGGGCCCAGCTGGTCGAAGCCCACCCAGGTGATGGTCACCAGCTTGGGGCTGAAACCGGAGAACCAGGCGTCCTGCTGGTCGTTGGTGGTGCCGGTCTTGCCGGCCAGATCCCTGCGTTTGAGTCGCAGCGCGCGGCGCCCGGTGCCGCGCTTGATGACATCGCGCATCAGGGAATTCATGATCCAGGCATTCTGAGGGCTCAGAACCCGGGGCGCATGCCCGCTTTCGCCGGCTCCATCGTCGGCAAGCACCACCTCATCGAGTCCCGGGTCCGACGCGATATCCAGCGCCATGATTTCGTCATCCTCACAGTCCCGGCACACGCGCGGGGGATCGGTCTGATACCAGAGAGATCCGTCGGAGGCCTCGATGCGATCCACAAAGTAGGGCGTCACTCGGAATCCCCCATTCGCGAGCACCGCATAGCCGGTGGCCATCTCCAGCGGCGTCACGCCTCCGCTGCCCAGCGCCAGGGACAAATCGTGGGGAATGCGCTCAGCGTCGAAGCCGAAGCGCTGCAGATATTCGACGGCGGTCGCGATGCCAACGGCGCGCAGCAGACGGATGGACACCAGGTTGCGCGACTTGAACAGCGCCACCCGCAGCCGTGTCGGCCCGAAGAACTTGCCGCTGTAATTCTCCGGGCGCCATACGGCTTCCAGGCCGGGGTCGTCGAACACCACGGGGGCGTCGTTGATGATGCTGGCGGCGGTGAAGCCGTGCTCGATGGCGGCAGAGTAGATAAAGGGCTTGAAGCTGGATCCCGGCTGGCGATGGGCCTGGGCGGCACGGTTGAATTTGCTCTTATAGAATTCGAAGCCGCCGGTCAGCGACTGGATCGCGCCATCCTCCGGGTCCAGCGCCACGAGGGCGCCCTCCACGACCGGCACCTGCACCATCCGCCAGCCGTCTTCCTGGAGCTGCACCCGCACCACATCGCCTCGCTCGACCACGTCGTGGGCTGTTTCCAGCTTGGCCCCGAGGCGGTTCTCATCCACATAGGCGCGCGCCCATTCGAGGCCCTCCCACGGAATCTGAATCTCCCCGAAGATCTTCGCGTAGGCGGTGACCATCTTGTCTTCGACACCCACGACCACGGCCGGCAGAAGCCCGGCGGTAGTGGGAATATCGGCAAGCACGGCATCCAGACTGGCATCCGGGTCGTCCAGATCCACGTGAAATTCCGGCGCCCGGAATCCGTGGCGTTGATCGTAGGCCAGGAGATTCTTGCGCAACGCCTGGTTGGCCGCCTCCTGCAGTCGGCTGTCGATGGTCGTGTAGACCCGAAACCCGGCCGTGTACGCGTCCTCACCGAGGAGATCCTCCACGTAGACACGCACCATCTCGGCCACGTAAGAAGCCTCCACTTCCACGGACAGGCCGTGCAGCCTGGCGGTCACCGGTGTTGCCACCGCCGCCTGGTAATCTTCCTCGCTGATCGCGTCCAGCTCGCGCATGCGCCCGAGGACGTAGTTGCGCCGGCTCCTGGCGCGATCGGGGTTCACGATGGGGTTGAAGCGCGACGGCGCCTTGGGAAGGCCCGCGATCATGGCGATCTGGGCAACGCTCAACTCATCCAGACGGGCACCGTAGTAGACGAGCGCGGCGGCCTCGACGCCGTAGGCCCTGTGGCCGAGAAAGATTTTGTTGAAATAGAGTTCCAGAATGTCGTCTTTTGTGAGCTCTGTCTCAATTTTCAGCGCCAGGAGGATTTCGTTGATCTTGCGCACATAGGTTTTCTCGCGGCCGAGAAAGAAATTGCGCGCCACCTGCATGGTGATGGTGCTGCCTCCGGGCCCCTTTTCACCGGTGCGAATCAGATACACCGCGGCCCGGGTCAAGCCCTGCCAGTCGACCCCGGGATGCTGATAGAAGCGCTCGTCCTCGGCCGCGATCACCGCTTTCACCATGAGCTCGGGGATGTGCTCGAATTCCAGCGGTGTGCGGCGCTTCTCACCGAACTCCGCGATCAGGCGGCCGTCCCGCGTGTAAACACGTAATGGCTCCTGCAGCTGGACGTCTTTCAGGCTGTCGATAGGGGGCAATTTGGGCGCCAGATACCAGTACAGCCCGGCCACACCAATGCAGGCCAGAAGACCGGTCACCAGCAGAACCGCACCCAGCACCCTCAGCGCGCTAGACAGGCGAAACATTATCTACACTAGTCCTGTAGGCGTGGGCAAGGGACCCTCTAGACGGACTGCGTCATCCAGACCCGAGCACGCCGGCACCGCAATCCACCCGTCCCGATGCGTCCCGGGGGTACAGGGTCTGATGGCGGTGTCCGCGACAGCCGTGGCCGGTGCGCGCCGATGGGCAGGACCCACCCTCGCTGAATCCCTCGCCACATGTGGCGATTTGGGAGGCTAATACTAAAGTTCCTCCTAGTATACGCCGTCAATACCATGCACACGATGGCTGTTTGTAAGCACTTGGAGCCTGTTTGTACTTTCTGGAAACCGTGTTCTATATTTTAGATTGGCATTTAATGTAAAGGGCTACCAGTTGCCCCTAAATGCCGACTCCCAAAGGAAAAAATCGTGGGCTTACTATCCAGTAAAGAACTCCCGGTGATGGGCGTGGACGTTAGCTCTACGGCCGTCAAGATTCTTGAGCTGAGCGGCAGCGGGGGCAAGTACCGCATCGAGGCCTATGCTGTCGAGCCGCTGCCCGCCAACGCTGTGGTGGAAAAAAACATTACCGATGTCGAGGTAGTGGGCGAGGCCATCGGCCGGGCCATGAAACGCGCCCAGACCAAGAACAAGCTGTCCGCTCTAGCGGTCCCGGGCTCCGCCGTCATCACCAAGGTCATCACCATGCCCGGTAACCTCTCCGATGACGAGCTGGCCAGCCAGATCGAGCTCGAGGCGGATCAGTACATCCCCTACTCCATGGACGAGGTGAATCTGGACTTCGAGGTTATCGGCCCGTCGGAGTCGGATCCGGAACGGGTGGAAGTGTTGTTGGCCGCGTCCCGGGGCGAGAACGTGGACGTACGGGTGGCCGCCGCCGAGATCGGCGGGCTGACCTGCAAGATCGTCGACGTCGAGGCGTTCGCCCTGGAGAACGCTTTCTCGCTCATCGCCCACGACCTTCCCACGGGCGGTATCGGTGAAACCATCGCACTGGTGGACATAGGCGCCACCATGACGACCTTGAGCGTGTTGAGCGACCTCAAGATCATCTATGCCCGCGAGCAGGTCTTCGGCGGCAAGCAGCTTACCGAGGAAATTCAGCGCCGCTATGGCCTGAGCTACGAAGAGGCCGGCCTCGCCAAGCGCCAGGGCGGGCTTCCGGACAACTACGGTCCGGAGGTTCTGGAGCCCTTCAAGGAGTCCATGGCGCAGCAGGTGAATCGGGCGTTGCAGTTTTTCTATTCCTCCAGTCAGATTGGTCAGGTGGACCGCATCGTGATGGCCGGTGGTTGCGCATCCATAGACGGCGCAGCGGAAGTCATCGCCGCCAAAACCGGATGCGAAGTCAGCATCGCCAATCCCTTTTCGAATATGTCTCTCGCATCCAGAGTCAGGGAGAACGTAATAGCCAATGACGCACCCGCCTTGATGATCGCCTGCGGACTGGCGATGAGGACTGCCATCTAATGCCTCACATTAATCTATTGCCATGGCGCGACGAACTACGCAAACGCCGCGAGAAAGAATTCGTCATCACCGCGGTGATCGCGGCGCTGATGATGGGCGGTGTCGTGCTCGGCGTGCATCTACATTACGAGAGCCGGATCGCGTATCAGGATCAGCGTAATACGTTCATCGAAACTGAGATTTCTGCGCTCGACAGGAAGATCAAAGAGATCGAAAACTTGAAGAAGGAACGCGATAGCTTGATTGCCCGGACCAAGGTTATTCAAGATCTGCAAGCGGGCCGTCCTGAGATTGTTCATGTCTTCGATGAACTCGTCACCACCTTACCCGATGGCGTGTACTACACGAAGGTCGCCCAGAGAGGACGCGGACTGAACCTGCAAGGCGTGGCCCAATCCAACGCCCGTGTTTCGTCGTTGATGCGAAGTCTCAATACATCCACGTGGTTCGAGAACTCGGTACTGGTAGAGATCAAGACCAATCCCGAGAAGGAGAGGGCCGTGCGTCTCAGCAAGTTCATCTTGAATGTCGGCCAGGCGAAACAGAAGAAAACGGATGAGAAGAAAGAAGGCTCGGGTGGGTAACTAATCATGGAAATGCCTGACTTTTCGAAGCTCGACCTCGATCCGAACAACATCGGCAACTGGCCGGGGCCGATAAAAGGGGTGGTGATCCTGGTCCTGTGTGCCGCGCTCCTGGGTGCAGGTTATTGGTTCGACACCAAGGATCAGCTGGTGGTCCTGGAAACCGCGCAGCAGAAAGAAACTGAGTTGAAGAGGATTTTCGAGATCAAACAGCGCAAGGCCGCGAACCTCGAAGCGCTTCGCGAGCAGCTCAAGGACATGAAGGAGTCCTTCGGTAACCTGCTGAGACTGCTGCCGAACAAGACCGAGATCGAAGGTCTGTTGGTGGACATCTCGCAATCTGGTCTGGCGGCCGGCCTGGAGTTCGAACTCTTCAAGCCGAGTGCGGAGCAGGTTGCGGATTTCTATGCCATTCAACCGATTTCCATTCGCGTAACCGGGACCTATCACGAGTTCGGCAAGTTCATCAGCAGCGTTGCCGCATTGCCGCGAATCGTCACTCAACACGATGTCAACATGACCCCCAAAGGTGGGGGCACCATAGGGACCGGCGACGAACTCGTCATGAACTTGATTGCGAAAACTTATCGCTACCTCGAAGAAGAAGAGATCGAGGCAGCTGCCACTTCCAAGAAAAAGAAAGGTAAGCGGCGCTGACGCCGGAGGTTTCCTGTATGCGGCCATTGTCCACATCGGACCCTGTTAGCTCCTCCACACTGAGCAGGCGGAGCACTATTTTCCGCGCACTCGCCACGATACTGGTCGTGTGCGTGCCGTTGGCCAGCTGCGGCGGTGGCTCGATGGCGGACTTGAGAAGCTATGTGGCCGGGATCAAGACGCGCCCGGGAACGCCTATCGAGGATCTCCCGCCCATTCAGCCCTATGTGGTCTACACCTATCCCTGTGACGGTGCGATTCAATGTGTCGACCCCTTCGAGCCGTTTTTTCTGGAGCCCCCCAACAAGCCACAATGCGAACCGGATTGCCCGGTCGCGGACAACGGCATTTCGCCGGATTTCGACCGTAACCGCGAGGAGCTGGAGAGCTACCCGCTCGACGCTCTTCGCATGATGGGAACGCTGGAGAAGGGTGAGCAATTCTGGGCCATCCTGCGTGGCCCGGACTCCATCATCCACCGCGTCCAGGTCGGCAACTTTATTGGACAAAATAACGGCAAGATTACCGGCATTTCCGAGGACAGGATCGAGCTCCTCGAAATCATTCCCGACGGCCGTGGAGGCTGGGAGGAACGAGATGCCGAATTGGCTTTGGCCGAGTAAACGAATACGGAATCCCGCAATGATGAAATTGAGCGAATCGTTCTTCGGCGAGAGGGTCGGTAGCAACTTGGCTGGCGCAGTGCGCAGCGCACGTGCTCTACTGAAGGGTACGACGGTGGCCATTGTCGCAATGACATGGGCATGTCTGGCCCAGGCGCAGGCCGGCACGACACTCGACAAGATCAGCTTCTCCACGCTGCCTGGCGACCGGGTGCAAGTCGTACTCGATATGTCCGGCCCAGTGGACGAGCCGCTCAGCTTCGCCATAGATGAGCCGGCCAGGGTTGCGCTGGATTTCCCCGGCGTGTCGCTGAATCTGCCCCGCAAGACCGAGGATATCGGCGTCGGCATGGCGCGTAGCGTCACTGCAGTCGAAGCAGGCGGGCGCTCGCGCGTGGTTCTCAGCCTCGTCAAGCTCGTACCTTATGCGATTAAGGTATCCGGCAATCAGGTCGTGTTGACCCTCGACAGCACCGGCAGCACGACCAGCCAGGCGGCGGCCAAGCGCGCCGCCGGCATCAAGGGCAGCATCGAGAGCATCGATTTCCGTCGCGGCGAGAGCGGTGAAGGACGGGTCATGGTGACACTGTCCGATCCGGCTATCGTCGTGAATACCTTCGAACAAGGCGATGACATCATCGTCGAGTTCATTGGCGTCGAGTTGCCGGAAAATCTGTCGAGGCGCCTCGATGTCATCGATTTTGCCACTCCGGTCAGGATCGTCGACACCAAACAGACCGGCGACAACGTGCGCATGGTTGTCGAGGCCGGCGGCGCTTTCGATCATCTCGCCTATCAGTCCGAAGACTTGTTCACTCTGGATGTGAAGGCGCTCTCAGAGGTAGAGAAGGAACAGGCAAAGAAGGATAAGTTCACCTATACCGGCGAACGGTTGTCACTCAACTTCCAGAACATCGAAGTGCGCGCCGTGCTTCAGCTGATCGCAGACTTCACCGGTCTCAACATGGTTGCCAGTGACACCGTCAGTGGCAGCTTGACACTGCGTCTCAAGAACGTTCCCTGGGATCAGGCGCTGGATATCATCCTCAAGACCAAGGGTCTTGCCATGCGTCAGACGGGCAACGTCATTCTCATCGCCCCGACCGAGGAGATCGCCGCCCGCGAGAAGCTCGAGCTCGAGGCACAGAAGCAAATCGAGGAGCTGGCTCCGTTGCGCTCGGAATTCATTCAGGTGAACTACGCGAAGGCGGCCACGCTGGCGACGCTGCTCAAGGCGGAAGAAAATTCATTGATGACCGACCGCGGCCGTGTATCCGTGGACGAGCGCACCAATATCCTGCTGGTTCGGGATACAGCGGACGCCATCAACAGCATTCGCGAGCTGGTTGCTACTCTTGACATACCTGTGCGCCAGGTGTTGATCGAATCGCGCATCGTCATCGCCGACGACAACTTCAACCGTGATCTCGGTGTGCGCTTTGGTGTGTCCTACCAGTGGAACGTCAACGGCAGCCAGAGAACCCGGGCCTCCGTCGGTGGTGGCCTGCCCGGCGATACGGACTTCGGCAGCACCGTCGCATTCAACGATGGCACCAATGAGAATCTGCTGGTCGACCTTCCCATCGGCAATCCGGCGTCGGCCATCAAGTTCGCGGTCGTGTCGATTCCGGACTTCATCCTGCAGCTCGAGCTCCAGGCGCTGCAGCTCGAGGGCCGCGGTGAGGTGATCTCCAACCCGCGCGTGGTAACCGCCAACCAGAAAGAGGCGACCATTGAGCAGGGCACGGAGATCCCCTTTCAGGAAGCTTCCTCGAGCGGCGCGACCTCGACGTCTTTCAAGAAGGCCGTATTGAGCCTCAAGGTGACACCACAGATCACGCCCGATGATCGCGTCATCATGGACCTGGCGGTCAACCAGGATACAGTCGGTCAGGAGTTCTCCGGTATCCCCAGCGTGGATACCCGATCGATAGTCACACAGGTCCTGGTGGACAATGGTGACACGATCGTGCTCGGCGGCATCTACGAGCAGACGAAGCGCGAGGACGTGGAGAAGGTACCCTTCTTCGGCGACCTTCCCTATCTCAGCTGGTTGTTCAAGACCACCTCGATTCGTGACGAGAAGAAGGAGCTGCTTATTTTCGTGACACCGAAGATATTGAAGGACGCGGGCACGGCGGGGCTTTGACGCACAGACAGAGTATCGCGCGCCTTCCTGCCAGCTATCTAGTTCCTGTAGCGAATCTCGAGAGAACGGCGGACCCTGGACAAGGGTCCGCCGTTCGCTTTTCTGTGCCTTTGACTGCTCATCCATTTGCATCGCTGCTCCCGTAGAGAGTAAAAAGCAATGGACATGAAGGTTCCCAACAACATTTTCCTGGTGGGTCCCATGGGGGCCGGCAAGTCCACCGTGGGGCGCCAGCTCGCCAAGACCCTCAATATGGAGTTCGTGGACTGCGATCGCGAGATAGAGCAGCGAACCGGTGTCACCATCGCACGGGTCTTCGATGTCGAGGGTGAAGAAGGGTTTCGCAAGCGCGAACGAGCCATGATCGAGCAGCTTACCGAGCGCGACGGCATCGTTCTGGCAACCGGGGGGGGCGCCGTTCTGGATGACGCAAATCGTTCGCGATTGCGCACGCGGGGATTTGCAATCTACCTGAATGCGCCTATCGAACTTCTCTTGGAACGAACGGCGCGGGATAAGCAACGGCCCCTGCTGCAGACCGATGACCCGAAAGCCAGTCTTATCGCACTGGCGGCCGAGCGCGAGCCGCTGTATCAGCAGGTCGCGGATATGGTCGTTAAGACCGATCGACGCACAGCGCGACACGTGGTCAAGGAAATCGTGCGCAAACTGTCCCAGTTATGAAAACGCTGAACCTGAGCCTCGGCCCTCGCAGCTACTCCATCTTCATCGGTGAGGGGTTACTCGGCCGCGCCGATCTGTTCGATGCCGGTCTCGCCGGGAATCAGGTGATGGTAGTCAGCAACGAGACGGTTGCACCCTTGTATCTCGAGCGCCTCAGGAAAGCCCTGGGAGACCGGGACGTTCAAGTCATGGTTCTGCCGGACGGAGAAGAGTTCAAGACCCTCGATGAGTTCGCGAAGATCCTGGATGCCCTTGTCGAGGCGCGATTCGCACGTGATTGCACACTGGTTGCGCTCGGCGGTGGCGTGGTCGGCGATATGGCAGGGTTCGCGGCCGCCTGTTACCAGCGGGGAGTCGCCCATATTCAGGTTCCCACCACCTTGCTTGCCCAGGTGGATTCTTCGGTTGGCGGCAAGACCGGGGTAAACCACCCTCGAGGCAAGAACATGATCGGCGCCTTTCATCAGCCGACCTGCGTGATTGCGGATACCGAGACGCTATCCACCCTTCCTGATCGCGAGTTCCGCGCGGGGCTCGGCGAGATCATCAAGTACGGACTGCTGTGGGATGCGGAATTCTTTGCCTGGCAGGAAGAGCATATGCCGGAGCTGCTGGCGCGGGATCGCGACTGCCTCGCGACGGTCATTCATCGCTCTTGCCAGATAAAGGCCGAGATGGTGAGTGCGGACGAAACTGAAAGCGGGGTACGCACCCTGCTGAACCTGGGCCACACCTTCGGCCACGCCATGGAAGCGGGACTCGGATTCGGCACCTGGCTGCACGGTGAGGCCGTGGCGGCAGGGTTGTGCCTGGCGGCCGATCTCTCCGCACGCCTCGGCCGCATCGATGCCGACGATGTCAGACGTGTAGAGCGGCTCGTCGAGAGTGCGAGCCTGCCGATTCGGGCGCCGGCGGAGCTGAGTACCGATCGCATGGTCGAGTTGATGGCTGTGGACAAGAAGATCAAAGGCGGTAGGCTGCGATTGGTACTGCTGAACGCCATCGGCAAGGCACAGCTCGACGGCGACTTCGACCCCCGCGCCCTCAAGGAAACGCTCGAAGAGTGCCGCGGCGCGGCGTAAAAAGCACCGTCAGGTGCTTCCAACACGCAATAACGCTACACTTGCCCAGCGGCAAGACCCTATGTACGAGTTGAAAGCCTACGCTGCGTCCGACGACAGCAGTCGTGGACGAATTCATGAAGAGCCTGAAGCGACCATGCGCGGGGTCTTCCAGCGTGATCGCGATCGCGTCATACATTCGGCAGCATTTCGACGGCTCGAGTACAAGACGCAGGTTTTCGTCAATCACGAAGGCGACATGTTCCGCACCCGCCTCACCCACTCCATCGAGGTTGCGCAGATTGCACGCACGATTGCCCGTGCGCTTGGTCTTAACGAGGACTTGAGCGAGGCAATTGCGCTGGCCCACGACCTTGGTCATACCCCTTTTGGTCACGCCGGTCAGGATTCACTCAACAAGTGCATGCGTGACTATGGCGGCTTCGAGCATAATCTCCAGTCGTTGCGCGTCGTAGATGTATTGGAGGAAAAATATGCTGCATTTACCGGTCTCAATCTTAGTTTCGAGACGCGGGAGGGAATTCTGAAACATTGCTCACACGCCAATGCGGCGATGCTGGGCCCGCTCGGGGAGCGATTCTTGAACGGCGAACAACCTGGTCTGGAAGCACAGGTGGCGAACATCGCCGACGAGATCGCCTACAATCATCACGATGTTGATGACGGACTGCGCGCGGGACTCGTCAGTCTCGACGATTTGCAGAACGTTGAAAGCTTTCGGGAACCCTTCGCAGAAGTAACCGAGCTCTGGCCTGATCTGGCCGAACGGCGCGTCATTCACGAGGTAATCCGCCGTATGATCAATCGGCAAGTACTCGATCTGATTGAGACGAGTCAAAACGCCATCGACCAGTGCACCCCCGGAAGTATCGATGACGTCCGAAGAGCCGGCGCACCATTAATCCTCCTAAGCCTAGACGCGAGCAACCGACGTCTGGAGCTTAAACGTTTTCTTCGCGCCAACCTTTACCGACACTATCGTGTCCATCGAATGACATCGAAGGCGGCTCGAATCGTCGAGGCACTGTTCGTCGTTTTTTCCGACGACGCCCGTCTTCTGCCTCGACCCGCGCGGGATCACATGACGGATCTCGAAGAAGCGAACGGCGCCACAGGTCGCGCCCGCGCCATCGCCGACTACATTGCCGGCATGACGGACCGTTTCGCCATCGCCGAGCACGAGCGGATATTCAGCGCGTCCACTTTGACCTGAGATCGCGTCAAAACGAACGAGAAACCCGCATTCGCGCTACATGATACGCTGGCGATTGTCGGCGTCGTGACAGCCGCGGGTGCCGCAGCTATACTGTGCGGACTTTCGCCCGCAGCATTCACGCCCGAAATCGGTGCCCGCGCGGGGACGCGTAACCGGCACGATGGCCGGCAGGGGGAGGGTACCCCCACATCCGGCCAACCCCGCGCCCCCGACTGGCTCTACCCCCTCGGTAGCGACGCCCCCCTGGGGCGGCGAGAAGGCTGCGCAGCGCGCGCAGGCGCGGGCGACCTGCGAGCTCGGTGATGGTCAGGGGGAAGGGGGCAGTAATGGACAGGCCGATGGAACCAACCGGAGGATTGTATTCTCCCGAATTCGAAAAGGACGGCTGCGGCTTCGGACTGATCGCTCACATGGACGATGAGCCCAGCCACTGGTTGGTGCGTACGGCGATGCAGGCGTTGGAGCGTCTCACCCACCGAGGCGCCATCGCCGCCGACGGCAAGACCGGCGACGGCTGCGGCTTGCTGCTGAAGAAACCCCACACTTTTTTCTCCCGTGTCGCCGCCGAGAACAAGTTTCAGCTCGCTCCTCTCTACGCCGTCGGCATGGTGTTTCTCAGCCAGGACACGACGCGCGCGGATCGCGCGCGGGCGCAGCTCGACAAGGAGCTCACCCATGAGGGCCTCGAAGTGTGCGGCTGGCGCAGTGTGCCCACGGACGCGTCGGCCTGCGGCACAGTAGCACTGCGATCCCTTCCCCGCATCGAGCAGGTGTTCGTTAATTCGCCGGCGGCCATGGGCGACGAGTCCTTCGAACGCCATCTGTATGTCGCGCGACGACGAGCGGAAAAAGCACTGGAGAACGAGGATCAGGCCTTTTACGTACCAAGCCTGTCTTCTCGCGTGGTCGCCTACAAGGGCCTGATAATGCCGGACAAGTTGCCGGTGTTCTATGAAGATCTTCGCAACAATGACATGAGCGCATCATTGGCGGTATTTCACCAGCGCTTCTCCACCAACACCTGGCCGGAGTGGCGATTGGCGCAGCCGTTTCGCTTTCTCGCCCACAACGGCGAGATAAACACCATCCAGGGCAATCGCAACTGGTCAGTGGCGCGCAGCGTCAAATTCGAAACCCCTCTGATCCCGAACATGGAAGACGTGCGCCCGTTGGTATCCGCCAGTGGCTCCGATTCCTGCACTCTCGACAACATGCTCGAAGTGTTGCTGGCGGGCGGCATGGACATTTTCCGCGCCATGCGATTGCTGATCCCACCCGCCTGGCAGAACGTCGACACCATGGACGCGGACCTGAAGGCCTTCTACGAGTATCACCGCATGCACATGGAGCCCTGGGACGGTCCCGCCGGCATCGTGCTCACCGACGGCCGCTATGCTGCCTGCGTCATGGATCGCAACGGGCTGCGCCCGGCGCGTTACGTGATCACCAATGACCGCCACATCACGCTTGCGACCGAGATCGGCGTGTACGACTACGACCCTGCGGATGTGGAGGTAAAAGGGCGATTGAAGCCCGGCCAGATGCTGGCCGCCGACACCGCCACCGGTGAGCTGTTGCTGCCCGGGGATATCGATGCCCGCCTCAAGGCCAGGCAGCCGTATCGAAAATGGATCAAGGCGCGAAAGAAGCAGCTCAAGGCGAAGCTCGAGAACGAGCCGCTCACCAATACGCCCCTGGATAAGTCCCGACTGGCGGTCTACGAGAAGCTTTATCAAGTGTCGCTGGAAGAGCGCGACCATGTGCTGCGCGTGCTCGGCGAAGCGGGCCAGGAGGCGGTGGGCTCCATGGGCGACGATACGCCGCTGCCGGTCCTGTCGAGACGCACGCGATCGCTTTATGACAGTTTCCGCCAGCAGTTCGCCCAGGTCACGAATCCACCCATCGACCCCCTGCGCGAGCAGATCGTGATGTCGCTGGAAGTGTCCTTCGCCGGCGAAAGCAACCCGTTCGAGGAGCGCGAAGGTTTCGTCACGCGCCTGGTAGCGAGCTCACCGGTTCTTTCAGAAGGCAAGTTCCGGGAACTCCTGGACATGCAGGAGCCGGCCTTTCGCCACGAACGCATCGATCTAGGCTACCCCGCGGGAGTCGGGCTGCGCGATGCCATCGTCGATATTTGCGACCGTGCGGTTGCCGCGGTGCGCGAGCGAAAGCTCATCCTGGTGCTCTCTGACGGGGGCATCGCGAGAGACAAGCTGCCGGTGCACGCGCTCCTGGCAACCGGCGCCGTGCATCACCGGCTGATTCGGGAGGGCATACGCTGCAATGCCAATCTGGTGGTGGAAACGGCGACGGCCCGGGATCCCCATCATTTTGCGGCGCTCATCGGCTACGGCGCAACCGCCATTTATCCGTACCTCGCCTTCGAGGTGCTCAATGACATGATCGGCAGCGGCGAGATCCCCGCCGGCGACGGCACCCTCGTGGGTATCAATTACCGGCGCGGGATCAACAAGGGTCTCTATAAGATCACCTCGAAGATGGGGATCTCGACCATCACCAGTTACCGCGGAGCACAGCTGTTCGAGATCGTCGGCCTGCATCGGGAAGTGGTGGATCTCTGTTTTACCGGCACCGTCAGCCGCGTGCAGGGCATGCGCTTCGCCGACCTGGACGAGGACCGGCGGCGCCTCGCCTGGGAAGCCTGGAACCCGCGCCAGGCGAAGAGCCCCGGCGGACTGCTGAAGTACGTACACGGTGGCGAGTACCACGCGTTCAACCCGGATGTCATCGCAACGTTGCAAGAGGCGGTCAACAACGATGACTTCGAAAAATACCGGGAGTTCGCCGATATCGTGGACAAACGCCCGGTGGCAACACTGCGCGATCTGCTCCAGGTGACGGGCGACACCCAGCCGATACCCATCGAGGAGGTGGAGTCGGTGGAGGCCATCGTCAAACGTTTCGACAGCGCCGGCATGTCCCTGGGCGCCCTCTCTCCCGAAGCTCACGAAACTCTGGCAATGGCCATGAACAGCCTCGGTGGACGCTCGAATTCCGGCGAGGGCGGCGAGGACCCGGCCCGTTACGGCACCCACAGGATGTCCAAGATCAAGCAGGTCGCATCCGGGCGCTTCGGCGTAACGCCGAACTATCTCGTCAACGCGGAAGTGCTGCAAATCAAGATAGCCCAGGGCGCGAAACCCGGCGAAGGCGGCCAGCTGCCCGGCCACAAGGTCAACAAAATGATCGCCCGGTTGCGCTATTCACGCCCCGGGGTTGCGCTCATTTCGCCCCCGCCCCACCACGACATTTACTCCATCGAGGACCTGGCGCAGCTCATCTTCGATCTGAAGCAGGTTAATCCCGAGGCGCTGGTGTCGGTAAAGCTGGTAGCCGAAGCCGGGATCGGCACCATCGCCGCCGGGGTCGCGAAGTGCTACGCGGATCTGATCACCATCTCAGGTTATGACGGCGGCACCGGCGCGAGCTCGTTGACGTCGGTGAAATACGCCGGCAGCCCCTGGGAGCTGGGCTTGAGTGAAACCCATCAGACATTGCGCGCCAACGGCCTGCGCCACAAGGTGCGCCTGCAGACCGATGGCGGCCTCAAGACCGGACTCGACGTCATAAAGGCGGCAATGCTCGGTGCCGAATCCTTCGGTTTCGGCACCGCGCCCCTGATCGCCATGGGTTGCAAATATCTGCGTATCTGCCACTTGAACAACTGCGCCACCGGCGTTGCGACGCAGAACAACGTGCTGCGCATGAAGCATTTCAAGCCCAATGGCGTACACAAGGTGGAGAACTACTTCCGTTTCGTTGCCGAGGATGTGCGCGAGTGGTTGGCAAAGCTCGGGGTCACCACACTCGAAGCGGTGATCGGACGCGGCGATTTTCTCCACGTAATCCCCGGCGACACACCGCGCCAGGGTAATCTGGATCTCGCGCCGCTGATCTCCGACGCTGGCGTGCCAGCCGAAACGCCGCAATTCTGCAATACGCCTAGAAATGAACCCTTCGACAAGGGCGAGCTCGCGGAGCGCATGGTGAAAGATTCCATGCCCGCCATCGAGGCCGGAAGCGGCGGCGAGTTTCACTACGAGATTCGAAACTATCACCGTTCCATCGGCGCACGGGTATCCGGCGAGATCGCACGCCGGCACGGTGACGACGGCATGTCTGAGCATCCGCTGGTCATGCGCTTCGCGGGTACCGCGGGTCAAAGCTTCGGCGTCTGGAACGCCGGCGGATTGCACATGTATCTGGAGGGCGACGCCAACGATTACGTCGGTAAGGGCATGGCCGGCGGGAAACTCGTGATCCGTCCGCCGCGCGCGAGCCGTTTTCGTTCTCAGAAAACCGTCATCGTCGGAAATACTTGTCTCTATGGTGCCACGGGCGGCCGATTTCATGCCGCTGGTATTGGTGGCGAGCGATTCGCGGTGCGCAACTCCGGCGCCGTCGCGGTGGTCGAGGGCGTAGGTGATCATGCCTGCGAATACATGACCGGCGGTGCCGTGGCGGTTCTCGGGCGCGCCGGGGTTAATTTCGGCGCCGGCATGACCGGTGGATGCGCATTCGTATTGGATATGGAGCGCAATTTTTTCGATCTCTACAATCACGATCTCATCGACATACATCGGATTCATACGGAGCTCATGGAGGCCCATGCGAACTATCTCGTGGCGCTGCTCGAGGAATTCGTCGCCGAGACCGAAAGCGATTGGGGCCTGAGTATCCTCGACAATTTCGACGAGATGGTGCGCAAGTTCTGGCTGGTGAAACCCAAGGCAACTGAACTCACCAGCCTGCTCGATACCCTGCGTGAAGCTGCCTGAGCAGCCCGGTGTACAGCACTCAGCCATGCCAAACCCATTTCAATTCGTCGACGTACCACGCCAGGAGCCGAAAAAGCTCGGCGTGGAAGTGCGCGTACGCAACTACAAGGAGATCTACGGCCAGTACGACGAGCAGGGCGCGGCGTCCCAGTCCGAGCGCTGCATCGACTGCGGCAATCCCTACTGCGAATGGAAATGCCCGGTACACAACTACATTCCGAACTGGCTCACGCTGGTGTCCGAAGGCAATCTGCTCCTGGCGGCGGATTTGTGTCATCAGACGAACTCTCTGCCCGAAATCTGCGGCCGTATCTGTCCGCAGGATCGATTATGCGAAGGCGCCTGCACGCTGAATGACGGCTTCGGCGCCGTCACTATCGGCGCGGTGGAGAAGTACATCACCGACGAAGCCTTCAAGCAGGGCTGGCGGCCCGATCTTTCTCACGTGGTCGACACCGGCAGGCGCGCGGCCGTGGTCGGCGCCGGACCGGCGGGTCTTGCCTGTGCAGACGTGCTGGTGCGAAACGGCGTCAAGCCCGTTGTCTATGATCTGTATCCGGAGATCGGCGGCCTGCTGACCTTCGGAATTCCACCCTTCAAGCTCGAGAAGGATATTGTCCTGCAGCGGCGACGAGTCCAGGAAGAGATGGGTGTCGAGTTTCGGCTCGATACCGAGATTGGTCGCGATATTCCCTTTCAGACCCTGCTCGACGAGTACGACGGTGTGTTTCTCGGCATGGGCGCCTACACCGCCATGCGTGGAGGATTTCCCGGTGAGACCTTGCCCGGCGTGATCCAGGCGCTGCCATATCTGATCAGCAACGCATATCGCCACATGGGGATTGACGGCGACGACGAGCAATCGGCGGACATGAACGGCCTGCGGGTCGTAGTGCTGGGCGGCGGCGATACCGCCATGGATTGCGTGCGCACCGCGACGCGGCAGGGCGCGACGAGTGTCACCTGCGCCTACCGCCGTGATCAGGCCAACATGCCCGGTTCCATGCGCGAGGTGGAAAACGCCAGGGAGGAGGGCGTGCGCTTTCTATGGAATCGGCAGCCGCTGGAGATCGTCGGCAACCGTCAGGCGGAGGGTGTGAAGGTGATGACAACCACGCTCGGCGAACCGGACACCCGTGGCCGACGCCAGCCGGAGCCGGTGCCCGACACCGACGACGTGTTGCCCGCGGATCGTGTCATCATCGCATTCGGATTCAGGCCGAGCCCCAGCCCCTGGTTCGACGACCACGGCATCGTGCTCGATGAGGGCGGACTGGTAGTGGCAGCGGAAGAGGGCGGCTACAAGTTTCAGACCAGCAATCCCAAAGTTTTCGCAGGCGGTGACATGGTGCGTGGCTCGGACCTGGTAGTAACGGCAGTTTACGAGGGCCGCGAGGCTGCATTGGGCATGATCGACTACCTGGGCGTATGACGGCGGGCGCAGTGTCATGGCGAAGCTGAGGAACAACCGACTATTGCGCGCGCTTCTGCGCCAGCCGGTGGATCGCACACCCGTATGGATCATGCGCCAGGCCGGCCGCTATCTGCCCGAATATCGCGAGCTGCGCCAACGCGCGGGCAGCTTCCTCACCCTCTGCTCAACGCCGGAGCTGGCCTGCGAGGTAACCTTGCAGCCCCTCGCACGCTTCTCCCTGGATGCCGCGATTCTGTTCTCCGACATTCTGACGGTGCCCGCGGCCATGGGCATGGAGCTCAGGTTCACCGAGGGTGAGGGACCGAGCTTTCCAGCGCCGTTGCGAAGCGCCGCGGATATTGGCCGGCTGAAGAAACCGGACCCGGAAGTGGAGCTCCGCTATGTAATGGATGCCGTTCGCATGGTACGCCGGGAGCTGGACGGCGCTGTGCCTCTGATAGGATTCGCCGGCAGCCCGTGGACCCTGGCGACCTATATGATCGAAGGTGGAAGCTCGTCGCATTACCGTTTCGCCAAGGGCATGATGTTCGCCGATCCCAAGCTCATGCACCGCCTGCTGGGGGAGCTGGCGGACAACGTGTGCGCCTACCTGAACGCACAGATTCGCGCCGGCGCGCAAGCTGTCATGATCTTCGATACCTGGGGAGGATTGTTGAGCGCCAGGGACTATGAGGACTTTTCACTGCAGTACATGACGCGCATCGTCGCTGGCCTCGAGCATTCGGTGGATGAGGGTCAGGTGCCCGTGGTGCTGTTCACCAAGGGTGGCGGAGCCTGGCTCGAACAGATGGCGGACAACGGCTGCGATGCGGTAGGTATCGACTGGACGGTGGACATCGGCGATGCGCGCCGCCGCGTCGGCGACAGGGTTGCAATTCAGGGCAATCTCGATCCGTGTACCTTGTATGCACCCCCGGAGCGCATTCGCGAAGACGTCGCCGAAGTACTGGCAAGCTATGGCAGCGGTCCTGGTCACGTATTCAATCTCGGTCACGGCATTCAACCTTTCGTCGATCCGGCGCATCTCGCGGTCCTGGTGGACGCCGTCCACGAGCTGAGCGAGCCCTACCACAAGTGATGTCGGCGGCTGGACGGCACGGGTTGCGAAATGGTTAGCCGCCGCCCATGAAAGCGAGCCTCGGCATATTCGCCAGGGGATTGTGCATGGGTGCCGCCGACGTGGTGCCCGGCGTCAGCGGCGGCACCATGGCGCTGATCCTGGGTATCTACCAACGTCTGCTGGAAGCCATTCGCGCCTTCGATACGACGTGGCTGCGCCTGATTGCGGCGCGACGCTTCCGTGACGCCGCCGAGCACGTCGATATCCTGTTTCTTATCCCCCTTGGGGCCGGCATACTCGGCGCGATTCTCTTCTTCACCCGGGTAGTGTCGCTGCCACAAATGGTACGAGAGCAGCCCGAACAAATTTACGCGCTGTTTTTCGGCCTCGTTTTAGGCTCCGTCGTCGTCCTGCTGCGCGGGCTTGTACCGATGCGCTGGCGGGATTGGACCTGCCTGCTGGCGGGCACGCTGCTCGGTCTCGTTATCGTGAACGTCGTTCCCTTCGAGACTCCCTCTGATCCCTGGTTCATTTTTCTGAGCGGCGCGCTTGCCATCTGCGCCATGATTCTTCCGGGCATTTCCGGGTCCTTCATTCTGCTGCTGTTGCGCAAGTATGAGCACGTGTTCGACGCCATCGGGCATTTCGATTTCGCCGTGATCCTTCCCTTTGCCCTCGGCGCGATAAGCGGCCTGATGCTATTCTCGCGTCTGCTGGTGTGGTTGCTGAAACACCACTACCGAATAACGCTGACGACCATCGTCGGCATGCTGGTGGGATCCCTGTGGCTGCTGTGGCCCTTTCAAGCACGCATCTACGACGTCATTCGTGGCAAGCAACAGTTAGTCTACAGCTCACCCGTCTGGCCCGCGGATATGGGCGGCGGCGAAACTCTGGCTGGTGTGCTGTGCGTGGCCGGAATTGCCACGGTTTTCATCATCGATATGCTGGCGAGGCGCAGACGGACAACCGAACACGGTTTGCTCTGATCGATGCCCCGGCCCGGGAGTGAAGCATGCCCGAGTTGCCGGAAGTAGAAACCACTTGTCGTGGCATCGCGCCGTTGCTGTGTGGCCGGCGGGTCACGTCCGTGGATGTACGCGAGCCGCGCCTGCGCTGGCCGGTTCCGCCGGCCCTTGCCAGAGAGCTGCCAGGCCAGCTCATCTGCGGGGTGACCCGGCGCGCCAAGTTCCTGCTACTGGAATCACCGGTCGGGCACCTGATTCTGCATCTCGGCATGTCCGGAAGCCTGCGCATCGTGTCCCGGGATCTGCCTCCGGAGAAACACGATCACCTGGACGTCATCATGGGCGACGGCCGCTGCCTGCGTTTCCGCGACCCGCGACGCTTCGGCGCCGCCCTTTGGACCAGGGACAACCCCCTCGAACACCCGCTATTGAAGAATCTGGGCCCGGAGCCGCTGGAGGATAGCTTCAACGCCGTGTGGCTGCACCGACTCTCGCAACGCCGACGGGTAGCGATTAAGTCGTTTCTGATGAACGGCCAGGTAGTCGCCGGTGTCGGCAACATCTACGCCAGCGAAGCACTTTTTCTCGCCGGAATTCACCCCGCACGGCCGGCGGGCCGTATCTCCCTCAACCGCTATCAGCGCCTGGTGGGGGCAGTCCGAGACGTGCTGGCAGCCGCTATCGCGGCGGGCGGCACCACCCTTCGCGATTTCGTCGACAGCAACGGCAACCCCGGATACTTCTCCCAGAGGTTACGTGTGTACGGCCGACAGGGCGAAGCCTGCGACCAGTGTGGCGCACGCGTTCGCAGCCGCATAATCGGACAGCGCTCGACCTTCTACTGCCCGCGCTGTCAGCGGTGAACCAGGCAGGGGATCGCGTTGCGGTGACGATTTCCGTCATGCACGCAGAACGATATGGCGGTTTCAGTATCCAGCGTCGACAGAAGGCTGTTCAGGTTTTTGATTCGGAGAGATTTCCCGCCATACTTAGTCGAAACCCAATCGGATGCGGCATAGACGGCAATTTACAACATGATTTTCAACTTTTCGGATATTGGCCGGGATACATTGGTTGGGCGAGCCGTTCGATTGCCGCTATCCCTGATACCAGCGGAGACTCAGCTTCCGATTATGCAGGGCGCCCTGAGGGGACGTCGATGGATTGTCGGTTCAAGCAACCATGGATGCTGGCTGGGCAGCTACGAGCACAATCAGCAAATTCTCTTGGCGAAATACTTAAAGGAAGGCGATGTTATCTTTGATATCGGCGCTCATGTGGGCTTCTATACACTACTGGGTTCGGTACTCGTTGGAGACAGTGGGCAGGTTGTCGCATTCGAGCCCGTACCCAAGAATCTGATGTATCTTAAAAAACACCTGCAGATTAACTCAGTCAGCAACGTTGCGATTGTCGAAGCGGCCGTATCCAATCGCCATGGCCATGGCCGCCTATCAAGTGGCCCATCCAGTTCCATGTGGCACCTTGATGCTCGAGGGGAGTTGGGCGTGCAGACCGTCTGCTTGGACGAGCTGGTGCTGAACGCGAAAATTCCACCCCCGAATGTAATCAAGATGGACATTGAGGGAGCAGAGGTTCTTGCGCTGAATGGAAGTGCCGGAGTGGTAAGCGAGTTCCACCCGGTATTCCTCCTTTCCACACATGGATTGATGTCCATCAGAGCTGTTGTAAATTCCTCGAATCCGCCGGTTATCATCTGTTTCCAATCGGTCAGACATCCCTTGATGAGTGTCGGGAGCTATTTGCTGTTTATGGCGCCGCCGCCTGAGTT
>Ga0255058_10000064_pt1 | contig 60518 bp, 48 predicted proteins | sample Cases_109_9_MG_FD_188637 | JGI IMG/M metagenome (GOLD analysis project Ga0255058, IMG submission 188637) | Seawater microbial communities from Amundsen Gulf, Northwest Territories, Canada - Cases_109_9 | ecosystem: Environmental > Aquatic > Marine > Gulf | place: Canada: Northwest Territories...
AATAAGGCAACACCGGCACCATGTGTACAATATTGATGTGCAGCCAGCAACGGGGTAACAGCGTGATTTCTACAGATGTGGTCATTATCGGGGCAGGGCCTTGCGGTTTGTTTCAGGTGTTCGAACTCGGCCTGCTGGGGCTGAAAGCGGAGGTTGTCGACTCCATTCGACAAGCGGGCGGGCAGTGCACCGAGCTCTATCCGGACAAACCGATATACGACATTCCGGCAGTTCCGGTTTGCACCGGCGAAGAACTGACCGCGGCATTGCTGAAGCAGATCGAGCCGTTTACTTGTGGCATGCATCTGGGCGAGGAAGTGTCGGTCGTCAGGCGCAACGACGATGACACGTTTTTTATCGAGACCGCTGCCGGCAAGCAGTTTCAGGCCGGGGCGGTTGTGATCGCGGGCGGTGTCGGTTCGTTTCAGCCACGGCCGATCCGTCTGCCCGACGTGGATCAGTACGCAGACAAGACCTTGCACTATCGGGTGCGCGATCCGGCGCAATTTACGGGCAAAAAGCTGGTCGTCCTGGGTGGTGGCGATTCGGCGCTGGACTGGGTACTGGAGCTTGCGGACAAAGCAGAGCACATAACGCTGGTTCATCGCCGCGACGAGTACCGGGCGGTTCCCGCATCGGTGGAAAAAATGCGCGAACTCGTTGCGGCGGGTAAAATGGACGTGCTCGAAAGCGCCAAGGCCACAGCAATTCATGGCGAGAATGGCGTGGTCTCATCGCTCGTCATCCAGCCCAAAGAAGGCGAAGCAGTGGAAGTCAGCGCGGATCACGTTTTGGTGTTTTTCGGCCTGGCGCCGAAGCTCGGACCGATCGCCGAGTGGGGCCTGGATATCAACCGCAAGACGATCAATGTAGACACGGAAAAATTTGAAACCTCGGAACCGGGTATTTATGCAGTAGGCGACATCAATTTCTATCCGGGCAAGAAAAAACTCATCTTGTGCGGCTTTCATGAAGCAGCGCTGGCGGCATTCGCGATCAAACATCGTCTCGAACCGGACAAGAAGGTGCATGTTCAGTACACAACGACGAGTCCCATCATGCACGAGCGGCTCGGCATTCAGGACCAACCCGCCGAGGGAGAGCAGAACTGATAATGACGCACCATCGCCTGTTGGCGCTCCTGCTTGCCGGGCTGGTATGGATAACGGCCTGCAGTAACGAAGCACCGCCAACAGACGAGCAGGCAGCGTTACCGGATATCACGGCTACCAATGCCTTTTATTATTACGCAGACGTCGAAGCCGCGTGGGATTTTTATCGTGACACGCTGGGCCTGGAAACGGTGGTCGAATACGGTTTCGCGAAGATCATGCGCCTGGCCGAATCATCATATGTCACGCTGGTTGCCGCAGAGTCGGGTATGCATTCTGCCGCTGAGCCGAAAACCGTCACGCTGACGCTGCTCACCGAGCAACTGGATGGCTGGAAAGCGCATCTGCGATCTTCCGGCGTTGCGGTTCTGTCCACTGCCGGTGATCATCCAGAGCCGAATTTCGTGGTACTGGATCCCGAGGGTTATACACTCAGGTTCGAACTCTCCGACGCACATGCGAACAGCGCTACTTTCGTCGCGGCGGCTGCCGGGCTCGATATACGTGCTGTAATTTATTCGATCTACCTGAGGGAACTTGAGACAAGCGCCGAATTTTACGAGGGGCTGCTGGGCGTCGAGTCCGTTGTGGAAACGGTTTGGGGAAGGTTGTATCCGGTTGCGGGCAGTGGCTTTCTCGGCCTGGTCGATGAAAGCGATGAACTGCACCAGGCCACGGAGGAAAACGGTGTAACCTTATCTTTCCTGACCAGCGACATCGACGCATGGTTCGAGAGAGCCGTTGGCTGGCCCGGTTTTGCATTGCGCACGCCGGAAATACTGAACGAAGGCGGGCTGGTCAGGGTATTCGTTGGATACGGTCCGGAGGGCTATTTCCTCGAGTGGGATACCTTCCTCGAGGTTGACGAAAACGCCTCCCTGCTGCGGTATCTGCCCTGAAGAGAGGCTGCGGCCGGAGCGCTCCGGCCGCAATGAAAGCGTCTAATTTCCGCCGGCTGGCGACATGTGTGTATGAGCGATTCCCCAGTCGCCACCTTCCTTGACCAGGACCAGTGTTACCCACAACGGCTGGCCCGGTGGCGGTGGCGGCTGATTATGCGGAATAAAGCTGAACATGCGCAAGAAACTGACGACTGCGACATCCCCGTAGATCGCGACCTGCGGTGAGTCGGTGGTTGTATAGACCCGTGTCTTACCGCCGTTGACAGCTTCGTTTGCTTTGCGCCCGGCGACCTGAATTGCCATGTTCTTTGCCTGATCCGATTGCCGGACATTCGTGATCATCACCCGGTCGTCCCGGATCAACCCGGCCTGGGCTTCCAGGTCGGTCTCCAGGTCCGCATATTGTTGTACGACGGCCATGACATCGTCCTCGTCGTCGGCAAACGCAAACGGTGCGAAGATCAATCCAGCCAGTGCAACGATCAAAGTAGCGAGGCGGTCGCCTCGTTCAAGTGTCAACATGATTTTCGCTCCTTATTGTTTTGCTTACATCAGGCAGGCGAATTCAGCGACGCCAGCAGGCTGCTGGTTGGATCGCTCCCCCACCACTACTAACCATAGTAGAAGGCCGGTAAATGGCAAGGCAATTCAAGCGGAAATCAGCGCAATTGATGCGTTGCAGCGCCACCTAGCCGGCGCATTTTAACGTTAGCGCCGCCAGCGCCGCGTCGATGCCGGAAATATCATAACGGATGGTTATAAGGCTGGCTGAGTAGGGGATCACTTCGACTTGCAGTTGCGTGCCGCTGCGCAAGTAATCGATCATCTCCCGGCTATCCGCGCCGGAACGCGGCAGCGTGATCTTGTTCGATCGGTCGACGCCCCAGTTCACCAGCAGCAGTTCCTTGTCGTCGACTTTGAATCCGACTTCGGTATTGAAGGACGAAATAAAACGCCGCCAGTCGACTCGTACGGATATCTGCGTGCCGGCGCCCGGCACACAATGAAACACCAGCTGCGGATACACTTCCTTGCGGGCGTACTCGTCCGGGATCGCTTTCGCGGACTCCTGCGTCAGCGAGGCAACGGTTTCGTAGCTGCCGGTGTCCTGAGCGACTTCCAGAGTCCAGTTGTCAGGCAGATCGGCGGCAAGCGCGCCGCTGACGCAAAACATCAGCGGCGCTGCGTTGATCAGCAATGCACAGCTACGTGGAGACATCAACGCGCCTGCACGCCTTTGATCGCCCCTTCGATGAGGTTGAGTGCCGCCTGGCGGCTGACGCCATCCGGATCAAGATTGAACGAGGGCGTTGACGCGATGCCCAGCGCCACGGTCTTGGGGTTTTCAAACATGACGGTTATCGCGGCAGCGAGATCGGCGCTACTGGGTCCGTCGGGGACCGTCAGGCTATGTCCCGGAACTTCATCGGGGTCGAGTACATCCATGTCGATGTGTATGTAGACGGCGTCCACCCGGTCGGCAAGGTCATTGATTTGCGATCTCAGTTGTTCGGATTGCTGGCGGATGTCCTGTACCGAAAATTGCTGTACTTCATATTCGCGAAAACGATCAGCTTCCAGCGGATCGAGGTCACGCACGCCACCCCACACGATGTGGCTCATGGGTAGCGGCTCGTCGAGCCCGGTCGTTTTCCTGAGATTGTGCAGCGCGTGACCGGCCGCCACCGCCACCGGCATGCCGCCCAGCATTCCGGAAAGCGTCGTCTCGGGGATGTTGAAGTCGCCGTGCGCGTCGACGAATACCAGCCCGACGCGCCGGGCATTGCCGTCGGAATCATATTTGAGCCCCGACAGCATGCCCAAGAGATCATTGCAATTGGCCTCCAGCCCAACGGTGATCAGATCATCCTGCAGTCCCTCGCGCACGACCTCGGCGAAATTCGCATTGGCCAGCGCCATGCGGTTCCACGGGCCGTACTGCTTTTCCTGTTCTGTGGTCAGCCGAACATCCTGAATCGGCCGGATCAGTTCACCGCCCCATTGCTCGATCAGGGCTTCGAGCCCGGAGGCATGAATATAATCCGGATTGGTCGAAAGTTCCGGCACATTGCGCGAGCCGCCGTATGGATTCTTGATCACGTCGACTTTGACATTGCGCGCAGCCTGGGCGTCAAGTGACGATGCGGCGACGGCCAGCGCCGCCAATAAAACAGTCAATTTGTGCATGTGAATTCCCCTCGTTAATCAGTTCTCGGCGTCCGGATCCCCGAGCTGCGGGTAGTCGATGCCGAGTTGCTCCAGGTAGGTATCGTATTTCTGCGGGTCGTAGTACAGCTCTTTCAGGCGATCCTTGTACCGCGCCATGGTCTCCAGATTCTTTTCAATCGCTGGTGCATCATCTTCGCTGATGAAAGGCGTGTACTGCTCATCCACGATTTGCACCTCGCGAAAGTACTGCCAGGCATCGTCGCGCAGTTCTTTGCTCTGCAGCAGGTCCAACATGGTCGCCGCGACGACTTTGGCGCCGGCGGTTGCACCCTTGTGCGCGATCGGCGTCGCCATGGCCATGGCGCTGGACCAGTGATGGCCCTGCAGGCCATCGACATTGGACGGGAAGCGCAGCGTTACTGTCGGTACGTTCCAGGATACGTCGCCGATATCGTCGGAGCCGCCGGAGACCGGATCTTCGGTGGGCTCGCTAATGCCCTCCAGTACCGTCGCCAGCCCGTTGACTTCGTCCGCTTGCATGTATTCCTGCAACGCCCTGGCGAATGCCTGATCGTCCTCAGTCCAGTCAGGCAAACCGACGGCCTTGATGTTTTCGTCCATTGCCAATGCAATAGGCTTGTTGAAATGTCTTGGATAGGCGGCCCCGACGATGCGCCGGCTCATCCCCGTATCGGTCATCATCGCCGCGCCTTCGGCAATGCGCTGCAGCGTTGCGAAGTTTTCGCGAATACCTTCCGCCGTAATCTCACGAACGAAATACCAGACGGTCGCTTGTGACGGCACCACATTCGGCTGATCGCCGCCATCGACAATGACGTAGTGTGAGCGCTGCAAAGGGTGCAAATGCTCACGGCGGAAATTCCAGGCGACGTTCATCAACTCGACCGCGTCCAGTGCGCTGCGGCCTTTCCACGGATCGCCGGCGCCGTGGGCGGCGACGCCTTCGAAGGTGTATTCAACGGATACCAGTCCGGTGCCGCGCGGCCGGCCCCAGGCGACTGCCATATTGTTATCGACGTGTGTGAAAAGCACCGCATCAACGTCTGCGTAACGGCCGTCGCGGGCAAACCAGGCTTTGGTCGCCACCAGTTCTTCCGCGATACCCGGCCACAGCACGATCGTGCCCGCGATATTCTCGCGCTCCATGATTTCCTTCACCGCGAGCGCGGCAGTGATGTTGACGGCCTGACCGGAGTTATGACCTTCGCCGTGGCCGGGCGCTCCGTCGATCAGCGGCATGCGGTAAGCAACTCCCGGCGTCTGCGATGCCTTGGGAATACCGTCGACGTCCGATCCCAGTGCAATGACCGGGCCGCCGCTGCCCCAGCTGGCCCACCATGCGCTCGGGATGCCGGACACACCCTGTTCCACGCTAAAACCATTGTGCTGCAGAATCTCGGTCAGATAACGTTGCGTTTCGAATTCCTGAAACGCGAGCTCGGAAAACGAAAACAGGCTGTCGACGATTTCCTGGGTGAACTTCTGCATTTCGTCGACTTTGTCGGCAGCTTCGGCTTTGAGACCCGTAAGCTGCGGTGGCGGGCCTTCGACCTTGGTGGTTTCGTCCTGGGCGCTTGCGGGCAGCCCTGCTAACAGGAATATGAATGCGATGAGTGCAGAAATGCCCCTCATAATTTCCCCCTGATGATGACTCGCGAGTCCTACTGGAACCGCCGCATCATACCGCAGCGCTGGCGCTGATGTCTGCCATCGTGTTCGGGTGGTAAGATCGTGGCCGGACCCGTACAACAACAACAGCAACGAGGAATCGCCGTGAAAAGATTCAACTGTGAAACATTGCTCCTTCTGGCGGCAACGATACTGCCGGTTTGCAATGCGATCGCGCAGGAATTCGACGACATCGAGGTTTCGGTACATCCCATTGCCGGCAATGTCTCCTATATCGAGGGCCGTGGCGGCAACATAGGTCTGTTCGTCGGCGACGATGGCGTGTTTCTCGTGGATGATCAGTTCGCACCACTGACTGATAAGATCGTTGCCGCAGTGCGCAGCGTGTCACCGGAACCGATCCGTTTCCTCATCAACACTCACATGCATCCGGATCACACCGGCGGCAACGAGAACTTCGGCAATATGGGAACGCTCATTTTCGGTCACGATAACGTACGCAGCAAGATGGCGATCGCAGGCTACGAACAGGAACCGCCGCTGGTGACCTTCAGCGAGGACGTGACTTTTCATATCAATGGCGAGTCCGTGCACGTGTTCAAGACGCCGGACGCCCACACGAATGGCGATTCTTACATCAAGTTCATGGGATCGAACGTGGTGCACGTCGGTGATGTTTACCGCACCACGAGCTATCCGTACATCGATACCGACAACGGTGGCAGCTTTCTCGGCACTATCAAAGCCTACGACCTGTTAGTAGAGGTGTGTGATGCAGATACAAAAGTGTTACCGGGGCACGGCGTAGTCTCCAATGTCGATGAGGTCAAGGCGGTGCGCGACATGATGCAGGTCATTCGCGATCGGGTGAAGGTACGCATCGCGGCAGGAGATTCGCTGGAGCAGATTCAGGCGGCAGGGCTGACCGCCGAATACGATCAGCGCTGGGACAGCGGCAGGCGTATTGGCAGCGCGGCCGAGTTGTTGCGTGCCGCCTATCAGGATATTGCGGGTAAATAATCAGCGGATGGAAAATATGAGATTCCGATTCCTGCTGTTTCTCTGCTGGGTATTGATTGCGGGCGCATCCGTGGCCGAAGTCAGGATCCTGCCGATGCGCGAGCGGGCAGAGCTGATCGACCAGTGGCTTGCGACCCGGGTGCAGACAGTGTTGCCCATGCTGATGCGACGTGCGGATATCGACATGTGGGTCATCATCGCCCGGGAATACAACGAAGACCCGGTCATCAGGACCTTCCTGCCGTCTACCTGGCAAGCGGCGCGTCGTCGCACCATGCTCCTGATCTTTGATCCGGGAGACGGGCAGCCCCTCGAGACGCTGGCAGTGGCACGCTACGATGTCGGCGAAACGTTCAGCAAATCCTGGGATAAGGAATTGCACGGCGATCAGTGGCAACGGCTTGCGGAGCTGATCGAAGAGCGCGATCCTCGCCGAATCGGCGTGAACTTCTCCGATACCTTCGCCTTAGCGGACGGCATTGCGCACACGGAGTTCCGCCTTTTGAACGATGCGTTGCCAAAGAGCCTGCGCGATCGCGTGGTCTCGGCCGAAGATCTCGCGATCGGCTGGCTCGAAACCCGCACAGAGGATGAGATGCGCGTCTATCCGCAGATTGTCCGCATTGCGCACAAGATTCTGGCGGAGGGCCTCTCTGATGCCGTCATTCAGCCGGGCGTCACGACGACCAGCGACGTTGCCTGGTGGTATCGCGATCGTATCCGGCGCCTGAGCTTGCAGACCTGGTTTCATCCCTCCGTAACGCTGCAGCGTGCCGGACAGCCGGCGCTCGACATGAAAACCTCGATCGCGTCGAGGCACGACGAAGAAGTCATCATGCCGGGCGATTTGTTGCACGTGGATTTCGGCATCACGTACCTGCGATTGAATACCGATACGCAGCAACACGCTTATGTGTTGCGCCCCGGTGAAACCGACGCACCGCAGGAATTGAGGGAGGCGCTGGCTACCGCTAATCGCCTGCAGGATATTTTGACCGGTCAGTTCGTTGCCGGCCGCAGCGGCAATGAAATCCTGGCGAGCGCACTTATGCAGGCCGGCGACGAGGGCATAACGGCGTCGATCTATACGCATCCGATCGGCTATCACGGGCATGCCGCCGGCCCGGCGATCGGCATGTGGGACCAGCAGGACGGTGTACCCGGCCGCGGCGACTACCCGCTGTACCCGAACACTGCGCACTCGATCGAATTGAATGCAGAGTCCGAAATCCCGAGCTGGGACAAGCCGGTCAGGATCATGCTCGAGGAAGACGCATTTTTTGATGGGCGGGACACCTTGTATATCGATGGCCGGCAGACGTCGTTGCACCTGATTCCACGCGTGCCGGCAACGGAGTAAACGGAGATGCCGTCATGTTGAAGAAGATCCTGGTGGTCGCACTCGTCTTGGCCTTCGCCCCGGCGCATGCCGATATTCGTGAGCTGGTGCCGGTAACGGTACTGGAACAGATCGCCGCAGAATCCTCGGGAGAGGAAGCAAAACGCAACCTGGACCGGCTGACGCTGCATCACAGAATGCGCGCCGGCAAGGAATTTGCCGAAGCAACGGCGCAGGTGCTGCAAAAGCTGCGTGAATACGGTCTCGATCAGGTCGAATTACTGCAGTATGCGGCGGACGGCCGGACGATGTTCGGCACGCAGAAATCGCGTCCGGCCTGGGATGTCAGGTTTGCGGAGCTGTGGGAAGTTGCCGAACAGGACGGGCAAACCGTGCGCCGCCGCCGCCTCGCCAGTTGGCAGGCGATGCCGCTCAGCCTGGCACAGGACAGCCTGTCCGGAGCGGTCACGACGACGCTGATTGATGTTGGCGCCGGCACTTCCGATGCCGATTACCAGGGTAAAGATGTGCGCGGCAAACTGGTGCTGACATCCAGCCAGCCAGGCGACATCGTCGATCATGCCGTGGGCGAACTCGCTGCGGCCGGCATTGTTTCCTATGCCGCAAACCAGCGCTCAGCATGGTGGAAACAGGACGACCGGCTGGTGCGCTGGGGGCATATCGGCAGTTTTCCGAAAACCCGGTCGTTCGCCTTCATGATTTCCCTCGGAGAAGCGCGCAAATTGCAGGAGCGGCTCGAGAGCGGTGAGCAGATCTTTTTAGATGCTCGAGTGGACGCGAGCCACGAAACAGGCAAGTACTCGTTTGCGCAGGCAGCCATCAGCGGCGCAGATCGCGATCTCGCGAAAGAGGAGATTCTCTTCACCTGTCATCTCGATCATCCGCGACCCGGCGCCAACGACAATGCATCCGGCTGCGTATCGATACTGGAGGTTGCGCGCACGCTCAACACGCTGATCACGAGAGATATCCTGCCGCGACCGGCGCGCAGCATCCGCTTCCTGTGGCCGGCCGAAATCGAGGGCAGCATCATCTACCTCACGCAGCACCCGGATCCCTCGCGCATCAAGGCCAACATCCACATGGACATGGTGGGTGGCGGACCGGAAACGAAAGCCGTGTTCCGGATTTCGGGCGGTCCGCTGAGCCTGCCGACCTTTATCAGCGATCTGGGATTTGAAGTCGGACATTTTGTCAACGCGGAGACCGAAGCATTTGCCAGTGGTGCGGCGGCCGCGTTCCCGCTTACTGCAGCGGAAGGAGGCAGGGAGCCGTTACTCGCCCTGATGGAAGGTATTGACATGGGCAGCGATCACGACGTTTTCCGCGAAGGCAGTTGGCGCATCCCCGGTTTGTACCTGCACGACTGGCCGGATCGCTACATTCATACTAACTTCGACACGGCCGCCATGATCGATCCAACGAAGCTTAAACGGAGTGCGTTTATCGGGGCGGTGAGCGCCTGGTACCTGGCCAACATGGATGATACGGATGTACCTGCGATGCTCGCGTTGCTACGGCGGAATGCACTCGCACGCAGCGGCGCATTGCTGGAAAGGCTGCAGCTATTGACTGCTGCAGATGCCGCGACGGTAGCAGCTATTAACTTCACGGTCGAGCGCCGCAAGATTCACAGCGTTGAGAGTTTCGCCGAGCTTGCCGATGATGCGCGTGATGCGGCCGTGGCGTTCATCGACGGACTCGAAACATTGCTGGATACTCCGACAAATGGCGAAGCGTCCGATCGGGATGCTACCGTCTATGTCCGCAATCCGGCAGTGCAGGGACCGATGAGCGCATTTGCTTATGCATTCGCCAGGGACAAGCTAGGCGCCAGGTACGACAGCCTGCGGCTGCCACAGTATGACGGCAGCCACGGCAGCAGCGGTGAATACGTGTACGAGGCGCTGAACCTGGTGGATGGCAAGCGCGATGTCACCGGGATACGCGATTGGCTGACCGCGGAGCTCGGTCCGGTACCGCTGGACACTGTCAGCGAGTATCTCGATGCGCTACGGTCAATCGACGTGCTGCAGGTTTTGCAACAAGGGGACAGTCCCTGAAGGGACAGTCCCCCGCATCTTATTTGCGTTGTTTTGCGATCAGCTCATCGATCACGCTGTCGGGATAGCTGAGCAATCTGCCGAACCTGCGGGCGATTTCCTCGCGCGCCGCGGCGTTATACGCGTTTTGCGCAAGCAATGCCGCTTTGTCAGCTTTGATCGCGAGATAGGTGTGAAGCGTAGTCCCGGTGTAGATAAGGAGAACATCTTTGCCGGTTGCGACATTCGCCGGGTACAGGTCGGTGACCAGCAGGTCGGACTCACGATACAGCTTCACGCCGTTGCGTGCCGCGACAACTTGCGCATCGTGCATCATCCGGTCCATTTCCTCCGCGGTCATGACCTCACTCAGCGCCAGTGTCTTGACCCCCAGCTTTACGACTTCGGCAAAGCCGCCCAGTATCCCCAGGTTATAGGAGTACCGGTCGACGGGTTGCTGGTATTCTTCCCCCGTAGAATTCTGTCCCGCCACCATGATCAAAAATCCGGCGGCAACTGTCATCGCTGTTCTATTCATGTGTGGCTCTTTGGCATTGATAGATCACGGGCTTGGCAAAATCGTATACGATTTGCCTGCCGAAAGCATTGTGCGGATGAGATAAGGTAGTCCTTTATCGTGTGGAACCGAAGCAAGCATTATGAGCACTGACAAACAGCGGACGGCAGGCGTGCTGGGCGGCATGGGCCCGGACGCCACGGTCGATTTTATGGCCAGGGTCATCAAGCTCGCGCCAGCGAGCAACGATCAGGATCACGTACATATGATCGTCGATCACAATCCGCAGGTACCCGACCGTCAGGCAGCCATGCGCGGCGACAGTGCGCCGGTCAATGCCGCACTCATCGCCATGGCCAGGCGCTTGGAAACGGCTGGCGCCGATTTCCTGGTGATGCCCTGTAATACGGCACACATGTTCCTGGACGGCATAGAGGATGCCGTTGCGATACCGCTCATTCACATCATTGACGAGACGGTACGTGAAATCGACTCTGCCAGTCCGCTTGCAAAGCAAATCGGCGTCCTGGCTACCAGCGCCTGCATTGAAGCGGATCTTTACCAGCAGGCGATCACCCGATCCGGGCGTAACGCCGTGTTGCTCGACAGTAACGCCCAGTCAGTACTGATGGATTTGATCATGCAGATCAAGGCCGGAGACCGATCCACGCCGGTCGAGAATGCGATGGCGCGCCTGGCCGGCGAACTGGTGCGGCAGGGGGCTGAGCTTATCGTTGCCGGGTGCACGGAAATTCCACTGGTATTGCAGGATGCACTTTGTGCGGTACCGGTGCTATCGTCGACAGATGTGCTTGCCCGGCGCACGGTTGCACTGGCGACCGGCAAGCGTTCTCTTCCACAATAAATACCAGAGGTCGTAATCGTGTTGTTGTCCCGTTTTCCGCGTGTCTCCCTTGCTCATCTGCCAACCCCACTGGAGTTGCTGCCACGGCTAACCGAACAGCTTGGTGGTCCGAACATCTATATCAAGCGCGATGACTGCACCGGGCTGGGCACCGGCGGCAACAAGACCCGGAAACTCGAATTCGTCATGGCGGACGCGCTGGAAAAGAACGCCACTGCCATCGTTACCCAGGGCGCCGTGCAGTCGAATCATGCCCGGCAGACGGCGGCGGCTGCCTGCAAGCTGGGCCTGCAATGCGAACTGGTGTTCGAAAATCGCGTGGCGGGCGCTTCTGAACCGTACCTCAATTCGGGCAACGTGCTGCTGGACCGCATTTTCGGTGCCAATATCCGTGAAGTCGCCAAGGGCTCGGACATGGATGCGAAGATGCAGGAGGTGGCGGACGAACTCAGGAGTAAGGGCGAAACGCCTTACATCATTCCCGGCGGCGCCTCGAATGAGATTGGCGCGCTTGGCTACGTGGGTTGCGCGCTCGAAATCATGTCACAGGCAAACGACAGCGGCCTCGTCATTGATCATATCGTGCATGCGACCGGCAGCGCAGGTACGCAGGCAGGGCTGGTCGTTGGACTGAAGGCATGCAGCGCAGGAATCCCCTTGCTCGGCATTGGCGTCAACGTCAACCGCGAAGAGCAGGAAGATAAAGTATTCGATCTGGCGGCCCGGACGGCCGAATACGCTGGCGTAGCCGGTTGCGTCGAGCGCGGTGATGTTGTCGCCAATTGTGACTATGTCGGCGAAGGTTACGGCATGATGACGGAAAGCATGAATGCCGCCTTATTGCTGCTGGCACGTCTCGAGGGCATCCTGGCGGACCCGGTCTACAGCGGCAAAGGACTGGCCGGCCTGTTCGACCTGGTGCGGCAAGGATTCTTCCACGATGCGAACAACATCGTGTTCGTGCATACGGGTGGATCGGCAGGGTTGTTCGGCTACCGCGACCAGCTGGACACAGCGCGCTGACGTCGCGACGCTGCGGTGTGACTGTGATGTCAGTAGAATCCACTATTCCAGCACTTCTGCATAACTGATCATATCGGGTGCTGTTGCATGCTCTGGGGGAACAATTGAACAGGTCCATTCGTTGCCGACGGCTGCGAGAGATAAGCGCGTATGCAGTGCTGATGTGCATTGCGTCGCTGAGTGCCGCGCAGACACCGCCGAAGACGCCTCCCCTGATGCGCGCTCATGCGCTGACAGAGGCACCGGTCCTCGACGGCGATGTGTTGGGCGATGCAGCCTGGCGCGGTGCGGAATCTGCCACCGGTTTCTGGCAGCGGCAACCCGACGAAGGGCATCCGGCGACGCAGGAAACGGAAGTCTTCATGGGTTTCAGCGACGATGCCCTTTATATCGGCCTGGTTGCTTACGATGACGACCCTGACGGCATCATCGTTTCGGATAGCCGGCGCGACTCCAGCCTCGACGATACGGACAGTTTCCAGGTTATCCTGGATGGACTGCTGGACCGGCAGAACGGCTTTCTTTTTGGCACCAATCCTGCCGGCATCGAATACGACGGGCAGGTGGTCCGCGAAGGTACCGGTGGAGTATTCGGCGGTGGCGGATTCAACCTGAACTGGGACGGTACCTGGGATGTCGTCGCCGCGATTTCGGACATTGGCTGGTCGGCCGAGATGCGCATTCCGTTTCGTACCCTGCGTTACGGGTCGGGCGATGAGCAGGTCTGGGGCGTGAATTTCCAGCGCAACATCCGCCGCAACAACGAAGTCGCATTCTGGTCGCCGCTGGATCGGCAACGAACTATATATCGTATTTCGGAGGCCGGCACCGTAACGGGTCTCGTGCCGCCGTCGCAGCGTAATCTGAAATTTACGCCCTACGTTCTGGGGAGTCGTGCCGAAGGTGGCGATCTCGTCGGTACCGAGACGGATACCGAATTCGGTTTCGACCTGAAGTATTCCATCACCCCGGCATTGACCCTGGATGCAACTTACAATACCGATTTTGCGCAGGTCGAGGTCGACGAAGTGGTGATCAACCTCGACCGCTTCAACATCTTCCTGCCCGAGAAACGACCTTTCTTCCTGGAGAACGCCGGACAATTCACCGTCGGCAACTCAGAGGAGGTGGAGATTTTCTTCAGCCGCCGCATTGGTATCGGTGAGGAAGGCGCGCCGATACCGATCGACGGGGGTGTCCGGCTGTCGGGCAAAATCGGCGGCACCACCAATGTCGGTTTCCTGCACATGAGTTCGGAGCCGGTAGCGGGTGATGCACCGGGCAACAAATATACGGTTGCCCGTGTCAACCAGGAACTTCGCAATCGCTCGGCTATCGGTGCCATTATCATCAATCGCAAGGGCGACGGCAGCCATCTGGTCAGTGCCGAAAACGACGAAAACCAGACTTACGCGCTCGATGGCCGCTGGGGTATCGGGGAGAACCTGTTACTGCAGGCCTGGCTCGCCAAAACAGATACGCCGACACTGGCCGGCAAAGACGACGCGTTCTCTTTGAAAGGCGATTATGATTCGGCGAAATGGTCTTTCAGGGCCGAATACACGGAAGTTGGCGGTGATTTCAATCCGGAAGTCGGCTTCCTCGCGCGCTCTGACTATCGCAAGGTCTCGGGACTCATATTGCGCCGTATCCGGCCAGATGACCTGTGGGGTCTGCTGGAATTACGGCCACACATCTCCTACCGCGGTTTCTGGGACTTCGACGGATTCCAGGAAACCGGATTTCTGCACGTGGATAACCACTGGGAGTTCCGTAGCGGTTACGAAATTCACACTGGCGTAAACTTCACACGCGAAGGGGTGAAAGAGCCGTTCGTCATTATCGACGGCGTGACGATTCAGCCAGGTACCTATGATCACGCAGAAGGGCAGATCGTTTTTAACACGGATTTATCGGCGCCACTCAGCCTGAGTCTGAGAACAACTGTTGGCGGGAGGTTTGGCGGTGACAGGGTCTCTATCTCGCCAACGATCCGGTATCGCATCGGCGAGACTTTCAGCACGGAACTGGCGTACGACTACAACGATTTTGATTTGCCGGTTCCGAATGGGCAATTCAACGCAAATCTTTCCCGCCTGCGGCTGAGCTATTCATTTACGCCGAAAATACTCGTGCAAGTGCTGGCGCAATACAACGAAGTCGATGATATTTTCGGTACCAATTTCCGCTTCTCCTGGTTGCGGTCGGCAAACACCGGTCTTTACCTGGTGTACAACGAAGTCGACGAACGTGGTGTGGATGCGGTGCCAACCGGTCGTGAGTTGATCCTGAAGTACAGCCATATTTTCGATGTATTTAACTGACAAGATATCCCTTTTCGCTGTTGCCGCCGCCGTCGTTTGCCTGCTGTGCGGCACAAACGTCCTGGCTGAGGATCGAGATGAACGCCCGCGGGCGCGCGACATCGGTCTGGTCGTCGGCATTTTCCCCACCGGGCCGCTCAATGCGATCACCGATGTCGCCGGCGTCCGGGTCGGCCATACGACGGTTATCGAAGGTGACGATATCCGCACCGGCGTAACTGCAATCATTCCGGCGCCGGGAAACCTGTACACACATCCCATACCTGCCTGGGTGCACGTGGGTAACGGTTACGGGAAAATGATCGGAGAAACCCAGGTGCGGGAGTTCGGAGAGATCGAGACACCGATTCTGCTGACCTGCACGTTGTGCGTGTGGAGTGCCGCGAATGCGCTCAAGGAGTGGGTATACGAACAACCCGGCATGGGAGAGCATACGGTAAACCCCATCGTCGGAGAGACAAACGACAGCCACGTCAATAACATGTGGGCGGATCCTATTCAGCGTGAGCAGGTTTTCGCGGCGCTGGAAAATGCGCACGGCGGGCCGGTGGAAGAGGGCAGTGTCGGTGCGGGAACCGGAACCCAGGCATTTGGCTGGAAAGGTGGAATCGGCACCAGTTCGCGAGTGTTACCTGAATCGCTCGGTGGGTATACCATCGGCGTGCTGGTGCAGACGAATTACAGCGGCGTACTGACGATCAACGGTGCCCCGGTCGGGCGTGAACTCGGCACGTATGAATACCGCAGGGAACTGGAACGCTCTGGAGGCAGCGACAATCATGTGGATGGCTCCATTATGATCGTGGTCGCCACAGACGCACCGATGCATGCGCGCAACCTGGATCGCCTGGCGATGCGAGCCATGATGGGGCTGGCGAGAACCGGGTCGTACGCCAGTAACGGATCCGGCGACTATGTCATCGCGTTTTCCACGGACAAGAGCGTACGCCGCCCGCGGACCAGTGCGGTGCCGATCGAATCACCGGCGCTGGTCAATGATTCCATGTCGCCATTATTTGCTGCAGCGGCCGAAGCGACAGAAGAGGCCATCTACAACGCGATATTCAAGGCCACGACAGTATCCAGCAGTCGCGGTACCCGCGAAGCGATACCGGTCGAATCCCTGACGCGGATTCTCAAAAAATACAACATGCTTGACTGGGACCGGACATTGTCCCCTTTTTGCTCAGTTGACTCTTGCCGCCATTCGCAACTCGAATGACGGTGCGCCGAGCGCATCTATACCGACCATGGTGCCGCTCATAATGATGCGCACTGCATCCACCGCGGCATCGAAGCCGTTGGCATCCGGTACCGGGGAATAGGTGTAGGTAGCACCACCATTATTCGAATAAGCAACCGGCCCCAGTGTGACACCCGGCGGCAACGGCGAGCCGGACGGGTCGAAGACGATCGGGCCACCCACCTGGCAGAGCGCACTGACACACAGCCTGATACCCGGACTGATGTCGTCGGTGATGACCAGCGAATCCGCATCCGGTGATCCGGAACCGCGATTGACGACGCCGATGGTGTACCTGATATCGGCGTTCGGAATCGCTTTCGGATTGCTGGTGCCGTTATAGGGGTCCGCCAGCAGGTTGTATAGTTTCGACACCAGAAGATCGACGCCGAAGTTGACATGGAATGCCGTCGAAGCAGCAATGACACCACCGCGTTCCGGCTGATGACCACGTTCGGGGTCATTGTCTATGTCTTCGTCCACAGTCAGACCGAGACCGGCGGCCGACTGGCTGCAGCGGCGCAGCCAGCCGCCGTCATTGCCGCCGCGTGAATTCAATGAGGCGACGGCAAGCGGTGTCGCGGCAAAGGCGACCGCGTAGTTGTTGTTAAAGCAGCCATCATCCCAGCCTCGAATGTTGCGCGACGTTCGCAGCGACTGCAGTTGCACGGATGTCCCGAGCAGATCGGTGAAAGTCAGGTTAACTGCGTTTTCCACCGCGATGATACCGATGCGTTCCGGGAACGTTACAGAACCTGCCGTTGATTCGGCCCGCTCCAGCGTTAACTGAGCGGCGGCCGCGTTGGGGTTGCGCACGCCGACGTCCATAAACGGAACCGATGGAGTTGACGGCGGATTCTGGGATTCGTTGGCGGTTGTTTGAATTGCCGCAACTACTGCGGGGTTGGCAACAAATACGTCAGGAAATGGCACTGTATCCCAGTTTGAGCCCAGGGACTGACTGGCGAAACTCGTGGTGGAATGTTCGAGCACGATCAACCTGTTACCGTCGGGCAGGACGTGGCTGCCCGGTTCCACAGCGAGGTATGCGGTGGTCATCGCAGGATGCGGGCCGTCGTTGGCGCTGGGTTCGGTCTGCACGATTTCAAATCCGGTTGTCGTCACGTTCCTGATGCGGAGTGTTGCAGGATCGCCGCCATCGTTTGTCGGTAGCGCCACGACAACTGGCCTTGTGGAGAAAGGTTGACTGAATGAAACCACAGTCCAGGTCGGCGAAACTAAGGTGTCCTGCACCGTCACGCTACCCATTTCCATCTCGAACGCGTGCGAGCGGACGGGAATAAGTAACACACAGGCGAGCAGAGACCACGCCAGGACAGCGTGGACCAGATTCACAGGCAGAATTTTCGGGTAACGATTCATACCAGGCGGGATCCGCAAAGTGTTCGTGTCCACCGCCAAAGATACCGGGCACTTGCGCAACGAGCAGTGCGATTGCTCACAGATTGCGGCGCGAGATCAACAAAACGAGACCTGTGTCACGCCCGATGATCGTCGGCTTGGCCGCGCGGCGGATGCCACGCGGACAGCTTTGGGCCGATCTGCGGCGCGGGTCCCGATACTGCTTGGTATCGAAAATCAATACGATTTCCGTTGGTATTGAATTGATGATCAGCTTTGCTAGTTTGGCAGCAGACCAGCAGGGAGGATCGAATTGATGAACGCTTCTGCGACGAAATTGCCATCGAGTTCTGCGCATGGCTCCATAAGGGTCAATGACGTCCATTCTAAACTGAATATCGCCGATGTTCAGAAGTGTATCGAAGTGCGTAATGTCGGCGATGTCTACGCTGGCCTCGAGTGGGCCAGCCGGCGGAATCTGTCCGTCGCTGCCTGTGGCGGACGTCATGCCATGGGCGGACAGCAGTTCGCCAGCAACGGCGTGCTGCTCGACATGAGCGGCGCGGACCGGGTGTTGAATTTTGACAGCCAGTCGGGACTTATCGAAGTCGAGGCGGGCATTCAGTGGCCTAAGTTGATGCGCGAATACCTCTCCCTGCAGAAAGGCAACCGACGGCAATGGGGTATTCGACAAAAACAGACCGGCGCGGATCGCCTGAGTATCGGTGGCGCGCTCGCGGCGAATATTCACGGCCGGGTGCTGCGTAACAAACCGATCATCGAGGACGTCGTGTCGTTTCGCATCGTCGATGCGCGGGGCCGCCTGCTCGATTGCAGCCGTGAAGAAAATACGCAGCTGTTCAGGCTCGTGATCGGCGGTTACGGGCTGTTCGGTGTGGTCGTGTCGGTGACGCTGCAACTGGTGCCCCGGCAAAAACTGCAACGCATGGTCGAAATCGCGACGCTCGATGATTTACAGGAGGCCTTTGCCCAACGCATCGCCGATGGCTATCTCTACGGTGACTTCCAGTTTGTGACCGACGATACGTCGGACAGATTTTTGAGACAAGGTGTTCTCTCCTGCTACCGGCCGGTGTCCAACGATACCCCGATTCCAAATGGTCAGCTTTACATGACGGAACAGAGTTGGCAGGACTTGCTATACCTGGCGCACGTCGATAAATCACGGGCGTTCGACGAATTCGCCCGTTTCTACCTGAGTTCGAGCGAACAGATCTACTGGTCGGATACGCATCAGTTCAGCCTGTACCTGGACGATTACCATGGCGCCCTCGACCAAAAACTCGGTGCCGCGCACCGCGGCAGCGAGATGATCACGGAACTCTACGTGCCGCCGCATCAATTGCCGCAATTCATGGGTGACGCGAAGGAAGTTCTCAGATCCACTGGCGCGAACCTCGTGTACGGCACCATAAGGTTGATTCGCCGTGACGATGAAAGTTTTCTGGCGTGGGCCAGCCGCGACTATGCCTGCGTGATCTTCAATCTGCATGTCGAACACAGCGAGCAGGGCATTGCCGCGAGCCGTGAATCGTTTGTCCGACTGATCGATGCAGCGCTGGCCTACGACGGTAGCTTTTTCCTCACCTATCACCGCTATGCCTCACGCCCGCAGCTGCTGCAAGCGTATCCGCGCTTCCCGGAATTCCTGCGCCAGAAACAGGCGCGCGATCCACAGGCGTTATTTGCCAGTGATTGGTACCGGCATTATGCGGCGGTCTTCGCCAACCAGGATCCATCTGGCAATTCAGGGTGATGGGAAGGTTTGGCGGCGGCCGGCTCAGGGCCCGCATCACCGGTGGCGGCGGGTCGGGTGTGTCCCACAAAGTGAGTTCTACTGTTCGAGCGACTGGGACATTCCCGACCTGCCGCCACACAGCGCTTGCCGGATAACGAGACGAGGTGCGCAAGTATCGTGTTACGATACCCGCCGACTGTTCGACCCGAGCTGCTGCCATGAGCCAGACCAAGGATTTGCTGAACGCCCTGAAAAAATGCCTGCGGGCCAAGGGGCTGGCCTACCGGGATGTCGCGAAGGCGCTGCAGCTCAGCGAGGCGAGCGTCAAGCGCCTGTTTTCGGAGCGGACATTTTCCGTGTCGCGGCTCGAGCAAGTGTGCCGGTATCTGGACATGAGCATCTACGACCTGGCGCGGCTGACCCGGCAGACCGTAGAAGACGAGGTGACCAGGCTGAGCATCGAGCAGGAACAGAACCTGGCAGCCGATCCGCTGGCGCTGACTTATTTTTACCTGTTGCTCACGGGCCGTACGCCGGAAAAGATTGCCAACGAATTCGGCCTCGATGATCGGCAACAGAATACGATGCTGGTGCGTCTCAGCCGTCTGAAGCTGGTGGAACTGTATCCCACCAACAACGGGCGGCTCCTGACCGGCCGGAGAATCGACTGGCGTCTGGACGGTCCGATCCGGCGCATGTATGAAAAACAGGTGCAAGAGGCGTTTCTCGACTCGCGCTTCGCGGCAGGCGACGAATTATCTTGCTTCGAGACCGGTGAGCTTTCGGACGCGTCAGTCAAGGTTATTTTGAAAAAAATAGATCGCCTGACGCAGGACTTCGACGAATATTGCGAACTCGACATCACCACGCCTGCCTCGCAAAAAAAAGCGACCGCGCTGATGATTGGTTTCAGGCCGTGGACGTTCTGGCACATACTTGAAAGTACAGCCAACGATATGGGGCTGAATGTGGAGCGGAGCCAGCGCGTCTGAATCGATGTATCCGCTCGATTGTCTGCATGTGAGAAGATACACCTGCGAGAGCCGGTGCGGGGGACGCAGCCTGGTGAGCGACAACACAACAAGAAGGGGGCCTTAGATGGCTGGATCTGCGGGTTCGACGGAGCAATGGTCGTCACGATGGGGATTTCTTCTGGCAGCGGTTGGCTTCGCTGTCGGCATGGGCAATATCTGGCGCTTCCCCTACCTGACCGGCCAAAACGGCGGCAGCGCGTTCCTGTTTATCTACCTGGCGTTCGCGCTGGGTATCGGTCTGCCACTCCTGATCACCGAGCTTTCGATTGGCCGGCGGGGCCGCAGTAGTGCCTCCGGCAGTATTCGCGCCGTCGCACTTGCGTGCGGCAGGAGCAAGGCGTGGGGGAGGGTCGGTGGTCTCGGTGTTTTTTGTGCCTTCATCATCCTTTCCTATTACACGGTGATCTCCGGCTGGACGCTGGATTATTTCGTGCGTGCCGCCACCGGGTCGCTCGAGAACATCGACGCCGCTGAATCCGGCGCCATGTTCGGCGGACTGATGAACAACCCGATTCGCCTGCTTTTCTGGAATACCGTGGTACACCTGCTGATCATCTATGTGGTCCGTCAGGGCGTACAGGCTGGAATCGAGCGCGCCGTGAAGATTCTCATGCCGGCACTGTTCGTGACACTCATTGTCATGGTGATTTACGGCATGGTTGCCGGTGACATGGCGGCCGCCGCGAAGTTTTTGCTGGAGCCCGATTTTTCCAAAGTGACCTTCGGCACCGCCATGCGGGCGATCGGCCAGGCATTCTTCTCGATCGGTATCGGCATGGGTTCGCTGATCGTGTTCGGCGCCTACTTGCCGCAGGAGTTCTCGATACCGCGATCGGCGACGCTCGTTATCGTTCTCGACACCGGCGTTGCGTTGCTGGCCGGTTTTGCAATTTTTCCCCTGGTGTTCGCTTATCAACTGGAACCTTCGAGCGGTCCCGGCCTCATATTCGAAACATTGCCGCTGGCGTTCGGACAGATGCCCGGCGGTCAACTGTTCGGCTCAATCTTTTTTGTCTTGCTGATAACCGCAGCGCTGTCATCGTGCATAGGTCTTGCCGAGGGTGCGGTGAACTGGGTTGACCAACACTGGGGTATCCCGCGCAAGAAGGGCATTTTAATCACGACTGGTGCAGCCTGGCTGGTCGGTATCCTTTCGATCATGTCCCTGGGCGACTGGTCGAATTTTTATCCGCTGGACTTCATCCCCGCGTTTGCGGAAAAAACCATTTTCGATACGCTCGATAAATTCGCCGCCGACATCCTGTTGCTGATTGGCGGAATGCTGCTGTCGATTTTCTTTGGCTGGCTGGTGCCGAAGCAACTCAAACTCGATGAATTGGGCGTGCGGGAAGGCCTGTTTTTCACGTTCTGGCGATTCATGATTCGCTTTGTTATCCCGCCGGTATTGTTCGTCGTACTGGTGATGGGCGTCACCGAATAGCTGCCTGTGAGGCAAAGTTCGCAAATTCTTACTGCAATCGTCGCGACAGCAATTTCTGGTGGGGTGCACGCCGATCCACCGTTAACCATGTCTGCTGTGCTCGACGCCGCGACTCCCTCTGACTGGCGTCGGCCGGAGGCCGCTAACACTTTATACATGCAACTGGCTGACGGCGTGATTGTCTTCGAGCTTGCACCACGGTTTGCGCCGGTAGTGATCGGCAACATTCGCAAATTGGTCGAACAGCACTATTTTGACGGGCTGATGATCGTGCGCTCGCAGGACAACTACGTGGTGCAATGGGGCGATCCGAATGCAGGGACACCGCATGCAAGAACTTATGGCAAGGCCGAGAACAGCATAGCGCCGGAGTTCTATCGCAGTCGCGAGAGTCTTGCATTTACGCTCCTGGACAGCCGGGATGCGTACGCGGTTGAAGTGGGTTTCGTCGACGGCTTTCCAGCGGGCCGCGATGCCGACCGCGCGTGGCTTGCACATTGTTACGGCATGCTCGGAGTTGGCAGGGCGGAGGACATAAGGAGTGGCAGTGGCGCGGAACTCTACGTGGTTACCGGGCACGCGCCACGGCATCTTGATCGCAATGTCACGTTGATCGGCCGGGTAATCTACGGCATCGAGCGCCTGTCGACCCTGCCGCGCGGCACCGGACCGTTGGGTTTTTATGACGATGAAAGCGACTACGCCGAGATCCGTACCATGCGATTCGGCGACCAGCTTGAGGCGGCTCTGCGACTGCCGCTGGAAGTCCTGCGGACCGATACCGAGACATTTCGCAACCTGGTGAAAGCGCGCACCCATCGCCTCGAGGAATGGTTTGCGGATCCGGCCGGCAGGATCGGTCTATGCAACGTGCCATTGCCGGTCCGCGAAGCCCTAGCTGACTGAGTACTATGACGACATTGATTGTTGGCGGTGGTCTTCTGGGCCTGAGTACGGCGGTCGCGCTGTTGGAGCATGGCGAGGACGTACGTGTGCTGGAGGCACTGGACGGTGTTGGGCTGGAAACCAGTTATGCGAACGGCGGCTTGATAACAGCCTCGATGTCGGAGCCCTGGAACGGGCCCGGCGTCTACAGGCACCTGGCGGCATCGCTGTTCAATCCACACTCGCCGATGAAATTGCGCCTGCGTGCCATGCCGTCATTGTTCTCCTGGGGTATCGGCTTCCTGCGTAATTCCATGCCGCGGCGCTATTTCGCCGCCTGCCACGATAACTATCTCCTGGCGCGTTACTCGCAGGAGAAAACACTCGAACTGACAGAGGAGCGGCACCTGCAATACGAGGCGGCGGGCGGTGGATCATTGAGTGTATTCCGCAAGCATGGCGATATCTCGGGGCAACTCGCGGTCGCGACGCGGCTCCAGGACCTTGGGATGAGTTTCCATCAGCTCTCAGCGGACGAGACCGTGGCGAAGGAACCGGCGCTAACGCCTATCCGTGATCAGCTCACCGCCGGGATCTGGTACCCGGACGACGTCAGGGGTGATGCGCATCTTTTTTGCCGGGAACTGGCGCGGCTTATTCAGGAAGACGGCGGCGCCGTCGAAACCGGCGTCTCGGTGTCCAATGTGATCGTCAGGAACGGTACCGTGACCGGTGTCGATACCAATCGTGGCGTGATGTCGGCGGATCGGCTGGTCATCGCCGCCGGCACACGCAGCCCGGCGATGCTGCGCACGACAGGTCAGTCCATCCCCGTCAAGCCAGCGAAAGGGTACTCGGTAACCGTCGATGCCCGGGACATAGAGGGCGTACCGCAGATTCCGATAGTCGACGATGAAATGCATGCGGCGATCGCGCCACTTGGTAGCCGGCTGCGAGCGGTCGGCACGGCCGAGTTCGCGGGTTTTGACAAAAAAATCCCGCAGAGCCGTATCGACAACCTGTTCACTTTGCTGGAATTGCTGTTACCGGACGTTGCCCAGCAGGTGGACCGTGAAAAAGCGGAGCCGTGGGCAGGACTGCGACCAATGAGCAACGACGGCCGGCCGGTTATCGGCCCGGCAAAAGTGAAGGGGCTGTTCATTAACACCGGTCATGGCCCGCTCGGCTGGACCATGGCCATGGGTTCCGGTCATCTGCTGGCGGATCAGATTCTCGGTCGCAGCCCGGCGATCGACTTTCGGCCCTACCTGCCGGGCCGCCGCAAGCGATGATGCGAGCTCTGGGACGGCGGCGGGACCTGGCTATGTCTCGAGACCGGGGGACTTGATCACCATCATCTTTTCGATCTGCATGTCGTGCAGGGTATAGGGAATACCGCCCACGCCGAGTCCGGATTCGCGCAGACCCGCAAACGGCATGACATCGTCACGGAAGGCGGTGTGGTCGTTGATCATGACTGCGGATGCGTCGAGTCGTCGATAAAGATGCATGGCGCTGTCGATGTCATTGCTGAATACGGCCGCCTGAAATGCAGTTGGCAAGGCATTGGCCTGCTGAATGGCGGCTTCCACATCATCGTAAGCGTAGACACAAACGACCGGCCCGAAAATCTCCAGTGAGCTGACACGGGCATCAGCAGGCGGATCGAGCAGTACCGTCGGCGAATAACAGGACTCGGACAAGATCTTGCCACCACTGAGCAGCGTTGCCCCGGCGGCGACCGCTTCATCGACCCACTCGGCCACTCGTGTGACTTCGGCCGCACGGATCAACGGTCCTACTTCTGTCGTCTCTTCGGTCGGATCGCCGACAAGCAGTTTCGAGGCAGCAGCGGCCAGCGCTTCGGCAAACTTCTTCGCTACAGCGCGCGGCGCAAACACCCGCTGTACGGACACACAGACCTGGCCGGCGTGGTAAAAGCCGCCTTTTGTCACCGCCGACACCGCCAGCTCGAAGTCGAAGTTCTCGCTCAGGATGACCGGTGCCACGCCGCCGTGTTCAAGCGCGCATCGTGTTCCGGGTGCCAGTTTGGAGCGCAGCATCCAGCCGACTCTGGCGCTGCCGATGAAACTGAAGAAGGCCACCCGGGGGTCGGTCACCAACGCCTCGGCGATTGCCGCGTCATCCGTTATCAGCGCCTGGCACCACGCATTCGGCAGGCCAGCCTCGCGCAGCAGTTGCACGAAACGCAGGCATGACAAGGGTGTGTCGGCGGCGGGCTTGACCACGACCGGACAGCCGCTTGCCACAGCGGGCGCGACCTGGTGCACGATTAGGTTCAGCGGATGGTTGAATGCGCTCACCGCGACCACCACGCCGATCGGTTCTTTCCGGGTAAACGCGAGGCGACCTGCGGTCGCCCTGGTCGTTGCGACGGGGACCACATGACCGGGCTGACCACGCAGGGATTCGATACAGAGATGCACGCCGTCGATTGCTCGCGTGACTTCAACGATCGAATCCGGCAGCGGCTTGCCGCCTTCGCTGGCCGCCAGCAATGCCAGCTCGTCGGCCTGATGTCGCATGAGTTCCGCGGTCCGCTCAAGGATTGCAATGCGCTCAGGCGTGGCTAGCCAGCCACTCCGGTTGCGGAACAGCGCATGCGCTGCGGTGAGCGCATCATCGACGTGGACGCCGCCGCCGGTCGCGGCCGTGCCCAGTTTGCGCCCGTCGTAGGGCGACCTGACCGTCAGTGTGCCGGCCGTTGCCGCACTGCTCTCGATCATTAACGGATAGTCCATGCCAGTACTCCGTCAGATCTTGGCGGTAATTTCGCCGAGTTTCTTTGTCAGTAGCGGATTCTCCCGGTAGTCGATGGGGATTACCACAAGGCTCGGTCCGGATTCCCCAAATGCCGTTTCCAGCGCATCCGCGAGGTCCGCACTGTCAGTGACGAAATGGCCGTGCCAGCCGAATGCTCGCGCGAGGCCGGTCCACTCGGGGTTGCCGAAACTGAGATCCGTATGCCGGCCGAAGTGAGTCTCCTGCTTCCAGGCGATCAGCCCGTACTCGTTGTCTTCCCACACCATTACCACGATATTGCTGCCGAGCCTCGCAGCGGTTTCCATTTCCTGCACATTCATCAGGAAGCCGGCGTCGCCGATAATCGCCATGATGCGCCGTTCCGGATGCACGATGCTGGCGGCAATGGCGCCCGGCAGCGCAAAGCCCATGGAGCAGAAGCCGTTCGGAATCAGGCAGGTGTTCGGTTCGTGACACTGATAGTGCCGCGCGATCCACATCTTGTGCGCGCCGACATCCGATAACAGTACATCCCGGGGGCCCATCACCTGGCGTGCGTCCCATAAAGCCTTTTGCGGCCGGATAGTGCCCGCGGTCCGGTCGGCGGAGTACTCGGCGAAGTCGTCGGCCATCGCCGCGCGGCATTCCCGCTGCTCCTCGAGATCGAATTCCAACGGGCCGGGTTCGTTGAGGCGTTCATTAAACATCCACAGCGTATGCGCCAGGTCGCCGATCAGTTCGACTTGCGGGTGGTAGTGCGCATCGATCTCGGCTGCCAGGAAATCCGCGTGAATGATCGTCTTGTCGCCGGCTGAGTTCCACAGCTGCGGGTGATACTCAACCATGTCGAAGCCCAGTGTAATGACGAGATCGGCATCGTCGATGACCCTGGAGACGCGATCCTTGCTGCCCAATCCAACGGTGTACAGGCAATAGTCAGCGTCCATATCCACGCATCCTTTGGCCATGAACGTGCTGATAACGCCGATGCCGGTCTGCTCGCAGAACTGCCGCAGCTGTTGGGAGGCGCGCTTACGTATACAACCGTTGCCGGCCAGGATGACCGGTTTTTTAGCCTCCGTCAGCAGTGCAAAGGCGATGTCGACGATCTTGTTGTCGGGTACCGAGCGGCGGAACCGCCGTGGCGACATCGGTATTTCGGAGGTCTCCATCTCGGCGATATCCTCCGGCAATTCGATATGTACGGCGCCCGGTTTTTCCGTGCGGGCAAGGCGCACCGCTTTACGCACAATCTCGGGGATGGTGTCGGGATTCAGGATGGTGGTTGCCCACTTGGTTACGGGGCGGAACATGCTTACGGCATCCATGATCTGGTGTGACTCCTTGTGCAGCCGGTCGGTGGAACCCTGGCCCGTCAGGACCAGCATCGGGGCACGATCCATATTGGAGTCGGCAACACCGGTGATCAGGTTGGTGGCGCCCGGCCCCAGGGTACCGAGGCAGCCGGCCGGATTACCGGTCAGGCGACCGTAGACCTCGGCCATGAAGGCGGCGCCCTGTTCGTGCCGTGTCAGAATAAACCTGATCTTTTCCGAATTCTCCAGCGACATCATGAAATCGGCGTTTTCCTCGCCAGGTACGCCGAATATGTACTCGATGCCTTCCTCTTCCAGGCACTTCACCAGCAAATCGGATGCTTTCATGCAATTACCTCTGAAGTTCGTATTCTTGTTGTGGTCGTACGTGCCATATCATCTTAGATTCAGCGGCTCGACGAGTACAGCAGACCGGGCTCCCGGGCAAGTTATTTCAGGCAGTCAACACATTGCAGGCTTTGATGCGCGGCGACTGGGACATTCCGGCCAGTTGCCGTACAGCCCCGGACTGTGCCGAGGAGTTCGCAATGGATCTTATTGCCTTTTGCGGCCAGGCTCCGGAGAATGAGCCGTTTTTGGCCTCGGTGCTGCGTGTACCCTGTCAACAGTCTTCATCCGTGAACCGCAATCTCCATCCTGTGCTAGCACTCGTGCTCGCGTCGCTTACCGGCGGCGCCGCAGCGGAAGAAACGCTGCCAGTGGCGATCGACGAAATCCAGGTTACCGCGACCCGTCGCGCGACCGCTACCAGCGAGGTCGCAGCGGCACTGACGATCGTGCCGGCGGAAGAAATAAATGCCGGTAAACTGATCACGGATGCGTTGGCGGCGGAAGTGGGCGTCTTTCTGCAGCAAACGACTCCGGGCCAGGGCGCGGCGATCATCCGCGGGCTGAAAGGCTCCGAAATACTGCACCTGGTCGACGGATTTCGCCTCAACAATGCCATTTTTCGCAATGCACCGACGCAGTACCTGGCGCTGGTATCTCCAGGTACAGTCGAACGCATCGAGGTCGTGCGCGGCGCACCCACCTCGCTTTACGGCAGCGACGCTGTCGGCGGCGTCGTACAGGTCCTGTCGCGCTTTCCGGAATTCGACGGTAGCGGCACCCGTTATCGACGGGACGTTTATCTCGCCTACGATACAGCGGAGCTCGGGAAAATCCTGCGTGCGTCACTCGACGTCGGCAACCGGCATCTTGCCGGCCTGATCAGCGCGGAATACCTGACCACCGGCGATCGGCGGACTGGCGGAGGTGAGCGGATCGCGCCGAGCGGCTACACGTCGAAAGCTGCGCGCGTCGCTGTCGCCGTAACACCGGATGAGGAGCAGAGCTGGTTATTCGATTTCCAGTTTGCGAGGCAGCCGTCCACACCGCGCGTAGACGAACTGGTGCCGGGCTTCGGCCAGACCGAGCCGTCCTCGTCTGAATTCTTTTTTTCGCCGAACGAAAGGCAGTTTGCGCATATTCGTTATGGCCATAATAATGGCTTGTGGTCCGCAGACTGGGTCGTCGATGCAGGTTGGCAACGTATTGTCGACGATCGCATCACCCGCAATTACCAGTCGCCGCTACGCCGGCACGAGTTCAACCAAAGCGATCTGCTCGGTATTACGCTAAGTGCGTCGTCCGAGACGGACCATGGATCGTGGATCGTGGGTGCGGAAATCTACCATGACCGCGTTGCCAGCGAACGCGTCGAGCAGGACATCAGCAACGGGCAGGCGCAGCAAATCCCTTCGCGCTTTCCGCAGGGCTCCAGCGTGGATCAGGCCGCGCTTTATGGACATCTGGTGCAGCGTACAGGCGCCAGGAGCATCTTGTCGGGCGGCATCCGCCTGAGCGCCATAGACGTGGCCCTGCCGGAGACGACCGTATCGCCGTCCGCGTCGATCGACGTCAATGACCTGAGCGCGGACATCGGCTGGATTTTCAGTGTTTCCGACACAGTGCAGCTGGTGGCCAATATCGGCCATGGCTTCCGGGCACCGAATGTTTTCGATATGGGCACGCTGGGTGAGCGCCCGGGCAATCGGTTCAATGTGCCGAACACGAGCCTGCAATCCGAGCGCATAACACAACTCGATGCCGGCATCCGCTACCGCTCGGCGCATTTGCAGGCCGAAGCGACCGTGTATCAGTTGCACTACACGGATCGCATCACGTCCGTGTTGACCGGTGCGATTACGCCGGACGGCCGCGACATCGTACAAAGCCGTAATGTGGCAAGCGCCGACATCCGGGGTATTGAAGCCGGAATCGACTTTCAGGCGACCGGGCGATTGACCGCGAACGCGGTCCTCAACTACACCTTCGGTGAGCAGGCAGTGGGTGACGGCTCGACCGTTGCGGCCGACCGTATTCCGCCACTCAATGGACAGGCCGGATTGCGTTACGACGCGACGGCTGCACTTTCCGTCGATGCTTCTGTCTGGTTTGCCACGCGACAGGACCGACTGAGCCCCAGGGATGTCCGGGACGTCAGGATCAACCCTGCCGGTACCGCCGGCTGGTCAACTTTGAATTTGCATGCCATGTGGCACCCGAGCGATCTGTGGACGCTAACCGTCGGCCTCGATAACCTGCTGGACAAGCAATATCGAGTGCATGGCTCGGGCATCGATGCGCCCGGCAGGAGTCTTTCCGCCAGCGTGCATGTCGTCTGGTAACAAAATCGAATCAGGGATCGGGTAACGCGAACGCGACAATGTAGTCGCCGAGCGTCGTGCCCATCTTCGGGTGCCCGCCGGCGGCGATGACCACGTATTGTTTGCCGGTCTTGCCGAGGTAATAGCTCATCGGCGTAGCCTGGCCGCCGGCAGGCAGCCTGCCTTCCCAAAGCTTGTCGCCACTGGCCAGATCAAATGCGCGCAGGTAGTTGTCCATGCTGGCGGCAATGAACACCAGCCCTCCCGCCGTCACGATTGGGCCGCCCGCCCCGGCCATGCCCATTTCGATGTTCGGTACAATTGCAGGGGCAACATCCTGGATGCTGCCGAAAGAAGTCTGCCACTTGATCTCGCCCTTTCGCATGTCCACTGCGGAGAGGACGCCCCAGGGTGGCGCAATACAGGGCACACTGATCGGCGACGCCAACATATTCCTGCGCATGCCGTATGGCGTCCCGGTCTGCCGGGCAAATTCAAAACCGTCGTAGTCGCCGGATTCGTACACTGTCGCCAGTTCATCGCGCGGTATCAGCGCGACTTCCACGGGCACGTTCAGCGCAAAAGTCACTGCGATCTGCTGTTCGGTATCGAACGCTATGCCACCCCAGTTAATGCCGCCGGCGTAGCCGGGCAGCAGCATCGATCCCTCGATACTGGGTGGCGTAAATATGCCAGCCGAGTGCATGCGCGCCATCTTGTTTCGGCAATGGCGGGTATCGAAATACAACATGCCCCAGGCATCGTCAGCGCTGAGCGCCCGGTGGCTGATGAGCGGTGGCGGCGCTACCGGGAATGGTTGCGTCGGCGACAAGTGCTCACCCGCAACGCCGCCCTGGGGCACCGGCCTTTCCTCTATGTCGAAGATCGGTTCACCGCTACGCCGGTCGAAACTGAAAATCAGCCCGGTCTTGGTACCCTGCAATACCGCGGGAATAGTCTTGCCGTCGTGCTCGAGGTCGACGAGCGTGGGTTGCGATGCGAGATCGTAGTCCCACACATCGTGATGTATGAGCTGCTGATACCAGGCTATTTCACCAGTAGACGCATGTAACGCCACCAGCGAATTGGCATAAAGATTGTCGCCTTCACGCTCACCACCGTAAAAATCGGGGCTGGCGGAGCCGGTCGGCACATAGACCAGCCCCAGCTCAGTGTCCGCTGCCAGCGGTGCCCAGGCATTGGCCGAACCGTTTTTCGCCGCCTCTTCACTGTTCCAGCCTGACCACGCCGGATCTCTGGCATCTCGCGGAATGGGGTCCCAGCGCCAGCGCTCCTTGCCGCTGCGCGCGTCAACGCCACGCACGATGCCCAGTTCCGATTCCACTTCCTGGTTGTCGCCGATGGCGGAGCCAATGACGATGACTCCATCGACCACCACCGGCGGCGAGGTGACGGTGTAGTTGCCCCAGTCCTTGCCCCCGGCCCGGACATCCTGATCCAGGTACATTTCGCCGCTGTTGCCGAAAGTTGAACAGCGCCGGCCATTTCTGCCGTCGAGCGCGATCAGGCGCGCATCGAGGGTACCGACAAATATTCGGTGACGGCACTCGGCGTCATACTGTGCGGATTCATCGATCCAGGAGGTGACGCCACGATTGGCGATTTCCGAGTAAGATTTATCACGTTCGATTTTCGGGTCATAGCGCCAGATTTCCGTGCCATTCACAGGATTGAGCGCCATGACGATGGCGCTTCCGGTGGATACATAGAGCCTGCCATCCACCAGGATCGGATTGGTCTGCAATGCAAACGGCATGCGCGCACCCTGGCCGAGTTCACCGGTGCGGTAGCGCCAGATCTCTTTCAGTTGGGCGACGTTGTCGACGGTTATTTGCGAGAGCGCAGAGTATTGCACTCCATGCTGGCTGCCACCGAAGTGAATCCATTCAGTCGCATCATCAGCGTACGCGGCACCGCTCAGGATCGCTGCCGCAACAGCGAATGTCGTCAAGCGAACCATGCGGTCATTGAGCCACAGCACCGGGCGCCTGACAAGCCGCAGCATCGAGCTCAGTCGGGCGGCAACTCGATTGGACCGCGCAGCTCCGGGTGGCGTGGCGTAAACGCCCGGTAGAACTCACGGATCAGCGCCATATCCTGGTCACGCTCGTCCGGGTGCAGGGTGATACCGATACCCATTTCCCTGTTCCGGTAGTCGATGAAAGCAAGCACGATCGGCACGCCGGCTTCTTTTGCGATTCGATAAAACCCGGTTTTCCAATACGGTTGCCACTTGCGCGTACCTTCCGGTGCCAGAGCGACAAAGAGCTTTCCTTCACGCTCGAAAGCGTCGACCAACTGCATCACCGTCGACTTGTGCTTGCTGCGATCGATCGGAATTGCGCCCATTGCGGATAAAACCGGGCCGAGTGGCCACCAGAACAAGGTATGTTTGGCAAGGAATTTGACGTCGATGTCAAGCACGACTTTGGCAACGAGCAACCAGAATCCGTCCCAGTTGGAGGTGTGCGGCGCGGCGACAAATACCGCCTTCGCCAAATGCGGTACTTCGCCGACGATGCGCCAGCCGGCCACGCGACAAATCAGATTGGCGATGGATTGCAGCACCCGCAACACTTCAAGTATCGAATTCCTTCCGGCTGAGATTGGTCAGCTTAGCGTGATTTGGCTTGCCCCACAAAAACGAGCCAGCCCCTGGGGCAGCGCTTGTGATTTGCGATCTGCTAAAGTGACCGCAAGGTTTGCGGACAATGAACGGTGCTGAGTTCGACGAATGTTACGACTTCCGGCACTGAACCATTGGTTGTGACGGCTACGGGTATTCCACAATTGAACCGGGCCGGGAAATGCCACTAATATACTCATATATTTCAAGGAGTTGATTCGCTTGTCACCGCATTAGAGGGATGCCAAACTAGGCTCTGCGGCAAGCAGGAAATGGCACGGCCGCAGAAAACAAAAAGAGCAGGCTCTGTGAGAGGACGTGATCGTGGAAATCGAAGCCAAACAGCCAGTAGCAGAAAGTATTCTGGAGCGACGACTAATCAGTTGGGTCATGAAGAGGGCGGGCAATCCCCGAATCTCGATTCGCCTTTGGAACGGAGACGAGTTCTATGTTTCGGATGGCACTCCGGTCGCCTGCATGGAATTTCGCGATCGCAGAGTCGTGCTGGAACTGCTGCTGTCGACCAACATGGGTTTCGGTGAGTGTTACAGCCGCGGCCTGATCGAGGTGCACGGCAACTTTCTTGCTTTTGCCAATGAGTTCACCCGGGCCATCCACAATGGCTCCGCTCAAAATTACTTCTGGCAAAAATTTCAGTCACTCATCACCGCTGTCCGTAGCAATACACTGTCGCGTTCGCAGCTTAATGTTCATCACCATTACGATCTCGGCAACGATTTCTACAAGTTGTGGCTCGATGAACGTATGGTGTACACCTGCGGGTATTATGATCATCCGGCGGCAACGCTTGACGAGGCTCAGGTGGCCAAGCTGGATCACGTTAGCCGCAAATTGCAACTACAGCCTGGTCAGGACGTCATAGAAGCAGGGTGTGGCTGGGGTGCACTGGCGATGCACATGGCCGAGCACTATGGCGTCAACGTCAAGGCGTACAATAACTCGCACGAACAGGTTGCCTATGCCCGGCTCGAGGCACAACGGCGTGGTCTGGGAAAACAGGTCGAGTTTATCGAAGACGATTATCGCAGCGTCCATGAACGTTGCGATGTGTTTGTCTCGATCGGCATGCTGGAGCATGTCGGCCGTCGCAACTATCGCACACTGGGTGAGTTGATTGCTCGCTCGTTAAAGCCGGGCGGTATTGGCCTGATTCATACCATCGGCCGCAGTCATCCGCGTCGGACCGATCCATGGATTCGCAAACACATTTTCCCCGGCGGGCACGTCCCGAGTCTTGGAGAAATGGCGGCGCTCTTCGAGCCGTTCAGGTTCTCCATTCTGGATATCGAAAATCTGCGCATGCACTATGCGAGAACCTGTCGTGCCTGGCTGGATAATTTCGAAAATGTGAGCGATCAGGTTCGCGACATGTACGATGACGAATTCGTCCGGGCCTGGCGCCTCTATCTCGCCGGGTCGTCCGCTGGCTTCGAGTCTGGCACGTTGCAGCTTTACCAGGTGCTGTTTGCGCCAGGCCGCAACAATGATGTTCCCTGGACGCGGCAATACCAGTACCGGTCCCTCACACGGCAGGAATAAAAACGTTGTGAAGCAGTGCGATGTTGTCGTGGTCGGCGGTGGCCCTGCCGGCTCTACCTGTGCATGGAAACTTCGGCAAGCAGGACTTGATGTAATCGTTCTGGATCGCGCGGCTTTTCCACGCGACAAACTGTGCGCGGGGTGGGTGACACCGCAAGTCATTGAAGATTTGCAACTGGATATCGATAGCTACCCGCACAGCTTCATGACTTTCGACCGCTTGCATTTTCACTGGAAAAAACTCGGACTTGCCAAAAAAACCGTGCAACACTCCATTCGGCGGGTCGAGTTCGATGACTTCCTGCTGCAGCGTTCGGGAGCGCCTGTGTATGAGCACAATGTCCGGCGCATTGAGCAGAAAAATGGCAGATACATCATCGATGACGAGTATCAGTGTCAATACCTGGTAGGTGCGGGTGGTACCGCATGCCCGGTGTATCGGCAGCTTTTTCACGACGCCAATCCGCGCGCAAAGAATTTGCAAATCGCGACGCTCGAGCTGGAATTCGACTATCACTGGAAAGACGATGTATGCCACCTGTGGTTCTACGATGATGGTCTTCCGGGCTATGCCTGGTATGTGCCGAAGGCCAACGGGTACCTCAATATTGGCCTGGGCGGCAGGGCGGAGAAAATGAAGGCCAATGGCGCTCACTTGAAAAAATTCTGGAGCGATTTCGTGTACAAGCTTCACGACAAGCAACTGGTGACCGGCACGGAAATCAAACCAGGCGGTTACAGCTATTATCTCCGCGGTAACGTGGACACGGTCAGGATTGACAATGCCATCATCGTAGGCGACTCGGTCGGCCTGGCATCGATTGACATGGGCGAGGGCATCGGGCCGGCGATCAAGAGCGCGATTCAGGCTGCCGAAGCTATAAGCGCCGGCCGTGTATACACTCTCCGCACACTGCAACGCTTCACGATTCTCCCGGAATTCTGTAGCCGTTGACAGACCCCTTTACGAACAGGGGTCTGTCCCCGGTTCAGGATCTACTGCTTCGTAAGCCATTGATTTTATAATTATTCATTGTCGCAATATGCTGACACTTCGAACCTATTTCGGGCCAGCGGAACTGCGTCACCCTTTTGCCGGCGCGAATGTGGCATACAGGTTGCATGTATGAGGCCTGTTGGAGCGTGTCATGAGGACTTTGCTGGTAATTGTGGCCGTATTGACTGCTGCCACACAGCTCGTACGCGCCGAAGTCGTGGTACCGATAGACTCGGTGGAAATTCATGTCAATGTACGCTTTGGCCCGGACGCCAAATCGGAGATCGTCGGCAGGCTGCACCAGGGCAGCAGTATGCCCTTTGTCAGATCGGTACCGGGTTGGCACGAAGTCGAGCTCGAAGGCGGGGGCACCGGCTACATCGCCGAGGTCTGGACCAGGGTTGTCGGTGAAGAACAAACCGCGGAAGCTCCGGCTATTCGCGAAAAAGCCGATGTGGTGACTCCCGAGGCCGCAGTCGCCGAAGTACGGCAACCGTCACATCCCGAAGCGGCAGCAGCGGCAGCACAAGACCCGGATGACTCAGGGAAAGCAGCCGACGACGCAGCGCTCATCGCTCCGTCCGTGGTTGCGGAAGCGGCGGAGGAGGTAGTTGCGCCGACCGCTGAGCCACTTGCAGAGCTGACCGAACTGCTTGAGCCTGAATCCGTGCCGATGCAAGACGCTGTGACTGAAGATGAAGCTAAAATGGTAACAGCGGTTGCGGCGATGCTGGCGGATGCAACAGAGCCGGCAGTTGAAACAGAGTCGGCAGTTGAAACAGAGTCGACAGCTAAAACAGAGTCGACAGCTAAAACAGAGCCGTTGGTGTTGCCGGGTCCGCCGGGGCCGCAGGGTCCCCCGGGACCGCCGGGATCCGCCGGTATCGGTACGATCGAAGGCACGGCCGACTACCTGATGAAGTTCACAGCCCCGAACATCGGCGGCAATTCCCAGGTTTTTGAAAACGGACGCAACATCGGTATTGGGACCACGGATCCGAAGCAACGCCTTGAAGTGAACGGCAATATCCAGATTCACGAACGCAATAGCAGCGTTGCCGGACTGATAATGACGCAGGCATCCGGCGAATCGGGTTACATCATGCACAATCGCGGCAGCACGCTCACAATCGGTGCAGGGTCGGTGGACAGAATTACGATTGATCGCGATGGCCAGGTTGGCTTTGGCATCAGCCGTCCGCAACATCCGCTAGACATGGCGAGCGGTGCGCACGTTAGCGCCGGTGGTGTGTGGACTAACAGTTCGTCTATCGAAAAAAAGGAAAACGTTCGCGAGCTGACACCCGAGGAAGCGTTGATTGCGCTGGCGGAACTACAACCCGTGCGCTTCAACTATATTGAGGACAAGCAGGAAGAATATCTCGGCTTTATCGCCGAAGACGTGCCGGACCTGGTGGCGACTTCAGATCGCAAAGGCCTTAGCGCGATGGACCTCGTCGCGGTCCTGACCAAGGTGGTTCAGGCGCAGCAGCAGCAAATCGACGAACTGGAATCTCGTTTGAATGAGTCTGGTACGTCATCAAGGTAATATTGATGGAGTACTGGTGTAGCAGGTTTGGACTTGCCCGTACGGTCAGCGCCCGATTTGGTCAATCTCAAAACCTGCGTTTTTCAGTTCTGCGTCAATACTCTCCGGCGTGAAGTACTGGAGCCAATTGTAAATCTGCCACGTTTCGGGGGGTTCGACGACATTAGTAAGCGCCTGGCACATTAACTCCTATCTTTGGCGGAACGGAAACTACCTCAGTATCCATGTATTCCTGAAAATCGTCCGACGCCCAATGTTTCCGGTCCAGCCAGTATTCTTGAAAGGCGGCCATAGATGTGTAATCAATCATCATGTGTGTCATACCCTCCCAGTGTGCCTCGTCGATAACGTCAGCGCGCATTTGCATTGCCAGATAGATCAGCGTTACTACAACAGCAATCGCTCCGACAAACTCACCTAATGCTCCGAGCTCCGTGATTGTGATCATTACATCTCCCGATGATCGCCCGACACCGCCTTTAAACATCTAATTGTCAAAGTCCGCTCCGGGTCGACAGCCGCCTGTCAAAAGCCTGCCACGTGGATGACAGCCGCAGCTAAAAGCAGTCAGTTAGCTCGCCAATTGCTGATGTCACAGGCAGAGAACGGCCATTTCCGGAAGTCCGGGCCGTGGCTTGTGACGGCCCCTAAACCTCCATTAACAGATCGTGACCGGACATCGGCGGCATTTCCGCGATGGACTTCAGGACAATCGTTGTGCGCACCCTGGTCACGGTTTCAATCCGATTGATTTGCTCTTCGATCACGGTGTTGAGTGCATCCGTGTCGGCTGCTCGAACCTTCAGTAAATAACAGTCGTCGCCTGCGATCTTGTGCAGTTCTTCGATGCCGGTGACCTGCGACAAAGCCTGGCCAGTGTCAAAGCCATGTGTCGGTTTGGCCTCTGTTACAAAAACAAACGCCAACAACGGTTTACCCAGAGCTCGGCAGTCAAGGCGCGTTTCATAGCGCTTGATGTGGCCCGAAGTCTCAAGCCTGCGGACGCGCTCTGAGATCGCCGAAGGCGCGAGCCCAACCTTACGGGCGATTTCAGCCTTTGACGTGGCAGCTTCAATCAGCAGGATCGACAGTATTTTACGATCTATTCCATCGATTCGACTCGACAATTGCTCTTTTTCCATGTTATCGTCTTTCATATGGTTGATATTAGCAATTTTCGCCGTCGCTGAACAAGGCTCTATGATGCCTCTGGTCCACGAGACAATACAAGTTGAATCATCGGGCGCCCGTACCCAACTTTCGTGCTTTCACCGAACCGGGGAAAGATCGCCTGTCGTTTGTGTGCATGGGTTCGGCTCTACCAAGGAGGATTATACGGACCTGGCCCTGCATCCGGCGTTTGCCGGCCGTGACCTCGTTGTGTGGGATGCGCCGGGATGTGGCCAATCCATTTGTGATAAGCCGGAGCTTGTTTCGATACCGCTGCTCGTGGATGTGGTCGAACAGGCATTGAGCCAAATGCAGATTCAGCGTTGCCATTTGGTTGGCCATTCGATGGGTGGCCTGACCGCATTACAATTCGCTACCGCGAACCCCGACCGGGTTTTGAGCTTTACAAACATTGAAGGCAACCTGGCGCCGGAGGATTGCTTCCTGTCGCGCCAGATCTTCGATCATCCAGCGGAGACTCCGCAGGACTTTCTGAGCGCCTTTGCAGAAAGGGTCCGGGAAATGCCGGAATGGTCGAACCGTTTGTATGCGGCCAATCTGTCGGTCAAAGTGCACCCTGATGCCGTGGCGCCAATCTTTCGTTCGATGGTTGAACTGAGTGATCACGCGCCGTTACTCGATGAGTTCATCGATGCACCGTTTCCAAAAATGTTCGTCTATGGCGAGCAGAATAGTGAGCTTTCGTATATCGAGCGGCTCACTAAGTCCGGCGCTGAAGTCGCGGAAATTCCGTCATCGGCTCATTTCCCGATGTATTCCAATCCCCGGGAGCTATGGTCACGGTTGGCGCAATTCATTGACCGTTGCGACCAGAACGACATGAACGCGCGGCAATGACGACGATCATATCGCAACTTCTTCAATATCCGACCGGCAATCTTTGCAATGCAAACACCGCCGTACAGGCGCTCGATTTCGTCATAAAGCCTTTGCTGCCGGGCGTGCGTCTGGCCGGGCCGGCAAAGACGGCGCGTATTGCTCCCGGGCAGAATGCTGCCATTCATCGCGCTGTTCATATGGCTCTCCCCGGTGATGTTCTGGTGGTCGATGGTGCCGGCGCAACGACGTTTGGCCCGTTCGGAGATCTGTTGGCGGAATGTTGCAAGACGAAGGGAATTGCGGGCGCGGTTCTGGACTGTAGCATCCGTGACTCGGCTGAAATTCGGGATCTCGGATTTCAGGTCTTTTGCCTCGGCTTTCACCCGGCGGCGACAGCCAAAGACGATCCCGGCGACATCGATACCGAGATTGTGTGCGGCGGTGTTCGTGTTCGGCCCGGCGACATTATTGTGGCCGACGATGATGGTGTAGTGGTGGTGCCGCGTGATATTGCGGCAACCGTCGCGGAGCAAGCAAAACAGGTTGTCGACAAAGAGGACTCAATTCGTGCCCGAATTCTGGCCGGCGAGTCGACGTTCGAGATTTTCAACCTGGGTAATTCGTGAAATCGATACAACAAGTAATCGCAAGCCGGAGAGTGGTGAGGTGACGCAATTGAGTGAAATCTACAATTTAACGGACCAGACTATAGGCATTCGACGGATGCTTGCCCCCGGTTTCGAGGCGCGGATCATTGTTGGCGACCAGTCCATGCTGTCGATTGTTACGATTGAGCCGAACGCGGAAGGATCCATTCACAGCCACCCGGAAGAGCAGTGGGGAATCCTGTTGCAAGGTAGTGGGACCAGGAACCAGGATGGTGCGGACCACCCAGTTGACGAAGGCGATTTTTGGCGTACGCCCGGCAATGTCTTGCATGGCTTCAAGGCCGGTGCGCACGGGGCAAAAATTCTCGACGTCTTCAGCCCACCGCGCGAAGCCTACCGGAAGACCGGGTCGGGTTTTGAGACTGATGTCATCGAGTGAATCGATCACTGCACCAATCAAACAGAAGAGTTCGCATCCAAGAGCGGTCGTTCAGGCTATCAGAAATACTAGATTTTGACGCAGAATTCTAGTCGGGCGTGACGTTACTCCAGTCAACGCCATTTGCGATGGCGTACTTTTTCAGCTCGGCGACATAAGCGTTCTTCTCGGTGTCTGGCAACCAGATGGAGTTGAACGAATTTAGTACCAGACGTGTCATGTCCGCTCTGGAATAGTCGCTTGCCTCTTGAAAAAGGATAAGCATATTCGTCAAATAGCCACTTTCAAATTCTTCCGGATCATCCGAATTTAGAGAAATACAGATACCTGCATTATCCAGTTTTCGTATCCGCTCAACATCCTGCGGGGCTGGATCGGTGGCGCGTTTGACCGGGCTGCCGGTGAGACACATGCCGCGCCGAGCGAGTTCCACGACTAAATCAGGGTCATCAATCGCGTTCAAACCATGATCGATGCGATCAATGCTAATAATCTCAAGCGACTGCCATATGTGCTTTACCGAATCGCGCACATCGACATCATGGTGTCCGGTCAAAAAATACCCCTCTTCCCGAGCACGTGCGTAAACATCCTTGAATTTAACCGGTGGGTTCCCGTACTCCGGTCCAGAATCCATACCAAGACCGATTATTTTCTCGCGGACCGATTGTGCCTGATCGAGCATCTCGAACGCGCTGTCGACGCTGCGCTCGCGATTTATGCACATAATGAGATTGACCGTTACGCCAAAATTCACTTCAGCGTCCAGTCGCGCTGCATCAATCCCCTCGAACATGTCGTTGAACGCAATTCCCCGTGAAGTGTGAGCCTGAGGGTCGAAAAACAGATCGACATAAATGACATTATTTTCGTGGAGTTTTTCAATCAGGTTGTACGTCGCTTCGTAGAAATCCTGCCGATTCTGCAAGACGTTTTGCGATTTGAAGTGGTGCTCCAGAAACCCCATCAGGCCCGGCGGTCGGTTCGCCAAAGATTGCTCGACCTCTTCGATGGTTGTGAAATAGTCGATACCGTTCCGACTTGTAATCTCGACTATAGTCTCAGGACTGAGCGTGCCTTCAAGATGCAAATGGAGTTCCGCTTTAGGTAAGCCTGCCAGGAATGTCCGCATACCTTCGGCCGAGTCGACCATTTCGGCGTCTTGAGCGGAATACGTTGAATCAATCAGGCAAAATACGGCTAGGGCTGTGAACGAAAACGATTTCATGTAGCGCACGGCGGATCTCACTTCCAATAAGTCTTACCGATTATTCAATAGTTGATCGATGGGCACAATTTTCTGTATTCGCGGGAAGGAATTTGCTCGGGCGTACCGCATCCGCGGCGGGTCGCTAGCTGTCCTGCAAAAGTGCAGCAACTCAATGAGCGCATTCGGGGTAGAGCGGCTAGCCAAAATGCTGAAAATACCACTTTCTGACTTCCGCTTACGATCAGAACCGGACACCACTACGTCGTCACGCTACGTGTCGCGATAACGCCTTTTCCTGGGTTTGTACGGGTCTGGAGTACCCGGGAGAATCGCTGGCTCCTTCCTAAATGTCGTCAGGTGATCAATGAGTGCCTGACTCGCGGGGTAGCGAACCCACAAGGACATATCCGCCTCTTGCATAGGAAATTGTTCTTTCGGGTCCAGATGCAGATTGTAAAACAGGGGAATTGAATAGCTCTTTGTTGGAACGCCAAAACCGGCATTTAAAGAATGCCGTGCTCGGATAGTGTGCGATTCACCATCCCCTCGCCCTTGACCAGCTTGGCCTGAATTCCCAAAGTGGTTGCCGCCGCAATATTGCTTGGCGTGTCGTCTACGAACAGGATTTCCCGCGGCTCGCAACTATAGTGATCGATGACCTGATCGAATGCGGCCCGGTCGGGCTTCAGGATGCCGGTTTGAAAAGACAGAAACAGCTGGTCGAATCGTGACGCGAGCACCCCGGCGATATCCGCGCGGCCCCAATGGACTGCGTTAGTATTCGACAACAATGCACAGCGGTAGCGCGTGGCGAGATGCTCGAGCAGATCCGTTACACCTGCATACAGCGAACCCGGCCAGGCGTGAAATCGTCGTAGAAATTCCTCGCCATCGTAGGGCAAGCGTATTTCCTCGACAATCCGGACGGCAAACTCCTCGAAAGATGCATTGCCCGACTCGAATTCGCGCACAGAGTCCGCATGTACCCAGATTTCGAGAAACTCGGTGTCATCCGCGCCCAGCCCGAAATGCGTACCGGCATCCTCGAGATGCAGCAGAACGCCGCCGAGGTCGAATAAAAGTACGCTGATCACATTTTCCTTGCTCATATCAATCACGAATCCTCGTGTTCCACAGCGATGCCGCCAGCAACATCGATATCACGGACGATCCAATCCAGAATAAAATGGCGAGATCGAAATTGTAGCTGCGCACGCCGCCGATAACCGTCATCCCATTACTGATCATTGATGCACTTACATTTTCCTGGATGGCCGCACCAAGATAACTGAATACGCCGACAAACCCCATTGCGGCGCCAGTGGCGGCACGCGGTGCGATGTCTACGCCGAAAAGCCCACCGACGGATGCGACCAGCCCGCTGAGCGCCGCGCCGTAAACCGCAAAGCCGAGTGTCAGGAGCAGGTGATTCTCCGGGCCGAAGAAAATCATCAGCAGTGCCAGAACTTCGACAATCGCGAAAACCAGGTTTGCCGGCGGGCGCCGCGCATCGAAGTACTTGTCCGACAAGTAGCCGAACGCGATTGAGCCCGCGATGCCGGCAACGGTATTAACCGCCAAAAGAGTGCCCGCTTCAATGAGCGTATAGCCGCGAATCTCCTGCAGATACAGCACCCCCCAGCTGTTTATCGCATAGCGTGTGACATACATGAGGGCGCTGGCTATTGCGATTACCCACATTGCCCTGATGCCGAAAATCATTTTTTGTGTTTGCCAGGTTTTGGTCTCCCTTGGTGTCTCGGACTCCTCGTCAAGCCATTCGTGGATAGTCGGCAAACCCAGGGTCGCGGGCGCGTTGCGCAGAAATGAGTACACCCATGCGGCGACGGCAATGCAGATGATGCCCGGTGTAATAAACCCGAACCGCCAGCCCCAGGCTGCGACGACGGCTGCGATGACATAGAAGGTCAGACCCTCTCCGATGGAATGCGAGGCGCTCCAGATGCCGTAACGTCGCCCACGTTCGTGAATGCTGAACCAGTTAGTGATCGAGATAACGGCGGCAGGGGCCGCCATGCCCTGGAACCAGCCGTTTATAGCCCATAATGCGACCGACACCCAGAGCAGCGTTGACGAGCCCATAAACAGGTTTATAACAGCAGCCAGAAATATGCTGGCCGAAAAAAACAGGCGCGGGCGAAAATGATCCGCGGCAAAGCCATTCAAAAACTTGCCGCTGGCGTAGCCGTAAAACAGGGCGGACCCGATCAGGCCCAGTTCTTCAACGGTGAATATTCCGCCATCGATGAGCGGCTTCTTGACGATGGAGAGGCCAAGCCGGCAGGTGTAGATGAATCCATAGCCGAGAGTAATCGCCAGCATGACGCGCAGCCTGTGCTTGCGAAAAATGGCATTGATATCTGACTGTGGAATGCTGTCCCCGGCTGCAGACATGGCTTTTCCCTAGTGTGGCATCGCGGGCGAGCGCCCGCTCCAACAGGAAAACAGGGGACAGTCCCCCATTTAGTTGGGGACTGTCCCCGAATCCGGCGTTCTTAGAATATCTTCCCAGCGGCGCATCAGCAGATTGGCTTTGTAATCCACGATCTTGTACTGCCAGCCCGCAACGCGCTCATTGATCGCCGTTGCCTGCTCATTCCCGGTTTCATCGGCGAGCAGTTCGATCCAGGTGCCGTCGTCGGTCTTGTAGGATTGGATGGAAAGCTGAAGTCCATCGAAGGTTTCGAACGCGGCAATCACTGCTTGCTCGCCCGGCTCGCTTTTTCGGACATCCTCGAGCGTCAGATCTTTCAGAACGCCGGCCATGCCATTGACAACGCCTGGATAGCTCAATTCCCGGCCTGCGGGAATATCATTCACGGTGTAAGCGCTGTCTTCTTCGGTGTCTTTGGCAATATGGATCGACTCACCGTCAGGATGGTTGATAGTCACGGCACGCACCATCGCAGCATCGATATCGACAATATCCGGGAGCAACCAGCCACCGCTGGAATCGGGCAAATCCGGATCATGATCGATCAATAATCCTTGCGCCTGGTCGGCAATACGCACGTAACGGTAGTCTGACTGTGCGCTGTTGCCGATGATCAGTGCGTAGTCAAAACCGTCGCCGGTAATGGCGATTTCGATGCCACTACCATCATCTGTATCAGGTGCCTGAATACCCAAAACCCGGTACCGTTCGGGATTCGAAGTTTTCCGCTCCAGGATTCGGGCGTCGGCGATGGCCAGTAGCACCTCGCGGATTTTGCCGACGCTGGCGCTATAACTGTCGCGTTCACTGACAACCCACTTGTCCGTTTCCCGACTGATCGTCAGCTTGCCGTCGTCCCCGTGTCGGGTGATGGCAATTGACGTGACATCATTGATTCTTGATTTAAGCTCCGGATAAAGCACATCATGAGGGACCGCGGATTCGTTGCGACCGGAAAATTCAAGTGCAATGAGAATGGTGATCAGTACGACGACCGCCATGGCAAGAAGTTTCAGAGCATTATTGTTCATCAGACGCTACCGCGATCGCGACGCCACAAGGCGAAGAGTACGAAGACAGTCAACAGCATCGGTACCAGGGCGATATTGATACTTTTCAGTACTGTGCCGAGCCGTTCGATATTGCTGTCCAGGCCACGCTGCACGGCGCGCAGTTCCTTCCTGATCGCCGCTCGCTGATCGATGAAGCGGTCGATCTCGTCCCGCTGCTCGTTGGTCATCAGTATGTTGCCCGTGTCCTTGCGGGCTGACTGCAATTCGCCGAGCCGTCGTTCCGTTTCCGCCAACTCGCTCTGCAGCCGCTGCTCGGTTTCTCGAAAACGAGCTTCGGCGTCCACCCGCAGTTCCTCGACCCGGGTAAATGGTCGAGAGTAGGTGCCGCGACTCCTGACTGCGATGAGATCGGAGCTGCCCGCCAGGCTGTCCAGGGCATTCACCACAAATGCGCCATTACTGGCAAATGAATTGGCGATTTGCTGGCCGAAAAAGCTTTGCACCTGAACCCAAAGCTGATCGCCCAGCATGTCTACATCGCCGACTACGATCAGATTGACCGGTTCGACGGACTCAGTCCGGTGGCCGGTCGCAGAATCTTGTATGGAGTCTCCGTCTTCTGAACTGACGGAATCCAAGGGACGGCCATTCGGAAAAGCGCTTGGCAAAATGCCGTTGACGCGCGCCGCCAGGACATATTCCGCACCGCTCGGTGAAAAACCGTCTTGTAGCATCGTTGGGTCCGGCAAATAACTGAAGCGGGTCGCCGCGATGGTCGCCGCGCTCCGGCTCGAGGTGAACAGGGGTTCGAGCGAAGCCGCGGCGTCCGCGACTATCGTGAAATGACCGGCTGTTGCCAGGTTGATCGAGCTTAAGTCCGCAGTCGTTACGTCGTCGGTGTTGAGTTGCTCTGCGGTTACGCCAAGATAGCCAAAATGACGCACGGGACGCCCGCTCATACCCGAATTGACCTGCAGCGCAAGCTGTGCGTCCGCAACGACGTCAGACGAAGAAAATTCCAGACCCCAGGCCTCGAACAGCGTCGGCAGATCCGATCCCTGGCCCATCGGCGGCATTCCCGGCGGCATGCCCTGAGCCGGCGGCAGCGGGTCCGAGTCGGCGATCGGGTCGACGAATATGACGGCGTTGCCGCCGCTCATGAGGAACTGATCGATAGCGTACAAGGTCTCGGTGCCTATGTTCCTCGGCTGCACGATCCACAGCAGGCTGACTTCATCCGGGATTTCCTTGGAGTCTGTGCCGAGGTTTCGCACTTCGAACAATTGCTGCGCCTGCTGATAGATCACCCAGGGTTGTTGCATCTGCTGTGTCTGCGGATCGTATCTGCCTGCCATGTCGATCGCGGATATCACGCCGACAACAGTGCGCTCCGGGTTCGCCAGCGCGCTGACCAGTTTCGCAATGTCATACTCGAGAAACGCTTCCTTGTCCGGCTGAAAAAACGGAATGACAAGCTCATTGTCGACGCTGTCGGTACCGGCGAGACCCATGTAGATGGGATCCGGCGCGCCACCGAGCCGCACGCCCTGCAGGTTGAATTGCGCCGCCCGATCTTCGTCTTCGGAAAAGGGCAGCGGATCAATGATATGCAGATCGATGTTTCCATCCGCAGCATCTACAAATTCTTCCAGCATTTCGCGCACGCGATTCGCATATGCTCGCAGCGTGGGAATATTTGCCGTTGCCTGGTCCGAAAAATAATAGTACAGGTTGATGGGTTCCTCGATGTTATCGAGGATGCGCTGCGTACCATCCGACAAGGTGTACAGCTTGTTGTCGGTCAAATCCATGCGCCAGCCGCTGAATAGTTTGTTGCTTATGATGACGGCGACGATAAAGGCGACTGCAAGCAGCAGCAGGCTCGAATAACTCAGGCGCTTTTGTGTTCTGGTGCTCATGATCAGTCTGCCTGTTTCCACTGTAGAATTATGGTGTTCGCATACAGAAACGTTACGATCAATAACGCGAAATACACCAGGTCCCGAAAATCGATGACGCCCTTGGAGATACTGGAAAAATGCGTCAGAAAACTCAGTGAGGCGATGCCGTCGATCAACGCCTGCGGCGCCCAGCCCGAGAACATGTCCAGGACCAGCGGGAAACCGGACAGGAGAAAGCCGAAGCACATCACCACCGTCAGGACGAACGCGATTACCTGGTTGCGGGTAAACGCGGACAGGCAGGAGCCGATCGCCAGGAAGCCACCGGCCATCAGGAAACTGCCTATGTACGCCGCCACGATGGCGCCGTTATCGGGATGGCCTAGGTAGTTGACGGTTATCCAGATCGGAAAGGTTAGCAGCAATGCAATACCGGTGAATGCCCACGCAGCGAGATACTTGCCGAGGACTGCCTGCCAGGGCGTGATCGGTAGTGTCATCAGCAACTCTACACTACCGCTCTTTCTTTCTTCGGCCCAAAGTCGCATTGCGATTGCCGGCACGAGGAACAGGTATAGCCATGGGTGATAGCTGAAAAAGGCGCCGAGATCTGCCTGTCCTCGTTCGTAGAAGCCCCCGAGGTAAAATGTGAACGTGCCCATCAAGACCAGGAAGATGACGATGAATACATAGGCGACAGGGGTCGAGAAATAACTCTGCAATTCGCGCCGGAACAGTGCATTGATGATGTTCATGCCTGTGCACCTCCGGTAATCTGGCGAAACACCTCATCCAGTCTGCCGGTTTCGAGTTGCAGTCCGGTTACACTCCAGCCCTTGCCGCTAACGATGTCGTTGACCTGTCGCCAGGTTTCCGCATCAGCGCTGCCGCTTTTGGCAATTGCGGTAACGGTCATATGTTGGCTATTGGATTCGGTCGTTTCGACCGATGTCAGTTGTTCAATAACAGCCTGTATTTCGTCGAGATTGCTGTCAGCGGATAGTGTCAGACGCACAGCGTTATGGTAGCGCGAGCTTGCCGCCAGATTCTGCGGCGAGTCGTCCGCAAGAATTTTGCCGTCGGCGATAATGATGACCCGGCTGCAAACCGCTTCGACTTCTTCCAGGATGTGGGTGGAAATAACAATCAGCTTGTCGGCCGCCATGGATTGAATCAGTTCGCGAACTTCGTACTTCTGGTTCGGGTCGAGACCGTCGGTGGGTTCGTCAAGAATCAGGACGTCGGGATCGTGCAGGAGTGCCTGGGCCAGTCCGACGCGTCGTTTGAAACCCTTGGACAAGGTATCAATCGTCTGATTCAGAACCGGGCCAAGGTGCAGTTGGCTAATCATCTCGTCAAGTCGAGCCTTGCGATTGCTACCGCTTAGTTCGCGAATGTCGGCGATGAAGTTCAGGAACGACCTGGGCGTCATTTCCGCATAGCACGGCGCGCCTTCAGGCAGGTAACCCAGCCGTTTGCGAGCGGCAAGCGCGTCATCGGCAACATCGTGGCCGCAGACGACCGCGCGCCCGGAACTCGGGGTCACAAATCCAGTGACCATTTTCATCGTTGTGGATTTGCCGGCACCGTTGGGGCCGAGGAAGCCCAGGACTTCCCCCGACGCGCAGTTGAAACTCAGATCATCGACGACCGTATGCTGGCCGTATCTCTTGGTAAGACGGTCAATTTCTATCATTTTGGTGCTTTATTCAATACCGGGCTGGTGCCGGCGCGGGGGCATTTTTTATCAAAAAGACGGTCGTGAATCAAGAAATTGACAATCCGTTACATTTGGCGGGTTGTCCTGTACTTTTAGACCTGTATTTGGCCGGCCATGCACAACGACAAAAAAAAGGAGTGCTTGCATGAAAAAGCGCAACTGGTCCCTGGATTCTCTGGTACTCATATTTTCCATCATTGTGTTCGCGCAGCTACTCGTGTACCTGGTTCCGCAAGGGCAGTTCGAGCGGCAGCCATACCCCGAGAATCCTGATCGCTCCATGGTCGTTGCGGACTCCTATGCACTGGCGACCACGGACCAGCAAGTGGAGATGCAGCCGTGGTATTTCCTGCTGGCGATCCCAAAAGGGCTGGCCGCCGCCCAGGACATCATTTTCCTGATCTTCATCGCGGGCGGCGTGATCGCCATTTTGCGCAAAAGTGGCGCGATCGACGCCGCATTGCATAAGGCCGTTTCGAAGCTGGGCGGGAGCCCCTGGATACTGATTGCCGGCTGTCTGATCATATTCAGCCTCGGCGCCTATACGATCGGCATGGGCGAGGAGTATGTGCCGTTAATTCCGATCATCGTCACGATGAGCCTGGCGATGCGTATGGATGCAATCGTGGCGATGGGCATGGTATGGATTCCGTACGGCATTGGCTGGGCGTGCGCCGGTACCAATCCCTTCGGCGTCATCATTGCGCAGAATATTGCCGGTGTGCCGCTGACCTCCGGCTGGGGATTCCGCTTGGTGATGCTTGCCGTGTTTCTTGGCGTTGCATTTCACCATCTCTATCGATATGCCATGCGCGTGCAACGCGATCCGGAAACAAGTCTGGTCGCACACATCGACTACAGCAAGGGTTTCGATCTGCCGAAAGATTTACAGTTGACAGGCAAACGCATCGCCATCCTGCTCGTGTTTGTCGGCGCGATAATCGGTTTTGTATACGGCGTCACAAAATACGGCTGGTATATTGACGAACTGAACGCGATTTTTCTCGGTATTGGCCTGGTCACAGCGCTGATTGCGCGGATTCCCGCCGGGGAAACGAGCCGGACCTTTATCAGGGGCGCAGCAGAAATGACCACGGCTGCGCTACTGGTTGGATTTGCGCGATCAATCGAGGTGGTGCTATCCGACGGACAGATTATCGATACGGTGATCAATGCGATCGCGAGCGTACTTGCCAATTTCGGTGCTGAAGCCTCCGCTATCGGCATGCTGGTTGTGCAGACTATTTGTAATTTCTTCATACCATCGGGTAGCGGACAAGCTTTCGTTACCATGCCGATCATGTCGCCGTTGGCAACTTTGACCGGCGTGCCACAGCAGACAGCGGTACTGGCTTATCAGTTCGGTGATGGTTTTACGAATATGATCGTGCCGACGAGTGCGTTGGTCATGGGTGCGCTGGCGTTGGGCAAGATTCCCTACGGTGCGTGGGTACGGTTCATCACGCCTTTGCTGTTGAAAATATTCGCATTGGCGATCGTGTTCCTGGTCCTTACCGTTCACATCGGTGACGTGGTCGGATTCAATCCTGCCTGAAAGGGGGACTGTCCCCGGGTTGCTGCTAGTCGAGTTCGATGACCCGGGACTGGCCGCGGTCGAACGACTCCGAGCCTGGATACAGGGTGTCGCCGTCCCGCACGATGACTTGCACATCGCCAAAATCGAAGAAGTGTGGCTCCACGCGATAACCGCGGTCACCCAGTGTCGTGATTGTTTCGGCCGGTAGCGCGCGGCTCGGCGTATACGTGACCAGGTCCGGTGGCAGTAACTGGTGATGAAACCGCACTGCATCAGCTGCAGCCGAGGGACTCATGCCAAAATCGACTATGTTGACGATGGTCTGGAAAACGGTCGTAAAAATCGTTGAGCCGCCTTCTGTGCCAACGACCATAGCGACCTCGCCGTCCTCGAGCAGCATCGTCGGCGACATCGACGACAGCATGCGTTTTCCGGGCTGGATTTCGTTGGCAGTCGTGCCGACGACCCCATAATAATTCGGCACACCGGGTTTGACGCTGAAGTCGTCCATTTGATTATTCATGAGTATGCCTGTGCCTGGAATCACAACACCACTGCCAAAAGAATTATTCAACGTGTAGGTGTTGGATACTGCATTTCCCGCGGCGTCAATTATCGAGAAATGTGTCGTCTGCGGAGATTCCAGGCCGGGAGGCGACGCCTCGATCGACGATATCTCGTCGGGATTTACCTGCTGCGCACGCATGGCGATATATTCTTCGGCGATCAATTCGTCGACTCGCACGCGCAGGTAGTCCGGATCGCCCATGTACTCGGCGCGATCCGCAAAAACCCGCTTTTCCATTTCGGCGACCAGGTGTATGTATTGCGGTGAGTTGTGAGCGACGCCTGTAAAATAGTGATCCAGATAATCTTTCATTTTCAGTAGCTGAATTACCGCGAAACCGCCGGAACTTGGCGGTGGCGCTGATAACAACTGGTAGCCGCGCCAGCCTGCGGTCAGGGGTTCGCGCCAAACAGCCCGGTATCGCTCGAGATCCTCGGCAGTGATCAATCCGTCGCCGCGTTCCATCTCGTCTACGATGAGTCGTGCTGTTTCTCCCGAGTAAAATTCCCGGGCGCCGGAGTCTGCAATTCGTTGCAGTGTTTTCGCAAGTTCCGGTTGCTTCAACAATTGGCCTTGCAGCATCTCGCCGAAGTGATCGTCAAAGTTGGTCTTGCCGATGAAGGGCTTGCGATATTTGCGCCATACACGTTCGAGTTCGGCGTGTACCACGAACCCTTCCGCGGCGAGATGGACGGCAGGCATGACCAGGTCTCTCCAGGACAGTTTGCCGAAGCGCTGATGGGCTGCCTGGAATCCGGCTACGGTCCCGGGAACTCCGGATGCCCGGTGGCCGATCAGGCTCATATGCGGAATAACCTCACCGGCATCATCAAGATATATGTCACGGTGTGCTGCCAGTGGCGCAACCTCGCGGTAATCCAGAAAAACAGATTCGCCGTCGGCGTGAATCAGCATGAAGCCGCCGCCCGCGATGTTGCCTGCTTCCGGGAACGTTACGGCGAGTGCAAATCCGGCCGCGATGGCGGCATCTACCGCATTGCCGCCCGCACGCAGAATATCTTCACTGACCTGTGCACTGTACTCGTCGGGCATGGCTACCGCAGCGTTGCGCCCGATCCGGGCCTGTTCTGTCGCTGGTGGCGCCTGTACTGCGGGTGCCGGGGCTTGCCCGGTGGGCTTCGAGCAGCCCGTCAGCAGTAACAGGATCAGTATCTGGATGGAAAAAATGTTTCGAGATATTCGCATTGCAATATCCAGGCTAGCAGTTCAAAGATCGATACCAGCTCACACCGTCGCCATCCATTTCTACCGTCATGCGGCCGGCAGACGTCAGGTAGTTCAGGTGGGCGATCGACTCGCCGGTCGCCATGATGAGATTACCGTCGTTGATCTTCGATTTGAAAAGTACCGGGAAAACGTCAACAGCTCTTTTGGGTTCGGCACAAAACGCTTCCAGGTCGTCGAGACATTCGGCGTGTTCTCGCATTAGCGCGTTGAGCCGCCCATGCGCACCACGAAATGGTTTGCCGTGAGCAGGCAGCACCAGCACGTCTGATGGAATTTTCTTTCTCAGGTTTTCCAGGGATTCCAGCCAGTCCTTGAGCGGATTGGCCAGCGGCTCTGTCGGGTAAACGCTGACGTTGGAAGAAATCGTCGGCAGAAGCTGGTCACCGGAAATCAGCAGGTTTCTTTCTTCACAAAACAGGCAGGCGTGCTCTGGTGAGTGTCCGCGTCCGACAATCACCTGCCATTCGCTGTCACCGATCGAAATATTGTCGCCGTCCTGAATACGGCGATAAGACTCGGGCAGCGGCGACACGAATTTGCCGAAAAATCCGAAAATCTTGTGGTAATTGTCCATCGACTGTGGTGGAAAGCCGGCGCCCTTGTAAAAGCGATTGCCCGCGCCGGGCGTCGGCCGGCCGGTATCAGCGACCAGAATTCTACAGAGCAGATACTCTTCACGCGTCATCCAGAGTTCGGCATCGAATTGCTCTGCCAGCCAACCGGCACAGCCCGCGTGATCCGGATGCAGATGCGTCACGATGACGCGCTTGACCGAATGTTGCCTCGCCGAACCGGAAATCGTTTCCCGCCAGATGGCTTTGGCGTCGTCGACACAGACACCGGTATCGACGATGGTCCAGCCGTCGCCGTCTTCGAGCAGCCACAGGTTTATGTAGGTGAGGGCGAACGGTAATGGCATGCGCAGCCAGAATATGCCGGGTGCGACGCGCATCGTCTCACCGGCATCCGGGCGATCCGCGAACGCGTAGTTTATTTCATCTTTCGGTAAGGCGGCGTGCATGCTCGCATCATCGCACGCCTGTCACCGCAAAAGTAAGGTGAAGCAGGCAAATTCTAGGCGGCTTGTTCTTTGATATTCAGGAAATCGGCAAGCTGTTGCCTCACTTTGGCACGGACTTCAGCTACGGCCAGATCCTTGACCGGCCCGTAGCCGCGAATATCCAGGTACAGATTGACGACATCGGTGGCCGGACCCAATTTGTCTCTGCTCAGGCCCTGCAGGATCTGTTCCACAGTGTCCTCGAATTCGCCAATCAACTCTCGCTCCGTGCGCCTTTCCGCGGTCATGCCGAAGATATCCAACCGGCCGCCACGCAGCCTGCGCATCCTGGCCAGTATGCGGAATACCGGGATCAACCAACTGCCGAATTGTTTTTTTCGTGGCCGCCCGCGCACATCCCGTTCGCCATTGAGGAGCGGCGGTGCCATGTGAAAGCGCAGCTTTGCCTTGTCGCCGTAGTCGCTGCGAATTTTTTCCAGGAAGCCGCTATCCGTATGCAACCTGGCCACTTCGTACTCATCTTTATAGGCAAGAGTCTTGAAATAAGCCCTGGCGACCGCTTCTGTCAGGGGGCAGTCATCGCCAGCCGAGACGGCAACCTCTGCCGCCCGGACACGGTTGACCAGGTCGAGAAACTTGTTCGACAGGAACGCGTCCTGGTAGTCGACCAGGAAATCCGCACGGCGTGCGATGAGATCGTGCAGTGACTCGGAAGCACCTGTTGACGGTGAGGTATCCGACATCTGCGTTGCAATAAACGCAGGGTTGGCTGCCGCGATGCGGCCCCAGCCGAAAGCTTTCTTGTTCGTGTCCACCTCGACTGCGTTCAACTCGATCGCACGCAATATCGCGTCCAGTGATACCGGCACCAGGCCGTTTTGCCAGGCAAAACCAAGTATCAGTACATTGGCATAAATCGTATTGCCAAGAAACTTTTCAGCAATGCGGTTTGCGGCAATCGTGGTCAGGTTTTCGCCGCCAACAACGTCTTCAATAGCAGCCACTCTCTCGTCGGCTTTCAGGGAAGCGTCACGGTGCCTGACGAAATCGGCCGTCGACATTTCGGTCGTGTTGAGCACTACCCGCGTGTGCCCGGCGCGATAATTTTTCGACGCCCGCGACGAGGAACTGACGACCAGGTCGCAGCCGATGAGCGCATCCGCCTGTTCGCAGTCGATCCTGACCTGGTTCAGTTCGGCCGGATTTGGCGCGAGCCGGAGATAGCTCAGTACCGGGCCGAACTTCTGCGCAAAACCCATGAAGTCCAGCACGCTGGCGCCTTTACCCTCCAGGTGTGCGGCCATCGTGATCAGGGCACCAACCGTGATGACACCGGTACCGCCCACGCCGGTCACCAACAGGTTGTAGCTGCCAGTCAGTGCCGTGATTTCGGGATTGCTCAGTTCCAGCAATTTATCAACCGGGAACTCGCTGGCAACCCGGGCGAGCTGCTTGCGCTCGCCACCCTCGACAGTGACGAAGCTCGGGCAGAAGCCATTGAGGCAGGAATAATCCTTGTTGCAGCTGTTCTGGTCGATCTGCCGTTTGCGGCCGAATGGCGTTTCTTTCGGAACGACCGATAGACAGTTCGATTCGACTGAGCAATCGCCGCAGCCCTCACACACGAGATCGTTGATGACGACAAATCGATTCGGATCCTCGAGTGTGCCGCGCTTTCTGCGGCGACGCTTTTCCGTCGCGCAGGTTTGGGCGTATATCAAGACGGTTACACCCGGAATCTCACGCAGCTCGCGTTGGATTGTATCGAGCTTCCGGCGGTGCGACACGGTCGTGCCGGCGGGAAAGTCCCCCAGCTCGAAGTTTTCCGGTTCATCGGAAACCACCGCTATTCTTTGTACCCCTTCGGCCCGCACCGAATGTGCAATTGCCTCGACACTGATCGGGCCATCCACCGGCTGCCCGCCGGTCATCGCGACCGCGTCGTTGTACAGAATTTTGTACGTGATGTTGGTGTTGGCAGCGACTGCCTGGCGAATTGCCAGTGACCCGGAGTGGTAGAAAGTGCCATCGCCAAGGTTCTGAAAAACGTGTTTGCCGCCGTTGAACAATGACCGGGTAATCCAGTTGATACCTTCGCCACCCATCTGGATCAGACCGTCAGTATCACGCTCCATCCAACTGGCCATGAAGTGGCAGCCAATACCGGCCAGCGCCTTTGAGCCTTCCGGCAAGCGGGTCGAGGTATTGTGCGGGCAGCCGGAGCAGAAATAGGGTATTCGCGATGCGCCCGCGACATTGATGAGATTCGGCTCCCCGGATACAAGGCGATTCGCGCGCGAACCCAAATCCAGTCCCGAGAGCGATGCATCGAGCCGTTTCGCCACGATTTTTGCCAACTGAATCGGCGATAACTCGCCGACCCAGGGCACCAGCCGGTGGCCGTGTTCGTCTTCTTTGCCGACCATGCGCTTCGGTTTGCGTCCCGGGTAATCGTAGAAGTATTCCTTGAACTGGCTTTCGATCAGGCCGCGCTTCTCCTCGACTACCAGCACCTCGTGTTTGTCGCGCACGAAATCGAGAGCGGAATCGTGAGCTAGCGGCCACACCATGCCGACTTTATAGATATCGAGGCCAATGCGATGCGCTTCTCCTCTATCAATGCCGAGCAGGCGCAATGCCTCCATCAGGTCAAGGTGGCCCTTGCCGGTGGTGACGATGCCATAGCGTGCATTCGGCGTATCGAAGATCTTGCGGTCGATCGGGTTCGCTTCCGCAAATGCGAGCGTTGCCGCTTTCTTGGCCTCGAGGCGTTCTTCGATCTGTGGCCCCGGGAAGTCCGGCCAGCGAATATGCAGGCCATCCGGCGGCGGCACGAAATTCTCAGGAATGACAAAATTCGGATAGGGCGGCAACTCGACCGACATCGCTGACTCGACGGTTTCGGAAATAGCCTTGAAGCCGACCCACATGCCGGAAAAGCGTGACAGTGCGATACCCCACAAGCCGAATTCCAGATACTCGGCAACGTTGGCGGGATTCACGTGTGGCATCAGCCAGGTCAGGAATGCGACATCCGATTGATGCGGCATCGACGAGGAAACACAACCGTGATCATCGCCGGCAACGACGAGTACGCCGCCATGCGGTGAACTACCATAGGCGTTGCCGTGTTTCAGCGCATCACCTGCGCGATCGACTCCGGGCCCCTTGCCGTACCAGATGCCGAATACGCCATCGACTTGTCTGTCAGGATCAGCTTCAACCTGCTGCGTGCCGAGAATGGCGGTCGCGGCCAGGTCTTCGTTCACCGCAGGAAGGAACTCGATGTTGCTTTCTGCCAGGAATTCACTGGCGCGCCACAACTCCTGATCGTATGCACCCAGTGGCGATCCACGATAGCCGCTGATGAAACCGGCGGTGTTCATTCCGGCCGCCTGGTCGAGCGCACGCTGCATCAGCGGAATTCTGACCAGTGCCTGAGTGCCGGTGAGAAATATGCGCCCGGACTCGCGCCGGTAACGATCGAGCAGTTCGTAATTGTCGAGTGAATAGCCGCTCTGCCTGAGTACGTGTGCCATCAGAATTCCTGCCGCATATCGCGGCATCCGGGTTAGGGGAACTCATCATTGTGGCAGATTGCGCTCGAAAGTCGGTTCCAGAGTCACCCGGATTTAAGCGCACAATCGGGATAAAATTCCAAATTTTGAATAAAACTGGCAAAATGTCCCGGTTTTCCGGAAATAATGGCAGACAACATGCTCGGTAAGAAAGATCAAATGATCCTCGATGCGTTGCAGCGCGACAGCCGCCTGACCATGCAGCAGCTGGCGGAACGGGTCGGCATGTCCAGTTCAGCCTGCTGGCGCCGGGTGCGCAGCCTGGAGGAGGAGGGCGTGATCGACCGTTACGCGGTGCTGGTGAATCCGAGAAAAGCCGGGTTCTCATTGTCCTCGATGACGCATGTGTCGCTGGCACGCCACGAGGAAAAGAATGTCGAGAATTTCGTGCGGGAAGTACAGAGGCACCCGGAAGTGCTGGAATGCTTCGCAACCAGTGGCGAAGCAGATTTCCACTTGCGTGTCGTTGTCGAGGATATGGATGCTTACAACAAATTCCTGGACGACTTCATCTTTCGTTTGCCGGGCGTCTCACAAGTGCGTTCGAATATCGTACTAAAGGAAATAAAGGCAGACACGGCGCTGCCGTTCAAGGTGTAGTCATCCTAACCGTTGTTACCTCAGAAAGATCAGCGGTCATCAGCTCACCCGTCAGTTGAACGAAGGTCGCGACCTGGCGCCTGAACAGACTGGCGTCAAAGCGCTCGATGTCGGAGGAGGTCGACCAGTAGGCTCCCATGAACCCCATTATTGCGAAAGCCGGAACGCCAATCGCAGGAGCAAATTTTGCCATGCCAAACCACTGGCCCTGGCTACCGCCATGAATGCCTGGTCGTGCGACGTTGCGCACGTAAGCAGACGGTAAGTCATTGTCACCCACGGCTTTCACAGCAAGCTCAACCATCTTGTCGTTGTTGGTGGTCCAGATGTGCGAAGGGTAGACCCGGCCACTTTCTACCAGCGTATCGCCGTTTTCGACAAACTCAATTTGTCCGAGATGTTCCATGCCGATTACCGCAACGATCGGGTCGCGTGCGTCTGGATTCCTGACAAACCAGTCCTGTGCTGCAAACGCCTGTTCGGCGCCGGGCATAAAGTGCCGGCAGTCCAAAAATACCATGAGTGTACGAGGTCTTTCCGCTTGCGAAATTTGCGACATGTACTTGATCACACCCAGTATTCCGAAAGCACCATTGTCCTGAGATATAGACGGTCCATCGGTGTGCGTCGTAAGCTGGATCTGCTCATCGCCAGGAGTATTGTACTTGTCGCCCGGCAGATACCCGATGAGCTGATACGCCGTGCTTTTGGTCGTTGTTGCCTCGAGCCTTAGAGTTGCATGAGCGCTCGCCCTTGCGTCCTCGATGACTTTTTTACCCGCTGTGCGGTCGAGATATAGTGACGGTGCAGCGTAGATTCGGGGTACCGGAAACGTAGTCATGCCAGACATCAGATCGCGGCCGGCATCGAGTACGAACAGAACGCCGACTGCGCCACCCTGGGTCGCGATGTCGATGAAAGCCGGTATCTGCATCAGCTGTAGGAAAATACCCGAGCTTTGAAAGTCGGTGAGATCATCGGGTATTGCACGACCGTATTCGGGGAAGCTCTCAAAGGCGCTTCGATACTCATAGTCGCTGTTACTCAATCGTTTGACCAAAGCCTGGTCGACGACCGTGCTGAACACCACTATCTTGTCGGCGATATCGTCTGGTGGATTCGTCTTGTCGTAATAAACCAGTTCCGCCGTCACGCCATCAGGTCCGGTGGAGCCGGAGTTGGCTCCATAGTTCGCCACCTCCAGTTCTTCTCCGTTGGAGACCAGCGACCAGTTCGAGCGATCGGGCCATTCGCTCGTATGCCAGCGCGTGAAAGACCACTGGTTGCGCCGAATATCGACCACGCCGTACTCGCTGAGTTTTTGCTCGGCGTAAGCCACGAACTGGCGCCAGGACGGGTTTCCGGTGAACGCGGGACCCTTCTCGTCTTTCACCTCGTGCCACTTGATCGCTTCTGTTTCGCTCGGAATCCACTCATCCCGGACATCCGTAAGAAATTCGCCCAATTCGACCGGCGACGGGTCGGAGCACCCCAGGAGCAGAACGGCACTGCCCAATAAAGCCATGCATGATCGGGATCTACGACCGTCGAATGGGACCGACAATTTTTTGATGTTTTCCGCCACTTGCATTGGATTTCCTCGCCATTCGCATCTTCGGATGCGCAGCATAAAACTGCGCAGCGAATCTACGAGTCAATATAATTCGGATCCGAGCAGACGAAAAAGGTTTCTACCTGATTCGGCTGCAGATATCGGGTGCGCGGCATAAACGGGCCGAGCACGCCTTCCAGTTCCGACTGTTTCCCGACTCGCCGGATAGCGTGCTCAAATTCCGCTGCGGCGAGCATCTGGCGAATCTGCACAACCGTCACATCATCATCAAACATTCCGTCGCCGTCATCAGCCATCGGCAACCATGCGATACCGCATCGCTTGATCGCATTACGCGGCCGATCATCGGCACGACTGATCATGACCGTGTAGAAACCGTTAGCGTCAAGGGGGACTTCTTCGTCAAATAAACAATCGTTTACGCGCGTATTGGCAAAACCCTGATTGGAACATATCGACCAGTACCTCATGTCACCCTCTTCCATGAAATCGTCTCCGTGAAAGGTTTTCGGGGTTACCGGCATCTTCCCACGCACCATGAAGACTTTGCCGTGCTTGCGATTGATTATCGTGCGAATGTAATAATTGTCGAGATTCGGGTAGAAACCTCCCTCACTGCGTCTGGCGTCTTCATTGATTTTGCCGGTATAAATTCCCAGCAGGCTTGGGCGATCCAGTTGTATGAACCACCTGGCAGGAATCTCTGCCGGCCAGGTATCCGGCCTGTCCGGTTGCGATATCAGCTCGCGATACTTGTGTGGCGGGATCCCGACCGCGTCGGCGGTGACCCGGAGGCGCTGCGTCGTATTGAGCTCGCCGCATGCGGCCGGTCCGGAAAGGACTGATCCATCGTGCAAGGTCACTTGTGGTGATGGCAGCGGTGCTCCGCCGTCTGGCCACTTGCCGGCATCGGGAAGATAGATACGATAAATAATGACTTGTTGTCCACCGGCATAGGCCGGGGCATACAATTCGTTGGACGCCGCATTCCTGTTGTACTCGCCAATTTGTCGCTCTGCAGTTGGGGTCTCATTGATAATTTCTACAGCGTAACTGCGGTTTTCCGAATTGCGATTATTCGCCGGCAAGTAAGGGTTTGACGAAGCACTGTCGGGCTGTATCAGATAATCTGCCAGCGATTCGATCGGTCGCCCACGCTCGTCGTAACTAATGAACGACTGATACCGCGCATGGGCAAAGTCCCCGGACAGCTGTAATCGAGCACCTTCCGGCATTGAAAACACGGCTGCCCAGTAAAAAACTGCTGCATCAGGATAGGCAAGATTTATGTATGGATCGGCGCTATGGGGGCCGTAGCGCCAAAAGCAGCTGCGCGGCCCCGGAATCGGCATTCCATTATCGGAAACAGCCGGGGCGCCATAATCTAAGACCCGCTGCACCACAACATTCCCGGCGGGCTGCGTGAAGTCGGTCGAATCATCTGAATCGGAGAGCTTGCTGTCGCAAGCAGCCAGGCAAGGGCTAACGGCTAGCAGTGCCCGCAGCAACATATACGGGCTGCGCTGGCTCATCGTGATCACCGATCAACGATATCCTAAATTATGTTCCGTAATTCCAGCGTAATGACACGCCGACGGTACGCGGATTGCCGACAGAACATCGTTGCGGGACTGTATTGGCGATCGGATTGACACCACCGAACTGGGCCCCCAGTGGCTGATCGAACAAGACCTCACAAAAGCCTTCATCGCTCAGGTTCTTGCCGTATGCCGTGACTTGCCAGCGACCGTCGGCAGCGGCGAGGCCGAGACGAAGGTTGAACAATCCATAGTCATCCTGAATGGATTGGGGGTTCAGATTGGTGTTGGCGCCGATGTTCTGTTCCCCGATGTAGGTATATTCAGGGCGCAGGAACCACTCGAGGTTGCTTGAGCCAAGCGCAGCACGCCATTCGGCGACCAGTGAACCTTGCCACTCAGGCGAATAGTGCGGCGTTCGCCCGGTGAGATTTTGCGGCGTGGTATCACCAGGCAACGGCGATGCCTCTTCGAATGAATCAAATTCTGCATCGAGATAGCTGATGCCACCGTAAATCATCAAAGAATCAACCGGGTTCAGCACGACATCTGCCTCGACGCCCGATTGTGTGCGTTCACCGGCGTTGCGTGTCAGGAAGCTCAAGCCGTCAAATGAGCGGTCCTGAAAATCTTCAAGCTCCGTAGTGTAAAGCGTAACATTGGCCGTCGCCCTGCTATCCCAGAACTTGCTCTTGATGCCGAGTTCAAAGTTCGTGGAATTTTCTTCCTGGAAGATGCGCGCTTCCCTGCCGAGCGCGACGCCGGAGCCACCCGAATTAAAACCGCCGCCTTTGAAACCGGTTGACACCGTTGCGAAAAGCATGACGTCGTCCGTCGGATGGAAACTTGCGTTCACCAGCCAGGTAAATGCATCGTCGTCTGACGAGAGATCGGGAACGAATTCGGGAGCGCGGAACAGGCTGCCGATAATCGCGTTCGGTGTCGTCTGCACAAATGCAGCATCTTTGCTGTCTGACGTAAAGCGACCTCCAACCGTCATCGAAAAGCGATCTGTAAAGTTATAAGTGCCTTGCGCAAATGCCGCGGTGCTGGTCAGAGATTGAATGTAATCGGAATCTGTAGCTGGAAACTGCGACATAGCCAGACAAGCCCCTGCAGCAGCAGCGCCCGCAAGCGCGAACACTACCGGCACGCAGGCATCCGCTCCCGCATCGAAATCTTCGTCGATATCAAAGTCTTCTTCGTAGTAGAAAAGGCCAAGAACATAGGTTAACGGCTGATCAGTCGGTGACAGCAGTTGCAACTCCTGCGAAAACGTTTGCGTCGTGT
>Ga0255058_10000065_pt1 | contig 59584 bp, 57 predicted proteins | sample Cases_109_9_MG_FD_188637 | JGI IMG/M metagenome (GOLD analysis project Ga0255058, IMG submission 188637) | Seawater microbial communities from Amundsen Gulf, Northwest Territories, Canada - Cases_109_9 | ecosystem: Environmental > Aquatic > Marine > Gulf | place: Canada: Northwest Territories...
TGTCCTCTTATTTATGGAGCGCATTTGACTCCCATGGGTTTGAGCTTTGCGCTCCTCCAACCAAAAACCTTGACCGCTATATAGACATACCAAGCCCGAAACCTGGACATCCCATCTTTGAGGCAAATATCCCGTAAAAGCTTATCTGCAACTTCTTTGTCTTCTTGGGTAAGGAGCTTCTCTCGTATAAGTTGATATAAGGCATCATGCACAAGGGATCCGCGTAGAAAATTTTTGGTGTCTATTATTGGTCCGCTAGGGCCATCCCAGGCATATCCGGATCGAATGGTGATTTTTCCGGTTGCGCCAAGTAATATAAAATTGGTGATTATTTGCTCCCGTGGTTTTATATAGGTCTCCATGGTATAGCTATGAATGATTTGGTATTTGTATTTTTGGAGCTTTCGAAAGGTGATTCTATTGTTGTCCTGGATGGTAACTGCGGTGAAGTTGACTGTGGCATTGCGCCCGTTTTGCCCGGCATGGCTTGTTGAGTAACCAGCCGGAGCCGAGGAACCGAATACGGTAGGCCCTGCCAGCGGATTGCTCCATGTAAACTTAAACCCTTCCTGGGTGGCATCCATTCGATATTCAACACATCCCTGGTTACCATCGCCTTCACCTATTTTTGATTCCCATTTCCCCACAGTTTTTCTATCTATAGTTTTGGGCGGTTCCTCCAACCAAACTCCATTTTTCAATTCAGCGTTATATAAATGAAGCTTTGCCCCGGTTTCATTGCTCATGCTGGCTTTCACTCTGTGTGTTTCCATATTTTTTTCTAACGCTGTGTCAAGGGGTGTCTAATCTTGAAAAGAGGCCTGGAGTTGGTTGTTATTGCCAGCCAAAGATGAAATTCAAAAAAAATATTTAAATAGAACATATATATTTTGAATCATATTCTCTAAGCAAGAACAAAACCAGGCAACCTGCTAGCATTGGCCATGCGGCAAAAAACAACAAATGATGCCCATCATAGGGAGTTAAATATTGTTTAAATGACGATAACGTAGATAGGGCATGGAAAACTAAAACTGCGCCATAAGTAAAATTTTTGTATATACCCAGAAGAAAACCGACTAAAATTATAAGCTCAATGCCTCCCACAATATACAGCGCTGAATTGCCCAATCCACCTATAAAATAAAAATTCTCATAAACTTTGGCCGCATGACCTGGATTTATAAATTTGTCCAGTGTCCATACCAGCATAACAATGAATATTGTAACTCTTAGAGAGAAAAGCGATATCTCCAAAGGTTCCTTTCGAATTTCCATAATTCCCCCTTTTTCAAAGCCCCAACATAAAAGTTACCTTGCCTTATTCTATCATTTAATATAAATATACTAATGCATTAAGCGGCCAAGGGGCCGGCAACCACAATTCGGCAAAGAAAGCCGAATTGGACGGATTCTGAAGGAAGGCCGCCCGGAGGGTTGAGCCCAAGGATGGGCGAAATCAAAAAGAGCTATCGCTCCGGTGAACTAACAGAAAAACCTTGCTCAAAAAACAAGTTTTTACAGTGTAATAGTATAAATGAGAAAAGCAATTTTTAATTATTTTTTATTTACCCCGTTAGAGAAAACCACCGACTCCTGTTGGTGGTATGGATCATTCTTTTAGATGGTGGTTCAATGCCGTCATTTATAGTCGTTAGAGAACATAGTTCTCTAACGGGGTTTACTCAAGATTGGCGCCTGCGCGATTAAAAAAATGACCAGGAATATTGTTGCATTGGGAAACCCCGGGAAAAAATATGAGGCCACCAGACATAATATTGCCTGGCAGATTCTTGATTTTCTTCAAGTGTCGAAGGATTTGTCCTGGGAAAATAAATTCAAAGGACAATATGCGTCATGCATTGCAAATGGGATCAAAACGCATTTTTTGAAGCCTATGACCTTTATGAATTTAAGCGGTGAAAGTGTCGCGGCTTTTATTAATTTTTATAAAATCAATCCAGAAGATATATTGGTTGTCCATGATGAAATTGATCTCCCTTTTGGAACTATTGCATTTAAAAGCGGAGGCGGGTTGGCCGGTCATAATGGTTTGAAGTCAATTTCGGAAAAAATCGGAGGACAAGAATTTTGCCGATTGAGAGTGGGAACTGGCCGCCCGACCAGAGGGTCGGTGACCAATTGGGTCCTGACTGAATTCCAGGAGAGCGAAAAGCAGGACCTTGAATTGGTCCTGGAAAATTCTGCCAAAGCGCTGGAAACATATATACAACATGGTTTTGAAAAAGCGGCAAAGGAATTCAGCAAGAAAAACTTTTTAGAATAATTTTCAAAAAGAATGGTAAAGGGTCGCTCATTGCGAAACAGCAGGATGGCCAAATTTTTGGAAATCAACCTTTTACCAGAATTATGCAGGTTAATGAATTAAGGCAACCACCTTTCGAATCCCTTGCATTCCTCCCAACAGGTTTAGCGCCAAAACACAATCAGCAAAAATTGAATTATATACCCATTTCCTAAATTGAAACCTCAATTCACAAGCAATCCCCATGGATATTTTCGCCCAATCATTCAACTTTTTGATCTACGCCGAGAAATGGTCCAGTGATGCCAAATAGTGATTCCTCGGATTAAACCTAAAACAATGATTAGGAGCATAACAGGCCAGAGCAGGAATAGATCCATGCGGATATTCCAATTGTTTGGCATTGTAAATTCGTACTTTAAATAAGCAACAATCGCGAGGACCGGCAATGCCAGCGTCCATTTATTTTCCCCATATTTCAATCTCCAGGGAAAAAGGGAGACGAAACCCAAACCCAATATAAGATAAAAGCAACTGTTAAGAATTAGATTGAGCGATGGATCGTTAACATTTATTATCATTTTGCTCGCTTCCTTACGGGTCTTAAATTTTAAACTTCGCCAACATGGCAGGATGGTTGCAAACTAAGAAAAGCTATATAGCCAGAAAGTTAATATTTCTATTTTGATTGTAGCCATTCTTGTTTGACCCTCCCGCATATAAATTACCCTAAATTTTGGCAAAATGCGATAGCTTATGAGCGTCATTCATAATGCGCCGGCTTCACCATGAAAAGGAGATTCTTATTAAAATATGCTATTCTATTGTATATTAAATTTAAATACCTATTAACAGTATTCCCACACAAAGAGGTCATTAAAAAGAAATTGGGAGCATCTATATGAAAGGCGCCAAGCCTCATTAATTCTCACAATTTTGCCTCTGAAGTTTTTGAAGGTTTTACATTCTTTGTTGCCATTATCCTGAATGGCTTTAAGAATAATTTTAATACTCTGCTCTAGTCAAAAACCAAAAAATTAAACCAGCAAGGAATAGGAAATTTTCTCCAACTAAATCCACCGTAACTGATTTTTGTTTTGTCTAAAAGGTCAGTGTTTGTCTGTGGCTAAATCACAACCATTTTTTCAATTTTTACTAACGGATGGAGCGTGATCGCAGTATGTTGAATAAACCTTTGCTCGTAACCGGAGCAACCGGGTATGTGGGTGGAAGGCTGGTTCCCCGTCTTCTTGAGGCAGGTTACACAGTTTATGCCGCAGGTAGGTCTCTTGAAAAACTCAAGGCCAGGGCATGGGCAAGAAATCCTAACCTAAAACTAGTTTATGCCAATCTTTTAGATCTGGAGTCTATCAAAAGGATCGCAGAATGCTGCGGAGCTGTCTATTACCTGATTCATTCGATGGATTCCACTTCGGAGGATTTTGCGGAAACCGACCGGAAAGCCGCGAAGAACATGGTTCAGGCCGCGGAATATGCCGGACTTGACAGAATAATATATCTGGGAGGTCTTGGCGATGAGCCGATGAAAATGGGCAAACATTTGAAATCCCGCGCGGAAGTGGGAGCGATTCTGCAATCCGGATCTGTCCCTGTGACCTATTTTCGCGCCGCAATGATCCTGGGCTCCGGAAGCGCCTCCTTTGAGATGTTGCGGTATCTGGTGGATCGGCTGCCGGTGATGATCGTGTCCCGCAGGGTCCTGACACCCTCCCAGCCTATCTCCGCGCGAAACGTGCTCAATTATCTGGTCACATGTCTTGATTACGAAGAAACAAAGGGGCAAACTTATGATATAGGCGGGCCGGAAGTATTGACTTATCTGGATATTATTAATATCTATGCCAGAGAGGCCAGCTTAAAAAAACGGATTGTCATTCCCCTCTCATTTATCACTCCCAAGCTCGCCTCCTATATTATTCACTTTGTTACTCCGATCCCCTCTTATATTGGCGAACCCCTTTCCTACGGTCTGGGAGCTAATATGATTGTAAAAGATGGACATAGAATACGGTCCATCATCCCGCAGAAACTTCTTACCTGTCAGGAAGGGATCCACCTGGCCCTTGAGAGAGTAAAACAAAAAGTAATCAAATCAAGTTGGATGGATGCCGGGGCCTATAATCCTCCCGAATGGGGCCGTTACCACGATGCCTCTTTCGCGGGTGGCGTCGTTAAGGAATGTTGGCACCAGGTGTTACTGGCCGGGTCTCCTGAAAAAGTGTGGGAACCCATAAGTAAAATTGGAGGCGAAAAAGGGTGGTATTTTGCCAGCTGGCTGTGGAAAATCCGGGGTTTTTTAGACCGCATTGCCGGTGGGCACGGCCTCAGAAGAGGCAGGCGGCATCCATCTGATATTAAAACAGGCGATGCCCTGGACTGGTGGCGGGTTCTAGACGCATCGCCTGCCAAAAGGTTGTTTTTACTGGCCGAGATGAAGCTACCGGGGGAAGCAACTTTAGAGTTTCGCATTAATCAGAAAAGTTCTGGAGTCACCGAGGTCGTTCAGATCGCTAGTTTTCTGCCCCGAGGTCTGGCAGGTTTAATGTACTGGTACCTGGTGTATCCCTTGCACTATTACATCTTCAGAGGAATGTTGAAAGAAATTGCAAATGCGACAAGTATGAAAATAATTTCAGGACCCGAGGAAATTTCCCCGCCTCCCCATAAGAAACCACAAGTGGTTTCTTAATGGACTAACAATTTACTGCTCCCGCTATGGGAAGTAATGGATGGGTTGCGCATTCCGAACAGCCTGACCGGAGGCAAATGAAATTCCCCATTCATTTCGCTCCTCAACAGCGCTTGTTCTAATAAGAAAATAATATTTTTTAAGGGACATCCTATAAAGATAGTTTATCTGATGCCAGCTCTTTACATCGATGGAATTTATTTTAATCGACTATTCTAATGTTTACTTTGAGGGAATGGCTAAAAAATCTATTCCTGAAAATCGAAGCGGAAAATTTGTTCTGATATGCAGCGAGGATAAAGAATTTCTTATTCTTTCTCCACAAGAACTTTCTATTTATCATGCAAACATTGTTGAAAGGTTTTGCTCTTTACGGAAGATTGAAGGCGCCTTCAATCTCAAGCGAGACCATTTTAAAATTTTTAACTCCAATTGGAATGTTCTTGGCGGAGGCAGATGGGAAATAAAGGGCGCTAAGAAAGTTATTCGTTTGTTTGGCGCATCAAAGGCATATGGCAGATTTGATTCAATTGGATTAAAAGAAAAAATTAGAGCCGTAAATAGCTTGGAAGATTTTAAGGTAATAGTAAACCCCTGTTAGAGAACTATGGTCTCTAATGACTATAGATGGTGACATGAAACCTCCATCTATAAGGAATGATCTATACCACCGATAGGAGTAGGTGGCTTTCTCTAACGGGGTAAATTAAATATCCACCTAAGTTTTCTTTAAAAAAAAATCATGAAGCGGCCAAGGGGCCGGCAACCACAATTCGGCAAAGAAAGCCGAATTGGACGGATTCCGAAGGAAGGTCGCCCGGAGGGTTGAACCCAGGGATGGGCGAAATCAAATAGGGCTGCCGCCCTGGAGAACAAACAATAAAACTTTCTCAAAAAAGAAGTTTTTACAGTGTAGTAGCATAATACAAAATTCAGGTTAGATCATATGAAACCAAAAAAATGCATGTTTATATTTTTATTTTTTTATTTAATATTCCCCCCTTTCTCCCATGCTGAAGAAAAATTTATTTCTGAAAATCCCTATAGAATACTATATCAAGGAGAATTCAATGGTTTTAAATTTGCGACTCTTTCTTCATGCTCGGGTGAATGGGATGAAGCCTGGTGTTTAGACGCGATTCCAAAGCCATGGAGTCCTAAAGAAATGGCGCTTATCACAAAAGCCTTAAAAGATCTTGAGAATCGTCACCAACTCTCTCCATTTCTTATGGCAATTAAACAATCTAAATACCATACCTTCTATAGGTACAACCTGGCCCCGGATAACCCATCAAGGGCAGCCTCCACTTCTTTCACAGCCAATGTAAAAAGCATTGACTTTTATGATCGTCTTTTCAATCACTGGATGAAGCAAGTTGATCCTGATGAATATTATAGAGAAATCATTAAGGGAACCCTTGTCCATGAAATGACTCATGTAATCGACGCTTTCAATGAAGAGAGTCAAATTAGAAAGTATTCTGATTCCCCTCAATTTGTAAAGCTTTCAAAATGGGATTATAATTCCAACGAAAGCCGATGGCAATATGGGGATGCCTCGCCTTTCATTATTTACAAGGCCTTTTCGTACTTTTCTAATTTAGTGAGTCAAAAACAATATCAATTTTTTAAAATAGAATCTGACAAATGGAATGAGACTTATAAAGCTGTTTCTCTTTATTCTACTATAAGTCGCAAAGAATCGCTAGCTGAGATGGCGAAGGCGATTGTCTTAGAAAATGAGAAAACAAAAAAATTTTTGGATCCCCAACTTGTTCAATGGTTGGAACAAAATGTGCTTTTAATTCAACCTTAAGGGTCCGTCTAAAAAGAATATATGGTTAAAAAAAATCATAGTAACTATTCAGTGTAAGTTTGTTTTTTTTAATAATTTATTTGGAATACTGATATTTGTGTCGCCCTTCCAGGGCTCATATTGCGTTTATTCTTCTTAGCAGAGCTTAGGCGCTGGGCTATTATTGTATCGCCATTCCATGGCTTATAGTAGGAGATGATTTATTTCAAAAAGAGCCCTGGAGGGGCGAAATATTATAGCCAGGGGCGTTATAGCCCCTGGTATAGGAATAAATATTGGTTAGCCCTGTAAGGGCGACACAATAAAATCTATGATTTGGCTGAATAGTTACAAATCATATAACATAAACTACATACAGGGGGGTTATGAGCGTAGTAAAAAAGTTGTTAACCATAACAAAACAATTAAGGGATAAACATGAAAAAAGAAGCGAGCTGAGAAACTATTCCGATTCCTTTAATGATAAGTTAATTTTACCTTCAAAAAAGGATTGCTTCAAAATCAGCATAGGCTATTTTGAGAGATTTCTCATGAAAGCAGAGAAAGAAAAGATTGATGACCTTTCTGAAGACTTCATCTTGTCAATAACTCTTTGGTCAGAAGGTTGCGGATATTTTGAAGGAAAATATGCTTTTCTTAAAGAGAAGAATGTCATTAAAGAAGGCTCCTTTAGTTGGGAAGGCGTGGGGGAAATTGCTCAATCGTGGAATTCTTTTTCGCATTTTGAGTAGCGCCTAAATTTTTCCCAGTACAACTTTAAGGCAATTCGTTAAAATGCCATTTTGTAAAAACTATTAGAAAGCGGCGAACCTTCGTTCATTATTTTATCGCTAAAAATTAGCGCCCCCTTAGCGTGGTTTTTAAATCTTTACTAGCTTGGGTAAAATTGAAATTTTATTCATCCACAAATAGTTGCATTTTTTGCGACATATATAGTATTACACTATTAAATCTTCTTTTATTAGAAATACTTTTTGTTTGTTCTTCAGGGCGGCAGCCCTATTTGATTTCGCAAATCCTTGGGCTCAACCCTCCGGGCGGCCTTCCTTCGGAATCCGTCCAATTCGGTTTTCTTTGCCGAATTGTGGTTGCCGGCCCCTTGGCCGCTTTATGAGGTTTGAAATACGAAATTTTTTAATCATAGGGTTAGGCGGTTTCTTTGGATCAATTTTCCGCTATTTTATTAGCGGAGTTGTGCATCAATTCTTACAAAGCAGCGCTTTTCCATATGGCTCAATTTTTGTCAATATTACGGGTTGTTTTTTTATAGGATTGAGCAACGGACTGGTGGATTTTCGCCAAATGCTTACTCCGGAATTGAGAATGTTTTTAATGATTGGCCTGCTTGGCGGATTCACCACATTTTCAACCTTTGGATATGAGACAATGAGCTTGGTGAGAGAGGGAGAGTTTTTTTCAGCATGCGCTAATGTTTTAATCCAGGTTCTCATTGGACTTTTGGCTGTTTGGCTGGGATATGGCATAACAAAATATTTTTGAGGCGCGAGACCATGTTATTTCAAAAAGGGGAATTGGCACGAATTTTTATCGGAGAAAGCGACAAGCACGAAGGGACGCCTTTGTTCGAATGGATACTAAAGAAGGCCAAGGAAGAGGGTTTAGCTGGCGCAACGGTTATCCGTGGCATAGAAGGTTTTGGAACTCATAATGAAATACATACAGCTAAAATACTTCGATTGTCCTCTGACATGCCTATGGTAATTGAAATTGTGGATACGAATGATAAGATTAAAAGGTTCCTCACCTTAATTGACAATGTAATAAAAGAAGGCCTGGTAACTTTGGAGGACCTGCGCTTTCGGTTGTACAGGAACAGTAAAAAAAGTAGTATAAAGATTTAACCTAATAGGAAAGGAGAATTGATGGCAGAACCAAAAATTGCTCAGAAAGGGCCATATGTTAAAGATGAAAAACCGGGTGATATTTTCTGGTGCGCCTGCGGGGGCTCAAGCAATCAACCTTACTGTGATGGCTCTCACAAGGGCACTGAATTTCAACCTATAAAGACCTCGATTGACAAAGAGAAAAAGGTGGCCTGGTGCGGGTGCAAACATTCATCGAATAAACCATTTTGCGACGGCGCTCATACCAAACTTTGATTTGTCCATTGGTCCTGGCAGTGGGTTTTTTTATTGAGTTGCGGCGCATTTTTAGGTTGTTACAAATGGTTGTTAAGCTTGCAATATTCCGCTCCAGGAGTATCGCTTTTTCGCAATAGCGACGTCTGCTAGCGAGCTTCTCCAACCAATCTATTTATATTTTCCACCAGCTCTCTTTCATAAGTTGATAAATTTCCTTCCTCAAAGCTAATTCCAAAATAATCTTCAAATCCCGCTACTATATTTTTAATTATCTGATCAATGGGAAAAAAATAAGAGCCAAGTTCATGCAATCCTGCCATATTTTCAAGATAAAAAGACTCTATATTTTTGTTTGAAGAAAACAAGTTGTCTTTTAAAATGCTGGAGATTTTATTTCTGTTCAATCTCAAGGGGATGGAACCATGCTCCAAAAAGGAGTTCTTAAATCGCCGTTGTGCGCATCCTACTATTTTTTTCCCGTCTACAACTAATTCATACATAGAAGGAGAATAAAAACAAACGGGATGCCGGGGTAATTTTTTTTTGGATTTATGATGAAGTTCCGCCTTAATACCCAGCCGATTTATTCCCACAAGCAAGGCCTCGCTGATTTTCTTATGGGATTTTAAAATATTTTTCGGAAAGAGAGGGTTTTCAGTGGAAGAGCTTATGCTAAAAGTCAGTTCATTTTCATGAAGCACCGCCCGGCCTCCTGTTGGCCGTTTAATAACATCAATTCCAGCGGATTTACAAAAATTGAAATCTATATCCGAATGCGCGTTTTGCCCGTAGCCAATGCTGACAGTTGGCGATTTCCAGCCATAAAGACGGAGCGTTGTTGGAGATTTTTCTTCACCGCAGGCATGGGAAATGGCTTCATCTATAGCCATATTGGTTAAGCCATTGTAATCCTTATCTCTAATAAGTCTCCAAGTTTGAAATGAATCCCACATTTGTTTAATAATCATAGCCATAATTAAGGGCAATTGGAACTTACCCTTTATACTATTAAACTGTAAAAACTTCTTTTTTGAGAAAGTTTGTTTGTTCTCCAGGGCGGCAGCCCTATTTGATTTCGCCCATTCTTGGGCTCAACCCTCCGGGCGGCCTTCCTTCGGAATCCGTCCAATTCGGCTTTCTTTGCCGAATTGTGGTTGCCGGCCCTCCTGGCCGCTTTATGCTATTACACTATAAAAGCTTCTTTTTTTAGGAAGAAATTTTTGTTTGTTCACCTGAGCGGTAGCTCCTTTTGGTTGCGGCAACTTGCCGCTTTATGTGGAATTATAATGAAATTGGGCCTCTGCTTCACCTAAATTAATGAAAAAACGGAATAGGAAAATAGTATTTGGAAAACCCTATTAATTTGATATAATTTCTTAGAATACCATGGAAAGCTATTATCATATTTTAAATATTCAAACAAAGGCTCCTATAGAGGAAGTCAAAAAGGCTTACAGGGAGCTTGCGAAAAAATACCATCCTGACAAAAATTCAAAGGATCAGGCTTCCGTTTATAATTTTTTAAGAATTAATAGGGCTTATGAATTTTTAAAAGAACCCACGCGGAAAGAAAAATATGATCATGAATTGCTTTGTCATCAAAAAAAAAACAATATCCACTATGATTCCGGGCTCATAAAAGAATATATTAGTAAAAATCCGAGATACAAAAGCAAATTTATTTTTTCTCAAAAGGTAAAGCTTAAAAATCATCAATGCGTAAAATGTGAGGGTTATGGAAAACTTTTAAGCCGTTTTTCCATTCCAGCAACTTGCCCACAGTGTGGCGGCACAGGTAAAGTTAAAAATGGGGCATTAAATTAAGATTTTGTTTATTAACCCTGTTTTTCAAAAGTGATTTATTTTTGAAACTCCCCACGATTTTTTGTGGGGAATTTTTCTTTAATGGTTCATTTTTTACAGAGCGATTAAATCTCAATGCCTTTGAACGAAATTCAGATGAAAACCAAAAATCTCATTGAAAAATCAAATAAATACTTAGCGCAAACCTATGGTCGCTTTCCTATTGCCCTGGTTAAGGGAAAAGGAATGAAAGTATGGGATACCAATGGAAAAGAATATTTGGACTTTGTCAGCGGTTTGGCTGTTTGCAATCTGGGACACTGCCCTGAGGCTGTCGTTAAGGCAATTAAAAATCAAGCTGAAACGCTGATGCATGTTTCAAATTTATATCATATTAAACCTCAAATAGAACTGGCGGAAGCGCTTGTGGAAAAATCTTTCGCGGATAAAGCTTTTTTTTGCAATAGTGGCGCGGAAGCTAACGAAGCGGCAATTAAACTTGCCAGAAAATATTATCATGATAGAAAGGAAGAAAAGTATGAGATTATTACCATGAAAAACTCCTTTCATGGACGAACCATGGCGACAATATCAGCAACAGGCCAGACCAAAGTACAAAATGGTTTTAATCCTCTATTAGAGGGTTTCAAGTTTGTTCCTTTTAATGATATCAATGCGGTAAAAGAAGCAATTTCTACCAAAACATGCGCTATTTTATTGGAACCGATTCAAGGCGAAGGTGGAGTGAATATCCCGGATGTTAATTACCTCAAATCTGTTAGAGATTTATGTGATCAAATGGACCTTCTATTAATAGTTGATGAAGTGCAAACAGGAATGGGTAGAACGGGGCAATTATTTGCATACCAGCATTATGGCATTGAACCGGATATTATGACTCTGGCAAAAGGCCTGGCAGGAGGCGTGGCAATTGGAGCAATGCTGGCCAGGGATAAAGTAATAAAATCATTTGGGCCGGGAAGCCATGCGGCAACTTTTGGGGGAAATCCATTAGCGGCAGCGGCGGGCCTTGCGGCAATTAAAGTTCTGGCGAATGAAGAATTTCTTTCCCACGTGGATGAAATGGGTTCCTATTTTTTAAAAAAATTGAGCGATTTTAAAAAAAGATATCCCTCCATTAAAGATGTAAGGGGAAAAGGGCTTATGATAGCCATGGAAATGGATTTTCCTTCCAATAAAATTGTGGATTATTGCATGAATAAAGGAGTTTTAATAAACTGTATCCAAGGAAATATTTTACGTTTTTTGCCCCCATTAGTGGCGCAAAAAGATGAAATTGATTATTTAACTCGTGTTCTGGAGCAATCCTTTGAAAAATAATTTAGTATCCATCCTGGATTTTGAAGCCGATACAATTAATGAAATTTTTTTGAAAACCAGAGAATTAAAAAAAATGGATTCCTGCAGGGATCATAGCCCATTGAAAGGAAAAACTCTGGGCATGATTTTTAAAAAATCATCCACAAGAACCCGGATTTCCTTTGAAGTTGGCATGTACCAATTGGGGGGAAAAGCTCTCTTTCTTGACCACAAAGATTTGCATTGGCAAAAAGGGGAAGCTCTTTCTGAATTCGCGAAAGTCCTGTCCATATACCTCGACGGAATTGTAATCAGAACATTTTCCCATCAGGAGATAATAGATCTGGCAAAAATAGCAACGATTCCTGTTGTAAATGGTCTGTCGGACCTTCTACACCCTTGCCAAATATTGGCGGATATTTTTACGCTAAAGGAACATGTGGACGATTTGAAAAAAATCAAAATTGTTTATATAGGCGACGCAAACAATGTGGCAAATTCATGGTTGAATGGCGCGGCAAGATTGGGCCTGGATTTAAGAATCGTTTTCCCTGAAGCTTACCCGCCTGATCCCATTATCCTTAAAAATGCCCAAACAGAAATTGCGCGATCCGGCGGGAAGATTGAATTATCCAATAACCCGCAAAATGGGGTTTTGGGCGCTGACGTTATTTATACTGACGTATGGATCAGCATGGGGCAAGATGCAGATGCCCCAAAGAAAAAAGAACTCCTAAAACCTTTTCAACTGAATGAAAAATTAGCCAGACAAAGCGGTAAAGATCCTTTTGTAATGCATTGCCTTCCCGCCCACTGTGGAGAGGAAATAACCTCAGAAATGATGAACAGCCCTAAATCTATCATTTATAAACAGGTTGAAAACCGACTTCATGTTCAAAAGGCCATTTTAGAATTCTTGTTAACTAGTTGAGTCCCGTAAACTGTTTTTCCCTTTATCGACTGATTTTATTAGAAATGAATAATTGTTGCCCCTTTGCATAAAGGGGCGAGGCGCCGCAACCAAAAGGAGCTGTCGCTCCGATGAGCTAACAGAAAAAACTTACCCAAAAAACAAGTTTTTACAGTGTAATAGTATAAAGCGGCCAAGAGCCGCAGCCGCAATTTGGCAGAGAAAACCGAATTGGACGGATTCCGAAGGAAGGCCGCCCGGAGGGTTGAGCCCAAGAATGGGCGAAATGAAATAGGGCTTCCGCCCTGGAGAACAAAAGAAAAAATTTATTCAATAAACAAGGTTTAACAGTGTAATAGTATAAAACGCCCTGAGATGACAAAAAGCTGTTTATAAAAAATTTACGCCTTGCTGAAAGAAAATGGGGATAGCAATAATGTCCATTGGAAATTAGTTTTGGAAAAAAATAACAAGTTCAATGCAGATCATCAAAACAATAGAAAATATTCGTCCCATTATTCGCGACGCGCATTTTAAGAAAAAAATTGTAGGATTTGTGCCTACCATGGGATCTTTGCACCCAGGTCACCTCAGCCTAGTGGAAACCTCACAAAAAGAATGTGATTGCACTGTCTTGAGCATATTTGTTAATCCAATTCAATTCGACGAAGAAAATGATTTAACCTCTTATCCGAGAGACTCTGAAACAGATATTCGGATTGCGCAGGATGCGGGTGTGGATATTTTATTTTTTCCCGAAGAGAAACAAATGTACTCAAAAGGGTTTTCCACCTATGTGGAAGTCTGCGGACAGACCACTAACACTTTGTGCGGGATTTCTCGGCCGGGGCATTTTCGAGGAGTAGCCACGGTGGTTTGTATATTACTCAATATTGTGCAACCCGATAAAACTTATTTTGGCTTAAAAGACGCTCAGCAGGCCATTGTAATATCAAAGATGATAGATGATTTAAACATGCCTGTTGAAATTCGTCTTATGTCTTCAGTTAGAGAAGAGGATGGCTTGGTCTATAGCTCGCGAAACAAAAATCTATCAGAGAAGGAACGCAAGAACTCCCTTGTTCTATACCGCGCTCTTCTCTATGCTAAAAAACGAATTATGGAAGAGAATGCGCGTGATGTCATGAAAGTTACAGCTGAATTGTATGAAATGGTAAGCGCCGTCAAAGGAAATATGATCGATTATATATCCATTGTAAATCTGCCAACGCTGGAAGATGTCAAAGAAATTAAAGGGACTATTATGATTGCCATGGCAGTCTATTTTGGAAAAACAAAACTGATTGACAACATTGTTTTAAAGGTTGACACAAAGTAATGAGAGCGCCAACAAAACAATTCCTAGCCTGCTGACGCTGGGTTAGTGGGGAGCCAGAGTAAACCCCGTTAGAGAAAGCCGCCTGCCCAGGCGCTCTCAACAAATTAAATGAAGCAAAAGATAAAACATGTTGCTACACTATTTTTCTTCTCTCTCTGAAATATATCCTTATGGGGCAATTCTCCAATCCAAATTTAAGGCGGAGCTGGTTTAGGATGTAACGCTGGTAGGAAAAATGAATCCCCTTTGGATAATTCACAAAACATAAAAAAGTAGGCGGTTTATTTCTAATTTGTGTTATGTAGTAAAATTTAATTTGTTTTCCGCGATAAAGAGAAGGTTTGTTTTCTTTGATTAATTCAATGAAGGTTTTATTAACTATAGTAGTTTTTATTTGCCTGGAATATTCTTTTGAAATTTTATCAATCAGGGGAAATATTTTATCGACTCGTTGCCCGGTGAGGGAAGAAAGAGAAATAATTGGGGCGTAAGAGAGATATTTCATGTGCCGCTGAATCTCATCTTTGAATTTAAGAATAGTCTTTTCGTCTTTTTCCACAAGGTCCCATTTATTAATAACAATAATGCAGGCCCGACCCATTTCATAGGCATATCCCGCTATCGTAGAATCCTGAGCAGTTACCCCTTCTTCCGCATCAAGCATTAAAAGCGCAAGATCCGAGCGTTCCATTGCTTTTTTTGCCATAATTACGCAATATTTTTCCAGGCGCATGGAGACCTTTCCCTTCCGCCTTATACCTGCCGTGTCAGTAAAAATATATTTTCCCCCATTTATTTTCACGAAGGTGTCGATGGTATCTCGAGTGGTGCCCGGCGTCGGGCTGACCATTAATTTTTTTTCCTTTAAAATTTTATTAACTAAAGTGGATTTCCCCACATTCGGGCGACCTATGAGAGCTATTCTGATGGCCTCATGGTCAAAGTCATTTTCTTCATCTTCCTTTTTAAACATTTCAGAGAAACACTTTGTAATTTCGTCTCTAAGTTCCGTTATCCCTATTTTATGCTCTGCGGATACCGGAATTATTTTTCGGAAACCTAATCGTGAAAAGTCATAGATTCGGTCGGAGTGAATGGGGTCATCAATTTTATTTATTGCCAGCAAAATAGGTTTTTGGACCTTTCTTAACAAATGGACTATTTCTTCATCCGCCGGCAAGATGCCTGCTTTCCCGTCGCAAAGAAAAACAATAACATCCGATTCTTCCATGGCCAGTTGAGTTTGGTCTTTAATTTGGGATTTAATCTTCTCTTTGGTATCCGGTTCAAAGCCTCCTGTATCAATAAGATCAAAGGTATAATCGTTCCAGCTAGTTTCTTCAAAATTCCGGTCCCGTGTCACACCCGGAGTATTATCCACAATGGCCTTCCTACGACCGATTATTTTATTAAAAAGTGTGGATTTGCCTACATTGGGTCTTCCTACGATGCTGACTACGGGTTTTCTCATGCAAAAAACTCCAAAAAATATTAGCGAAAATATTTACAATCCCTCGCCTAGTCCACTAATAATCAAGAAATAAAATCGCCGCCCTGCTTTATTTTCAAATTTAGACCAAAACCCTTTTGGAAAGCCCCGGCATTTAGAGCTTGAAGCTATTAATAGGATATCTAAACCTTCTCTTGCGCGTAGGGCCAATAGCCAGCATATTTTCTAACGAGTAAAGCTATATAACCGCGCGCTTAATGATTCATAGCGACTCCGACAAGTTTTTCGCGCAAGGTTCAAGAGGAAACCCTTAGTATAATAACTTGACAAGAGCAAGGCTTAACCAGGGGATATAGGTTATAATTAAAAGGCCAATTAATCGCAGCCCTAAAAAAGGAAGAACCGCTCTATACAACTCAACAATAGGCTTATTAAAGCGAGATCCGGCTATAAATAAATTGATCCCTACCGGAGGAGTAGAATAGCCTATTTCAAGGTTAGTTAAGAAAATAATTCCAAGATGCACCATATCCACTCCAAAACTTTGCGCAATTGGAACAATCAAAGGAACCACCACAATTATGGCAGAAAATATATCCATCATACAACCAACGATTAAAAGAAATACGTTAAGAAGCATAAGAAACATTAATTTATTATCGATAAACTTTCTCATTGTGGCGAGTATTTTCATAGGTATTTGTTCATCAATCAGGTAGTTGGTAAGTCCCATAGCCATTCCCAGGATAATGAGTATCCCGCCGATTAAAATCATGCTGTCTTTCATAATGCGCGGTACATCTTCCCTAAAATTGAGATCCCGATAAATAATAACCTCTGTAAATAATGTGTAAAAAGCCGCCACCGATGCGGCTTCGGTGACGGTAAATATGCCTCCATATATGCCGGTCAAAATAATAAAAGGCAGAGGAATTTCCCAGCCCGCTTCTCTGGCGGCGGCAATGACCTTTTTAAAATCAAACTTGCTCTTTATTGATTGGGAAGCCCTTGCCATTTTTATATTATAGAATGAGACAATAAGGATTATAAGTATGCCTGGAATAACGCCAGCGATAAATAGCTTGTCCACATTAGTTTTAGAAACCAAAGCATATAAGATTAAGGGAAGACTTGGAGGAAACAAAAGGCCCAGACTTCCTGACGATGTCATTAGCCCAAGAGAAAAGCCCTCCGGGTATTTTTCTTTTATCAATATGGGATAGAAAAGTCCCCCAAGAGCAATGATGGTTACACCTGATGCTCCGGTAAAAGCGGTAAAAAAAGCGCAGGATATGAGAACAACTATGGAGGACCCTCCGGCAAAGTGGCCAAATAGGGCGGAGCTCAAATTCATTAATCGCTTGGTGGCGTTGCTTTCCGCAAGAAGATAACCGGTAAAGGTAAAAAGGGGAATAGCCAGGAGAGTTGGGGCAGAGGCCATTCGGTACAGTTCAATCATTATGGCTGAGCCATCAATATCTATGCTGTGGAATGCTAATAGCGAAATGGCGGAAATGATAATAAAAAGCGGCGTCCCTATAAGGGCTAAAAAGATTATGATGAGGACCCATACAGTCATTTCACTCTCTCTTTTATAAAGGACAAATTACCCATCACAACGGAGGTTCTCGCAAATGGAAATTGGTTTTGCATAATTTTTTTCCAACGCAGGATTAAGAACTGAGTTCTACTAATTGCGTCCACTGGGCAGGAGGTTTTGATCCATCCAAAAAATTAATTCTTAATCAAACTCAGATTCCAAAATTCATAAAACTAGTTTGCAATAGGATTAAATATCCATAAAGCGGCCAAGGGGCCGCAACCAAATAGGGCTACCGCCCTGGTGAACAAACAAAAAACTTTCTCAAAAAAGAGGTTTTCACAGTGCACAGTGTAATAGCATAAATCTAACAAAATGAATTAAAAAGTTGAGAATATCCGGCGCTATCAGCGGATTTTCATTCCCTTTGAAATAATTCCAAAGAATTTAAAATAGTCTTGAGGGAAAAACGAAAAGTTATGATAGCGAGGGTGATGGGTAAAATCACAAGAAAATACCAGGTGGGGATTCCCAAAAATAATTCGCTGCCAGACATTTTCTCATCTATCATAAAGGTCCAAGAGGCCAGAACCAAAAAATAGCTAACCGTTCCTGATACAGCATTAATTATAATTTTCCTAAAAACATTTAGCCTCTTGCCAAATGACCGGGATAAGATGTCAATGCAGATATGTTTTTCATATCGTGTGGTTAGAGAGGCTCCCACAAAAGCTATCCATAATACCAGATGCCTTAAAAAGATATCAGCCCATTGAATGCCTCCAGAAAACACATTTCTAAAAACCACTTGAAGGAAGGAAAAAAGAACCATTAAAGAAAGTATTATTACCAAAAAAATTTCTTCGATTTTTGATAAATAAAAATCAACCCTGGAGCTTAAATGAATGAGATTTGCCGGATGCCGCATAGCGTTAATCACTAACTACCGCTTGTTTGGTTCTGAATGAATGAAGAGAAGAATTGATTTTTTCTAAAAGCTCTTTTGAATAAAGCTTATTAACCAGGTTGTTTCTAACCGTTTCTCCAGCCCTTAAAAATGGTTTAAGGTCTTTGTCTGCTGGTTTGCCAACGAGCACAATACCCGCCTTTTCCATTGCCTTGATGGAGTCGTTATTGGCTTTTCGCGTTAAAGAAATTAACTGGGGGAATTTTTTTTCAGATACATTCAATAAAATTTTTTGCAAATCCTGGGGGAGTTTATTAAAGAATCGATTAGAAATTAAAACAGAGCCTGAGGCATTGGCAATCGGGTACATGCTGATATATTTTATTCGAGTAAACCATTGCATAGAAATAGCGGCGTATGGAGAACCATATACGGCATCAATAAGCCCTCTTTGCAAAGACATCAGCACATCCGCAATAGACAGGGAATAAGGGGATATGCCTAAAGCCTTAAGCATTTCCTCAGCCATGGGGTCGCCTTCCCATTTCCACATTTTAACTCCGGCCATATCTTTAATCGTTGCAATGGGTTTGTTTGAAAAGATATGGACCGGCCCCACTTCTGCCCACCCAAGAAGTGTGTATCCTTTTTTGTTAAAAGCGTCAAAAAAATAATCAAAAAAGGCGCTGTAAATATAGTCAACTTCTTCTTGATTATTGAACAGGAAAGGGAGATCCAGCGCCCTCACTTCAGGCAATATCATACCCATTCCCACTCCGGTAAATCCTCCGGAATGGCGTTGTCCTATTCGTATTTTTCTTATGACATCCTTTTCATCTCCTGAGATGCCTCCTGGATAGATTTTAAATTTTAAGCGGTTATTGCTTTTTGCCCGAACTTCCTTATCAAATTCTCTCATAAAATTCATCCAGGTTGTTCCCTCAGGCGCGAGTGTGGCATATTTGATGATATATTCTTTTCCTGCGCTATTTTTAGCCAAACCAAAGTTGGCTAAAAATAAAATAACAAAGAAGAAAGAAATTATTTTTTTTCTGAAATTTTTGCTTGGCATAATTATTTAAATAATAAGTTTTCAATCCGATGTTGTCAAAAAATAATAGGACCCAATTCGCGCATGGGTTTATTATACCATTCTTTTTGTTTGGCAGGCCCCGGGGGCGCTTAATCACCATTGAGTTAGCGAAATTTTTTTTCTCTATATTATTACTCTGTAAAAACTTATTTTTTGAGCAAGTTTTTTCTGTTAGCTCACCGGGGCGGCAGCTCGCCGCTCTATTCGATAAAATAGCTGTAGCAAGAATGAAAAAAAATTTGAAAGAAGAAAATGAAAAAGTGAATTTCTGTTTCTACTTCATCACAGTCGCTATAACAAAAGCTTGAATACCTTTTCCCTGGCCAAATAATGTGAGCCCTTCTCCGCTTGTGGCGGTTATTCCCACATTTTCATCGTTTATTTCAAGAATGGCGGCTATTTTAGATCTCATTTTTTCGATGTGTGGAAAGATTTTTGGAACAAGACATTCTATTGACACCGCAATGTGAGAAATTTTGTAATTCTGCAATGTTTTTAAGGCTTCCTTCACATAAACAGCGCTATCAGTAATCCCTTGCTCCTTGCATAATTTATCTGTATAAGGTCCCATTATTACTTCGCCACTAACGCTGGATATGGCATTACAAATGGCGTGGAGAACTGTGTCAGCATCGCTGTTTCCTTGCAATGATAGCATTGAGGGGATTTCAATCCCTCCTAACATTAAAGGCCTGTTTTCTCCTTTTTCCAATCGGTGGCTATCTTGACCTATGCCAACTTTAAACAACATATTTTTGCCCTTACTTTCTAATTTTTAATGAGAAGCCATTGTAGAAAATGTTTAAAATGAACATCTGCAGGAATTTGAAAGGCCGGCAATGAAAAAAGTGAAAACTTTTAAGAATAACCAGTAAGTGGTCGCATTGTACTCCAAAAAATTGGTTGAATAAATATACAAATGATGGTTGTTAATAAAAATTTGCTTTGAGATTAAATATTACTTATTATCTTCCCATTTAATTTCTTTTATTTCCGTTACTTAGAAAATAGTTGCCTTTTTAATATCCTTTTAGATGTTTATACTATTACTCTGTAAAAACTTTTTTTTTGCGGCAGTTTTTTGTTTGTTCTCCAGGGCGGCAGCCTTATTTGGCTGCGGCCCTTAGCCGCTTTATGGGATTTTATTGAACCGCGCCACAGCAAAGCGCAGATGATTGGGATAAATCTTTTTATATTTCTGAAAAATGTTTAAAACACATGGTTTGTCTTTAGCAATTATTTTTGCGGCAGTTTTTGTTTTTTCTTTTACAAGTTTGGCGAAAGAGCGCCAATTTAAATCCTTAGACGGATTGTCTGGAGACTCAAAAGAAAGATTTGATAAAGACTCGCACGCTCCTTTCCAAACGAATGAGGTTCCCTGGGACTTCGCCTCAGAGGCTGAACCCTTCATAGAAATTTACAATGAAAAATTGGAAATGAAAAAAAATGGTCCCCCTGAAAAAGGAAGGGTCGATATTTACTATCAAGATACCCATTTGCAGGCGGATAGAGTGCAAGTAAACTCAAAATCTGGTAATGGCATGGCTGTGGGACATGTGGTGATAAAAGATGGCGCAAATGAAATGACCGCGGATAAAATCTTTTTTAATTTTAATTCTCAAAAAGGAGTGATTTACAATGCCAAAGGACATTTAGAATCAGAATATTTTATTACAGGAGAGAAAATTAAAAAAATAGGCAAAGACAAATACAAAATTTATAATGGAACTTTGACAACATGTTTGGGAGACAATCCTTTCTGGATATTTAAATGTGATTACGCCAACTTAACCGTTGAAAATTATGCCTTCCTTAAAAACGCTTCATTTCGGGTAAACGATATACCTTTTTTGTACTTTCCCTATGGGTATATCCCAATCAAGACCAAACGGGCGACGGGATTTTTATTTCCCTTTGTTGGCTTCAGTAGCAAAGATGGATTTTTTATTAATAACAGGTTTTTTTGGGCTATTAACGATCAAATGGATGCCACCCTCTCTGTGGATTATTTGGAGAAAAAGGGCGCCCGCCCCGGACTCGAATTTCGCTATATGCCAACCCGGAAAATTGCCGGTCAATTTAATGGTTCTTATATAAAAGAAAAAGATACTGGAGATACCTTTTGGAAGATTAACTTCGACCACAACCAGGAGCTTAGTTATGGGATTAAAGCTTTGGCAAAGGTGGATTTGTTGAGCGGCAACAATTACGACAGAGAATTTGTGGATTCAACTCTTCTCAGAACTCGCAGGATTTCAGATTCTCATATATCCTTGCTAAAAAATTGGGATAACCGGTCGTTGGAAATCTTAGCCCGGTATAGAAAAAGCATCGAATTCAACCGGGAAGAAAAATTTAATCTTTTACCGCAGATAACTTTTAGAAACCAGAGGGAAAAAATATTGGATTTCCCTTTATATTTTAATATGGAGTCCTCTTATACTGGATTTGACAGGCAAACCGCGACTATGGACACTTATGCGCAACGCTTTGATTTTCACCCGCAATTGTCCCTTCCTTTGACTCCTTTTCCATGGATAAGCCTGACCTCCACTGTTGGCTTGAGGGAAACATATTATAGTCGAGGCGCCACAGGCGCCGGAAACAAAACAGGCGGTTTTTCTAGAGAATTATATGATATAAACACCGTCCTTGAAGGGCCCAAGTTTTCAAAAGTAATTACTTCAGATAATTCTTTTTTCTCTAAGGTTAAACACATTGTTGAACCAAGGATAGCGCACAATTTTGTCCCAGATATAGATAATGCCGATCGAAGTAAAATCATCGTCTTTGATCATATAGATTCCATTATTCCTTTAAATAATGCGCAATACTCTTTAACAAACCGATTCCTAAAAAAAGCAAGGGTAAAAAACGATGCTATTAATCAAACAGAAGAATTTCTCCGATTTGATATCAGCCAAAATTATGACTTTCTCAAAACCTCGGGACAACGCCCTTTTTCTGATATTCGCTGGGATGTGGATAGTCAGCTCTCGTCCTCCTTTGGTTTAAACTTTGATGGAACTTACGATGTTTATGATGGCTTATTAAAGACAGCCAATATAGAGCTAAGAATTATTCCTAAGAGTTTTTGGTCAATCTATTTTGAAAGACGCTTTATCAGAAATGTCTCCACATTTATGCTCGGAACTTTAGCTCTTGATTTTAAAAAAGGATGGGGGGCAAAATATAGCGCATGGTATGATGAATTAAATAATGAATTTCAGGAAAATAATTTTAGCCTTGTCCATTCCGCTCAATGTTGGGATATCTCTTTTGATTATGTAAACCGGAACAATTTCATTAATGGCCAAAAACAAAGGGAAAACAAGTTTTTCTTTCTCATTACCCTAAAAGGATTAGGTGCTATCGGAAACAAACAAGACGCGCAATTGCTACATAGAGGATTATAAAATATTAATTCTTTTTATATTTCTTCTGCCAATCAAATTGGATATGATCAATCTGTAATTTTTTCATTGAGGAAAAATTTATGAAAATAGGAATGGTAAACCTTAAACGCCAATACCAAAACATTAAAAATGATATAGACAATGCTGTTCATGGAGTCTTGAATAATTGTCATTTTATTTTGGGACCTGATGTGGCTTTGCTTGAAAGCGAAATCGCGCAATATTTGAATGTTAATTATGCTGTAGGAGTGGCCTCCGGGACAGGCGCCCTTCATCTGGCGTTGTTGGCCTGTGGCATTGGCGCGGGAGATGAAATCATTACTACCCCTTTTACCTTTATTGCCACATGCGAGGCCATCACTTATTGTAGGGCTGTTCCGGTTTTTGTCGATATCGATCCGAAGACTTTTAATATTGATCCGGGGAAAATAAAGCAAAAAATCACCAAAAGGACCAAAGCAATCCTTCCGGTTCACATGTACGGTCAAGCTGCTGAGATGGACCCTATTTTAGAAATTGCCAGAAAACATAAAATTAAAGTCATTGAAGATGTAGCCCAGGCTTTTGGGGGAGAATATAAACACAAAAAACTGGGGACTTTTGGAGATGCTGGTTGCACAAGTTTTTTCCCTTCAAAAAATCTTGGAGGTTACGGAGATGGCGGGATGATTTTTACAAATAAAAAGGAAATAGCTGAAAAAGTAAAATTGTTAAGGGTTCATGGGAGCAAAGAAAAATATGATCATGAATTAGTCGGTTATAACAGCCGGCTGGACTCCCTTCAGGCGGCTATTTTAAGAGTAAAATTGAAGTTTCTCGATCAATGGAACAATATGAGAGCCACGCATGCCGCGAGGTTAAATAAACTTTTCTCTGGATGCAATATAACAACCCCTTACTCTGAGCCATATAATAATCATGTTTACCACCTTTATGCAATATTGATTAATAATCGGGATAAATGCCAAGAGTTCTTAAAAAAAAAGGGCATTGCCTCGGCTATTCACTACCCGATCCCTGCGCCTCTCCAGAAATCTTTTGAGCATTTAGGGTACTCTTCCGCGGATTTGCCAGTCAGTTATGAAATTTCACAGAAGACTTTATCCCTGCCCATGTTTCCAGAGTTAAATGAGGAAGAGGTGAATTATATTGTGGAGGGAGTAAAAGGATTTTTAAGCGCCTCTTCTGTCTAGACAGTTTTTTTCTCCAGCGAAAAAGAATAGGCTTGCTTTTGTGGATGGTCAAAATAACTACATTTTTCTTAATAAAAAGGCGTGGGCAGAAAGCCCGGCGCCAAAGGTAACCAACAGGCATAAATCCCCGCTTTCAATTCCATTTCTTAAAAGCTCGCGAGCAACAAACCATACTGTTGGCGAAGACATATTTCCATATTCAGCCAAAACTCTGCGTGTCGCTTGGAGTTGATTTTCTGAAAGCCCTATCTCATTTTTAATGGCATCAATGATTTTTTCTCCGCCAGTGTGTATAGCCCAATGTTTAATATCTTCCACCCGCAGGGAGCTTGTTTTCAATAAAGATCTGACTGCCTTTGCGGCTGCTTCTTTAACCAGACGCGGTAACCGGACGGAAAGATGATTATGCAATTGTCCATTTTTATAAATATATCGGATAGCATCTCGATGCTCGGTGGCATAAAAATTTGATGAGGAAACCATTTCAAATCCCTCAGGACGACTCCAAAGCGCCACAGCCGACGCGCCATCCGCAAAAATGGCATTTGAAACAATCAAACTTGGATCGTCATCCATTTGAAAGGTTGCGCTACAAATCTCCACCGAAATGCTTAAGACTATACCCTTGCTTTTGTCTCTCATCATTAAATCAGCCATTTGCAAGTTAGGGATTGCGCCTCCACAACCGCTGCCCACCAGATCAAAAGCCTGTATTTGAGGAGGCAATCCTAATTTTTCTATCAAAAATGTGGAGATTCCAGGACAAATATATCCCGTGCAGGTGTTTACAACCAAACCGGAAACATCGCTCATTTTAATATCAACCTTATTCATAGCCTTTATTGCCGCTTCGGCTGAAAGTTCAATGGCCCAATGGGTGAATCTTGATATCCGTTCATCAGGGTCCTCATTGAGAAGACATCCAAGATTTTTTATGGCAAATCTTCTTTGCTTAATACTTGGATGGGAAAAAATTTTATGCAGTATGGTCTTGTTTCTGGCATTAAGTTTATTTGAATAATATTTGATGAGGAACTTTTCCGCTTTGGTTTGATTAGCGATATAAGGGGGAGTAGCAACAGCAATAGAAGCAAGGTAAGTCTTTTTTTTAACAGAATTCATGGGTAATTATTAAACCCTGGAGAATGTTCAGATTTAGCGAGCGTGGAGCCACAACCAATGGAAATGGCTCCAGTTACAAACTATCAGTGAGGAATGGAGTTCGCTAGTATTTTCCGGCAAGTTAAACAGGTGGTTATATTTTCATCACAATCAAGGCTTTGATTTTAGGAATGCAACAGTTCTTTCATTCAATTTCAAATTCGCTCGTGTACAACACCAGTCCATCCTCGGTCGTTGCGTCTACCCGCCACTGACCCCTCCATTCGGGGAGGATGTTTTTGCTGCTATATGTTCTCCAGCTTTTTGAATTAACAGGCAGCTTTACAGTCGCCATCAATTTTTCTTTATAATACCACATATGCATAATGTTTATTTCCTCAAGGGCTCCCTTTATTTCGCAAAAAGCATAGAGGCGCGACACAGAAGAGGCAAAGGTTGTCGAAACCCCTTGAGGAACCAATTCTTCCACGCTTAAGGCAATAACAAAATTATTGATTTCAATATTAGATAGTATTTTTTCCTGGGACGAAGCAACTGGTGAAAATAAAATAACGAAGAGAACAGGTAAAAAAGTAATAATTTTTTTAATATGCATGTATTTGTACCTCCTTATAGATAAATTTTATGTGACAAAATGCTCGATTGTAATCGGTAGAATAAATAGCCTGGAACAAGGGCTGTTGTTCGCATCCCTTTGGAAAAACCTATTTTTTACGAACCCCCCCTCGCGCAAGCCTATATTCAAGGCAACAAACGCCAGATCCTGGCTTTTGCAAATCTCACAGGCATTCCAGGAGTTCACCTTGCCTTCCATCTTAATTAATAAAACATGGATTTATACTGGAGCCACCTATTGGAATTCTAACCCAAAGTCAATCGAAAATCTTTTAAATTTAATTGGATCTTTTCTGTATTATTCCATTTATTAAGTGAAACGGAAAAGGCGATATCAAACCGGTCCTTAACAAAGTCAAATTTTGATATCAAATTGCCCTTGTTAAAACCAATGACTTCCTTAACGTTTTTCCCATCCTTAACTTTAAATTTTATATGTTCCCCTTTTTTCCCCACAAGGGTCGGAGATATTGGCAAACTCACATTTTTTGCCATCAAAACAGGTTTGGGATTGCCAATACCACATGGTTCTAACATTTCTAATTCGTTATAAAATTTGTGAGAGATTCCATCTAAAGGAACCAAAGCATCTATCTTCAAAGGAGCGTTAAATATTTTAGGGTCTGTAATGCTTTTATGGGATTCTTCTTCAAAGAATTTTATGAAATTATCAATTGCTGTTTTTTCAATGGAAAAACCCGCGGCCATTGCATGTCCCCCATATTTTACCAAAAGATCACTGCATTTGGTGATATTTTTATAAAGATTAAATCCTTCAATACTCCTGCCAGAAGCTTTCCCCATTGAACCCTCGATAGCAATTAAAATAATGGGTTTATAATATTTATTCATTAGTTTGGATGCCACAACTCCAATAACTCCCTGATGCCAGTTTTCAGAAACAAGAACAATGGTATAGGATTCTCTTAACCCGGGGTTGTTTTTAATCAACTCCTCTGCTTCGCGAAATATTTCTGCCTGAATCTTCCGTCTATCAAGGTTGGTTTGGTTTAGATAGGTTGCTATTTTTTCAGCGACATCCGCATCTTCTGAGAGTAGTAGTTTCACCACATTCTCAGCGGTTTCGAGTCGTCCAGCGGCATTCAGACGAGGGCCTAATAAAAACCCCACATCGCTGACGCTGATATTCTTGTTTTGACAACCTGCAATTTTTTTTAACGCCTCAAGTCCTGGTTTATTCGTTAAAGTTAATTCTTTTAACCCATAATCCACAAAATGACGATTCTCTCCGGTAATAGGCGCCATATCTGCGATGGTCCCTAGAGCCACAAAATCGAGATGCCTTTTCAAATTAGGCAATTTATTCTTAAAATAATCATTTCCTCTAAGTTTGGTACGAAGAGCTGTGATTAACTTAAAAGCAACTCCCGCTCCACAAAGATCTTTGTAAGGATAAGGGCATTTGTCCTGGTTGGGATTCAAAATGGCAAATGCGGGAGGAACTGCTGCTGGAACCTGGTGGTGATCGGTTATTACAACATCCACTCCAAGTTTTTTTGCCTCAACAATTTCATCATAAGCGCTAATGCCGCAATCTACCGTAATAATGAGACGGGAGCCTGATGAAGCTATTTGTCTCACCGCGTCAAGGTTGAGACCATATCCTTCCGATTTTCTCCCTGGGATGTAGTATGAAATTTTTATCCCTATATCCCGGAAAAATGTCACAATTAGAGCGGTCCCTGTGGTTCCATCAACATCATAATCTCCATATACCGTTATCAACGATCCCGCGTCTATTAAAGGCTTTTCAGAATGCTCATCTGACAAAATTTCATTTGGATATTTGTTGCTGCGGACTATATCTTTTACGATAACAATGATTTTATCCACCGCCTTTTCCATATCCTTCATTAGAAATGGATTGTGCAGTTCTTTTAATGAATGATTGAAAAAGGATTGGGCTGATGAATAATCTTTAATGCCTCTGTTGAAAAGAATCTGCGCTAGGATGGGGGAAACCTTCAATTGAGTGGCAAGCAAAATTGATTGGTCGGGAATTCCCTTTGGGTAGATCCAGTTGTAATTCAAATAAACCTCAATCTTTTCTGGTTTTTCTGGAAAAATTTACAAGTTGAGTGACAATGCTATTTTGTATTTTCATAATATCGCCATTAAAACATTTTCTTGTATTCACAAGAATTGAGAAGGCTATTTCTTCTCCGCCGTCGGCTCCAATATACCCTGATAAACTATTGGATCCATTAAGTGTTCCAGTTTTGGCCCGGATATATCTCTTTTTTGGAAAATTTTTAAGTCGGTCTTGTAAGGAACCGTCAACACCCATAACCCCCAGGGAAGAAGAATATTCGGCCCTGACGGAAAAATCATGATACATGGTTTTTAATACATCTATTATTTGGTCAGGGGAAATTCGGTTTTGTTTAGACAACCCGGACCCGTCCACAAGAGTGTAGGAGGAAGAACCATAACCGAGAGATTTTAAAAACTCGCCAACCAAAGTCAGACCTTTTTCTGTTGTTCCCGGTGGACCAAGTTTTTCCCCCCCCATTGTTTTTAAAACCTGCTCGGCGATAAAATTATTACTAATTTTATTAATATCCTGGAGAATTAAAGCAAGTGGCCGAGACTTATGAGTCACAATTATTTTTACCTTTTCCGGTTCTCTGGAAATAATTATTTCTCCACTCGTTTCAATGCCTTCCTTTTCAAGAAATTCTTTAAAAACTGTGGCAGTATAAAGAGAGGGATTAGACACAGCCAAGTAAACGTGATATCCTGGAAATCTAACTTGGCCTTTGACAGTGACCGTATCATATCCTTTTCCGACAGTCCTCCCCACAATAAGCTTTTTGCGTTTTCCTTTTGTCTTGCCCGCTACTCCATTATTGGATATTTTAATGTATTGGGTTGGAGGGTCAACGGTGATGATGGGCCGGCCGCCTAACTTAGATGGAAGATCAACAAAGACCTCCACCGTATTAAAATTTAAAGAAAGGGCGCTGATTTTTGCTTTATATGCCTCGGGGCCTGGATTAGGCTCCACTCCAACCCCGCGGAGTTTATTGTCAAAAAATGTATCATCGGCGATAATATTGCCCGTGATTTGCTTGATACCCTTGTTACGGATATCCTTCACAATCATCCAGAGCTCCTCGGAAACAAGGCGAGGATCGCCATAACCTTTCAAATAAAGATTTCCATGGAGAACTCCATTTTTCAATTCTCCATCGGTAGAGACAGTTGTCAAGAACTGATATTCTCCCCCCAATACCTTTAGCGCTACAGCTGAAGTAAAAAGTTTAGCATTGGAAGCGGGGATAAGAAGCCCCTTAGAATTTCGTTGATAAAGAACATCTTTGTGGGTTAGCGAAAAAGCTTTAATACCGAGGTCGCGCTCCTTTTTAAGACAGGAATTTTGAATAATTGAATCAATTTCTTCCTTTAATATTTGAATAGAGTTTTCTTCAGCAAAGGAAAAATCAACCGTAAATAAACAAATGCTTGCTGAGAAAAAGATGACTTTTAAAAAAGAAGCTCTCATACTGACGCTAAAATTCTACCCAAAATCTTCCTCACGCCTTGTCAGGAAAATAGCGATCAAATGAATAAAAGGAATAGAAGAGAATGATGCCTTACATCAAACTGGAATCTTCACTCAACCCATTAAGAATATTTTTAAAAGGTTATACAATAATAAGAGTTCCTTATCAACAAAGATTTTTTGCCCTAAATCCAGATAGTTTTATTGTATTGTTCTGAATTAGATATTAGGAATCTATATCGGGGTTTGCAAATATATTTATTGGAAACATTTATTAAGCAAGGGTAATATGATGTATCCCCCATGTATGATATTAAAAATGTGGGTTTGGGGCTAAATTATTTAACAAGTGAGATGGTTTTATTAGAGGTTTTAGCGCATGAAAAAATTTTATAGAAAAGAAATTAAATGCCGGAGGAATTTTGCCATAATCAGCCATCCTGACGCCGGGAAAACAACTCTGACGGAAAAACTTCTCCTTTTTGGAGGAGCCATTCAGACAGCCGGCGCGGTAAAGGCCAAAAGAGCCTCTAAAAATGCCAAATCCGACTGGATGGCCATTGAGAAGGAGAGAGGAATTTCTGTCTCTACAGCGGTTATGAAGTTTTTTTATAATGGATCGGATATTACACTTCTTGACACGCCGGGTCATGAAGATTTTAGCGAAGACACTTACCGAGTTTTAACGGCCGTAGATTCCGCTCTTATGGTTATCGACTCAGCAAAAGGAGTTGAAACTCAAACGAGAAAACTCTTTGAAATTTGCCGTCTCAGGGATATACCTATTATCACCTTCATAAACAAACTGGACAGGGAAGGGCTTCCTCCTCTAGACCTTTTAGAACTAATTGAAAAAGATCTTGCTCTAGAATGTTGTCCTTTTACCTGGCCTATTGGCATGGGAAAACTCTTTAAGGGAGTGTACCACCTCAAAAACAACCAGCTCCACCTTTTTTCAGCAACCCATCATGGAAAGATCCAGGATGGAGTATTAATAAACAGCCTGGATGATCCTCTCCTGGACCAGCGTCTTTCTAACCAGGCGGATGACCTTCGTCAAGATATAGAGCTTATTCATGGCGCATCGCATCCTTTTAACCCTGACCATTTTCTAAGCGGTTTGCAAACACCGGTATTCTTTGGAAGCGCTATTAATAATTTTGGAGTAAAAGAACTTTTAAATAGCTTTATACAACTTGCGCCTACTCCGCAACCCAGGGATTGCAAAGAAAGAAAAGTCGACCCCTATGAAGAAAACTTTTCGGGATTTGTTTTTAAGATTCAGGCCAATATGGACCCGGCTCATCGGGATAGAGTCGCTTATTTACGCGTTTGTTCAGGAAAATATACCCGAGGCATGAAACTCTCCCACTTGAGGATCAACAAAAAAGTTACGACAAGAAACGCCATGACGTTCCTCGCCCAGGAAAGAGCGATTACTGAAGAGGCGTTTGCAGGGGACATTATAGGAATACCTAATCATGGAACCATAAAAATAGGAGATACTTTTACAGAAGGGGAGAAACTGAAATTCCTCGGTATTCCCAACTTTGCTCCGGAATATTTCTGGCGCGTAAAGCTTGTTGATCCTATAAAATCAAAATCCTTACAGACGGGGCTTAAGCAATTGGCTGAAGAGGGCACTTTACAGCTTTTTCAGAGGCTAAATACTTCCGATTATATAATTGGAGTGGTAGGGATCCTTCAGTTTGATGTTGTCATTTCCCGTCTTAGAGAAGAATATCGCGTAGAAGGAAAAGCCGAATCCACATCATTTAAGACAGCGCGATGGATTGAAACCGATGATTCAAAAAAATTAGAACAATTCATAGAACAGAATACTCACGAGCTTGCTTTAGACGCTGGAAATAATTTAACCTACCTTTCTCAAGGAGATTGGTATATTGAAAGAGCCCAAAAAGACTGGCCGGAAATTCGGTTTTTAAAATATATCGAACACTAGTTCTAATTGGAAAAATTATTCTTAAAATTATATTGCTTTCTAAGATTTATAACCCTTTACCCCTATCCTAGGCAAAATTTGTAAAAGAAGTTTTATGTTGGTCATCCTCTTATTTTTTCTTAATCTTAACTTTTAGAGTTTTCCTTCCCCATTTCAACGCCTTTTTTCGGGAGGACATATAAACATCCAGCCTATTTTGTCCTTTTATGGCCGACCCTATATCCTCGACAATTCCCTTGCCATATCCGGGGATTTTCATTATGGTGCCATAGGGGTAATACTTAATATCAGCTGCTATTGTGCCTTTTTTCGCTTTTGTTCCACTGGAAGTAATGCCGACCTTTTTCCTTCTTCCTTTATTCGGGCCACTGGCAACATAGGCCCTCCAAAAAAAGATCTTTCCCCTTCTCCAGTTTGTGCTGATCTTATCGGAGGAATAAGCGGTAACCACCATTTCTCGCTTCTCATAATGAGCGCATCCAGCGATTGTTAAAGTGGAGAAAATAAAAACTAAAATTACTTGAAAGAGAGAATACCTTGGTTCTCTACATATTATCTTTACCTTTTCCATTTGCATATCTTACAATACAACATAAAGCGGCTAGGGAGCCGCAACCAAAAGGAGCTGCCGCTCCGGTAAGCTAACAAAAAAAACTTGCAAAAAAAACAAGCTTTTACAGTGTAATAGTATAATATTTGAATCTTACATCCAAAATTTTATGGAAGCGCATAATAATCAACTGTATTGAAATGACGCTTATTTTATCTTTATTTAACCACAGAAAACCCTATGCTGTTTAAAAAAGACTCTGTACTGCAAATCTGTAAAGGCGTATTTTTAGCAAAATTCTTGTTGGGCAACAGACGGAAGCCCTTTTGGTTGCGGCCCTGGCCACTCTGAGTTTATTTAGTATTTTGTAGAGAGATTCTTATTAATGAAGATTTTTGCTTAAATATATTCCATTTTTTATCAATCCCATCAGGTGGCCAAAATTTTTTTTCAAGGAAATTCTCTTATGATAGAATGAAAAACTTAAAAATTATTCTATTAACGGACCCTTTTCCTAAAATTTAATGTCCAAATATAAATTAAACAACAGATATGACCCTATATCAATAAATAAAGCGAGGCAGTCATCCGGCTTAAAAGAAATTTGCGCAAAAAAACGTATTTGTCTTCGTTGCGAAAGAGAATTCAATTCTGAAGGGATTCACAATCGTTTGTGCGATTCATGCCGCAGGGATAATGCGTAAATTACTCCAGTCATAAGAAATCCAATATTATCTGCATGAATATTTTTCTTCCAAAATACATAAACTAAAAATTCAGCTTTGGCAAGCATAAGCTAGATAAATGGGGATATATTTATGAAAGACCGTAATAGCGCAGAACAATTACTGGAGCAATTAGGAAAATTAAGCTCATTTCTGACAAACCTTAAGGAGTCCGAAAAAGACTACTTTGAAAAACCTCTTGAAATTATGCGAAAAGCTTTGGGCTTTGACATGAGTGTTTTGTATAAAGTTGAAAATTTGATTGAAAATGATTTGATTCTGGAGGTGGAAAGAATTGCTGATCCCGCCAAGGGCCGACCGGACCTTATAGAAGGCATGAAGATTAGCATTGATATTAACAACCCTGAATCAAGATTTATGAATGAAGTAAATGCATTTAAACACCGTGATATTTCGACGGTTAACATTCCTGGAATTGGCAGCGATTTAGTGGGCTTTATCTATTTGCCTGAAAGCCTCGGTGAGGGGTTTCTTTTTGGAGGAGATTACTTCGGGCAGGAATCCGCCATTCAAGAATATGAAGTAAGAGTTTGTGAGATTATGTGCAATCTGCTCAGCTCTATTATGATGAAAACTCAATTCGAAAAGCTAGCCATTTACGATTGCCTTACAGGCATTTTCAACAGCGGGGCCATTCGAGAGGAGCTTAAAAAGGCTTGCAGGCGCTTACAGCGGAAAAAAGATTCTACCATGGCTATTGCTCTTGGCGATATTGATTTCTTTAAGAACATTAATGACAAATATGGTCATATCCAGGGAGATTTGGTTCTGGAAGAAATAGGCCAACTCATTTCGTCAGCAATGAGGGCTGTGTTTGACATTGTGGGAAGGTATGGAGGAGAGGAATTTCTCTTTATCTTTGAAGATTCTGATGAAAGAACTGCTCTCAAAATTATTGAGCGTCTCAGAGAAAGCATAAGCAACCACAAATTCAAACAGCTTGACCAAAACGGTCTGCCAATCCCTGGAAAATTTTTAAGTTTAACTATGTCTTTTGGATTATCCTGTTTACGACAAAATCAACATATTGAGAATCCCAATGATTTGTTATCTATGGCAGACTCCGCTTTATATAAATCCAAAACAAAGGGTAGAAATTGTGTTACCCTAGCCCCTTGAACACAAAAAAACAGTACGCCCCTACAAATGCAAAACCTATGGGTTTTGGAATTCGGCCAAAAACGGCCACACACAGAAAATGAACCAGCGTCGAGCCAAGAATCATGATGACGCCAAGTTCAAGGAAAGAAGGCGCCTGGATTTCACTAAAAAGGGCAAAAAGACCAATACACAATGGTATGCAAATATGCCCATCCCCCACCTGAGAACTGTAAACTATGTCCGGCCTCTTCTTCCAGTTATAATATATTGCCAGCAGGCTATTCGGCAGAACCATTAGCCACCCGCTTAACCACCCCAGCCTCTCGAAAATGAAAAACCCAGTCCCAGCTGTTGATACCCATCCTACAAGCCCTTCAATACTGATATACATTCCGTAAGCGCTGCCAGCAATAACAATGAGATCCATAGCCATGGTCCAGGTGAGAAATTTCCCATGACGAACATTGCTTTTTAAAACTTCAACCACATGAAAAACTTGCCAGAACAAAAACAACCCCACAAGGACCAAACCATCAAAAAAATTAAGGTTTCCATCTCTTGCTAATGCCCAGACTACTCCTGTAAAAAAAAATGCGGCAATTAAGGTTAAAAGAAGGGACAAATAATTCAGACGATTGGTCTTATCCTCCTTTTTGAGATCTTTGTCGAATTTCTTTCCGGTAAAAATATCCATTCTACAAAAAACAGCTGACAAGCCCATAATTAAAGTCAGGTTTGTCACATTATTTACAAGACAGTTTTCCAGCACAAGCGAGCCATTTCTACCAGAACCAGCAAGAACCAGAGCAAAAACCAGGTTAGAAAGCCCTGAGCAATATGGCATGACTAAAGCGCCCAGAACAGTTCCTTCTATCCCTTTGTTTTCCATGGCCCCAAGGCGCCAGATCATTAGGAGCGATGAAATAATGAACAGAGAGAGCAATTGCCAGGGACGAAGAGCTTCTATTCTTTTCAGGAAAACTTCCCATGGGCCGGAAAAAAAAATATTAATCGATTCTTGAAAAATATTTTCTACCATAAATAAAAGCCCTCAGGGGCAAATTACAATGAATTCTCAGTGTAAGGAGTGAAAATTTATTTTAATTTCGCTTGCCAAATTTGTGACAGAGCAGAGGAAAAGCGCATATAAATACTTCCAAAGATGAAATTATGTAATAATTTTAATTCTTGCATTAAATTATAAACCATATATATAAGCTAAAACCAAAAAATATATTCAGGGTTGTATGTTCTGAACCAATGCTTCTGAAAAAAAATGTCAATTATTCCGTCACATTACGAAAAGGACTTCACAAGAATGGCCCAAAAGGATAAAACAAATATCAGAAAATTCCGAGATGCGCTCGCTTTATTGACAAAGCCGAATGATTCCTTATCGATTTTGAAATCCCGAGTATATAATAATAGTCAACAGGAAAGTGAGAAAATAATTACCCAATACAATTGTAGTGGACTAAAAAATATTGCTTGGGAATTGCCGATCAAAAAGAAGTAACCCCCGTTAGAGAACTATGTTCTCTAACGGGGTGGACTACCATCTATAAGGAATGATCTATGCCACCGACAGGATTCGGTGGCTTTTTCTAACGGTTCCGTTTTTTTTGTGTATTCCTCGCCTAAAATCCTTTAGTTTAGTGAATCTCCCATGGAATACTCTCTTTTAAAAAATATCGACCATCCTGATTTGAAATCTCTTATATACTGCCGTAAAATTTGACGCATATAAAGCTTTGCTAAAATGCGTGGGGAAAATCCCCGATGTAGGTATTGTGCGTGAAATTTGAGCATCAGGATTGCTGGGTAGAGGAGGATGTTTTCCAACGGAGAAAAAGGGAGAAAACGAATGTTTTAAGCATTTTTATCATCCCTGATTCTTGCTAAGCATCCATTCCAAAATAATGAATTTGTAATTGCTCTGAGATAAACTATTACTAATCACTAATTTTTTGTTATTATTCCCAATTCCAAAGCTTATACTTCAATAAGACTCGGAAGAATTGTAATATGATAACTGCCAATAGATTTTGGAAGAAGGAAGTCTTGAAAATTTAGGTCTAAAGGCTTTTTTCAATGCACCGTTTAAGGCAATGATTTTGCCCATTAGATACCCGGAAAGAACTGGAAATATTTCCCAACGCGGTTTAGTCATTTATTACCGTTTTATAGATATAACGGAATCCAAGTTATGATAAACCTCATTTTTGGAATGGATGCTTAAAGCGTATAATCTGGATGAACCGTCTTTTTATTTCATTATTTGCTTTGCCAAAAAAATATGCCTCTAATTGATTGGTTAGATAAGTATAATATAAACATCAAAGAAATAGACGACCAACACAAAAGGCTTGCAGAAATAATCAATAAATTCTATGAATCTTTACAAGCAAACAAAAGCGATAAAAATTTAAATAAAATATTAGATGACCTGCTTGCTGAATCTGTTTTGCATTTTACCAGGGAAGAAACCATTATGATTTTATATAAATACCCTGGATATGATGCAGTTAAAGAGGAACATGATATTTTATCTAATGAACTTACAAATATATTTAGAAGGGAAAATGAAAACAAAGAAGATAAGTTTACCAAAATAGCATTTTTCTTGAGGGATTGGTTAATCGATCATATTTTTAAAGATGACTTAAAACTTGGCAAGTATCTCAAAGAAAAAGGTGTAACCTAGAAAACAGAAAATAAGTTGACCAACGGAATTTTTTTTGTTGCTTCATTCCCTAAATAAAGTCGTGTAATCTATAACAGCGGATGGATATTGGGAATAAGCTGGTGAAATTGAGGAGATTTGAACCCCTGACTCCTGGAATGCCATTTAGATTTGTGGATATATAACATTTTTCAACTACCTTGTTTGTTGTTTGTTGGCCTGATATCAATTAATTTACAGGAAGTTACAAACATTAATCCATTCCGATTATTGTCGCTGATTCCTGAGAAACGATTTTTGGAAATAATATGAAGATTTTTTGGACCTAAAAAAAATTTAATGGGCTTCCCTTCCTTCTTTTTCACCTCTCCTCTGAAAAAAGAAAAATTTCCTTGGATAATCTTTATGAATAGGTTAATATACATGTTTTTATTCTAATCGGCCCCAAATAGATCTTCCTATGGAAAACACTCCATCTGGAAATCGATCAAATTGACCTGGCCATTGTTAAATGAAAAGTAATGAAAGGATTTTGGAAATGAAAAGTTTTGGTTCTGGTTTAAAATTATTTTCTTTATTTGGAGTTCTTGCGGGACTCATTGCCCTGTTTGCCTCCATGGATTTTGCTGATGCTGATTGCAATAATTGGATCCCACCTGAGATTAAAATGGACGAACAAGTGAGTTGGGACACTGACCTCAGAAGCCATATCAATGTTTCCTTTGACACAGATAAAAATGGAAAAATTGATTTTATAGCATCCTTTAGACCGTCGCCAAAAGAATATGGCCTTAACAGTCCCGCTATATCCCCCGCGGAGATGAAAAAAAAATACCCCGACAATCAAGTTTTTTCATATAAGGTAGAAATGGGAAAACAAACTACCCCTACCTACCTTCCGAGCCCAGACCTTCACCATCCGGGGGCGGGAATTTTTGGTGATAGCGCATCAAAGGGAAAGCAACGGTACACTTATTTCGTTACCAATCAGAACCCCTTTTACTATATTTTAGATCGTAACGAAGATGGCGCATATGACCTTATTTACAAAGACTTTGAAGAAGATGGCATTAACGGAAATGAAACGGTTGATTACTGCCCTGATAAGGAGGAGCAGAAAAAATATATGATGACTAATAAAGAATGGTCAAATCAAAAAGATATGGCCATCGCTGACTATACTCCCCCTGACGACCCTAAGGCTGGAAGAGGGGAAATTAACCCCTCCAAGTTCTAAATAATAAAACATCCCCTAATTTGTACAGCTGGTTATGCGATAGAGCATCAATGGAATTGGCAACCTTGATTTCCGCTCTATTATTAAGAAGAAGCAAAAAAAATTCAGATATTCCCCTGCTTTTCCATAACACCCTACCTGTATCTAGTGGGCCATAACTGCGCGGACTTCTTAATTCAAGTTGGAGGCAAAGGAAAAAAACTCGCTAAAGGATTTTATCTCTAATTTGCCAAGTCCAAATTTAAGTTTCGCCAGTCACCTTAACAAGAAACCAAGAAGAGGCCCGGCTATGTTAAGAATTGGTGAAGCTGTTAGGATCCAAACCCCTAACTCCCTAAGTGTATTCAAAAATTAAGAGCGCTAAAATTGATTGCCTAGTAAAAAATATTTCTAATTTTCAAAAGCTTATTCTCTGGCAATCCCCAAACCTAAAAATATGTTGCTTTTGCCGCTTCAAGGACACAGAATTTCCATCTTCCATTTCATAATATCGGGAAATATTACTAAATCAAATAATGAGGCGAGGTATCAGAAGACGGACTTAATTTGACACATGATTTAATTCCCCTTCACCAATTAACTACCATCCTATTTATCCCATACTATAAAAGCCTACGTATAAAGACCTAAACAATTTTTTTGGGCCCAACAAGATAGAATTTAAAACAAGTATATTTTATTCAAGATATTGGCTTGTAAAGTTTAATGAAGGTTTTATCTTCCATTCCATAAAAGGTTACAATGTAACGACTTGGTTTAACTATTTAAATTAATTAGCCTTACAGGAATGATTAAAGAATGTGCATTATGGTCTTTGGTATCAATTCTTAAGGAGTTAAGACAGATTTAAACAGGGTTATTCACAGGTTATTCACATTTTCTGGGGATAACTTTTTTGGCCTTGTTGTAATGACCTACCCCTCGAAAGTTGGTCCACTTTTATAGAGAGTATTGTTATAAAATTGGATAAGAAAGGGGGTATTATTATGCTACGCATTAGATGAAGGAACAATGAAATGGGACTAACTCTAAAAGTGGCACACATCCTGGAGGCATGTCACTCTAACGGGGTAAAAGCCATAGGTCCCGTCTTATTCATAATCCCAACTTATTTCATTTGCTTGGGAAGAAAAAATTTTAATTTTCATTTGTCTAAATGCGAAATTAAGGGTCTAAAAGAGGGGCGAGAAAGGAATGCCAACATGCTTCTATTGAATCCCGGGAAAACCAAATTCTTAACTAAAGTTCCAGCGGACCATTTCCCAGAGGTCAGAAAATCTATTTCCAACCTGTCTAACAACCGTTGGCTCAAACCCGGAGTGCATCATGCAATTGGCGCAACGCGGGTCTCTCCCCACTCCGAATTTGGACCAATCTGTTTTACTCATCAGTTCTTGAAAGGTTTCGTAATGGGTATTTGTAATTAGATAACAGGGGCTTTTCCAGCCCTGGGTATTGTAAGTCGGGTTTCCCCAGGGGGTGCACTCTAATTCCCTTTCTCCCCTTAGAAATTTTAAATAAAGGGGGGTGCTCATAATCGGGAGCTTTTTAGAAATCGCGCCAATGAATTCAAATTGTTTATGAGTGGTTTGTCTATCAAGGAAAATATTTTTGCCTAAAACGCCATATTCGAAAGCAGGGGCAACTAAAATACCGTCTATATTAATATTGGCCAAAAGATTAAACAATGATTCAATTTCCTTTAAATCTGTTTCTTTATAAATAGAGGTATTTGTGCAAACTCTAAAACCCGCTGCTTTGGCTTTTTTAATCGCCTCAATCGCCCTATCAAACACCCCTTTTTCTCCTGAAATTTTATCGTGAGTTTCCGCCATGCCATCAAGGGAAACGTTTATATTTAAATATTTGCTGGGTTTGAATTTTGTTAAGGATTTTTCCAGCAAAAGAGCATTCGTGCAAAGGTAAATAAATTTTCTTCTTCGGACAAGCCCTTCAATCAACTGTCCTATTTGTTGGTAGAGAAGGGGTTCCCCTCCCGTAACGGAAACAATCGGGGCTCCGCATTCATCCGCCGACTTCAGTGCTCTTTCAAGGGGCATTTTCTCATTTATGGTTGATTCATATTCTTTGATTCTTCCGCAACCGTCGCATTTCAAATTACAGGCGTGGAGTGGTTCCAACATTAAAACAATAGGAAATTTTTCCACTCCCAAAATACGCTGTTTTAAAAGATAGGAAGATAATGAGATATTAAGACTTAATGGGAACCGCATCAGAATTCAGATAATAGTTTCTCGAAAAAGACCAGAATTTTCTTTTTTGAGGGAATGGACTCTTCAATTAATGACCTTGCGGCCTTTCTTTTCCTTTTAGTGCCTTCGGCGCTTCCTCGAATTCGCATCTGAACAATTTTCTTCTCATTGTCAACGGTTTTTTGAAGGGATTTTATTTCCTCCGGCAATGTTGAAGTTAACACCAATTTAAGATCCTCCAATAATTTTTCTTTGGCCACAATACCTTCTACCAAAGAAAACCTTAATTGCCGAAAAGCCTGCATCCTTAGAATCATGTGGGAAGCAACTTCCTCATCCCGTTGGATTTCATCCTTAATAATATTAATGCCCTCTTGAAGAATCGAAGCAATTTCTTCATTTTTTGAATCTTCTGCTTGCAAAACCTCCTTTGCAAAGGATGAGGTATCCACAAAAAAAACAGATAAAAGCAATAGGTGGGAAATTACAACATGTAATATATTCTTTTTAACCATTTTCAAAAAACTTTGCTTTCCGTTCCGGCAATAATTCTTTTAACATTGCCGGCATGTTTAATAAAAATCACCGCAGAATTAAAAGTTGCCGCGGCGGTAAACTCCAAAGGGTTTCTGAGGGCCAAACATATTAAGGGCATCAATAGGGCTGCCACAATCGACGCGAGTGATACATAGCGCGATACCCCTAAAACCGTCAGCCACACAAAAAACGATATTATAATGGCTGAGGGGATAATAACCAGAAGAGCTCCCAGAGAGGTGGCTACTCCTTTTCCCCCTTTAAACCCGGCAAAGATTGGAAAGACATGTCCCAAAACAACTACAACCGCAGTTGTGGCAACCCAAAAATCTTCTAAGATAAATTTTGCAACCAGAACCGGGATTATGCCTTTTATAACATCTCCCAATAGAGCCCAAATAGCCTCTCTTTTACCCACCACCCTTAAAACATTTGTGGCGCCTATATTCCCGCTCCCCTGACTTCTAATGTCAATTCCCTTTGAGAACTGCGATATTAAAAGGCTGAAGGGAATGGAACCTATGATGTAGGAAAATGCATGGATAATGATTATTTGCGACATTTGGTTTAACTTTCGAAGTCAATAAATGAAAAGAATTTAATAAAATAATCAGCTCCGCTTATTAGGCTGATTATGAGAGCAATCCAAAGACCAACCATGCCTAAAAAATGAAAATCGATAAAAAATATTTTGTAATTCAAAATAAGCAATATTATAGAAGTTATCATGGCCACCATTTTATACTTGCCCAGGCTGCTGGCCGGAATAACTATTCCCTGCGAAGAATTAATAATTCTCAAGCCGGAAACAGCGAACTCGCGACAAATGATTATTACAACCATCCACGCGGGAGCTCTGCCCATTTCCACTAATGGAACCAACGCGGCGATTAATAGCAATTTATCCGCAATGGGGTCCATTAACTTTCCAAAGGTCGTAACCTGTTTGGTGCTTCTCGCTATATGTCCATCCAACCAGTCGGAAAAAGAGGCAATTCCAAATATAATAACAGCAATAAACGAAGCCAACTTCGATGGGGTTATCAGAAATACTACCAGAAGCGGGAGTAAAAAAATGCGAAAGATAGTTATCTTATTGGGTAAATTTAGTCTGTAAATCATCAGTAAAAACTATAGTCCCCTTGGGAGATATACTTTTATATATTAAGTTCCTCTTTCTTTCAAGGGTTTTAAAGGAATTCAGAACTTTGCGAACATAGTTGGTTGTTTCTTTAAATGGGGGAACAGTTCCGTATTTTTTTACCTGTGTCTCTCCAGCGTTATAGGCTGCCAGCGCAAAACGCATATTGCCATGAAATCGCAATAAAAGATATTTCAAATATCGGGCGCCACAGTCAATGTTTTGGTATGGGTCAAAAGGGTCAAAAAGATTGAAGCGCTTTGCAGTCTCAGGCATAATCTGCATTAGCCCCATGGCGCCCTTCGACGAAACAACATCAGGCCTAAAGCTTGACTCTGCATCAATTACTGCTGTTATCAAATTTGGATTTACCGCATGCTTTAAAGAGGCTTGATTAATTTCCTTCAAAAACTCATTATTGGATAAATCCCTTTTGGGCTCATTCGAATATATTTTTTTGGATTTTTGCTTCTGTTTTTTCTCCCTATACCTCTTAATATAATTGGATCCTTGATAGGTATCTGTTAGATGATAGGATCCATTCTTCTGGTATAAATATAGTTCCGCAAAGGAAGGGCTACCCAAAAAAACGGTTAAGCATGCCGCAAACAGAAGCAAAAAATATTTCAATTAAGAAATTCCTTTAGAATTTTAATTTTATTTTTCGACCTCAGTCTTTCGGTGGCTTTTTTTTCAATTTGACGCACTCTTTCCCTTGATAAATTCATTTTTTCTCCAATTTCCTTCAAAGTTAAAGGTTCTGTTTTGTCTATTCCAAAGCGATGTAGCAGAACTTTTTCTTCCCGTGGAGATAATTCTTTTAAAGCCTCCATTATTTTAGACTTTAATGTATCAATAAACAAACTTTCTTCAATAGAATCAACATTTTCTGATTTTAACAAATCAATATAATTTGTTTCCGCGTTAGTTTTTAAAGGGGCGTTTAAAGACAGATGGGTGCGGTATACCCTTAAAATGGATTCAACCTTTTGAGACGAAATGCCGACTTCCTTGCCCAACTCGTCAGAAGAAAAAGATCTTTCATGTTCCTGAAGCAAAGCTTTATGTTTGGCATTAATTTTATGCAATATGCTTGCTTGCTTCACCGGAAGTTTTACCACTCCAGATTGTTCCGCAATGGCATGCATAATCGCCTGTCGAATCCACCAATTAGCATATGTGATAAACTTAATATCCTTTAAGGGGTCGAACCGAGAGGCCGCTTTTATCAGGCCAACATTTCCTTCTTCAATCAAGTCTAAAAGAGAAAGTCTGCATCTTTTAAAAGCGCCGGCGATTTTTACAACAAATTTCAAATTTCTTTTTACCAATTCATCCAGAGATTCTTTATCTCCTTTTTGGATTTTCTTTCCAAGAATATGTTCTTCCTCTTTTTTCAGAGGCTTAAGATTGCTTATCTCTTTTAGATAAATAATCAGGGAATTGTCAATTCTATTTTTAATTCTATATCCATATTGGTTGTCAGCGCTTTTACTGCCACTTTTAAGGTTTCTGTCCACCATGTTCCGTCCTATAATCTCTTAATCGATGTCAGCCTATTATGAGCCTCGTCTATAAATTCGCTCTTAGGGTATTTTTTGACCAAGGTTTTAAAAATAAAATAGGCTTTTGTCTTATTATCTTCCTTTAAGTAAGATTCTCCTAATAAGAATATAGCTTCATCTAAAAATTTCTGTTTGGGATAATTATCCAGCAATTCACTCATCCTCGAAATAACAGACTGATAAGCCTCAATGCTAAAATAATACCGCCCTATATAAAGCAAACTCATAGCCAATCGGCGCCTGCAAATTTCCTTTTTTTCCTTTGCCAGCTCCGCATACTTTCCAGTGGAAAAAATCTTTAAAATATTGTTAAATTCTTCTAGAGCTAAGCGGGTATTGGTCTGATCCCTTTCATAAGATTCCATCTGTCTAAAACTACACATGGCTTTCAAATAATATGCTTTATCCACCCGGGGATTGGCCGGGTATTGTTCAATAAATCTTTCGAAATGAAATTTTGCCTGTTCATATTCTTTTCTTTTATATAAACTGCTTCCCAGAGCGATTAAGGCTAAAGAGCGAATCTTGCTATCAGGAAATTGGTTCAATAAGTTTTGAAAAGTTTCCTCAGCGCTTTTATAGCTTTTATTATTAAATTGTCTCATTCCCTGTTTGTATAAGTTGTGCGCGGATAAAGTTTTTTCCTTCTGCATAGAAGCGCATCCTAAAATTCCCGTAGATAAAAGGACAACAAGCATCTTAAAATAAATTTTATTTATATTACGGATTCTAAACATATTGCTTATATTTATACTATTACTCTGTAAAAGCTTGTTTTTTAAACAAGTTTTTTCTTTTTTTCTCCAGGGCGGAAGCCCTATTTGATTTCGCAAATCCCTGGGCTCAACCCTTCGGGCGGTCTTCCTTCGGAATCCGTCCAATTCGGCTTTCTCTGCCGAATTGTGGTTGCGGCTCCTTGGCCGTTTTATGTAGTAATCGATGCTTCTCTCCAATATATTAACCTCCCTGTTCTCTATTTAACGCTTATTTCATTATGTAACAATGATTAGCATTCAGCAAAAACATTTTAAACAATAGCAATACGGAAATAATCTACTCTAAATTTTAACACAGTATAATTTAAATGCCCAAAATTTTTCCTGCTAAAGGTTAAGTTAAGGGAGTACGGCAGAAGCGTTCAGTCCCAGAAGGGTGAAATCCTTTAAAGATTTTAAAAGAATTCTTTTGAATCCATAAAATTTGGGCGATTCCATGAAGCGCAAAAATCTCCGCAGCCTGGGACATGTTTTTTATTTCTTACTAGTAAGTTGATCAAGAATCAATCCCCAAAAGCCCCTCTTCTCCTTTTGAAGATATTGCCATCCCATATGCTGGAGGCAACCGCCGCAGTGGGCCATACGCCATTGAAACCCTGTAAACCAGGAAAAATCAGCAGTTGTTGCCCCTTGAGCCAAAGAGCCAGGGGCCTCCTGGAAACAACCAATTTTAAAAATAACTCCTCCCGGATTGAAAAAGGTATGCTCATGACCACCCTCCATTGAAATTCGTTGCTCTCCTGTGGTAATAAGTGTCAAACAGGAAGCGCAGTATAAGAATTCCTTTTCATCAATGGGTTTCTCCTGGCTTTGCTTTTTTGTGAAAGATAAAACTTTGTTTTCCCGGAAAATGCGGAGAAGGAAGGGAGGTTTAAGCTTGTTCCCAAAATATGGAACATTTTCTTTGTTACCGCTGCAATTTAAATTCGAAAGCATAATAGGCGCTTCCTTTTTATTGCCTGTATACAGTGAATTTTTATTAGGAGATTATTGGGCAGATGCTGTTAATAGAATTCTAGCCTAATGCTATTTGAATTACTATACAAAATCCACTGCACAGGGGTTCTAAAAGAACTGGTTAATTTATTTCTTTATATCCCCTTTATTGCAGATAGTAAGCTGTCTGCCGAGGGCGTTGTTATGAGGCTGTTTTGTAAAGCCCATATTGATAATACTTCGGCCGAGAGCTTATTTTCAATTGTACCCACGACACTCCCATCCCCGAAGCGCTAAGCTACACGGGTTCTCTGCGTACCCGTTCCTTCAGAATAGTAGCCACAATTTTATACAACGCATGTTTCTGATATTTTGGATCGGCTCGCATGAATCCTGCAATATGTGTGTATGCGGCCGGGTCCGCTAGGGGTAGCTGCTCGATGAGCTTAGCGTCACCGCACAAATTCGTAAAAGTTATGATTTCCCTCCTCTCCGATGAAGCGTCCTGGAATTGCTCATTGAACGTGTCCAAATCCGGTTTTTTAGAGGCGAGCGTCGGCGCGTCGATAATGGCGTACTCGAAACCTCGGCTTAAATTTCCTTCTGTAACTGGAGGCATCTCCCCGCCTGAAGATAGTTCAGGTGATTTTTGGCATTCTGGACGATAAATAGATGGTGGATGATTGCATTGAACAGAACAAGGGAGATTATTAGGAAAAAATGCAGTATCAGAACCGGGCTGATTCTTCTTCCCTGTTTAAAAAGATCTATCAGGTGGAGCCGAAAACGAGGAAGACTACCCATCACACTTCACTTTCTTCTATTGCCCTTGAAGAGAACCAGTTTTTGCCCTCACGCATCAGGTCATGGATATGAACATATTGAAACAAGCCATTTCGGCCAGCCAGTTTCAAGTTTTTAAATTGTTTGAAATACTTCTTGAGAGTATCGACTTTCTGTTCGGATTCCAGGGTGAGTATGGGATAGGCGTAGGGCAGCCGTTTTACCACAAAGTCAAGGACTTCTTCCTCTTTGAACCATCCGATGCGGGTCAAATGTGGCAGGACTTCTTTAGAAAGTTCCTGGTCGGACATCTTCCAATAATTATCTGTTTCCTGGCAGGGAAGCTCCACCACAACAGATGTTTTATCCGACGGCGTCATTTGCGCGCTACGGTTTTTGGGCTCATAAATCCTGGTAAAAGGGAAGGTTTCATTTGGGAAATAATTGCTGCCGTTGGAATTTATGGATTTTTTGTCCACAAAAAAGATAAGAAGAAGCAGATTTCTATATTGCAAGTCCTGGCAGGCTTCAATTGCTTGCCGGGAGGGTCTGGGTTCCATTATTCCCACCATCTGTGATAAAGGTATTGAACTGATAAACTGATCCGCATCGACATAATCGGCATTATTTATTTCAACGGCCTTAATTCTGTGTTGATCATGAAAAAGTTTGGTTGCCCTGCACTTGGGTTTAATATTTTCCAAGCCACAACCCGCAATTAGTTTGCTGGTGAGTTGTCCAATTCCATGTTTTGGATAATAAAAGACGCCGTCCAGATGCTTAACTTGGCTTTTTCTTTTCAGCGCTGTTTCCACAATAAAATTTTTTATGCTTAAACCTTTTAGTCTTTTGCCGCCAATGTTTTTCGAGAGTTGATCACAGGGGACGCCCCATAGTTTTTTAGAATAGTTCAAAAGAAATTCATTGGCTAAAGTCTTGCCGTAGCGGTTTATAGAATAGTCCTTGAAGTTTCTAATTTTTGAACTACTCCAGAGTTGAGCCCCAATGAAATCCAGGATGGCGCGAGCCAGGGTATTTAGGTCTATCCCCTTTAATAAGTTAAGAGGAGAAAGAGGGAAGTCCAACATCTTTCCCTGATAGTAAATTTGGCTCGGAATTTCAATCTCTTGTAGGTTTTCAGCCAGAAGTTCTTTGAAATCCTTGGTTATTTCATGGTCCTGATCATGGAGTCGATGGGCGCCTGAATCGAACAGGAAATCTCTATGCTGGAAGGTGATTGCATTTCCGCCGGCCCTCGGAGCGGCTTCAAAAACAGTAAAAGACGCGCGACCCAACTTGTGGGCGTAGTAGCCCATGGCAAGCCCTGCAATGCCGCCTCCTAAAATGACTATCTTTTTATTGTTGGGCATGGCTAGTAAAATGGAGTTAGGTCTGTTTCAATTTTATGGGAATTTGTTTTTTTGAGAAAGGTTTGAAATGGCAATAATGATTGTTTCGGGCTGAGAAACACAGGAAAAATTTAGCATTGGGCAAGGCAGAAATGAATGATTCTATGAAAAATTTCTTTGAGAACAAGAAAAGAGTATCAAAAGAGATTTTCTGAGTCAATTATTTTCTGCTTTGGGAAAACTTCTCCATTAATTTTTTCAAAATCTAAAGAGAGACATTGTAAAAGTTCGACTTGAAATAAAATTTTGATATCGAAATCCAGATTTGATAAATATTATTAAGGAAGGGAAAGACCATTGTATGGTAGAGGGCATAAATTTAAATTATAAATCATTTTCTTTCTCTATCGAAAGTCAAAATGACATTTAAATTTCACCTGGAGATATCGTTGAGTTTGAAAAAATGCATCAATATGAGTATTTGATGTCCATATTTTAAGTTTTGCTCCTCCAAGGGAAGGGGCCCATTGCAATTCCAAGCCCGAATTACATTTAGTATTCTTCTTGTATTTTTTCTGATAATTTAATAATTTTATGTGTCGCTTTGCTTTTTATTTTATGCAAACATGCCAGAATAGCCCGCTTGGAAGAGCGGGGATGAATGGCGCCTTTATTAGGGGGTCTGGGGGATATTTCCCCCCAGTATAATTTAGATAACTTCCTCTTTAATGCCCCGTGTGGAAGCACGGGATACTTTACTTAAAATTTAAGTCATATCCAATAAAAATGCCCTTGAAATTTGCGGACAACTTAAACCTTTGCCATGCGAAAAGTTCGTCACATTAACATCTATCGGAAAATCGGCTATCGAATCCTCCCGGGCGATATTTTTTCGTATATCCTTCATATGCGGCCTGCAGAATGGCCTATCATGGCCACTCATTCCATGCTGGGATATGTTCTAGCAATCGGTATGGATGATGTTTTAAAAGCTTTTTCCCTCCTCCCGGCCCTCTGGGCGCTTTTTATTTGGGTTATTTTCCTTAACGGCAGCGCTCTGGCCATTAATTCAGTATTTGACAAAGATGAAGGCGATATCGGTTATCTAAAGGCCCCTCCTAAACCGCCCCGTCATCTTTTTAGTTTTTCTCTTTGTCTTATGGTCATTGGACTAATCCTTGCTATACCATTGTCTAAGGGGTTCAAAGTGTCCTATGCTTTATGCTCAGCCCTGTCTATTCTTTACTCTGTTCCCCCCTTTAGGCTTAAAGCCGTTGCCGGGATGGATTGGATAATCAACATGTGGGGATTTGGAACCATATCCCCCTATGCGATTTTTGCGTCAACCGGGGAACCTCTGGATTTAATAAGCGCCGCTGTGCTTATAGGTTTTTGTCCGCTTTTTGCGTCTCTTTATCCTTTAACCCAGCTTTATCAAATTGAGGAGGACAGACGAAGGGGCGACAGGACACTCGCCATTGTTCTCGGCATCAAGAAAAGCTTGCAGGTTTCTGCCATAACAATGCTCATTGCTTTTTCCTGTTTTTTGTATGCCTGGTATCTGAAGTTTAACGGTTATCTGTTATATTCCGTTTTCAGTCTCATGGCCATACTTGCCGCCTTGACAATATGGATAATAACATTATATCCATGGCTTAGAAAGCACGACCAAATGTCTTCCTCTCAACATCAAAAAGGAATGTACCGCGCGCTTGCCGCCTGGGCGACAACGGATGTTATCATAGTTATCGTCTTTTCAATTTAGAATATTTAAAGGCAAAGAAGCTATCACTACATACCAGGGCATAAAATGGATAAAGGTTGTTTATGCTATTGCTCTGTAAAAACTTGTTTTTTTGCAAGTTTTTTCTGTTAATTAACAGGAGCGGCAACTCTTTTTGGTTGCGTCTTCCTGGCCGCTTTATGCACATGGGAAAAAGATGCTGAAATCTTAATAATTACTATGTTTCAGGAAAATATTGCTAAAGAAAAGGATCTCATCGATGACCTATGGAAATTTCTAAAAATCAAACTCTTGAAGTTGCAACATATATTTAGTACCTTTGCGATCAAGAGCATCATTGGTCTCTATTTAATAAGTACTTCCTTTAGGATGATTTATTTTGTCACTGACCTGCCCCTATTTTTTTACAGTTAAATTTTTTAATTTATTAGCTTTTTCTTTAATCTTTAATTTTGGACAGAAAGCACATAACCTATTAAAATTAAGGTTATTATGCGATATACATGATCATAATCCGCTCATTATTTGTTCATTTTATCACTAAACTTCATTACAGGAAACCATGAGAAAAATAGAAAATGTTCAACTTCAACTTGGCGAGCAGTATATTTCGCAAATTTATCTTGACCCTAAATCTTGGGATGCTATCCCACAGTTATTAAGAGGGCTCCAACACATCTACACCACGCCTCAATTACCTGAAGAAGTTTTTACAATCCTTGAAGACTTTGTTCCAGTAGCAATGAACTCGCGAAATGGGTGTTCGGACATGACCTATGGAACTTTCTAAAAATCAAATTATAGCAGTCTAACCGGGTAAAGGGGCAGAATATGTATGGGGATAGCATTTAAAATTAATAGCTTATCTGTCGATCTAACTGAATCTTGCTATCCTAAAAAAGCGCCTGAATGTTTAAACCATCTCAAGCAAAAAATAAACAAAAAATAAATAAAGTATTGCAATAAATATTTATATTTGATACGATTGCTTCGTAAGCGTGAAGTTTGGATTCTTGTTTTATGCAATATCAATATGTAGTTATTAACCGCATGTGGTAGGCAAAAACATCCCATGCGGTTATTTTTTTGGCCAAATGGATAGTTTTCAACAGTTTCTGCTTCATAATTTAATCTTACATAAAGGCAGGTGAACAACATATGAAAGGAACAGTAAAATGGTTCAACAGCAGCAAGGGGTATGGTTTCATCACCCCAGAAGATGGCGAGGACGTATTTGTCCACTTTTCTTCCATCGAGTCAACAGAAGGGTATAAATCTCTCGATGAAGGACAAGCTGTGGAATTTGAAGTAACTGACGGCCCGAAAGGGCTTCAAGCCTCAAATGTAGTATCCGCATAAATCCTTTGATTCATCCTAAAGAAGGGCTTGCATCAATAAATGTTTTTGATGTTTGCCCTTTTTTTTTGAAAAAAATTTACCCTGTTGACGCTTATCCCTTTCTCAGGATATCCACCCTCAAAGGGACATATCGAAAGCATCTCAAAATTGTCTGATATTCAAAGTAAAATTTTATAATTATATACCTCCATAAAGAAAACAGCTCCGTTTGTAATGGGTACAAGGGTCCTTTTCAGTCATTTTTGAGCCAACGGCACAACGGGAATCATGGAAAAAATTCATGGAAGCCTAGGCTAAATTTGATATACTATGAATCATCATTCAACGTTCAAAACTTTCATCTTTAGGGAAAATTTATCAAGAAATATTTGCCATATTAATATTAAGGGCGTCCCTATAAGTTATTTATTTTGATTTCTGGAAAGGCCTTAAAAGGAAAATCAAAATCTACCATTGGATGTGAGAATTTTAAGGCTACTTGCCATGAAACAGAGGGGAAAAAGAGCAGAGTCTGTAACCGTTCCTTTTTGAGAAGGCAATATGAAAAACAGAATAATTTTTATAACAATCCTATTAGGACTATCGCTGGTGGCTAATTGCAAAACCGCAAACAAAGAAATTCTTACAAGAGATTATATGGCTATGTCTGATGATGATTTGCTACGCTATTTTTATGATCTGGATGACGAAATTGCAAAATGCGAAAAAAAGAGCGGTGGTTCCTCGGTGGGTCTCGGCGCTGGCATCGGAATTGGTCTCGTCGGCATAGGATTAGGAACCTCTCGAGGGATTTCTGGTTGTAAAACCGATGACCTGAGGAAACGGCGCACAGAAGTAAGGATGCAACTAAAGAAAAAAGGAATAAATCCATAAGCGCCGCAAACGGCCTAAGTGGAAGTTTCCTGCCAGCTTGTCCGAATGTGGGGATTCATATCCTGCGATTGGGGAAAAAGAATTGCAAACATAAAACGAAATGTCCTAATTTCCCATAAGCTGCTGGCCTTCAACATTATTCCTTAAATTAACGCGCTACGAGCAAAAAATATTTATTTGTAAAATTATTTTTCCAAATAAATTCTTTCACTTAACAGATAATTTACATTTCTCAAAGGGATGGCTCCATAAAGGGTTAATTTTTCTTCCCTTGTTTTCCTGATAGTTTTGTAAAGGAAAATCAATAGTGGAGATCTCTATATACTATTCCCCCTGAATTGTTTGTAAAAATCCTTAAATCCTCATTTAAGCTAGACAGACTGCTATTGATAATTTTTAAGGCGTAGAGAGGTTTCCTTTTTTTTAAAGCGCTTTTCTAATTGTGTTATAATTTTGAAACTTTTCAGAATAGGACGTTATGAACCTGCTAAAAAACTTGAAAGCTGAAGACCTTATAAATAAGACAATATTTATTCGAGTTGATTTCAACACCCCGCTTCAACAAACAACTCTAGGTAGATTCGTAGTTACTGATGATGAGCGCATAAGAAGGTTTTTAGACACAACTTTTAGCAAAATACACAAGCTGACCCAGGGTAATTGTAGGATCATCATTGCCTCTCATCTTGGCAGGCCTCACAAAGATTTAAATCACACCGATTGGGACGGAATTTTTAACCTCCAGTTCGTTTGCTCTCATTTTGAAACACTTTTAAAAAAAGAATATGAAGATAAATATATTATATTTCCTCCTGAGTCTATGGGTTCTCAACTAAAGCATTCTATTGACGTTGTGAAAAAAAAACAACTTCCTCTTGGCGGAATTAAATTTTTGCCAAATTTACGTTATCTCATGGAGAGAAAATCCTCTTATCGAGAAGAATTTATTGAGGATTTGGCCAATACTTGTGATGTATACATCAACTGCGCTTTCGGAGTATGCCATCGAGAAACCAGAAGTATAATCACCCTCCCCAAACTTATGAAACAAAAAAATAAACCCTACGTTGCCGGTATGCTGCTTGAGGATGAGGTTTTAAGGCTAGGCGAATTGGCAAAAAAAATATTAAAAAATCCTGAACAAACCACATTTATTGCCGGAGGCTCAAAGGTTTTAGATAAGATTGAACTAATCAAAAAATTTATTCTTGCTGGAATTTCTAGCATCCTCCTCGGGGGCAAAATGGTAAATACCTTCCTAATGGCAAGGAGCTTGAGTGGAAATGACTGGGAAGTTCCCGCAAAACTAAAATTAAAAAATGAAGAAGACGAAAGCTTTCGTAAAGAAGTCGCTCTGGCGGGGGAAATATTAGAAGTGGCAAGAAATAACGGAGTGAAAATTGTTTTCCCTATAGATTATAAAGTTGCCACGGATTTTCATTCCCTCGAATTTAAGTTGTCCGATAACCCAGATTTTGAAAAAGAGCTTCAAATGGATATTGGACCTAAAACTATAAAAAAATACTCAGAAATTCTTATGGGGGAAAATGCGCAAAACGTGTTTTGGAATGGCCCTCTGGGAGTTTTTGACCATCCTAAAAATACAGGATATTCAGATGGTTCGGTGGAAATAGCCAAATGCCTCATCGAAAAATCTTTGCGAAACAAAAACTCTTTAGTTGTAATTGGAGGAGGGGATTCCGCCGCCATCATCAAAAAATTAGATTATGCCAACATTATAAAAAAGTTTGGCAAAGAATTATCCAAAATGATTCCTAACCACATAAATCACGATCTATTTGAATTCAAATTCCCCGAACGGGATTTTCATATATTGGTGAATTACTTTATGCAAAACTTTTTTATTTCTACCGGAGGAGGAGCATCTCTGGTGTTTTTAGAATCCTATTTGAAACATAAAGGAAAACTCCCTTTATGCGATTACCTCCCTGGAACAAAAGCATTAATATAGCCTCCTAGGAATGCGCCTGTTTTTTAGATATAAGTTAATCTAAATTCTAAAGCGCTTTTTCCCCAGGCTAAACATTTCCTCTCCTGGAGTTGAATTGACATATTTTCCCATCCAAAACCTTATATTGGATTTCTATGGGTTGACAGCAGACTTCGCAGTCCTCAATATATTGCTGTCCGCCACAATTGGTTTCCACGGTTATTGAAACGGCGCTCCCACAATATGGACATGAAAAAAAATGTTCCTCAATACTTTCCATTAGTTAATATTATATGCTGAGCTTTGAATTGATGCATATTTACTTTACAATTTCTTAACAATAGAACCAGTTAAAACTCTCCTTAGGAATCAGAAATTATGTCCGCGGATAATCCAATAAACATTCCAACTTTTATTTACGGAACCGCCTGGAAAGAGGGGGCGACTGCCGATTTGGTTCAAACCGCAATTAAATCGGGTTTTAAGGCCATAGATACCGCCAATCAACCGAAACATTATAACGAGCCACTTGTAGGGGAGGCTCTTTCAAATTTGGCCAATCAGGGGATTACACGCAATCAATTATTTTTACAAACTAAATTTACTTTGCCTGGAGGACAAGACCATCGAATTCCTTACGATATCAATGCTGATTTAAGGACCCAGATCCATCAATCATTTGAAAGCTCTCTTAAGAACCTTCGCTCGGATTATCTTGACTCCTACCTGCTTCATGGCCCCCACACAGGAGGGAGTTTAATAGATGCAGACTGGGAGATTTGGAGGTCCCTTGAGGAAATTTACAGGTCTGGAAAAACTAAGATGATCGGGGTAAGCAATGTGAATGAGGAGCAGCTAAAATTGCTTGTGGAAAAGGCTAAGATCAAGCCAATGGTAGTTCAAAATAGATGTTTTGCTAATCAAGATTGGGACAGGAATATACGGGAAATATGTCGAGCCCATAAAATAATGTATCAAGGGTTTTCACTTTTAACCGCTAATCCTTTTGTTTTGCAAAACCAAAAACTTGTGGAAATAGCAAAGGGTTTGCAAAGAACGCCGATCCAAGTGATCTTTAGGTTTTCCACCCGAATAGGAATACTTCCCCTTACTGGAACGACTCAAATCAAGCATATGAAAGAAGATCTGCAAATTTTTGATTTTGAAATTAACCAAGATGAATTGGAAACGATTGAAACCTTGTATGCTCATCACGCCTGAGTTTTCATTCTTTACCATCAGCCCTTCATTCCTTAAGATGGATACGCAATTTCCCTTCCGCAATTTCAATTTTGCCAATACCGGCCGCGAAGGCATTCCAAAATCCTTGCATGTCGCCAAATTCTTTAACCAGATCCACATTCTTCAGGTTGCCCAACCAGGCATTAGGGAGAGGAACACCCAAAATGCTAACCCCCTTTAACATCACAATAGGTTTGCCATCAGCATAGGAAAGCTCTAAACCAGCTTCAACTTTAAGCGTTTTGCCGCCCAAAAGAGGAAAATCTTCGTCCATTGGCAAAAGCAGTTTCGCGCTGGCAAGATCATCTGAGAGATCAATGGCCAACTTTTTGGCAAGATCCGTATTTCTCGCCAGTAAGGCGTTGAGTTCCTTTTCGCTTAAAACAATCTCCCGTTTTGATGCATTTTCTTTATAGGGTTGGGGTTTTAACGGGTCTCCCTGGTCAGAAGAAAGGGGGTTTTTGCTTGAAACAGGCGACTGTTGCAAAGAATCCAGCCGCTCAAGCTTCTCATTAAGAGTCTGCTCTTCACTTGAATTAAGTTTTACCGGCTTTATCTCAGTGGGAAAGATATAGTTTGTAACAGCCCAGACAGCAATCATTGTGGCTATAGTGGTAGCAACCGCCAAAATTCCAATTAGTTTCAACCAACTGATGTCCGAGTTTGCTGCTGGGGACTTTGTGTTGAATGTATCGTTATTTATAGACATGGGTAATTATGATTGTATTGTTTGTTGAACAAGTTTTTACTTTTGTTCTCCAGGGCCGGGAGCCCTATTTGATTGCGGTCCCTTGGCCGCTTTTTGAACTATCAAGAGGCCGAAAAACAGAAGATACCATAGGGTCTAAATCATTTTTCAATGCCGAGCAACTCAATTTCAAAAATCAGGGCTGCGTTTGGGCCAATTGATTTTCCTGCGCCTCTTTCTCCGTAGGCAAGCTCAGAGGGTATAAAAAGCTTATATTTGCTACCCACTTTCATAGATAAAAGCGCTTCTGTCCACCCTTTAATAACGCCGGTAACCGGAAATGTTGCCGGTGTTCCTCGCTTGTAGGAACTGTCAAATTCATCGCCATCGAGAGTAGAGCCTCTATAATGTGTTTTCGCCTTATCGGTTTTCACCGGTATTGGCCCATCTCCTTGTTTCAGAATCACATATTGCAAACCGCTCTTCGTTGTTACAACCCCCTCTTGTTTTTTATTATCTTTAAAAAACTTGTTTCCTTGCTCAAGATTCTTTTTTGCCAATAATTTATTCTTTTCATTCTGTTTGTCCTTCATTTTAGCCACAAAATCACTCATAATTGCCTTTGATTCTTCTTCGGTTACCAGCAAAGGTTTTTCAAAGAAATTATCTTCCAAACCGCTAATTAGTAAATTGAGATTAATGTCATTTTTGATATCCTTTAAAGATTTGGCTAAATTGGCTCCGATAATATAGCTTACCGAATCTTTATTTGATTTAAGTTTAGCGGCCTTAAGTTCTTCAGCTTTGGCTTCAGGATGGGAAACAATATGAAACATGCCGCAAATAATTGCGAAAATAGCGATTAATCTCACAAGAACTCCTCTCTTCAGTAAAGGTTAAATAATAGAAAAAAGACTCCTCATTAAACTTCATTGAATAACTATAATATATTACACCAACAAAAATGTGCTAACAAAAAATTGAGGTGAGAAAAAAAATAATTGACTCACACAATCCCTATTACGGTCTTTTTGGTTATAAAATGTGGCTTCCTGATTTTTAATTTGAAAAAAGGAGAATCATATCTATTGATTTTAAAATAACTCATGGGGTGTATGCCTCGCTTAATACTCCAATAGAAAGCCAAATTCATTGGCAAAGACTGGAAGGTATATGGCTGGGGAGGCAAGAGAAGGCGACGCACAATGCTATGTATAAAATAAAATTGCATTTGAATTCACCAAAATCCATTGTGAAGCTCTGAAAGCAACATTCTTTTAGATTGATGGACAGATCCATAACCATAGTAATGCGTCCAGTCATCCGTCAAGCCGAAATCAAAGGTCTGGCCATAAAACCATCTTATAGAAACTTATTTAGGTGGTCAAGAAGGGATTTGATCTTCCTATGACTCCTCCCTTTTTTTCATTTTACATTAGCCTCTTTTATATAAATTGAATTATAGCCCTATATTGTGTTTTAATTTTAATAACTTAAATGCTGAGAGACCATGATTAAGCAGGCAATTATTACTGTTATTTTACTTTGTTCTATTAGTATCCTGATGAATATATCTTCATCTAAAAGTGAACTTAATAATGGAGAGTTATTAAAGATCGCGCCCTTCCATTTCATGGGAAGCGTAATGGCGGAAGGAGCAACTTTTTACAAATATACCGACAAAAAGGGGACCCTAGTTATTACAAAGGACCCGAACAAAGTTCCACCCAATTATCGGGAAAGCGCTAAAAAAATCGAGTTGCCAGATGAAAAAAAGATCCAGGGAGATATCCAACATAAGGGAAAAAACAAAGTTATGGGAAAGAACGAGAATATTGAGAACAATGGAAAGAATAAAGGACTGGGAAAAGCCAGGAATATTCTGAATAAAATAAAAAACAAGACCCTGAATAAAAGATGGGTACGGAGTAGCCGGGAGAATGTTCTTTCTTTTTTCCAAAACCAGAAATATCTAGCGGCAGGCTATGTGGTTGGCGGCGCCATCCTGTTCTTTATATTCTCTCTAATATTAAAGAAATTCATAGGTAGTTTTGCATTCCGGCTTTTATTAAAACTGTTGCTCATGGTTGCTTTAGCTGCCGGGGCCTACATTTTCTATATGTCATGGCTTAGCAAAAATATTCTTTTCCTGGACCAACCAATGGACCTTTCCAGGGGATCAAATTCCAAAATTGGCGGGAATAAAATATTTACACCTAAGGATATAATAGATAGGACGAAAGAAGCTGTTAATGAAATAAACGCCAGGACAAAAAAACAGGAGAAGATATTAGAGGAATTAGGAAAAGAATGAAATAGCAAAAACAGAGTGACAAAATCTTTATTTTAAGGATTCTTCTGTTTTATGGATCATTTTATCTTTGTGTTTGATCCCGGATGTTAACAAACCGCCAAGTAGTGAAATTATGTAAAAAACAAACGCGATAAAAAAAACAGCGCCACCAAACTTAAAAGCCATTTTTGGTTTCCAATATGCAATAACGAATACAGCTATAGCTAGGGCAATTGCAATAGGCGTATGTGTATGGTAAAAACTAACAACATATGAAATCATTCTGTCAAAATCCATAGGTCTGCCCCATTAAAATTCCTGGACCGTTTTTTGGTCCCAATCAAATTCATGGTTTTGGTAGCGCCCATTCCCTAACTACCTTTTCCCTCTTCTTTATAAAGGAAAACAAGGTAGGATGCGATATCCTCTATTTCTTCCGGGTATAGTTCGTCCCCAAAACCAAACATAGGAGTGCCGTTTAAACCGGTGGAAATCCGCATAAATATTTCTTCTCTGTCCGCTCCCAGCCTATAGTTTCTATGGTTGCTTAAATCTCTCGGATAAGCTTTGGTTCCATTATAATTTTCTAGCGTGTCAGCCATATCTCCATTCCCTTTTCCTTTTGGGCCATGGCAATTGACACAACCCATTTTTAAAAAAAGTTTTTTTCCACGGTTAATGTCGGGATCAGAAAATTTAGGCGGTATAATAGGGTTTGCAGCAGCCTGAAAAGTCTTCGGTGAAAAACTTTTTATCAAATTGACAAGAGCATTAATCTCTTTATCTGTCAGCTTATCTCCCCAATTTCGCATTTCAACTCCCTTTAACCCTTTTTTAATGACCTTTTTCAGATCTGAATCCGTGGGCGGGGCTCCAAAAAGTGTAGAGCGGTACTTGAACATCCCTTCTGTGAAATTGGTTGGCGTTATTTTCATGGATGAGGCAAGAGGACCCTTGCCATCGCCATTTTTACCATGACAGCCAGAACAGTTTTTCTGGTAGATCGCATTTGCATCAGGGGCTGATGCAAAATTACATGAAACAGAATAGATAGAAACAGACAAGAGCAGAAGCAATATAGATTTTTTGTAATTCATAATCGGGAATCCATAGTTAATTAAAGATTTTAAGGTTTTCGGCCTGGCGCAATTATCCGAGCAATTCTTGGCATTCGTGAATTATAGCTTTTAATTTCTCATATGGCATATAAATAGGTATGGTGTCCCACAATTCCCAAAGTATGTTTCCAATACTCGGATTTAAAAATTATTTTTTCATTTAATAATAACAGATAGAGATTTATAATAAAACAAAGAGAAAAAAAATATCTAAGCGCCTGATTAAAAACCATTTAATAAATTGTCCAGGAAGGAAATGATGATATGAAAATAGATTCCTACTCTTTTGGGAAAATTGCCATAGATGGGAAAAATTATGATGGTGATGTCATATTGTACCGAAATACCGTTTATCCAAATTGGTGGCGGATAACAGGGCATTTATTTCAAATTAACGACATTAAAAAATATTTAAAAACGAAGCCAAAAAAGTTAATTATCGGTTCTGGCTATTCTCAAATGATGAAGGTTGATCCTCAAGCAAAAGCTTTTTTAAAAAAAGAACATATTGAAATGGTGGTTGAACCCACATCAACGGCCTGGAAAACATTTAACGCCATAAGCGACAAAGAGGATGTAATGGCTGCTTTCCATCTAACCTGTTAGGCGCAAAGACAGAGCGCCTTATAATGGGTTACCCCTTTATGCCCCCTTTACATTTGCGGATTAAGTGGGAGAATTACGTATGCTTCTCACTAAGTCCTCTCCGCCGTATAAATGAATTGCTGCCGCGCATTCGAGCCCAAAGGTAAGGTAGCCAAAATAGCCGAGGATTGGCATTTCAAAGATTCTAAAGCGCTCCACATAGGGCGTTTTGTACACCCATTTAGAGAGGCTGTGGTAATTCCACATCTCCCAGAAAAAGCCACAGACGAGCGCCGCCAGGGCCCAGCTTATGACATTTGACCAATCGCTCTGGGCTGTTTCTGGAAAAATAGATTTCTTTTCCATTATTATTTCGAGTGAAAAATAGACCACAAAGGGAGAGATCCATAGAAAGGGATAAAGCGCATTGGGAATGGAGCCTATCATAAACAGAGCGGCGCAACAAAAAGCCAAGGGGAGCCACATCAAGCGAGGCTTTACTCCAAAGTCAATCTTCCAGGCATCAGAGAATCGGGTTGCGCAAGTGGAGAAGCTGCGCGCTAACTCAGCAGAGCTGGCAACAGCTGGGAGCACAGTTGAAAAAGAGAGGCTTGCAAAAAAGAAATATTCAAGAGGAGTATATTCTCTGGGCAATATATAGAACCAGTTTTGCACAAAGCGATTTAGGTACTCAAATAACCACCAAAAAAGGGCGCTATAAGGAAAGAGAAGAAGAAAACGAAGGGGCGCTCTTTTCATAAAGCAACTCCCTCTTCGATAGGTGGTAAAGGCATTAATGGTTAAAATGTATGAAAACCAGAGAGGAAAGAATGTGTGCTCCTGAAGCGGCGCGAACCACTCAAAACGCGTCCAGGCTAGAGTCCAGAAGAGGGCAAGGAGCCCAAGCCCGAGCCACCCCCATCTTGGAAAGGGATGTTTAGGGGGCGCGGGCTTGTGGAGGGGACTCTTTTTAGCGACCCATGCCTGCCATATAAATGGCCCCAGGACAGTAATAAGAAAGGC